>Ga0182747_1000639_pt1 | contig 31714 bp, 27 predicted proteins | sample eDN3rd30CBELigBY_FD_128526 | JGI IMG/M metagenome (GOLD analysis project Ga0182747, IMG submission 128526) | Enriched backyard soil microbial communities from Emeryville, California, USA - eDNA 3rd pass 30_C BE-Lig BY (version 2) (version 2) | ecosystem: Environmental > Terrestrial > Soil >... | reverse complement strand
GTCGGACCAAGAAGTGGCGATCCGCTGGCTGCGCGTGTTTCCAGGCCGCAGGCTGGAAGAACATCTGGCCGAGCCAACCGAGAGCGACGTCAAGACGCTGGTGAATCAACCCGAGCGTCTAGCGCTGGTGCGCCAGCGGCTGTCGGACATCTCGTGGTTCATGCGCGCTCTGTCTGAGCCGATCGCCAGGCTGGCCAACCGCCAAGACGAATGCACCGGGCGGTTCTGGGAAGGGAGGTTCAAGGTGCTGCGGATTGTGGACGAAGCAGGTCTGCTGGCCTGCGCGATGTACGTGGACCTCAATCCGGTGCGGGCGGCGATGGTCACCGAGCCTGAACAGGCCATGCATACTTCGGTGTACGATCGTTTTCAGGGCCAAAGGGGTCAGCAGATTGAATCCGCGGCATTCGACCTGGTGCCGGTGAGCACGGAAGCGGCGGGCCAGGAACTGCGCGAGACGCCGCTGGAGACGCTCAAGCAGCGGCGGCGGGCGAAGAAGCGCAGTCCAACGGGCCGCAGGATTGCCCGTGACGGTTGGCTGGCTCCGCTGCAGCTCGATCCGCAGATCCAGTCGCTGCAGCCACAGGTGCATACCGCAGGGGTACGTGCCAGCGACAAGGGATTCTTGCAACTGGGCTGGGCGGACTACCTGAGTCTGCTTCGCTGGACAGCCCAGCAGGCGGTCGAGGGCATGGTCGCCCAGGTGCCGCCGAAGCTCGCCTCGGTGCTGACCTCGCTGGGGATCGAGGCCTCGATGTGGCGCGAGCTGGTATGGAATTTTAAAAAGTACTTTGGCCGTGGCGCGTGCGCCGGTTCGTCCGCGGCGATGGCCGCGGACGCTCAGCGGCACGGCCGGAGCTGGCACCGCGGGCAGAAAACCGCGAGGGCATTCTTCGCAGCCACATGAGTAGTGGAGTGATCCGGCGGCGATGTACGGTTTGATGGCAACAGCCCATGAGGCTAGATCTGTGGCCATCCCATCCGGTGGAACTGTGTTCAGCAAGGCAGCTGCGTATGGGTTACCTGCCAATCCAGCCTCCCGCTGAAGCCTGACTACAAGCGAAGCCGTGGACCACAAGCAGCTACACAAGGGCTCAGATACACAGTGACTGCGCCGATCCTCAAAGTGGCTGGCACCAATCGTTCGCCCTCCAATCGTTCGCCCCGATCCTCAAAGTGGCTGGCACCAATCGTTCCTCTCCGATCCTCAAAGTGGCTGGCACCAATCGTTCCTCAAGTGGCTGGCACCAATCGTTCCTCTTCGCCAGACTGACCTCGCCGCGGGGAACCCATGTGTGTTTCGCTCGCTGCCCCAACCTGCGTGTCCCGATCAGCCCAACGAGCGGCGGTCTGCGGGCTCAGATCATCACATACTCCCTGAGCCATGCGAGAGTTCAAACCACCGTCGGGACGGCTGGGCAAGGCATGGCCGCTGTTCCTCGGCGCGGGCATTGGCAAGGTCGGTTAGCTGACGACCGACTCTGTCAGACCATAGGCGGCCAGCGTCTTGCGTAGGCTGCGTTCCTGGTCGCTCTCCAGCGGTGTCATCGGCAGTCGCAATTCGCCGGTATCGCGTCCGAGAATCCGCATCACGGCCTTGAGCGGGATCGGGTTGGTCGCCAGTGACAGCATGTCGCGGCAGAGCGCGAACAGCTTGTGATGCAGGTCGCGAGCGGTGACGTAATCGCCGTCAGCCGCCGCCCGCACCATCGCCACAACATCTTCGGGAACCACGTTGCCGACTACCGAAATCACGCCCTCGGCACCGACCGACATCATCGGCAGGGTGAGCGAATCGTCGCCCGAGAGCACGGTCAAGTCGGTGGCCGCCAGCACGGCGCTGCACTGGTCGAGCGAGCCGGTCGCTTCCTTGACCATCGTGATTCCCGGCAACTCGGCCAGCCGCACGATCGTGTCGACTTCGATGTTTTTGGCCGTCCGTCCCGGGATGTTGTAAACGCAGACCGGAATCGAAACCGCTTCGGCGACCGCTTTGAAGTGCTCGTACATGCCGGTCTGAGTCGGCTTGTTGTAGTACGGAGCAACCTGCAGCGTCGCATCTGCCCCTTCGCGCTCGGCGCGTTTGGTCAACCGCAGCGCCTCGGCCGTGCTGTTGCTGCCGGTACCCGCCATGACCTTTACCCGCCCGGCGACAAGCTGGATCACTTCAGCGATCACCCGTTCGTGTTCGTCGTGTGAGAGGGTCGGCGATTCACCGGTGGTGCCGCACGGCACCACACAGGTAACGCCTCCGGCGACCTGGAACTCGATCTGCTCGGCCAGCCGCGCGTAATCGACCTGACCATCACGAAACGGGGTGATGATGGCGACCGACAGACCGGCAAACGAGGAGCCTTTGCGCTGCGACATTTTCTAACAAACTCTTCCGGCGTAAGGGATCAGGCGTGGATAATGACGGCAGTCTACCGCACAACAACATTGTCGAGAATCTGCCGCATTTGGGCGACCGCTTCGCGCATCCCGACCATCACCGCGCGGCTGATGATCGCGTGGCCGATGTTGAGCTCCACCATCGCTGGCAGTTGCGCGACCGGGCGGACGTTGACGTAATTCAGGCCGTGTCCGGCGTGCAGCCGCATCCCGGCCGCAACGACGCTCTGGCCAGCGACCCGCAAACGCTCGAGCTCGCGCTGCATCGCGCCGGCTCGGGCGGTCGGGTGGGCCGCGTGCGCATAGGGGCCGGTGTGCAGTTCAACGGCGTCAACCCCCAGTTTCGCCGCCGCTTCGATTTGAGCCACGTCGGGATCGAGGAACAGGCTGACCAAGATCCCTTCGCCGCGGAGTCGTTCGACGGCAGCGGCGATCGCCCCGGAGTCACTGCGGACATTCAACCCGCCTTCGGTCGTCACCTCTTGGCGGCTCTCGGGCACCAGCAGCGCCCAGGTCGGCCGCACGCGACAAGCAAAACCGACGACCTCCTCGGTCGCCGCCATTTCGAAGTTGGTTTTGACCGTGACCGTCTTCATCAGCACTTCGACGTCGCGATCCTGGATGTGCCGCCGGTCTTCGCGCAAGTGAAACGTGATGCCATCGGCCCCGCCCTGTTCAGCGAGCGCTGCCGCGACCACCGGATCGGGCTCGTAGGTCTTGCGCGCCTGCCGCACGGTGGCGACGTGGTCGATGTTTACGCCCAACTCAATCATTGCGTCAGCGGTCCTGTGGGTTCAGAGGTCGTGGGGGCTAAAGTTTCGAGTAAAGCTTCAAACCAATCGAGCTCGCGGGCAATCCCGGCGGCCAAGCCGGTCAAGTCGCCGGCTGCTGCGGTCGACTCGGTCGTGACCGTTTCGGGAAGCACCGTCCAGGCATAGGTCTCGACTTCGTAGTGCCCGGTAAACTCGGGAGCATCCGGCTGTTGCAGCGCCGCGACGCACTCCCGGATCGCCGCCTGCGTCGATCGCAGTTGTCCCAGGTCCGTGCGAAAGACCGGCACGTGAAAGTGGATTCGCAGGTGTTCGTTGGCCCCAGCGGTGCGGCCGGCGATCGTCTCCAACCACTGGGGCAGGTCTTCTACCAACCGGAATTGGCCCGCGGCGTCAACAATCCCGGTTTGGTGCAGGTAGCGATCCTCCGCAAACTCGCTCAGTTGCGCGATCGCCGCGGCGCGTTGCTCAGGTGTGTACTCTGCCAGCGGCACATCGATGGCGCTGCTGATCTGCACCTTGCCAATTCCGATGCCCGCCCGCCGGTAGGTCGCCAGCGCCTCAGCCTGCGATTCAAACATCACCGCCGAGTGACAGACATCATGACAGACCGTTAAGTAGCGGCGGTGGTTCGCTGCGGACAGTTCAGTTTCAAAGAATCGCACCAGATCGCCGCAGCGGTCGAGCAGACAGCCCGGTTCCGGCTCGATCGCCACCACGATCCGCCGCCCGGTCTGTTGCTCCAGTCGCTGCAACTCGTCCGCCAGGGTGCGAAGGTTTGCCCCTGCCTGGGCGATGTTCGCGGCATCGATCGCTGCATCGTCGGCCGCCGATCCCGCGTCGTCCTTTCGGCCCAGCGGCCCCGGCCAACCGAGCGGCAGGGTGCTGATCGAACCGACGCGGCCATCGTGCGGCAGCAGCCGATCGAGCAGCTTGGCCAGTTGTACGGTGTATTCCAGCCGCGCCGGCTCCCACCAAGCCGGTCGATAGACGCGGTGCTTGACCACCGGCAGATGGAAATTGTCGTAGGGGAAACCGTTGACGGTCAGCGGAAACAGGTGCTGCTCGCCCAGCCAATCTGCAAATGCTTCGGCGGCGCGATCACGGCTCAGTTCCGCGGCAGCCGAGGCGGGAATCCACAGCCCGACGCCCAGCGGGCCGGCATGGGGATCGCGGTGCAGCCGGCTGCGGGCGATCGCGCCGGCATGCGTCTGCAGCTTTTCGCGAATCGTCGCCAGGTCGGTCCCGGCGTGGACGTTGGTGCAATAACCGATTCGTGCCGTTGGGCGGCTCGCGCCAGGAAGGCTCATGGGTAACGCTATCGCCAGAGTGTTCTCGGGCGTGGGGACGAACTAAACTGGCCCACGCTGAGCGGCATCTTGCCTGATTTTGTCAACTTTGAACACTCACCCCGGCATTTTCCACGTGTTTCGATTCATCCTGACCAGTTTTGCAATGCTGGCGACGGTGGGGCTGGCGGTCGCCCAGCCGCTGGAAAACAACAAGTACGGCGGGCGGCCCGATCCGTTCTACCCGATCGACAACTGGCTGGCTTCGCCTAATGAACAGCGAACCGCGTCGGGGGCGCCGGGGCCGCGTTACTGGCAACAGCGTGCCGACTATGTGATCGAGGTGACGCTCGACGACAGCCGCCAGCGGCTTACGGGGCAGGAGCAGGTCACCTACGCGAACCGCTCGCCGCACCCGCTGCGGTACCTCTGGTTTCAGCTCGACCAAAACATGTACCGGCCCGATTCGGAGTCGCTGCTTGCGGCCCGGGCACCGAGCTTAGAGCCCCGCGTGCCGTTTTCCTCGCTCCGCTCGATCCTCGCCCGGCAGTCGTTCCCCGGTGGGTTCGAGATCGGATCGGTTACCGATGCCCAACAACAGCCGCTGCCGTACACGATTGTCGGCACCATGATGCGGGTCGATCTGCCTGAGCCGCTGCAGCCAGAAGGGACCATCGAGCTGCAAATCGCGTTTGCCTACAACATCGTCGATGCGAAGTTGATCGGCGGCCGTGGCGGCTTTGAGTTCTTTCCGAGCGATGGCAATTACATCTACGAAATCGCCCAGTGGTACCCGCGGCTGGTCGCCTACACCGACTACGCCGGCTGGCAACACCAGCATTACGTCGGCAAGGGCGAGTTCACGCTGGAGTTCGGCGACTTCATCGTGCGCATCACCGCTCCGGACGACATGCTCGTGGCGGCCACCGGCGAACTGCAGAATCCCCAGGACGTGCTCAGCGAGCCGCAGCGGCAACGGCTGCAGGAAGCGGCAACCGCTGATAAACCGGTCTTCATCGTCACGCCTGAAGAAGCCGAGCAGAACGAGCAACGCGACCGTTCGCAGTCCAAACCGGAGACCAACACCTGGGAGTTTCAGGCGGAGAACGTCCGCGACTTTGCCTTCGCGGCCAGCCGCAAGTTCATCTGGGACGCGGTTGGCCACCGCCTCGGCGATCGCACTGTGATGGCAATGTCGTACTACCCCAACGAAGCCGAACCGCTCTGGAGCCGCTACTCGACCGCAGCGATCACCCACACGCTCGATGTCTTCAGCCGGTTCACGTTCGACTACCCCTACCCGGTCGCGATCAGCGTCAACGGGCCGATCTACGGGATGGAATACCCGATGATCTGCTTCAACGGCCCGCGGCCAGAGAGCGATGGCACCTACAGCAAAGCAACGAAGTACGGCTTGATCTCGGTGATCATTCATGAGATCGGTCACAACTGGTTCCCGATGATCGTCAACAGCGACGAGCGGCAGTGGAGCTGGATGGACGAGGGCCTCAACACGTTCCTGCAATACCTCGCCGAACAGGAGTGGGAAGAGGATTATCCGAGCCGTCGTGGCGAACCGGCCGACATCATCGGGTTCATGCGAAGCAGCAATCAGCGGCCGATCATGACCCAGAGCGAATCGACCCTGCAGTTCGGCAACAACGCGTATGGCAAGCCCGCGACCGCGCTGAATATTCTCCGCGAAACCATTCTCGGCCGCGACCTGTTCGACTTCGCTTTCAAAGAATACGCCCTCCGCTGGCGGTTCAAACGCCCGACTCCCGAAGACTTTTTCCGCACGATGTCCGACGCTTCAGGCCACGACTTGGACTGGTTTTGGCGCGGTTGGTTCTTCTCGACCGACCATGTTGATCTCGCGATCGAGCGCGTGCGGCTGTATCAGATCGATGCCGGAGATCCCGACGAAACCGCTGAAACGCAGCGGATCGAGCGCGACGCGCAGCCGAAGTCGATTTCGCAGCAGCGGAATGCCGAACTCACCAAGCGCGTCGATCTGCAACCAGGTCTAAAGGACTTTTACAATGACTACGACGACTTGCAGGTCGGCGAGGACGATCGCAAGGCGTTTCGTAAGTTCGTCGACGGACTCGACGCCGACGAGCAAAAACTGCTCAAACGCAAATCGAACTTCTATGTCGTCTCCTTCCGCAATCTCGGCGGGCTGATTTCACCGATCATCCTGCACGTGGATTATGAAGACGGCAGCGACGAGCGGCTGATGATCCCCGCTTCGATCTGGAATCAGGATCCGCGTGCGGTCGACAAGCTGATCATCACTGACAAGACGATCCAGCGGCTAGAGATCGACCCCCAGCAGCAGACCGCGGACGTCGAAGCGACCAACAACCACTGGCCGCCGAAACTCGTCCCCAGCCGCTTCAAGCTGTTCAAGAGCGAACAGCAACAGAATCCGATGCAAAAGGCAAAGGCCGAGGTCACGCCGAAAGCTGAAGCTATCGGCGATGATGCGCAGCGGCCCGCGGATCAAGGGGACAACCAGTGATGATTGCAGTTTTCACCGCACTTTTGGCCGGCTCGCTGCTGCTGCACCCGGGCCACTCCACGCGGGTTGAGCTTCAGTGGAACTTGCAGAGCGAGCGGATTGAACTGGCGATCCGCATCGACCACGCCGATCTGGAGGCGGCTTTGCGGAAGCGGCTGGGCCGAGCGGTGCGGGTCGAGGAATTGACGGATGAGCAAGCCCAGCAGTGGATCGCTCCCTACCTGCGCGAAACGCTACGGATCGATCACGGCAAACTGGCGCCAGAACAGTTCTCCTGGATCGGCTGGGAGCGAAAACGTGCTTCCTCGTGGCTGTACGCCGAGTTGTCACCCGCCGAGCCGCCCGCGGCGGAACTGTCGCTGAAGATTCTGACGCTGTTAGAAGTGGAGCCGGAACTGAATCACGTGGTCACGCTCCGCCGCGGCCATGGACAAACTTCCCACGTGCTGTCCAAGGAAAAACCGGTCGTGGTGCTCTCCACCAAGCCACTCGACCGCTGATCGGTTACGCTCTGGCAGTGATTGCAAATCGGCTATTTGATTGCCGCAGCGATGCAGGCTGAAGCCTGGACTCCAACGGCGCAGGCTAAAGCCTGGACTCCAACGGCGCAGGCTGAAGCCTGGACTCCAACGGCGCAGGCTGAAGCCTGGACTCCAACGGGGCTTTCACAGATACCTTTAAATCAACGACCTCATTACCCTGACTGTTAAGCACGATGCCCACTGTGACTGCGGAAGTCATTTCGATCGGTGATGAAATGACCAGCGGCGCGAGGCTGGATACCAACACGCAGTGGCTCAGCCAGCGTCTGGGCGAACTCGGCGTCAGTGTGCGCTTCCACACGACCGTCGGCGACTTGCTAGAAGAGCACATCGAGGTGCTGCGGATCGCGGCCGCGCGGGTCGATTTGGTCGTGACCAGCGGTGGCCTGGGACCGACAGCCGACGACTTGACCCGCGATGCGCTGGCGGCGGTCAGTGGTAGACCACTGATGCAAAGCGATACAGCGCTGGCCCACATCGAGTCGCTGTTCACCCGCCGGGGCCGCACGATGCCGCCACGCAACCAAGTGCAGGCGCTGTTTCCCGAGGGTGCCAGCGAGATCTTCAATCCTCGTGGGACGGCGCCGGGGATCGATCTGGTTGTTGCCAGCGAAAGCGGGCGCTCCTCGCGAGTCTTTGCCTTGCCGGGTGTCCCGGACGAGATGAAGGAAATGTTCGTCGACTCGGTCGCGCCGCGGATTGTCGCTCAAATCGCTGGACGCCGGGTGATGAAGCAGGCCGTGATCAAGTGTTTTGGACTCGGTGAGAGCGATTTCGAAGCGCGGCTCGGAGAGCTGATTTCGCGGCTGCGATTCCCCCGCGTCGGGATCACGGTCAGCGCTGCGACCATCTCGCTGCGGATCGCCACCGAAGCCGAAACCGAGGCGCTGTGCGATGAAATGATCGACGTCACACGCCAGGAAATCATCGAGCGCGTCGGCCAGTACGTGTTCGGCGAAGGCGAAGATTTCGAACTGCAGCATGCGCTAGCGCAGACGCTCCAGCGCCGCGGCGAGCGTGTGGCGACGCTTGAAATCGGACACGCCGCACCGCTGGCGAGTTGGCTGGCCGATGTCGTGCCGCGCGAGATCTACGCTGGCGGGATCGTGACCGCGCGGAGTGAAACGGCACCGCAGACGCTGCGGCAGCAACTGGCGACCCTGCAAGCAGACTGGTTGCTGGTCGTCGACCGTTATCCGACGCTGCAGCAAGGTGACACCGCGGCGAACGAGGTGAGGCTGACGCTCTGCGGTCGCCAGCCGAATCAGCTTTGGCAGCAAACGTGTTCGCTGGGGGGTCACCCTGGAATCCTGCACGCCCGCATCGGAAAATCGGCGTTGGCGTTTGCTCGTTCAATACTCCAGTCCGATCCGCTCGCTGGATGTTGATGTTGAGCCAAGACAACGGTTAAGGGCGACGCAGAACATGACTTTCGGCAAACATCCATCAGCCGGCACGCGTGAGCGTCCGGTTCTCACGAACCTCGAACATGACGCAGCCGCTCCCCAACGAACCCAACCCCGCCGCCGCTGTGCCCGGTCCTGGTGAGTCGTTGCCACCTGCCGGCGATGAGCGCACCGAGCCATCGGACACGCTCGAAACGCCACCACAAAGCCAAGCTGACGCGGTGAGCGAACTGGGGTTTGAGCACGCCGCCAAGAAAGTCCGCAGCTTTCCTCAGTCGCCTGGCATCTACCTGATGAAGGATCGCTTCGGGCGGGTGATCTACATCGGCAAGGCCAAAAATCTCCGCAGCCGCGCCGGCAGCTACTTTCTCAAGGCTGCTGCAGCCGATCAGCGGATCGCCGACTGGGTGACTGAAATCGCTGATATCGATTTCATGCTCTGCGATAGCGAAGTCGATGCGTTGCTGACCGAATCGCGGTTGATCAAGGACATTCAGCCCAAGCACAACCGCGATCTGAAGGACGACAAATCGTTCCCGTACTTGATGATTACCACGCGCGAAGATTTTCCGCGGGTCGAAATCACGCGGGAGCCGCGGCAAAAGGGGGTCAAACTTTACGGGCCGTTTCCAAGTGCCGGGGCGCTGCGCGGAGCGGTCGGCGTGCTGCAGCGGATTTTCAAGTTCCGCACCTGCTCGCTCGACATCGACGAACGCGAGGAAAAGTGGAAGTGGTTCCGGCCTTGCCTGCTGGCGAGCATCGATCAGTGCACCGCTCCCTGCAACCGGCGGATCAGCAAGGAGGCGTATCGCCGCGACATCCGCCGTTTAATGACCTTTTTAGAAGGCGGCAAAATCAAGTTGCTGCGTGAGATGCGAGCGGAAATGCTCGACGCCAGCAAAGCATTGGACTTTGAGCGCGCGGCGGTGCTCCGCGACGAAATCTCGATGCTCGAGCGGCTCGATGAACGCGGCGAATTGGAGACGCACGCCCAGCCGGAAGTGTTCTACATCGATCCACAGAAAGGTTTGACAGGCCTGCGCAAGGTGCTCGGCTTGGCAGAGACGCCGCGGGTGATTGAAGGGGTCGACATCGCGCACCTGGGTGGCGGCGAGACCGTTGCCAGCCTAGTGCAGTTCATCGATGGCTTGCCGTTCAAACCCGGTTACCGCCGCTTCCGGATTCGCGATGTGCAGGGAATTGATGACTTTCGCAGCATTTACGAAGTGGTGTCGCGGCGGTTTCGCCGGCTCAGCGACGATGGCGATACGTTCCCAGACGTGCTGCTGATCGACGGCGGCAAAGGGCAACTCAACGCCGCCCTCGCCGCCTTTCGTGACCAACAAATCGATCCGCCGACACTGATTTCGCTGGCCAAACGCGACGAAGAAATCTTCCGCCCTGGCGAAAGTGAGCCGATCCGGTTATCAAAAAGCGCGTTTGCCTTGCGGTTGTTGCAATACGTCCGCGATGAATCCCACCGATTCGCTCAGCATTACCACCACCTATTGCGAAATAAAAGCACCTTCGAGCGGTAGGCTTCAACTAGCGCAAAGGTTGCGGCTGGCATTCTGTAGCCTGTTGGTGGTATGACTATGCGGTCAAAGGAATGCTTTTCCGACAGGAACCGTCTGTAGCGGTCATTGACTGAATGAATCGACTCACCTCCGCCCTCGACGCCGTCCGCGTGGACGACCTGCATTCGACCGAAGAGCAGTTCCGTGCCGCGCACCCCTGGTGCTGGCGAATCACACTGTTTGGCCCCTGTGTCTTGACCCTGGCGCTGACGGGTTTGCTGCTGGCGTACACCGGTTGGGAGTTCACGTCCAAGGTTGTGACCTCCGCAGTGGTTGCCGTTTTCATCCTCGGCCGGTTCATCATCCTTTCGGGAGCCGAAGGCACCTTCCAGGATACTGATGGAGCGGTGGCCTCCGAGCATCTGGTGGCGCTGGTCTGTTACTTTGACATCATGACCGCGCTGGTGCTGGCCTTTCACATCGGCTTTTTGTTTCGACTGCCCTACGTCGGACCGCGAATTTCGGCGTTGGTAACCGACGGGCACTTCATTCTCGACGCTCAGCCCTGGATGCGGCGGGCGACGTTTATGGGGTTGGTCGCGTTTGTTGGGTTTCCTCTGGCGGCGACCGGCAGCGTTGGCGGCTCGATCTTTGGCCGGCTGTTGGGGATGAGCCGGATAGCGACATTCTTCGGCATCCTGATCGGCACGGTGGCGGGGAACATAACGATGTTCATGTTTTCTGACCTGCTGGGAAACTACATTGATAAAGACAATCCCTACCTGAAATACGGTGGGTTACTGGTCATCGTCGCGTTGGTCGTGGTCTTGGAGCGGCGCTATCGGACGCTGAAAAACCGTTATGCCAGCGCCCGGATCGCTGAGGCGGCGCTCGCGGAGGTAACACCTGAGGCGGCGGAGCGAGCGACGGTCGCCACTAGCGCTGCGGCTCCGACTCAGCGGGCCGCGAGGCACCCAGACGAATATCCCAAGCGCAGCCGCAATGGGTTCGGGCCTGCTGAGGAAGCAGGCACACTAGAAATCGCAGCCGGAGAACGCGTTGGCTCACGACCTCACTCCTCCTGATCCCGGCGTGGTGCTGGAACTGCTTTCCGCCTTCCGCCGCTCCAAAATCATGTTCGCCGGTGTCTCGCTGGGTATTTTTGACGCCTTGCACAGCGGCCCGTTATCCAGCGGTGAGCTCAGCCAGCGCTTGCAGTGCGACCCCGATGCGCTGCAGCGATTGTTGGAGTCGCTCGTCGGTGTCGGGTTGGTCGCTCGCGAAGGTCGGACCTTTGCCAACACGCCCGCGGCAACACGTTATTTGACCAGCGACTCACCGCACCGCATGACCGGCTATGTCAACTACTCCAATCGCATCATGTGGTCGATGTGGGGCAATCTGGAAGATGCGGTCCGTGAAGGGACGCACCGCTGGCAGCAGACCTATGGCTGGGATGGACCGATCTTCTCCAGCTTCTTCAAGACCGACGCGGCGATGCGCGAGTTTTTGATGGGGATGCACGGCTTTGGCATGCTCACCTCGCCGGTGATCGTCAGCGCCATCGATCTGAGCCGGTTTCGGCACTGGGTCGATCTCGGCGGCGCGACCGGGCATCTGGCAATCGCCGCCTGCCAGCGTTACCCGGACCTGCGGGCAACGGTCATGGACTTGCCGGTTGCCGTGCCGCTGGCGGAGGAAATCACTACAGCGAGCGACGTCAGTGACCGGATCGACGTGGTTGGTGGCGACTTCTTTGTTGACCCGCTGCCCGCTGGCGATCTGTACTCGCTGGGCCGGATCCTGCATGACTGGAGCGAAGACAAGATCCGCACCTTGCTCGCCAGGATTTTCGCCGCCCTGCCGCCAGGTGGTGGGCTAGTGATCGCCGAAAAGCTGTTGGCCGACAGTAAAGACGGGCCGCCATGGGCGCAGTTGCAGGACATCAACATGCTGCTGGTGACCGAGGGCCGCGAGCGGACCCTCGGCGAGTACGAAGCGTTATTGATGGAAGCCGGCTTCGGCGACGTCGTCGCCTGCCGCACCGCCGCCCCGCTGGACATCATCCTGGCGACCAAGCCCTAGCTTCGTCGCCAACCGTTCCGCCGGCCGGAGTTCCTCCGTTTTCGCTCCCTTCGCCCCGGCTCGGCGGGGAGAAGGGCTGGGGATGAGGGGCCGACCCGCAACGCACCGCGCCAGCTCACGGCCTCGCCTTTCCCCTGCCCCGGTTCGATCGGCGGAGCGATCGACCACCTTTGTCGCCGACCGCTCCGTCGGTCGGAGTTCCTCCGTTTTCGCTCCCTTCGCCCCGGCTCGGCGGGGAGAAGGGCTGGGGATGAGGGGCCGCCCCTTAACGCCTACGCGCCAGCTCACGGCCTTGCCTTTCCCCTGCCCCGGTCCGATCGGCGGAGCGACCGACCACCTTTGTCGCCGACCGCTCCGTCGGTCGGAGCCCGCCCGTTTCCGCTCCCTTCGCCCCGGCTCGGCGGGGAGAAGGGCTGGGGATGAGGGGCCGACCCTTAACGCCTACGCGCCAGCTTACGGTCTCGCCTTTCCCCTGCCCCGGTTCGATCGGCGGAGCGATCGACCACCTTTGTCGCCAACCGCTCCGCCGGTCGGAGCCCGCCCGTTTTCGCTCCCTTCGCCCCGGCTCGGCGGGGAGAAGGGCTGGGGATGAGGGGCCGACCCGCAACGCACCGCGCCAGCTTACGGTCTCACCTTTCTTCTGCCCCGGTTCGATCGGCGGAGCGATCGACCACCTTTGTCGCCGACCGCTCCGCCGGTCGGAGCCCGCCCGTTTTCGCTCCCTTCGCCCCGGCTCGGCGGGGAGAAGGGCTGGGGATGAGGGGCCGACCCTTAACGCCTACGCGCCAGCTCACGGCCTCGCCTTTCTCCTGCCCCGGTTCGATCGGCGGAGCGATCGACCACCAAATCATCCGTCAGCATCGGCTTGCCGCTGCCCTCAGCACCCAAGGCAGAGCAGAAACAAAATTAGCTGCACCCACCCCCTCCGTCGGTTACGATCAGGGCGGTCATTGCTCCACCTTCTAGCCGGCAGTCGGATTCAACGCATGCTATCACCGTCGTCGCCGGGACGCAGCCCATGCAGAAAAATCAGGTTCGTTTCTGCATTGACGGCCAACGACGAAAGCGAGACCTGGGACCGAAGTGAGTCAATGCGGACTGTGAGGCGATCGACCCGTCTCGCTCATGAGCGATTGAGGACAATCGCTCTACTTTCAATGTAGAACGATTGTCCCCAATCGTTCATGCAGCGGCGAGCCATCGCCGGAGGGATTCCATGCGATAGATTTCGTGGTGAGAGAACTCGTAATGACAAAACACTTGTGTCCGGTCGCCCACTCACCCCCGTACCGAGTTTTTCATAACGATGAGCTCACAAACCAGCGTCAATCATAGAACACTGCGATGGGCGTTTGTCGCCGTTGCTGGCATTGGTCAATTCCTCGCTGCCTTGTTCTACGCGGCCAAACACTACCCCAATGGCTACTTCTGGTACAAGCATTTCATCAGTGACCTGGGGCGGACTGTCACAAGCGACGGAATCGACAATTCAGCAAACTCGCTGCTTTTCTCGGCGTCCAGCTTGGTGCTTGGGCTCATGATCCTTCCTTTTCTTCAGGTACTTCCAACTGCATTTACTAGGGGCGGCGTGTGGCTGAGAATCTTTGGCGTCTTAACGGCCTTGGGATTGATTGGCATCGGTCAGACTCCATACGATGTCTATTTCTTTGCACATCATGCATTTCTGTTTCTCTGGATCATCCCCATGCTGTTGATGGCCTTGGGGTTATCCGTGGTGATGTTTCTTGACGGCTGTACAAACCTGTCCCCGATTCTGATGTCAGGAATGCTCTCAACCGGGAGCACCGCGTACGCCTGCATGAATTCACACTATGGATTTGTCGTGATGCAGAAGTTGGTGGTTTGTTTGTCGTTGATCTGGTTTTACGTCATGGTGCGTTCGGTGGTGGTCGTGACGAAATGGGTTCCGAGTGAGCGACAACGCATCATCGACGCTCAGGCGGTTCGGTACGCATCACGATATCGCCGAGCTGAGACGGCAGTTCGACAGCGCTCCTAGGCCATGCTGCCGCCTCAAGCCGCTTGTCACCTCGGTGCGGTTCTAAGCCGCCCAGAACATGCTATTCGCTAAATTTCAATCAGCCGGCACGCGTTAGCGTCCGGTTCTCGCGAGCAAGAAGCCGCACAACCGCAACCGATTATACCGAAGGACTGATCCAGAGTTGCCTAGTGGGGGAGCAACATTGCCAAGGCCTTCTTGGTGCCGAACTCTGAGCCAACGTCAATGTAAATTCCGGCGCCCGACGCGGCGCAGCCTCACACGGTTGGCTATACTGAGGGCGTCGGCCAGGTTCTTTCAATCACGCTTCCCCACTGCTCGGCGAATCATCCGCCCGGCCGGTAGCCTCGGGCTGCCGGTTGATGAAGCCCAATCATGGTCCTGGCCTCCCATCCATGCCAATGTATTGCAACCAATAAGAGCTCTTAATGAAAACGATTCTGAACGTTGCTTTGCTTAGCATGGCTTGCCTCGCTTCTGTCCCTGCCCATGCAGACGGTACCCCAAATGACAAGCTGCAGATACAAGGAGTGTGGGCCGTCTCGGATGGTGAAACGAACGGCCGTTCATTAAAGACAGTCCTTCATGAGAAAGGGCTCGGCGCAATGAAGATTAAGTTTTCTAATGATGTGATGACAATGACTGGCCCGGGTGTCTTGAGCCATACTTACCAATTTGTGCTTAAACCGAAGGGCCAGCCCAAGGTGATCACGCTGGTTACCGTCGAGACTCACGGAAAAGCTCCCGAGGGCTCCGTGATCCACGGCATCTACGAAATCAAAGGTGACACCTTGAAACTCTGCCTCCCTGCCGATTCGTCTGGAGATCGACCAGAGAAATTCGAAGCGCCGAACGGATCACGTTTATCATTGTTGGTTCTATCGCGTCAAACTGATGGCGATGATGAACCTGCGGGACCATCCGATAGGTAGGAGCGGCTAAGCGGATCTGGACAAACCTTTCGTGTGATCTGTCGCCGCTGTTGGACGCACCGCATCAATACAAGCCCGACGCGCAAGCGAGTGACACGCGCCGCATCAAAATGTTTTAATCCGACCCGACGGCCAAGACCGGAAAAACCGGGATTGACCCTGATTCGAACTGCCAGATCGAGTCGCAAGCGAGCATTCGCCGAACCACTCGCTTGCGCATCGGGCTGGTAGGAGCCGAACCACTCGCTTGCGCATCGGGCTGGTATCAGAGTCACTCGCTTGCGCTTCGGGCTTGTATCAGTACACCTGACGGGAGTTTTCGGTCAGACCCTCGTTCGATTTGGATAATCCTGCTGAAAATGCTTTATTAGGGGTTAACCGAGCAGATCTTCCACGACGTTCCCATAAACGTCGGTCAGCCGGAAGTCGCGGCCGGCGTGGTTGAAGGTCAACCGTTTGTGATCGAGTCCTAACAGGTGCAGGATCGTAGCGTGCCAATCATGGAGATGCACCGGCCGGTCAACCGCTTTAGCTCCTACCTCATCGGTGGCGCCATATTGCAGGCCACCGCGAATGCCGCCGCCGGCCATCCACAGCGTGTAGCCCTGACTGTTATGATCGCGCCCGGTACCGCTCTGCGCATACGGCGTACGACCGAATTCGCCTGCCCAAATCACCAGCGTGTCCTCAAGCATCCCTCGCTGTTTCAAATCCGCTAATAAGGCTGCGACCGGCCGGTCGGTCGCCGCGCACGCTTTGGGCAATTCTTCTTGCAACCGGAAATGATGGTCCCAGCCGACCGGTGCGGTGATCTCGATGAACCGCACGCCAGCTTCGGCCAGTCGTCGAGCCATCAAACATTGCCGGCCAAAACGATCGCAGGGCGAGTCGGCACCGATCCCGTACTGGTCCAACATCGCCGCCGATTCGCCTGATAAATCCATCAGTTCCGGGATCTCTCCTTGCATGCGGAAGGCGAGTTCAAACGACTCAATCGCCCCTTCAATCGCGGTGTGATGTGGGTTTTGCGTTAACCGGTGCTGATTGAGATCGCGGACCAGATCGAGCTGCGCGCGCTGCTGTGGCAACGGCAACCGCCGCGACTCGACATTCTTCAGCGGCGGACCAGGTTCAGAATCGACACCCAAAATCGCGGCATAAAAGCCCGGGATCTGATTGGTGCCGATCTTGGTTCCTTGATAAATCGCCGGTAGAAAGGCGCTGCCAAAGTTCCGCGATCCACCGTTATCCGATGGCGGGTTGATGGTGATGAACCCCGGCAAATTGCTGTTCTCGGTGCCCAGTCCATACAAGCACCAGGCGCCCAGTGAAGGCCGTGTGAACTGGAAGCTGCCGGTATGCATTTGAATAAACGCTTGCGAATGATTCGGCAGGTCGGTCTGCATGCTATTGATGATGCACAGATCATCGGCATGCCGGCTCAGCTCCGGCATCAATTCAGAGATCCACTGGCCCGACTGGCCATGCTGTGAGAACTTGAATGGTGAGGGCATCAAGGTCGGTCCGCCGGGCCCGGACTGCGCGTCGGCGAGCGGTTTGAGTTCCGGCTTGGGATCAAACAAGTCGATGTGCGATGGACCACCGTTCATGCACAGGAAGATCACACGCTTAGCTCGCGGCGGAAAATGCGTCGGCCGCGGCGCCAGCGCCGCGTCACCGACTGTGACCATGCCACCTGCGGCCTCGCGGGCCGAGGCTTCGTGCGCCAGCCCCGCAAATGCCAGGTAGCCAAATCCGGAGGCGAGCGACTGCAGGACACTGCGGCGAGAAAATGCAAACCCGCTCTGCGGCTCGCTAGTTGGTGAAGTGAACATGGTCTCTGCTTCCTGAAGGGTGAGAGTCGATGCAACTCTGGATCAGTCTTTCGGTAAAATCGGTCGCCGCTGTGCGGCTCCTTGGTTGCGGGAACTGGACGCTAACGCGTGCCGGCTGATTGACTTTTACCGAATATCATGTTCTGCGCTGCGTAACGGAAAGAAGGATGAACCTTCGCCGATCGAACTGGAGTTCGATCTGTGGAAATTTAAAGTTTCTGAATCGCTGGCGATTCAGAAAGTAGAACAATTGTCCCCAATTGTTCTGGAGCCCGTACGGGTTGGTATTTGGAACGATTGAGGACAATCGTTCTACATTGATATTGGGAACGATTGAGGGCAATCGTTCTACATTGAACTTCGGAACAATTGAGGACAATCGTTCTACATTGATCTTCGGAACGATTGAGGACAATCGTTCTACATTGAACTTCGGAACAATTGGGGACAATTGTTCTACATTGGTATTTGGGAGTCAGTCAGTCGAGGTTTTGGAACTCAGCGGTCGACAACAACGCCTGGCAGAAACTCGTCCAGCTTCGCAGGGGTGCATCGGCCGGTGACTCGGTAGCGGTCGGTGGATCAGCCTTGACCTGCGGTTCAGAGTCCGCCGCCGCGAGGAATGCCAAACACCGCTGCTCTTCGGCACGGTCAGGCAAGCGGTTGTAGCACCACTGAAACGCCGTTTGAATCCGCTCCGCATCCTCCTCGGTATGGCGGAGCAGCCGCGCTGCAAACGCCGCGGCGCGGTCTTGCACAAACTCGCTGTTCATCAAGTACAGCGCCTGAGTCGCGACCGTCGTCGTTTCCCGCTGGCCGGTGACCAAGCTCGGCTGTGCAAAATCGAACAGTTCCAGCACATCAGGCAAGCGGTCGCGGATCACTGGCAAATAGACCGAGCGATGGACTGTGCCATCCAAGTCGCCCGGCAGCCGTTTGTCGAGCCCGATCAGCGAAATCGGCCGGTCACCGATCACCCGGCCGACGAGCGATCCTACTGGTCGCTGCAAGTCCAGTTCTCCGGAGACGACGAGCATCGCATCGCGAATCTCCTCCGCGGTCAGTCGCCGCTTGGCCGCGCGCCATAGCAAGCGGTTATCGGGATCGTTCAGAAACGCCGCTTCACGATGTTCCGAGCTTTGGCGATAAGTGCGTGACAGCACCAGTTCACGGATCAACTGCTTGATCGACCAGCCTTCCTGCATGAACTGCAGCGCCAGGTGGTCGAGCAATTCGGGATGGCTCGGCGACTCGCCGGCTGTGCCGAAGTTGTCGACCGTCCGCACCAAACCCGCTCCGAACAGATGTTGCCAGACCCGATTGACCAGCACTCGGCTGGTCAGCGGGTGTTGCGGGTGCGTTAGCCACTGCGCCAGTTCCAACCGGCCGCTGTGGTCCTGCGGGATCTCGATCGGCGTGTCCAGTTCAATTGCGCGGGGCAAGCCGCGTGGCACCGATTCACCGGGACGGTTGATCTCACCGCGTTGTAACAACGGAACGTCGAGCACCGTTGATCGCTCCAGCACGCCCATGGTCAGCGGCAACGCTTCGCCGGTTGCCGATACCTTGTCCAACTGTCCGCGGAGCCCGCCGCTTTGCCAGAAGATCCGCAGCGCATCGGTCAGCGTGAACAGCTCGCTGGGATCCTTGCCCGCCGCAATCGCCTCGCGCACGGCCTTTCGTCCCTCCTGCTCCTCGAGCTGCAACGCCTCAAGTTGCGTTTCCCATTCCTTGACTTTCTCTGGCGAAACCGACGCGTGCAGCACTGCATGTCCCGCCTCGACCGGCAATTCCAGCGGCTTGCCGCCGACGCGGTTGGCCGGCGAGACCGCCGTCCCGAAGAACGTTTCGGTGCTGGCAAAGATCCCCGCCAAGGCGTAGTAATCCTGCATCGAGAACGGGTCGAACTTGTGGTCGTGGCAACGGGCGCAGGCGACGGTGCTGGCCATCACCGCCTGCGTGACGCTGTCGATTTGTTCGTCGATCAAGTCCGCGAGGAACTGAAATGCATTGCCTTCGTCGAGATTCTTTGGCCCCAGCGCGAGAAAACCGGTTGCGATCAACAACCGTGCCCGCTCGACCGCATCCTCGGCCGACAGCAAGTCGCCTGCGATCTGTTCGAGCAAGAACCGGTCGTACGGCACGTCATCGTTGAAGGCGTCGATCACGTAGTCGCGGTATCGCCAGGCATAGGGAAAGGAGATATTCGCCTCATTGCCGCTCGACTCACCAAACCGGGCGACATCGAGCCAGTGCCGGCCCCAACGCTCGCCAAATTGTGGTGCTGCCAGCAGGCGGTCGACCTCGGCTTGCAGCGCCGCGTCGATCCCTTCCGCTGCGATCTGCCGTTCGAACCGCTGCCAATCGGCAGGCTGTGGCGGCAACCCTACCAAATCAAAGTGCACTCGCCGCAGCAAGATCGCCGGCTCCGCGTCGGGCGACGGCGCCAGCTCTTGCTTCCGGAGTTCGGGCAGGATGAATCGATCGAGATCTCGCCGTGGCCAGGCCTCACTCGCCTCCGAATCCGCCGCGATTGGTGGCAGCGGCGAATCGACCAACGGCTGATAAGCCCAGTGCTCCGCCGCCTCAGCAGCGGTGCCACTGCCGGTCGCCGCCGACTCACCACTGCGTGGATCCGGCGCACCCATCTCGATCCACCGCTGGAGATCGGCGATCACGGCGGCGGGCAGTTGCGGCGCCTTGGGCGGCATCCGGCGCTCAGGATCGGCATGCGTGATCGCGGCCAGCAGCAGGCTGCCATCGAGGTCGCCCGGCACGACCGCTGCACCATGCTCGCCGCCAGTGCGGATCGCCTGCCGCGAATCGAGCCGCAATCCGCCCTCCGCGGCTCCCGCCTCGTCACTGTGACAATCGTAGCAGTGCTCGATCAGCACCGGTCGGATCTTGGATTCAAAGAACGCGACCGCGGCGGGCGACGCTGGCTCGCTCTGAGACGCAGCTTGAAGTGCAGCGGGCGGTTCAGCCGCCGCCGGCGCGGCCCATGAGATTGTTGAGATTGTTAGAAGCCCTAACCACATCCATCGCATCATCGGAGTTGCTCCGGCGGAGTGAACTGCTGCTGCTCGATCGGAGCGTCCTCATCGAGGTGGCTGCGCAGCTCGTACTGAGATTCGTCCAACCTGCCACTTTCCAAAAACGTATAAGTCACCGTCCCGCGCGGTTGACCATTGCGGACCATCCACAGCACCAACCGCGTTAACGAATGATCCGCCGAATCGATCTCCAACAGCGCTGCGGAAACCACCGGATGCACCCTGCCGGGCTTGAGCGCCGCCCAAACCACCAGCCCCGCTGCACCGGACTGATCGGCTGGCGCGGCAGCCCGCAGATCGAAATCGGCCAACACTTCCTCCACCAATCGCGGCACCGTCAAGGAATTGGCAGCGCACAGCAGTGCGACCTCTTGCGGCAGATCCGCCGGTGCCGAGCGGAACTCGACTCCACGCTGCGGCGACGAGCGCAGCCAGAGTGCACCGTCGCGTTGGCGGCCAATCCGCAGTTGCAATTCGCCGATCGTGCACTCGGACCAGAACCGGTCGCCGCGCGTCCACAGCAGGCTGTGCGAGGGGCCTTCGAGCTGATTCGATTCGTCCCAGTAGCGTGGGTCCGGGGTGTACTGCACACGGTAGCAGCGGTCGAGTTGTCCCAGATGCACGCTTCGCAAATCGCGCAGCGCCAGCGAAGCGTTGGCAGTCGCGGTGCCGCTAGTGCGGACCGCCAACAGCGCGGCTAGCAACACCGCGGCGGCCAGCGCTGCCCCAGGCAGCCATCGCGGCAGGAACGCCTGCGGCGCACGGCGGGGCGCCGTGTTCGGCTGCGCGAGGTGCACCGTCTCAGCTTGCGCCGCACCGGAACTCGGTGGCTGCGGCAAACGGATCGAAGCGACGATCGCCGCCTCATGCTCGCGCGACTGCCGCACTCGCTGCAGGAGCGCACTGGCGTCGATCCGCTGCTCGGCACGCTCTCGATGATCAGCCAACAGGCGATCGAGCGATTGATCCAGCGGCGATTCGGGCTCGCTCATTTTACCTGCTCTTGAAGAAAGGGACGCAGCCGTGTCGCCAGCCGCGCCCGACCGCGGTGCAACAGCATGCGGGCATTGACGTGGCTGATCTCCAGCATCTCGGCGACTTCCAGCAACGAGTGCCCCATCGACCGCAGCTCGACGACGGCTCGCTGGGGCGGAGACAGCTCGCCCAGCGCCGCGTCGACCGCCGCTTCGAGTTCATGCAACATCGCCTGTTGCGGAGGCTGCACGGCTGACCGATCGGCCAACGCATCGCCGCCGCTTTGCTGCTCGGCGGCTTGCCATTCGATCGACCGCTTCCGCCGCTGAGTGTGATTGATGCAAGCATGGGTGATCGCCTTGAACAACAGTTTGGTGCCGTCGTTGGGCAAGTCGTACAGGTCGGCCCGGGCCAATAGCCGGCTGTAGCAGTCATGCACCACATCTTCGGCCTCAGTGCGGTTGCCCAACAGCGAGATCGCATAGGCCAACGCCCGCTGAATCGTCGCCACGATCCAGGCATCCAGTTCGTCGTCGGATCGCGGGGAATCAGCCATCGCTGAACGTTTGCCTGGTCACATCCGGCCACTCCGGGTCGAGGATTTCAGTCCGCAGCTAAGGGTATAACCCACCAGCAGCGAATCTGTGACAGGAATTCACGGTTGACGGAGGGGATTGCCTCGGCGCTCGAGAGAACGCAATAATGAAGGACATGTATGTCCCACCAGAATAAGCATATCCGCAAAGCGATTGAGTACGCCATCGACCATGGGTGGAAGTACGTCGAAGGCGGAAAAAGTCACAGAAAGGGAACGTTGCTATGTCCCGCTGGTCAGGGTGGTTGCCGAATTGCGGTTTATGGCACTCCGCGTAACGCAGAGGATCACGCGAACTATCTTTGTCGCCAAGTCGATAAGTGCCATCATTGCAATGATCCGAGGAGTTAGGAATGAACAAGTACTGGTTCGGCGTCGTTCTCGAATCGTCGCCGTATAATTTCGATGATCTCTCGGAGCAGTCGTTTGAAGCCGGTTGCGATGATGGAACAGTCAGTACGCGATCCGGCGTGATGCGAATCGACTTCGCGCGTGAGGCGGATTCGCTGGACTCAGCGGTCCGATTAGCAGTCAAGCAGATTGAGTCGATCGGCTGCGTGATTGCGAAAATCGAGATTGACGACGTAGCTATGCTCCGCGAAGTGGCTTGATCGGGGTGTTGGAGCAGTTCAAAAATAAACTCAGCACTTCACTCTCCCTTCGGGAGAGTCGAGCCTCAGGCGCGAAGAGGGGCGCTCCTGGCCCTCCCCGTCCGCTACCGCGTCCGACCCTCTCGCGGGTCGGGAGGGTGAAGGCAATCAGAACAAGGAACTTGTTTTTGAACTCTTCCTTACCCGGTGATGTGCGCCCCGAGCGGCTGTGTTGCGGGGCCATGGATCACTTCGCCCGAAAGTTCAAATCGCGACCCGTGGCACGGACAATCCCAAGTGCGATCGGTCTCATTCCAGCCGACGATGCACCCCATGTGGGGACAGACGGCGGAGACGGCATGGACCGCCCCTGCCTCGTCCTTAAACACCGCCAGCCGTTTGCCGTCGATGTCCATGATCGCCGCGTCGCCAGTGGCCAATTCGTCGAACGATTTGGGTTTGCGCGACAGGTAGCCGCTGACCAGATGAGCGGCGACCTCTAAGTTTTCCTTGATGAACTTGGGCCCGCCAGCGATCGGCTTCACGCGGGTCGCGTCGAAGATCTCCGTCCAAGGACTTTCCCCGCCGGTCGCCAACTCGGCGAGGATCATGCCGGCCGCGGTGCCGTTGGTAATCCCCCAGGCGTTGAAACCGGTCGCGACCAGGTAGCCTTCGCCGAGCTTCGTCGACCAGCCGATGAACGGGGCGTTGTCCATCGAGCTGTAATCTTCGTTCACCCAGCGATAGGCGATCGGCCCGGCGTCAAAGTTTTCGGTCAGCCACTGTTCGATGTCGCTTACAGACCGCCGCTCTTCGTCGGTGTGCCCCGGCTTGAAGCTCTGCCCGGCCACGATCGCATACAGTTCGCCGCTAGCGTTTCGGTGCGTGCGGAGCGAGCTCTGCGGCTGATCGATACTGATGTACATGCCGGCGATCTGGCGGTTGATTCGCGCCACAACCACCGGCTCGGCCTGCGGGTAGGCCTGCGCGTAGTAGCCGCCGATCTGGCCCAGCGGCAGATGCGTGGCCATCACCACGTGGCGGGCGGTGACGGTGCCGTTGTCAGTGACCAGCCGAGTCGGTTCCCAGTCCACCACGCGGCTGTTCTCCAGCACGTGTGAACCGTCACCGGGAAGGGTGCGGGCGAGTCCAGCCACGTACTTCGTCGGGTGAAACTGGGCCTGGTGGTCGAAGCGGACGGCGGCCTGCACGGCAAACGGCAGATCGGTATCGCGCACCAGTGTCGCGGGCAGGCCGAGCCGCTGCGCGACTTCAACCTCCTTTTCGATCTTCGTCACCTGCTGCTCATCCAGCGTGTAGGCGTAGGCGGCTTGAGGCTCAAGGTCGCAGTCGATCGCATACTCCGAAGCGAGCTGCTCGATTTTTCGCAGCGCCGTCTCTTGCGCTTCGGCGTACAGGCGAGCGCGTTGTTCTCCGAACTTTTGCTCCAGCGTCTGATAGATTACGCTGTGCTGGGACGTTACTTTCGCCGTCGACTTGCCGGTCACCTGCCGGCCGACGCGCCGCGCTTCGACCACGGCGACTCTCAAGCCTTTGTCCTTGAGCAGCCGCGCGGTCGTCAGCCCGACGATGCCCCCGCCGACAATGGCGATGTCGACGTGGATGTCACCGGCGAGCGGTGGAAACGGCGGAGCCTGGGCCGTCGCGTTCCAGTAGCTCCGGTTTTCGTCAGCATGGTTGGTCATCGCGATCGCTCTGCCGGTTGGAGTTGATGTCCTGCTCAGGGCCGCTGCAGTCCACAGGCAGCCGCACCAGTGCATACCGGGTACCAACTCTTCCGGCCGCTGATCGCCCCAGCTTACGGGTAGCTGAGGTCGTGGGTGTTATTCCCCTTTTCGACCGTCACCGTCTTTTTCACATCGGCGTACGCTGGCGGTACGTTGCTTTTCTGGACCAAGGCGCCACTGCCGCCGCCGCCATCGTCCACTCCCGGTTCACCGCCAGTGATGGACACCGTGTGCTCACCGACGAGCGCGCCCATACTCGAAGGGCTGAAAACCAGATCGTATTTGCCCGTTGCGTCGGTCGTCGCAGAGGAACCGCGCCCGCCTTCGGTTGGCTGAAAGTTGACGGTGACACCTGAAGCCGGTTGGCCATCCATCGTCACGGTGCCGCTCACGCGTCCCAACGGCGGACCACTAGGGCCGCAGCCGACCAGCGTCGCTAACAGCACCAACAACGGCGGAAGAACATTTTGACAGCGTACCATGATCGATTTGGACCGGGATTGTGGGTATTGGATGAAATGAAGATCAACCGAGCACTGATGCTCGGTTACGCCGCACAGGATAGGAGCTTCGCCGAAATTCGATCAGCCGGCACGCGTTAGCGTCCGGTTTCTCACGAACCATAGCCGAGCAGCGGCAACAGATTCGACCGAACGATTCGGCCTGACCTGCGTCACCTAGGCTGGAGGCTGGCGCCCTGCCGTTAACAACGCTCACGCTGCGGCGCAAGCTATGCGGCCGCGTGCCCTCATTCTGTGCTGGAACCGAGCATTAGAGGTTCGATACGGAAACGACCTGTCCGTCGTCGCGTGCGCCGAGCCGTTCTAAGATGCTGTCGACATTGTCGTTGCCCGACACCGTCCAGGGAACGTGGTCGATGGTTTCCGAGATAAAGTGGACGCTGCCATCGGCGAATAGGAACATGATCCCGCCTGGGTGAGGCCCGGCAAAGCCGCGGACACACATATCAAAGTTGGTCGAATTGATCGTGTTGACCAGCGTCCCTAAGGAGCGGTGAATCGTCAGTTGCTCGTTGCTGATGTCGTTTCCGGCCCACACGCCGGCACGACAAACCACCGGATTCCCGGTGGGGGTCGAATACTGATAAGTCCGTTCGCCAATCAACATGGTGTTGCTGGTCCCGTCGAGGATGTCGCGCATGTTGATCGACCGATCGCGGAAGAAGCAACCATTGGGCCGCTGATTTTGGTTGGGCGGGGTGCCCCACTGCGACGGCTTGCCAACATCCGGACCGGTCAGCCGACCGCCGGTATGCCAGCGCTGGGTGGTGTTGACGCCGATGTAGTTGGCCTTAGCAACGTTCCGCCAAGCGCCGGCTGAATCCCGCAACGCATCGGCCGTTTGATGGACCATTGGCCCTGAATCGGTGGGGCAGATGAAACTGGCAACCGGCGTGGCGATGGCAGCGGTGCGGTCAAAGGGACCGCCAGGAGTCAAAGCATCCGCCAAGTTGATCTTGCCAACCTGCAGCGTCTCGTGCAGTGCCCCTTGTTCGATGAACGGGAGGATGAGTGCGCCCCACGCCCACTGCGAATGCGACGTGTTGGTGGACGGGTAAACCATCGGGCTCTGGTTGATGTAACCCGGCGGGAAGCCGTTGGCGGTGTCATGGTAGTTGTGCATCCCCAGCCCAATCTGCTTCAGATTGTTGGAACAACTCATGCGGCGCGCCGCTTCGCGGGCGGCCTGGACCGCTGGCAACAACAACCCGACCATCACGCCGATGATGGCGATCACCACCAGCAACTCGACCAGCGTAAAACCCGGCCTCTTTTGAACATGCATTACGGTACCCTGGTAAGAATAGAAAGAATGCGAACCGAGAACGCCGCACCTGCGGGAAAGTTGCCGGTGTGCGTCTGCCGTGGCCCCTACCGACCCGCAGCAGTCGCTACGGCCATCGTCTGGTGCGACAGCCGAGAGCGGGCTAGAATTTGCAATTCGACGAGTTTAATGGGGCGGGAAGATCCCGTCAACACTTTCGGGGTAGATTGAGTCCACCCGCTTGCCCGTCATCGCCGGCGGCTGTCACTCGGCAGCAGCGCCCAACTGGGGAACCGGCTGTTCGCCGCGGAATCCCGTTGAAGCGAGGGTACGTTGGGCTCCTGTTAGCCGGTCGAAGCCAACCGCCCGCCGCGAGACATCGACTGCCGAAGCGATCTGCTTTCCAGAGCCACCAGCAGCGCTTAACTGTAGGATCGTAAAAGGCCTCTCCATCGCCAAAGGCTTCGCCCTGCGGCCTTCGCCGACCGGCACTCAGAGAAGAACGCTGCACGGCTGGTAGTAAATCCGCTGCAAAGTTTCAATCCACGCTCCCGCGCAGGGAGCGACGAGCTGCAATGGCGAACTATCAGATTGCTTCTGGTTTCAATCCGCGCCCGCTCGTGAGCGGGCGATACTGCCCAGCCTGGCGGATACCTCGTGGAGCATGTTTCAATCCGCGCCCGCTCGTGAGCGGGCGATTCAAGCTGGGTATCCGATGCCATCCGCCAATCGGTTTCAATCCGCGCCCGCTCGTGAGCGGGCGATCGTCGCGAATCGCCGCCGTTGTCTCACCGCTCATGTTTCAATCCGCGCCCGCTCGTGAGCGGGCGATCCGAATACTGAATATCGGCGGTGGCCACCCACCGGTTTCAATCCGCGCCCGCTCGTGAGCGGGCGATACTGCCCAGCCTGGCGGATACCTCGTGGAGCATGTTTCAATCCGCGCCCGCTCGTGAGCGGGCGATATGTTCGAGCGTGAGCGTCCATTCGAGCCTCGTGGTTTCAATCCGCGCCCGCTCGTGAGCGGGCGATGATCACGTTTATGTGGGACCGTCGCAGTCGGGGAAGTTTCAATCCGCGCCCGCTCGTGAGCGGGCGATTTAAGCCGTCCTGCACCATCAGCCTGTGGGATACCGTTTCAATCCGCGCCCGCTCGTGAGCGGGCGATAGCAGGTCCTGCGTCCGCATGCCGAGGTTGAGGGTTTCAATCCGCGCCCGCTCGTGAGCGGGCGATATTCGGACTGGCTCAGCGTGTAGATCGTCGCGCTGTTTCAATCCGCGCCCGCTCGTGAGCGGGCGATGTGACCGCTGGGGTGGCATTGAGCCTAGCGACCGAGTTTCAATCCGCGCCCGCTCGTGAGCGGGCGATCGGCTGCTAGCCATCCGGACACATGCGCAAACGCGTTTCAATCCGCGCCCGCTCGTGAGCGGGCGATCGCACATGAATGAACTCGCGATCAACCGCATGAAGTTTCAATCCGCGCCCGCTCGTGAGCGGGCGATCGAAAGCAATCCGGGATCGCCTTTCATTCACTTGTTTCAATCCGCGCCCGCTCGTGAGCGGGCGATTTTTGACTTTGATTTGCCGATACCTGACTTCCGCGTTTCAATCCGCGCCCGCTCGTGAGCGGGCGATGGCCGACGATTCGCGGGCGCGGTGTCCGCGGCGCTGTTTCAATCCGCGCCCGCTCGTGAGCGGGCGATCCGTCACCAAGTCGCTGAACTTGTCTGCGAAATCGTTTCAATCCGCGCCCGCTCGTGAGCGGGCGATCCTGCCGGTCGCCCTGCGTGATCCGCAACGCTTCGTTTCAATCCGCGCCCGCTCGTGAGCGGGCGATAGCGGGGTGTTGAGAAAGGGGCTGAAGCCGGGGAGCGTCGCTTCGGTCTCGATGCTCAGGTCGCGAAAGGCCATCGACCAGTCGGGGAACTCGCGCGCTTCGATCGCGCCGCGGAGCAACACGGACACGCCCGTGTGCCGCGGATCGCGGACGATGGTTTGAAATAACTCCTCAACCACCGCCTGGTCGCCTTCGAGGGTCTGCAAGATATTGCCGTCGCGGTAGAGCAAGATGCCGCTGATCCCTAACCGCTTGTTTTTCTCGCGTGCCTGCTCCAACAACTGCAACAGCGCGCTCTTATCGAACAACTCGGTCGCCGAACTGATGTAGACAAGGTGATGCATAACGGGCCAATCGGCATATCCGGGACGAAAGCCGGAACGGACGAGCAAACGCAGTGCCGCGGCTTTCCCGTGGTTGCCGCCGCCTGCCGTTCGCTGGTCCATGTCTCAGGGGGCGGCGCTCGGCTTGGCCGCGGCGGCGGGATCGGCGATTATCATGCGGGGACGCACATCGGCACACAGCGCTTGGTTGAATCGGTCACCGCTGTGCGGCCCAGGGTTCGTGAAAACCGGACGCTAACGCGTGCCGGCTGATGGAATCTTGCCAAATATTATGTTCTGTGCTGCTTAGTCATCCCCTTTTCCCACCCTGCTGCAAGTGTTTTCCTGTGCCGCCCGCCCCGTTGCCTGTCGTTCCTTCTGCCTTGGCCTGCCACGAGTTGGTCGTGCGGTTTGGCGCCGCTAGCGCGGTGCTCCAAGGGGTCGACTGCGAAATCCCAGCCGGTGAGATCGTCTCCTTGATCGGCCCCAGCGGCTGCGGCAAGACGACGTTGCTCCGCGCCTTGGCGGGCTTGCAAACACCGACGTCGGGGCAGATTGCGATCGATCCGCCGGCGCGTGCTAGCCGCGGTGAGATCGCGTTCGTGTTCCAACAACCGACGCTGCTGCCGTGGCGAACGGCGATCGAGAACGTGATGTTGGCGCTGCAATTGTGCGACGCGGCGGTTTCCAAGCACGAAGCGCGGCAGCGGGCGGAGGCGGAACTGGCGGCGATGGAATTGCCGACCGCGGCGTTTGCGCGGTTTCCGCGCGAACTCTCCGGCGGGATGCGGATGCGGGTGTCGCTGGCCCGGGCGATGGTTACCCAGCCCTCAGTGCTGTTGTTGGATGAACCCTTTGCAGCGCTCGACGACCTGTCGCGGTCGGCGCTGGGCGAACTGCTGCTGCGGCGCTGGGACGAGCGGCCGTTCACCGCCGTACTGGTGACCCATAACATCGCCGAAGCGGCGCTGCTGTCGCACCGGGTGTTCATTCTCAAGGCGGGCCAGATCGGTGCGGCGATCGTCGACGACCTGCCGCGGCCGCGGAACGAGAGCGTGCGCACTTCGGCGGAGTTCGGCGGCCTATATCGGCGGATCTCCGCGGCATTACAGGCGGGAGGAAGCTGAGCGATGGGGATGTGGATGAGGCTGTCGTCTTGGCTGCCGACGGTGCTGTTGGCGGTGATCGTAGTTGCCGTCTGGCAGGCGACGGTCTGGATCTACGCACTGCCGCCGATCCTGCTGCCGTCGCCATTGGCGGTGCTCGATGCGGCCTGGGAGACGCGTGATGAACTGACCCGCGGCGCGGTGGTGACCGGCGGCGCGGCGATCTGCGGGTTCCTGCTGAGCATCACCGTGGGGACGGCGATCGCGGCGCTGATGAGCCAGTCGCGGATGCTGCGGCTGGCGCTGTACCCGTATGTGATCCTGTTGCAGACTGTGCCGATCGTGGCGATCGCGCCGCTGCTGGTGATCTGGAGCGGCTACACGTTTCGCACCGTCGTCCTGGTGACGGTGATCATCAGCCTGTTTCCGATCATCAACAGCGTGGCGGCGGGATTGTTGGCGATCCCACAGGACCGGCTCGATCTGTTTCGGCTGTACGGCGCCTCGCGGCTGCAGACGCTCTGGCGGCTGCGGATTCCCACCGCCATTGGGCATCTGGTGGTCGGTGCCAAGACCAGCAGCGGGCTGGCGGTGATCGGGGCGATTGTGGCCGAGTTCTTTGTCGGCAACGGCGGCGCGAACTACAGCGGGCTGGGGACGTTGATGACCGGCTGGCAGACGCTGGGCCGCACGGCGCCGTTGATCGCCGCCTTGTGCATCTCGACGCTGATCGGCGTTATCATGTTCGCCACCGTTGAACTGATTTCCCGCAGCCTGCTGCGGCGGTGGATGAACCACGACTGACCACCGCCGCCGCTTCCTCCATCCCCGACGTGCGCATGCGTTACAGCTACCTTGGACTTTTCGCGATCGCGCTGCTTCTGCTGGCTGGTTGTTCGCCAAAATCGCGGCAGACGGAAGACGCTGGCCAGCGGTTGCGGCCGGTCGCCGTGCAACTGAACTGGTACGCCGAAGCCGAGCACGGCGGTGTCTATCAGGCGCTGGCCGACGGCACTTATGAAGCGGCCGGGTTCCAGGTCGAGATCCGGCCGGGCGGCCGGGCGACGCCGGTGGCGGCGGAAGTGGTGATGGGTCGCGCCGACTTTGCGATCACCAATGCCGACGACGTCGTGTTGTTTCGTGCGCAAGGGGCCGACATCGTGGCCTTGATGTCGGCGATGCAAAATCACCCCCGCTGCATCTTGGTGCGAGCAGATTCCGGCGTCAGCTCGCTCGACGACCTCGCCGGGCTGACGTTACAGCGGCAGGAGGGCCGCGGCTTCATCGAGTTCTTGCGGCGGGCAGGCAAGCTCGCAGGCGTCAAGGAGGTGCCCTACCACGGCAGCGTTTCGAATTTGGTGGGTGACCCCAAAGTTGCGATTCAGGCCTATTCGTTTGCTGAACCCTATTTGGCCCGCGGCGAAGGGGTGGAGGTGCGGACGCTGATGGTCAGTGAACTCGGCTGGAATCCGTATTCGAGCGTGCTGGTGACCCGTGGCGCGCTGATTCGCGAGCAACCGGAACGGGTGGCCCAGTTCGTCGCGGCAACCCGCGAGGGCTGGCGGAATTACCTCAGCGATCCGGCCGCGGGCAATCGGGCGATCCTGGCGGCCAATCAGCACGGGATGACGGCCGAGGCGCTGCAATTTGGCGCTACGGAACTGGTCGCACTGGCGATGCCCGAACCAATGACCTTGCAGGACGTAGGAACGATGACGGCGGCACGCTGGCAAGAGCTGGTTTTGCAGATGGAGCAGATCGAGTTGATCAAGCCCGGCGCGGTCGCCGCCGAAGACTGTTTCACGTTGGCATTCCTCAGCGCATCGGCCGCTGTGGAAGCAGGAGCAGCAGGGGAGCCTGACAGGGAGTAGCAAGATGAACCAGGACGAGCGGATCGAGCGGCTGGAGATGGAAGTGGCGCACCAGCAGCGGACGTTGGACCAGCTCAATGAGGTCGTGATCGAGCAGTCGATCGATTTGCTGCGCCTGCAGCGGACCATCCAGCAGATCGGCAAGCAGATTGAAGAACTCGCCACACCGGTCCGCACCGCCGAGCCGGTGGATCTGGCGGATGAAAAGCCGCCGCATTACTGAACCGCAAGTAGCGCAGAGCGGATGGGGCGCCCGGATGGTGACGCGATCCATAGGGGGCGGCGTCACATTTGATTCGATCAGCCGGCACGCGTTAGCGTCCGGTTCTCGGTTGTGCGCGGTTGCGCGCGGGAACCGGAGGCTAACGCCTGCCGGCTGATAGGACGTTTGGCGTTGTTGAGAGACTGTGGCGGGGCGGCGGTTTGGGGTGTTGGAATGGTGGCGGAATCCAGATGGATGGCGTCATGTTTAATTCGATCAGCCGGCACGCGTTAGCGTCCGGTTCTCGGTTGTGCGCG
>Ga0182747_1000635_pt1 | contig 31902 bp, 29 predicted proteins | sample eDN3rd30CBELigBY_FD_128526 | JGI IMG/M metagenome (GOLD analysis project Ga0182747, IMG submission 128526) | Enriched backyard soil microbial communities from Emeryville, California, USA - eDNA 3rd pass 30_C BE-Lig BY (version 2) (version 2) | ecosystem: Environmental > Terrestrial > Soil >... | reverse complement strand
TCGTCACGGGCGCGAACCTCGGCGGGTTCTTCGAGTGGCACACCTGGTTCTGGGCGATCGCCGGCTCGATCATCGTGCTGCTCCTGTGGGGCCTCATCTTCGGCCGGAAGCGGGCCTGAGCCGGGCTAGGTAGCTCGCGCAGCCGAGGGATTCATTGCCCTGAACTGTCCATGTAGTGTGCTTGCTGCGCAGGTTTTCGGAGGGGCGGGTGTGGGATGACTCGTGGAGCGATACGATTCGGTTCGAACTGAATTAGAATACGCTCGTTATGAGAGGTCCGCAGTGTCCAGAGGACTCAACCCCCGCGATGCCGTGATAGTCGCCTACCAGCGGACGGCCTTCGGGCGTGCGCGAAAGGGGTCGCTCGCCGCCGAGCGGCCCGAAGACCTCGCGCTCGCGGCAGTGCGCGGTGCGCTGGCGACCGTGCCCGAGATTGACACATCGAGTCTCGACGACTTCTATCTCGGCACGGCGGTGCCGGAGGGCGCGCAGGGCGATAACGCGGCTCGACGCATCGCGGTGCTCGCCGGCTGGGACGTCCTCCCAGGGGCAAGCATCAATCGCTTCTGCGCCTCTTCCCTAGAAGCACTTGCCGTGGCCGCGAGAGCGATTCGTGCCGGTGACGGGGACGCCTATTTGGTTGGGGGGATGGAGTCAACATCGAGCACTCCGCCTAACCCGACCGACCCCCATCCTGCCTTCGAGGCACCCGCCGCCCGGGCGGGTGCGGTGTTCGAGTCCGGCTCGATGTGGACCGACCCCCGGGCAGCCGGGCATCTGCCTGACGTGACCATTGCGATGGGCAGGACCGCGGAGTTCGTGGCGAGAATCACTGGGACAAGTCGGCAGGATCAGGATGAGTGGGCCCTGCGCTCGCAGCAGCGGGCAGCAGCTGCGGTCGACACGGGATACTTCACTCGCGAGATCGTGCCGTACCTCCGCGCGGATGGTGCGCTGATCGACGCGGATGACGGCCCTCGGCCCGCGACCACGCTTGAGGGGCTCGCGGAGCTACGCCCCGCCTTTCTCGAGGATGGCACGGTGACGGCGGGTAACGCGAGCCCACTCAATGACGGGGCATCCGCAGCAGTCCTGACGAGCGCGGCGAAGGCTGAGTCGCTCGGCCTGTCGCCGCTCGCCCGGGTGCTCGGCGCTGGTGCGACTGGCCTATCGCCCGAGATCATGGGGCTTGGACCCGTTGGAGCAAGTGAGAAACTGCTCGCTCGACTTGGGCTCACGATCCCAGATGTGGACCTTATCGAGCTCAATGAGGCATTCGCCGCCCAGGTGGTTCCCACGATCCGGCAGCTCGGTGCTGACCCTGAGCGAGTGAATGTGCATGGCGGCGCCATCGCACTGGGGCATCCATTCGGTGCCACTGGGGTCCGGCTCGTCGGCACGTTGGTACATGGCCTGCAGGCTCGCGATGTGACGCTCGGCCTCGCGACATTGTGCGTCGGCGGCGGGCAGGGTATGGCGCTTGTGGTGGAACGGTTGTCGTGAGCGATCGCATTGACCCCGTGATCATGACGATCCTCGCCGAGGAACCGTCGCTCGAGTGGTTCGGCTTCACGGTCCAGGAGGCGCGTCGCGGCCGGGCGCTTGTGGCTGTTGAGGTCCGACCGCATCACGTGAATGGCAATTCCATGACGCACGGCGGTGTTGTCTTCGCACTTGCCGACCAGGCGTTCGCAATGGCGGCCGTCACAGTGCTCTCCCGCGCCGTGACGGCAGACGCCCAAATCCACTACATCGCACCAAGCCGACTCGGCGACGTGCTTGTGGCAACAGCCCAGACGACCTATCGGGACGAGCGCCGGGCCATCATCGACGTCGTCGTGCGGGCGCACGACGAGGCGGTCGCGCACTACCGTGGCACAGCTCGGGCGACTCGCCGCGGCTGAGGCTCAGGCTCGCGTGCGGCCTCGCACGAACTCGCTGTCGGGGAGGTCGGTGACCGGGAGACCGGATGCCTCGAGCGCCTGACGCGCTTGCTTCATGAAGCGGTCGGGCAGTCGCGGGGCCGGGCCGCGCAGCGCGCCGCCGTTGAAGCCCGCGAGCCACTCCTGGTACTTCCACCCGGTTCGGTTGATGACCGATGAGCCGACTGAGGTGCCCGTGAGGATCGCGACGTTCGCGGCGCGCGCGGGCGAGACCTGCCACCACAGCTCCATGGCCGACTCCCAGTCGCCGCGCTGCGCGAGTCCGAACGCCTTCGGGAAGTAGTCGCTCATCCAGTTCGTGTTCGACGTGCCGGAGAACTGGAAGTCGACGACCGACATGAGCGGGATGGTCTCGCTCTCGATCGGGCAGGAGATGATGACCTCGTCGCGGAAGTGGTGATGCATCTCCATGATGCCGCCGATGCTCGGGTAGCCCTGCTCGGACTTGACCGCGACGATGTTCGGGATCGTGTCGAGCACGTGCCGCACGAACGCGACTGGCATGCCCGCCGGGTGGATGCGCTCGAATCCCCACGCGGGGAGGCCGAAGAGCATGACGCCGAGTTCGGTCGAGTCGCACAGCGCCTTCGTATAGTCGTAGACCTCGTCGAGCGAGGTCGGCCAGAACGACGTCGGGTAGGACAGCAGCACGCGGTCGGCGCCAGCGGCCTCGGCGAGCCGCAGCGCAGCGATGTTCTCCTCGAGCGTGTTGAACGCGCAGTGGAAGAACAGCTGGAATTCCGGCCCGGCCGCCTCGCGTGCGATCGAGGTGATGCGGGCGTTCTCCTCCGGCGTGACGTTCACCTCGGTGACGAGGAGCGTGCCGGCGAAGCCGAACTCCTTGAGCCGGAGGATGTCGTGCCGGATCGCGGGCTCGTTGATGCCGGAGAAGTCACTCGTGTACGAGGGGATCGTCACGGCGATGCAGCCGTTCCAGTGCTGCTTCGCGTAGGCGCGTGCTTCGTCCTTGGTGAAGTCGACCATTGGGGTGTCCGTCCTTACTTGCGGGTGGTCACGATGCCGACGGGCAGCTCGGTGCCGACTCCTTGTCGGCGGGCCGCCTCGACGAGCGCTTCGGCCACGACGATGTCCTGGAGGCCCGCGCCGGTCGACTTGTAGATACGGATGCCGTGGTCGGCGTCGACCGTGCGCTCGCCGAGGAGAACGGCATTGAGCGAGACGGTGCGGCCGACGACATCGATGCCCGCAGTGGCCGCGGCGAGCATGTCACCGCTGCCGTGGAGCACCTCGTCGAGGCCGTCGGCGACCACGAGGTCGGCGCGATCGATGAGCTCGATCGGGAGCTCCCGCTGCGCCGGAGTCGTCGAGCCGATGGAGACGACCGTCGCGTGGTCGTCGATCCAGTCGGCCTGCACGGTCGGGGTCTCGTCGCGCGATCGCGCGGCGCACAGCACGAGATCGGCGCCGCTCGCTGCGGCTCCCGCGTCGGGGACGGCGTCGACCGGGATGCCCAGGCTTGCGCCGAACCGTGCAGCGAAGGCGGCCCGATTCGCCGGCGTCGGGCTGAAGACGCGCACCTGCGCGAGGTCCGCGACGAGGGCGAGGGCGGTCAGATGCGATTGTGCCTCGAAGCCGGAGCCGATGACGCCGACCGTCAGGGCACGCCGCGGCACGATCGCGGCTGCGCCGACCGCGGTCGTCGCAGCCGTCCGGAGGCCGGTGACGCGATTGCCGTCGACGAGCGCGACGAGCTCTGCCGTCGCCTTGTCGAACAGCGAGATGAGGTAGCTGACCCGCAGGCCGTCGGCGAACGAGCCGTTGATGGACTTCGCGCCGAAGAGTCGTCCGCTCGTCGGCACCGAGGGCATGACGCGCAGCCACTCGCGTCGGCTCTCGGCGAAGATCCGCCCAGGGTTGCGGCGGTCGTCGACCGGCGCAGTGTACGCGGCTCGGATCGCGGCGATCGCGCTCGGCAGATCGGCGAGCCGCTCGACGTCGCCGTCGGTGAGGAACAGCGGCAACCGCATCGGAGCCTCGGCGTCGGTGCTCACGGGCCCTCCTTCAGGCCGACGCGGGGCGCGTCGATGCGGTATCGAGATAGTACACGATACGTTTCGTACGTATTGTCGACTATGCTCCTGCACGGTAATCGTCTCAACGAGGAGAGCATAAGCATGGCGATCGCGACCGTGAACCCGGCGACCGGGCGGACCGAGATGATCATCGAACCGCATTCGGCCGCCGAGGTCGACGAGCGGGTCGCGGCTGCGGCCGCAGCCGCGACCGCACTGCGGCGCACGACCGTCGACCAGCGCGCCGCCTGGATGCGCGCCGCCGCGGACATCGTCGAGGATCAGGCCGAGGGTCTGGGAGAGCTCATCACGATCGAGATGGGCAAGCCCATCGCGCAATCCGTCGCCGAGGCCCGCAAGTGCGCCGCGGGGATGCGCTTCTACGCGGAGCGCACCGCGGAGTTCCTCGCCGATGTCCCGCTCGCCGAGCCTGTCCGCGTCGGGGCGACCGCAGCCTGGACCCGCTACGAGCCGCTCGGCGTAGTGCTCGCCGTCATGCCCTGGAACTACCCGCTGTGGCAGGTCGTCCGCTTCGCAGCACCCGCGCTGATGGCCGGGAACGCGGCACTGCTCAAGCACGCGTCGAACGTGCCGCAGTCTGCCCTCTTCCTCGACACGCTCTTCGAGCGCGCGGGCTTCCCGCTCGGCGCATTCCGCACGCTGCTCATTGGCAGCGCCGAGGTGGCCGGCGTCCTCGCCGATCCACGCGTCTCGGCCGTCACCCTCACCGGCTCGGAGCCCGCCGGCCAGTCGGTCGCCTCGATCGCCGGGACGCACCTCAAAAAGGCGGTGCTCGAACTCGGCGGCTCCGACCCGTTCATCGTGATGCCGTCCGCCGACATCGGTCTCGCCGCCGAGACGGCAGTGCGCGCCCGCATCAACAACAACGGTCAGTCGTGCATTGCCGGCAAGCGGTTCATCGTGCACACCGATGTCTACGACGCCTTCGCCGCGGAGTTCACGCGTCGCATGGCGGCGCTGCGCGTCGGGGACCCCCTCGACCCGGAAACCGAGGTCGGTCCTCTGGCGACCGAGGCGGGACGCCGGGAGCTCGCGGAGCTCGTCGAGGACGCGCGGTCGACCGGCGCGACGATTCTCACCGGCGGGTCTGCGCCGGACCTGCCGGGCTGGTACTACGCGCCGACGGTGATCGCGGACCTCCCCGCGACGGCTCGGCTCGTCCAGGAAGAGGCCTTCGGGCCCGTCGCCTCGCTGTATCGTGTGGCGGATCGCGAGGAGGCCCTTCGGATCGCGAACCAGACCCCGTTCGGGCTGTCGAGCGCGGTGTGGACGCGCGACGACGCGGACGAGGCCCGCTTCATCGCCGGGCTCGATGCTGGCGCCGTCTTCATCAATGGCATGACCGTCTCGTATCAGGAGCTGCCGTTCGGCGGCGTCAAGCGCTCCGGCTACGGGCGAGAACTCGCTGCGGTCGGGCAGCGCGAGTTCTGCAACCTGAAGACGGTCTGGAAGAATCTGGGCTGAGCGTCGACACCGCCGTCGACGGCTCCCGAGCCGGGGAGACGAATCGGCATGGCCGCGATCGACTACAACCTGCTGCGGCCGCTGCGCGCGCTGCTCGAGGAGCGCAGCGTCACGCGCGCGGCCGCGCGGTTGCATGTGTCACAACCCGCGATGTCGATCGCGCTCGGGCGGCTGCGGGCGCACTACGAGGACCCCCTCCTCGTGCGGCACGGCAATCGCCACGACCTCACCCCGCTTGGCGAGCGACTGCTCGGTGCGCTGCCGACCGCGCTGGCCGAGGTCGAGCAGGTGCTGCGGCTGCAGTCCCGGTTCGACCCGGTCACGAGCACTCGGCAGTTCGTCATCGCGGGGATCGACTACACGATTGCCCGACTCGCGCCCGCGCTGAACCGGATCCTCGAGCGGGAGGCACCGAATGTGCGATTCGAATTCCCCGAGGCCGATCGCTCGATGGTCGACGGCTTTCCCGACTCCCTGCGCACGATCGACGGGGTCATCATGCCGCACGGCTACATCGCCGAGCATCCGTGCATCGACCTGGTGACCGAGTCGTGGGTCTTTCTGCTCGATGCGGCGTCGGGGCTCAGCGAGGTGCCGACCGCGGACGAGCTGCTCACTCGGCCACTCGTCCACAACCTGGCCGCGCGCGACGGCATGACCCCTGTCCAGCAGCAGTTGCGGTTCCGAGGCATCGAGATGGCCATCGCCGCAGTGACGCCCCACTTCTTCGTCATGCCATCGATCATCCTCGGCACTGATCGCGTCGCGATCGTGCCGGAGGGCTTCGCGCGCATGGCCGTGCGGATGGCGCCCCGACTGCGCGCAGTGCCCTCGCCGCTCGAACTCGATCCGGTGCGGGACGCGTTCTGGTGGCATGCCGATCGCGAGCACGACGCCGAGCACGTCTGGCTGCGCCGCGTCATCACACGAGCAAAGCGACACATTATTAAGGATTCGAATATCGAAGATACCAAGACCGATACCTCCTAATACCGCGGGGTCGGGGAGCATCGCTTGCAGCAGATGAGGTGCCGGATCTAAAATCCGATACGGGACGTACTGTACCTATGTGAGACACGAAGGAGTGTTGTGAGCACGCATGTCGACGTCATCGTCATCGGCGGAGGGCCGGTCGGCACCATGGCGCTCGCGCAACTCGGTCGGGCCGGCCTCACGGCGATCGGTCTCGAGAAGGACCACGAGATGTGGCCGACGGCGCGGGCGGTGCACTTCGACGGCGAGACGATGCGGACCCTGCAGGGGCTCGGCATCGCGGCGGAGTTCGCCGAGGTGACCATTCCGATGCGGCATGTCGAGGTCATCAACGAGTCGGATGAAGTCCTCGTCCACGCGCCGACCGAACGGTTCGGCGACCAGGCGTGGAACGACCACATCAGCTTCCATCAGCCCGATATCGAGGCGCTGGTGCGCAGCGTCGTCGAATCCACTCCGGGCATCGAACTGCGCACCGGCGCCACGGCGACCGAGGTGCGCAACACTCCGACCGGGGTCGAGGTCGCCGTCGTCGACGCCGACGGCGTCGAGCAGCACATCACGGCCCGCTGGGCGATCGCCGCCGATGGCGCGAGGTCGGAGATCCGGCACGCGCTCGGCATTCAGACCGACAAGTACGGCGAGGACGCGCAGTGGCTCGTCGTCGACGGGCAGCTGCTCGACGCGCCGGGGTACGACGCGGACATGATCCAGTTCGGGCGCTACACCCGGCCGGCGCTCTGGCTGCGCCTGCCGGGGACGCGCGTGCGGATGGAGTTCATGCTCATGCCCGACGACGATCCGCAGGAGATCGTCACGCCCGCGGCGGTGGAGCGAATCAGTCGGGGGGCGCTGCCGGTCGGTCGTTTCCACCCTGATCGTCAGGCCATCTACACCTTCCGGGGTCGGATCGCGCAGCGCTGGCGCGACGGGAACATCTTCCTCGCCGGCGATGCCGCGCACCAGGCGCCGCCGCTGTTCGGCCAGGGGCTTTGCGCGGGCATCCGCGACGTCGCGAATCTCATCTGGAAGCTCGACCTCGTCGCTCGCGGCGTCGCCGGCGAGGATCTGCTCGACACCTATGAATCCGAGCGCAAGCCGCACGCGACGTTCTGGGTCGACACCGCGGCGAAGCAGGCGGTCGTCATCCAGACGATCGACCCCGAGGTCGCCGCCGGCCGGGACCAGTACATCCGGACGAATCCGGCCGCTTCCGCGCTCCCCGAGCCGCCGGCACTCGGCCCTGGTCTGCATGAGGGGGAGACGGACCCTCGCGCCGGACGCCTCGGGATGCAGCCGCTGCTGACGGACGGCACCCGCCTCGACGACATGGTCGGACCGCATTTCCTCATCGCCGCCGATCGGGAGGTCTTCGGCGCGCTGGACCCAGCGCTCGCCGCAGCGCTCGACGACGACGGCGACATCGTCACCCTCACCGACCCGCGCAAGATCGGCGAGATGCTCGAGGCGTCCCGGTCCGTCGCGGTCGTGATGCGACCAGATCGATACATCCTCGGCGTCGCCGACACGCCCGCCGATCTCGAGCGTCTCGTGCGCCTGATCCCGACCATCGCGCACCGCGCGACCACCGCCACGCGTTAGGAGCACGTCATGGCCTTCAGCCCGATCACCCACATCCGCCACTTCGACATCGCGGTGCCGGACTACGACAAACAGATCGAGTTCTACAAGAACCACTGGGGACTCACCGTGCAGCACGACGACGGTGACGTCGTCTACTTCGCGGCTGAAGGCTCGCCCGAGCAGTACGTGACCCGAGTCCGGCGCTCGGCCGACAAGCGGCTCGACCTCGTCGCCTTCGGTGCCGCCGACCGCGCAGCGGTCGATCAGCTCGCACAGGAGCTCGGGACTGCCGGCGTGCAGCTCGTCTTCGAGCCCACGGACCTGCAGACGCTCGGCGGCGGCTACGGGTTCCGATTCTTCGACCTCGAAGGCCGCACGATCGAGGTCTCGACCGACGTCGAGACGCGCCAGCACCGCAAGATCGAGGCTCGCGAGGCGATCCCGGTGCGACTTTCGCATGTCGTCCTCAACTCGAACCGGCCCGAGGCGATGCGCGCCTGGTACGAGCAACATCTTGGCTTCCGGCTATCGGACACCCTCAATCACCCGCACGTCGGCGACCTGTTCTACTTCATGCGCTGCAGCTCGCAGCACCACTCCATGGCGATCGCGCGCGGCCCGCACGCGTCCCTGCAGCACGCCTCGTTCGAGCTGCGGAGCATCGACGACTATATGTTCGGCAGCGGCCGCGTCATCCGCGCCGGATACCGCAAGATCTGGGGACCTGGGCGCCACCGCGCCGGGGACAACACCTTCACCTACTTCATCGACCCGAACGGCAACACGATGGAGATGACCACCGAGCTCGAGGAGCTCGACGAGGACACGTGGCATCCACACATTTACGACGTGCAGGAGCCGGAGACCTCCGATCAGTGGGGTACCGGCGGCGACATGGATGAGTTCATCACCAAGGAGATGTTCAACGACTCCGACAACGACCACCTCTTCGTCGCGCCTCCCGTGTGATCGAGTGATGACGACGACGAAGTTTGCGATCGCCACGTTCGAGATCGACCGCGAGGTCATCCCGGTCGCGCTTGCGGACGACGACGTGTGGGACATCCGCGCCGCACTACCGGCCATTCGCCGCACTGGTGATCTCTTCGCCGCGTGGGACGAGCACCTCGATGCGATCACCGCATTCATCGAGGCACCCACGGTCCCCGCCCGGTCGCGCGCCGCGTTGGAGCAGGCGGGTCGGCTCCGTGTCCTGCCCCCTGTCCAGCCGGTCGGCCCCATCCTCGCGGCGGGCGTGAACTACCGCGAGCACATCATGCAGATGGCGGTCGCGCACAAGCTCGGCAAGGACGGGGCGACGGACGAGCAGCTCCTCGCCGATGCGGCCGCCGAGATCGATGAGCGGGTGGCCACGGGCGACCCCTACATGTGGACGGGGATCCCCTCGGCGGTGTCGGGCGCCTACGACGATGTCCAGCTGCCCGATGTTGGGACCGATATCGACTGGGAGGCGGAGCTCGGGGTCGTCATCGGCCGTCGGGCGCACCGCGTGGCCGCCGAGCACGCGCTCGATCACGTGGCGGGGTACGTCATCGTCAACGACATCTCCGCGAGATCGCTCGTCCCGCGAGACGACGTCGCGAAGATCGGCACCGATTGGTTCCGTGCGAAGAACCAGCCGACGTTCTTTCCGACCGGCCCGGTCCTCGTCCCCGCGAGGTTCGTCCCCGATCCCATGCGACTCGGCATCCAGCTCCGCCTCAATGGCGAGCTGATGCAGGACTCGTCGACGGCGAACATGGCGTTCGGCGTGCCGGACCTCATCTCGTATGCGTCGTCGATCGCGGTGCTGGAGCCGGGCGATCTGCTCATCACCGGCTCCCCCGCGGGCAACGGCTCGCACTGGGGCCGGTTCCTCCGCGGGGGCGACGTCATGGAGGTCTCGATCGAGGGGCTCGGAGTCCAGCGCACCGCGGTCGTCGGTCCCTCCGGCGACTTGCCGCCGTGGCAGGTTTCGCGACGTGCGGCGGTGTCGGCATGACGATCCGGCAGCTGCACTTCGTCCCACCCGTGCCGTACCTCGTCGCCGAGGAGCACGGTCTCTTCTCCGCGGTGGGCGTCGAGGTCGAGCCGCGGCGGACCCGGTCCAGCGCGGAGCAGCTCGAAGGACTGCGGTCCGGCGCGATCGACGTGGCGATCACCGCGATGGACAACGTCTTCGTGTGGAACACCCTCGGCATCGATGTCCGGATCGTCGCCCAGGCTGAGCAGACGACGCTGCTCTCGATCTACGCGACACCCGGTCACCGGTCACTCGACGATCTTGAGGACAAGCGGTTCGCCGTCGATGCGCTCGCGAACGGCTTCGCGATCGTCGCCCGCCGTGTACTGGCGGACGCTGGGGTCGAGGTCTCCTTCGTCGAGGTCGGGGGCGTCAAAGAGCGTCTCGACGCCCTCGTCGCCGGCGCGGCCGACGCCACCCTGCTCGGACCGCCGCTCGACGAGCTCGCGGAGCGCGCGGGCATGGCGTTCATCGCCTCGGCGAATGCGGCGCTCCCCGCCATGCCGGGCCAGGGGATCGTCGTCCGGGCCGCGCGCACGTCCCTAGAGCGCACCGAGCTCGAGGCGTATCTCAGGGCCATGGCGCTCGCGGTCGAGCGATGCGAGGCGATCTCCGACGCCGACGGCATCGCACTCCTCGAGCGGCACGGCTTCGTCGGTCGCTCGGCTGGGGAGATCTGGCGCACACGGCCCCGCTCGCTCACTGTCGACCCCAAAGGTCTCGAGTTGCTTGAGGCGATGCGAGCCGGCTTCGGATTGCTCCCGGACGGGTACCGAGGCCTCGAGTCGATCGCCGACACCGTCTTGGCCGATTCGGACCAGTGATAGTGACGTCGGCCGGATCGTGCGGTGCCGCGGCGGCGGGCGGCGATGGCCGACGGCTGGGCGAGACGATCCACGCGATCGGCATGGCACAGGCCAGTCGCGACCGAAGGGCTGGCTGACACCCTCCAGCCCTGTCGATCCGGCACTCGACGGTCGACGTTCCTCGCGTACTCGAAAGCAACAGATACCACCATCACCACGTCACTTCAGGACCTCATCGACGCCGCGGGCGGCCCGCTCGCGCACCTCCGCAGCCACAAGTGGAACCGTCGCGGTCCCGCCTCGCTCACCCCCGATCGGCTCATCCCGCAACTCCCCCCGGAGTTCTCCCGCTGGGACCTCGAGTCCACGAGCTGGCACGCCGGTGTCGCGCTCTTCGACCAGACCCACCACATGGGGGGCCTGCGGATCTGGGGACCGGACGCGATCCGATTCCTCAGCGGGCTCGCCTGCAACAATCTCGCCGTCACCATCCCCGGTCGCGCGCACCAGATGCTGCTCGTCACCGAGCGGGGGCACTTCATCGGCGAGGATATCCTCTTCCACCTTGAGCAGGACGACTACTTCATCGTCGGCGTCCCGTTCGCGCTGCACTGGATCCAGTACCACGCCGAGCACACCGATCTCGATATCGAGATCGAGACGGACGACACGCGCTCGCCCGTGTACGCCAACGGACACAGCAACGAGCGCAAGTACTTCCGCTACCAGCTGCAGGGCCCGAACGCCTGGGCGCTGCTCGAGCACCTCAACGCGGGGCCCATCGACGGGGTCGCGTTCTTCCATCTCACCGAGGTGACGATCGGCGGACACCGGTTGCGTGCGCTGCGGCATGCGATGGCCGGGGCGCCCGGGCTCGAGGTCTTCGGGCCGTGGGAGCTTCGGGACGAGGTGCGCGACACGATCCTCGACGAGGGGAGGCCGTACGGTCTCACGCTCGTCGGCTCGGCCGCCTACCTGGCCGGCGGCACCGAGGGCGGCTATCTGCCGTGGGCGGTACCCGGCATCTATGCCGATCCGGCGCTCGAAGCGTACCGGCGCTGGCTGCCCGCCCGGCATCTCGAAGGCTGGACCCGACTCTCGGGCAGTCTCGCGCTGCCGAGCGTCGAGGACTACTACATGACGCCGTACGAATTCGGCTACGGCCATCTCGTCCGATTCGACCACGACTTCATCGGCCGCGAGGCACTCATGCGCCAGGACCCGGCGACGGCCCGGCGCAAGGCGAGCATCGTCTGGGATGTCGACGATGCCGCCGACCTCTTCGCGGAGTTCCTCGACCCGGCCGGCTCGAAGCTTCGACCGATCACGCTGCCGATGCCGCTCGATCGTGCCGACATCAACTACGACGCGGTCACGGTCGGCGATCGGCCGGTCGGCAGCGGCCACCTCACCGCGTACTCGCAGGCGGAGCGCGCGCTGTTCACCCTCGCACTGCTCGATGGCGAGATGCGGGACGGGGATGAGGTGGTGGTGCACTGGGGCGAGGCCGGCGGCGGTCACGGCGACGGCGTCATTGAGCCGGATGCGATCCGGCGAATCCGCGGTACCGTCAGCCCGGCGCCGCTCACGCGAGTCGCACGCGAGGACTATGCCGGTCGACGGACGTGGCGATCGCGATGACGCGGAACTATACGAATCGCACCGTATCGTGATATTCTGCGGGGAATCAGTTCACAATGCTCGATGAGGAGTCCGATGAAAGCCGCGAAGCGCCTCGGCCCGGGCGGGATGCACCGCTCAGGCGGGCTTCTGGCTGCCATCGCGCTCGCAGTCGGCAGCCGGGACGACCATACCCGCTGATCGGGACCCGGAACGGCGCTGCCGTTCCGGGCGGGCGGGTATGCGCCGCCAGCCGTCACGGGCATCGCCCGTCCGCCGTCCCGACGGCTCACCCGGTGTGCACCGATGCGCGCCGGTCGGCGCGCGCACGCTCGCGCACGCCTCAACGACGACCCTGTGAAAGGAACCGTGACGACCATGTCACTCCAGGACAACATCGACCGGGCCGGCGGCCCGCTCGCGCTGCTGCGCGGCAACAACTTCGACGTGCGCGGCGCATTCGCCTATCCGGCCGAGCACACGAATTGGCGCGAGGAGCAGCGCGCGTGGAAGGACACCGCCGTGCTCTTCAACCAGACGTTCCACATGCTCGACCTGTACATCAGCGGGCCCGACGTGGTCCGCCTGCTCTCCGACACCGCGATCAACAGCTTCGCGAACTTCCGCGCCGGCATCGCAAAGCAGTACGTCGCCGTCAACGACGAGGGCCTCCTCATCGGCGACGCGATCGTCGTGGCCCTCAGCGACACGGAGGTGAATGTCGTCGGTCGGGAGTGGGCGCTCGAGTGGCTCCAGTTCCAGGCCGAGAAGGGCGGGTACGACGTCGAGATCGTCGCGGAGCCGCCGACGCGCGGGTCCGGCGGCAAGCGCTTCTACCGCTGGGAGGTCGAGGGCCCGGCCGCCGGTGACATCCTCGAGGCCGCCGCCGACGGCGAGGTGCCGCCGATCAAGTTCTTCCACACGGCCAAGGTCTCGATCGCCGGGCATGAGGTCTGGGTGCTCAACCACACCATGGCGGGCGTCCCCGGCGAGAAGACCTCGGGCTTCGAGTTCTTCGGTCCCGCCGAGCACGAGGACGACGTCATCGACGCCATCGTCCGGGCCGGCGAGGCGCATGGGATGCTGCGCGGCGGCGCCCGCTCGTACCTCTCCGCAGGTGCGGAGTCCGGTTGGCTCGGGCCTTGCACGGTCGCCGCCATCTACACCTCGGAGTCGATGCGCGAGTATCGCGAGTGGCTGCCGACCGAGACCTGGCAGAACATCTCCGTCGGCGTCACCACGGGCAGCTTCCATCCGGAGCGCATCGAGGACTACTACGTCACGCCGTGGGACTACGGGTTCGGCCGGATCGTGAAGTTCGACCATGACTTCATCGGCCGGGCCGCACTCGAGGAGATGGCGAAGAATCCCCCGCGGCAGAAGGTCTGGCTCATCTGGGATCTCGAGGACACCAAGCGGGTGCTCGTCGACTCGGAGCTCGGTTCCGGGGTCACCCCCAAGCCGCTGCCCTGGCCCTCCGACCTCGGTCGTGACCAGATCCTCGTCGGCGACAAGCTCGTCGGCGTGACCGGCTTCCACGGCTACACGGTCAACCTCGAGGGCTGGGTGTCGCTCGCGTCGATCGATTCAGCACTCGCGGTCGACGGCACCGAGGTGGAGATCCTCTGGGGCGACTGGGACGGCGGCAAGTCGAACATCCTCGTGCCCGAGCACCGGCAGACCCGCATCCGCGCCCGGGTGAGCGTCGATTCGCCGATGGCGTGACGGCGATCGGTGGCCCCGGCGACGCCGGGGCCACCGATCCGGTCCCCATCCGATCACTGGAGGAATGCGCATGAGCGCCATCAACGACATCGAGTCGGTCGTCATCGTCGGCGCCGGCTTCGCCGGGCTGAGCGCGGCGATCACCCTCGCCCGGCTCGGCAAGCGGGTCACCGTGCTCGAGCAGTCGGAGCGCCTCGCCTACGGCGCCTCGATCACGATCGTCAATCGCGGGCCGGACGCGCTGCGCGACCTCGGCGTGCTCGAGGCCGCGCTCGAGCACGGTCACGCGGGCTGGAGCAAGTCGCTCTACGACGACGTGTTCGACGAGCACGGCGGGCGGCGTCCCGTTGCGCCGATGCCGATTCGCGCGGATGACGGTCTGCCGAGCTACATCCTCATCTACCGCCCGTATCTCGCCGACATCCTCTCGGCGAAGGCGAGGGAGCACGGGGCGGAGATCCGCCTCGGCACGGCGGTCACCGCGGTCGACGACGACGGCGATCGGGTGCGGGCGACCCTCTCGTCGGGTCAGGTGCTCGAGGGCGATCTGCTCATCGGCGCCGATGGCTGGCGCTCGCCGATCCGGGAGCAGATCTTCCCCGGCCGCGTGACGTCGACGTACTCCGGCAACATGTCGATGCGCTGGGTCAAACGGAATCCGCCGGCCGGCGTCGACGGGTTCTATCTCGACGATCACAGCGGCGCCGTCGTCGTGCACAACCTCGGCGACGACATGGTGTACATCGCGACCGGGACGAACATGCCGCAGCGCCGCATCGAGCAGGACGAGGCGGTCGAGATCTTCCGCGAGATCCTCGGGCGATTCCCCGCGCCGTACATCCAGGCGCTGCGCGAGACCGTGACGGCCGACGACGAGATCGTCGTGCGGCCCTACGTCTACCACAACATGCCCGCTCCCTGGCATGCGGGCCGCATCCTCGTCATCGGGGACGCCGCACACACGATGAGCGCGCACATCGCCTCCGGCGGCGTCATGGCGCTCGAGGACGGGCTCGTGCTCGCCGAGGAGCTCGAGGCGCACGGCCAGCTGGACGAGGCCCTGCTCGCGTTTGCGAGGCGCCGGGCCAGACGCACGTTCGTCGCCGTCGACGCGTGTCGCCAGATGCTCGACCTCCAGGTCAACTACCAGGCGCACCCGCGGGACCTCGGCCGCGTGCGGACGAACGCCTTCACCGAGTTGCTCACGGCGTATTGAGCGGGCAGGAGTCGACCATGACCGATACCGACGAGACGACGGGGCTGCGCGAGGGGACCTTCGGTCTCGCGCGCCTCCACGACGGCGAGCGAGCGCGCAATGCGATCGTCCGCCCGGACGGCTCGGTGATCGACCTCACCGGACGCTATGACTCGACCGAGGCGATCTACGGCGACTGGCCGCGAGCGTTCGACGAGCTCAGCGCGCTGGCGGCCCGTGCGGCGGCGACGTCCCCGTCCTGGCGCGACTACCGCCTCCTGGCGCCGGTCGTCACCCCGCAGCTGTTCTGCGCCGGATCGAACTATCGCCAGCATGCTGCCGAGATGTACACCCACAATCAGGGCGAGTACCAGAAGTCTCGGCTCCCCGGGGAGAGCGACGAGGCGTTCTACGAGCGCAACCTCGCATTCGTCCAGCGCAAGCGCGCGACTGGGATGCCGTTCATCTGGCTCGCGAGCCACGGCGGCCTCGTCGGCCCCGACGACGACATCGAGATCCCGGCCGTCGGCACCGATCACGACTGGGAGGCCGAATTGACGATCGTCGTCGCCGGCGGGTCCCCGCGGTACCTGACGCCGGAGGAGGCGGGCGAGTACATCGCCGGCTACACGATCGGCAACGACATGCACACTGGGGATCTGTTCAGCCGCAGCGACATCAAGTGGAATGCGGACTGGATCGCCAAGCAGCAGCCGACGTTCAAGCAGGCCGGCCCGTTCGTCGTGCCGAAGCAGTTCTTCGACGACCGATCCGAGATGCGGATCACGCTGGATGTCGCGGGCGAGCGGATGCAGGACTGGCCAGCCGACGACATGATCTTCAGCCCCGAGCAGTACCTCTCCTACGCCTCGGAGCGACTGCGACTGCTGCCCGGCGACCTCCTCATGATGGGTTCCCCGCCTGGCAACGGCGCGGTGCACGGCGGCCGCTGGCTCACCCCCGGGGACACCGTCGACATCGCCATCACGGGTCTCGGCCGTCAGCACCACCGGGTCGTCGCCGAGGACACCGGCGGCCGCAGCCCCTACTGGGGCATGCCCCCATTCGACCCGACCCCCGCGAGCTAAGGAGCCAGCGAATGCCTCGTATCGAACATCCGGTCGTCGACACCATCGAGACCGTCCAATGGAAGGGACCGCTCGCTGGCACCGACCACACGACCATCCGCGTGCCGGATCTGGCCACCGCGATCGACTGGTACCGATCCCTCCTCGGGCTCGTCGTCACGGAGCAGGGCGCCGGTCGCGCATTCCTCGCCAGCTCGCTGACCGGACGAGTCGTTCTCGCGCTGTCCGAGACCGGTCGGGGGCTCGACTACGTCAGCTTCCGAGCCCGCACGCCGGAGGTGTTCCAGACACTCGGCGCGCGACTCGACGCCGCCGACGTCCCGATCTCGCAGGGGAGCTCGCCGACCCGTCCCGGCGTCAACGACGCGTTGCGAGTCTCGATGCCCACTGGGCACGATCTCGAGATCGTGCTCGCGACGGACGACCCGCCCGCGGCTCCGGTCACCGGCGAGTACGGACTCGGCTCCATCGACATCCGCACGAGTCATCTCCAGCTGCGCACGACCGATGTGCGAGGGCTCACCGACTTCCTCGGGGTCGTCGGCTTCCGTTCGAGCACCTTCGTCCCGCTGCCAGGCGGGGCGGGCTACTTCATCCAGTTCGTCCGGGCCAACGAGTTTCATCACCAGGTCGCGATCCTCACCGGCACCGACGGCGTGCACCACGTCGCACTCGAGGTCGACGAGGTGGCCTTCTGGGCGCTGCTCGATCACATCGGCGTGCTGCGCCGCCCCGCGGAGTACGGGCCGGTGCGCCATCACGAGGGGAACATGCTCTCGTTCTACATCCGCGACCCGTTCGGCAATCGCCTCGAGCTGACGAGCTCGATGGAACAGGTCGGCTACGACTATCCGCCGACGATGGCGGGACACGAGCCCTGGTACCACATGAATATGTGGGGACCGCAACCACCGGAGAGCTGGGAGCAGGAGTGGATGTGACCGACGACAGCCGCTCGCGAGGTGTCCTCGCGAGCCCGTTCCAGATCGCCGGGCTGACGCTCCGGAACCGCTTCGTGCTCAGCCCCATGGCAGTCCTGCAACCGACCGCCGACGGCAGACCGAGCGAGCAGACCATCGCGTTCCTCACCCGCCGCGTCCGCGGCGGGGTGGGCCTCGTCATCGTCGGCGGCGGCATCGCGACCGCCCGGGGCTACGACGAGGCGCCGTTCCATCCGATCATGCGCTTCGACCGGGACGACTTCGTCCCCGATCTGCGACGGATGGTCGACGCCGTGCACGAAGCCGGGTCCGCGATCTTCGCGCAGCTCATGCCGAGCTTCGGCGCGATGGGCGTGCCCGCGCCGGATCGTCCGACCCGGGCCGCGAGCCCGAGCGGCGTGCGCATGGGTGCGCCGCGCCTGCCCCGCGGCCTGTATGTCCCGGGCGGGCGCACGATGCCGCCGCCGACGGAGATCTCGATCGCTGCGATCCGCGAGCTGCAGGACGAGGTGGTCGCCGCCGCGCGGCGCTCGCGGGAGGCCGGCTTCGACGGCGTCGAGGTCGCCGCGCACATGCGCTACCTCTATTCCTCGTTCCTGTCGCCCCGGACGAACTGGCGCACCGACGAGTACGGCGGCAGCGTGGAGAACCGCGCCCGGATCCTCGTCGACGCGGTCCGCGCGATCCGGGCTGAGGTGGGGGTCGACTATCCGGTCGGACTCCGGCTCAGCGTGAACGAGCACCTGCCCGACGGACAGGGCCCGGAGGGATTCGCCGAGGTGACCGCCGTCATCGCGCGCGAGGGGCTCGGCTATGTCGCGCTCACCGACGGCAACTATGAGTCGATGGACGCGAACCTGCCCGAGCACTCGGGCGCGATGCTCGACCACGGCGAGCCGCAGATATTCCGGGCCGCACTGCCAGGCGTGCCCCTGCTGCTCAGCAACACGTATGACCCTGAGCAGGCGGCCGCCGCGATCCAAGCGGGACATGCCGACGCGATCATGCTCGCCCGGCAGCTGCTCGCTGACCCCGACTATCCGCGCAAGGTGCTCGAGGGACGGCTCGATGAGATCGTGTGGTGCGACCACGGCAACGCCTGCCTGCGGCGGCTCATGACGAATGTGCCGGTGCACTGCCACAAGAATCCTGAGATGGGTCGCGAGTCGCCGACCGCCCCGCGATCCACCGCGCGACAGGATCTCTTCATTCGAGCCGCCGGCAGCCCGCTGCTCATGTCGATCGCCGGGCTCGCGGCGAAGGCCGCGCCGAAGCGACGGCCGTGACGACGAGGTGACGGCGATCGACATGAGCGGCGATGCACCGGATCCGGCGGCCTCGGCGGAGATGCTGACGCGCCCGATCCGACTGCGCTGAGACGAATGCGGGGGTCGCGCCACGATCGCGCGACCCCCGCATGCCTCGCTCCGACTCAGGCGTCCTTGCGGTAGACCTCGCGCGCATACGCCCCGATCGGCGACGGGGCGACGGTGGCGCGCACAGCGACCTGCCGGTGCGCCTCGGCGGTCGTCTTACCTGTCGCGGCCTGCTCGCCCCAGTAGACGGTGACCTGCGTCCCAGGCTCGGCGTGCTCGGCCTCGATCGTCGCGAGCGAGATGAAGGCGCCCTCGTTTGCGGAGTAGCCCGACCAGGCCGAGCGACCGACCTGTCGGCCGTCGGCCTCGATCCGGTCGAACTGGAAGGTCGAGTACAGCGGCATCGGCAGGCTCATCCATTTCGCCGGCGTCTCGTCGTTGAATCGCGAGGCGACGATCGACGTCAGATCGTCGGCGTTCCAGATGAGCGTGACCTTCCGCTTCGCCTCGTGCGCGCCGTCGGCGACCATCTGCTCGAGCGCGGCTCGTCCGATGAAGTCGTGGTCGAAGCGGATCACGTGCCCGTAGCCGAGCTCGAAGGGGGTGAAGTAGTAGTCGGCGACCTGGTCCGAGTGGTGGCTGCCGCCGAGCGACGGCAGGAAGTGGTCCCAGCTGCCGCGCGCGCGCTGCCAGGCGCGGAACTCGTTGAGCAGCGGCTCGTCGTCGAAAATCGCGGGCAGCGGTCGCGGGATCCAACCCGACTCCAGCGTGTTCGTCAGGTACGCGAGCCCCCCGACCAGCCGGATGCCGTGCGCCGCCCCGGCCGCCAGCAGCGCCTGCTTCACCGTCTCGGCGTCGGCCCAGGGGCCGAAGAGCTCGTATCCGGCCTCGCCGGCCATGCCGTGGCGCAGCGCGCGAACGCGCGCGCCGGCGATCGTGACGGTGCCGATGTGGAAGAACTTCAGCTCCGGCGGCGCTTCCTCGAAGGCGGCTCGGGCGATCTCCATCGCCTTGGGCCCCTGGATCTGGTACCGGTAGTACTCGGGATCGCCCTGGCGCACGTACGAGTTGTCGTCCCGGCCGACCGCGACGCCGTTGCCGCGGGTCTTGGCGTGGAAGTGGAGCCAGTCGCAGGCGTCGGGGCCGCCGACGACCCGGAACTCCTGCTCGGCGAGCCGGAAGATGATCGCGTCGCCGATGTTGTGGCCGCTCGAGCCGACCATGACGATCTGCTTCGCGGTGTCGACCGGGAAGTTGGTGAAGTCGTTGACGCCGACCGAGCTGAGCAGTTCGATGACCCCCGACCCGCGGAGAATGAGGTCGGTCATGTGATGAGACTGGTCGTACAGGCATGCGGCATCCCGCCATGCGCGCTGCTCCTCGATCCAGTTCGAGTACTCGGGCGCGATACGCGGCATGGCGAACGGCGGCGCCTTGCTGTCGCGCAGCAGGGCGGGAACGCCGCCGTCGCGCACGGCGGTCTCAATCACGTGGGTCACCATAATCTCCTCGGGGTCGATGATCGATCGGATCCGGCGGCGACCCTGCCGCCGGACTCGGGCCGACGACGCAGTGCTCGCCCTTATGCCGATCCTAAACTACACGGATCGTATCGAATGCGCCAGAAACGACCCCGGGAATGGCCGAGGCCCGGTGGAACGAGCTGGATGGCTCGATCCACCGGGCCTCGGGCGTGGGTTCAGTTCAGGACCGAGGGGTCCTCGAAGAACTGCTCGAGCTGCGACGGCGGGAGCGGCTCGTCGAGCGGTCCCGGGATGCCGGCCGCGTCGGTCACGTCCCACGACGGGTCGGCGTACTCGGCGATGCTCTCCGAGTCGAACTGGAAATAGGTCCACACGAGCTGGTTCACCTTCGGGCCGCCGCCGAGCAGGATCCCCTTGGCGACGTCGACGGCGCGCTGCGTCTGCGTGGCGACCGGCAGTGCCGATCCGATGAACGGGTAGTCGTTCTGCAGCGCCCAGCTCGCGAAGCCCCGGTGGGCACCGTTCTCAATGATCGGCGGGACCGGGTCGGCGCCCGACTCCAGGAACGCGTTGAGGATCGCGAGACCCATCGTGCCGTCCTGGAAGACGCCGTCGACGCCGAGCGGGCTCGTCGCGAGGTACTGGAGCACCGCGGCCTGGGCGGCCGGCGGGGCGAAGTTGCCCGCAACGGTGCCCGCGACGGTGATGTCCGGGCAGAGCTCGAGAGCCGCGTTGAGCCCGACCTCGGCGAGCAGCGTCGGCGCCACGCCGGCGTACCCCGTGACGTGGAGGATCTCGCCCGAGCCGCCGATCTCGGCGAACAGCGCGGCTGCGAGCTCCGCTGCCGAGAGCACGCTGTTGTTGGAGAGGCTCACGCCGTACGGCGAGTCGACGGGGGTCTGCAGGGCCACGACCGGGATGCCGGCTTCATACGCGGCTTCGAGCAGCGCGACGGCCGGCTCGGGAGCGATCGGCACGAAGAAGATGACGTCGGGCTTCAGCGCGAGCGCCTCCTGGAACTGCTGTACCTGGAGCGGGACATTCGAATTGGTGTCGGGCTCGTACTGCGCGACGATGTTGAAGCCCTCGGCCTCGAGCCCCTCGCGCAGCCCGTTGATGAGCGCGGCGGTGAACGCCGCCGAGGTCGGGGTCGAGACGATCGCGGCGTTCCAGCCCGAGGTCTTGTCCGACTTGAAGTCCGCCCACGCCGAGGCCCGGACGGGGACCGTGAGCCCGTTGTATGAGGCGACGACGTCGTCCGTGAATCCGGCCAGCAGGCCGTCTGGGTCGTTGATTCCCATCTCCGGGGTCGTGCCGCAGAGGTCCTCAGGCGAGCTCGGCGACGTGGTGGACGGTTCTGGGGCGGCGCTGCTGTCGCCGTCGGATGGGGCGGTGCAGCCGCTGAGCGCAAGCGCTCCGGCCGTGAGTAATGCAGCGCTCGCGATGCTCCATCGCGCGCTGCGGGTGGTGATTGCCATGGTGTGCAGGCCCTCCTGGGTAAACGGTTCGCACCGCATCGTTGCGGTGTTGCTGTGAGAGGCTACCCAGATCCGATACGATCCGTCTAGTTTAGATTTGCAGAACTGCTCCCACCGATGCGAGCGGCCACCGGATTCACGAAGGAGTGCAAGGTGAACGACCGATCCACTGGTCTGCGATTGACCGGCATCGGCAAGCGATTCGGCGCGACCCGGGCGCTCGTCAATGGCGACCTCGAACTGCTGCCCGGCGAGGTGCATTCGCTCCTCGGCGAGAACGGCTCCGGCAAGAGCACGCTCGTCAAGATCCTCGGCGGGGTGCATCGCCCGGATGCCGGTGAGATGCGCCTCGACGGGGCTCGCATCGACCTGCGCAATCCCCGGCAGGCGCGGGCGCTCGGCATCGCGACAGTGTTCCAGGAGGTGCTCACCGCACCGAGCCAGTCGATCCTCGACAACATCTGGCTCGGCACCGACGGCGTGTTCGCGCGCAGCGTCGGGCGGCACGAGCAGCGCGAGCGGGCCGCGGACGTGCTCGGCCGACTGATCGGGCCAGTGCCGCTCGCCGCGCCCGCCGGCGAGCTGTCGCTCTCGGGACGACAGGCGATCTGCATCGCCAGGGCACTCGTGCGCGACCCGCGTGTGCTCGTGCTCGACGAATCGACGGCGGCGCTGGACGTGCAGACCCGCGACCGGCTCTTCGAGGAGATGCAGCGCCGCACCGCGGAAGGCTGCAGCATCCTGTTCATCACCCACCGCATGGACGAGATCGAGGCGGTCTCCGATCGCGTGACGGTGCTCCGCTCCGGCCGCACCGTGTCCGTGACGCCGCGCGCCGACATCGAGATCGACCGGCTCATCCTCGACATGAGTGGCGAGCCCCGGGACTCAGGCGCCACTCGTGCGACTCGAGAGCTCGGTGCGGTCACGCTTCGAGCCAGCGGGCTCCGTCTCGGCGCAGAGACGCCGCCGATCGACTTCGAGCTCCGGGCCGGTGAGCTCGTCGGCTTGGCCGGTCTCGAGGGACACGGCCAGGACCTGTTCCTCAAGCGCCTCGCCGGCGCGGTCGCGGGAGCGGGCGAGGTCGTGCGACTGAGCTCGGACGGGCGGGCGACGACGGCCGCGGCTCGCAGCACCGCATCGCGAATCGCGTATCTGCCCAGGGAGCGCCGCGGCGAGTCGCTGTTCGAGTCCCTCTCGATCCGCGAGAACTTCGCGCTGCCGACGATGCGGGAGGACTGTACGGGACCGTTGCTCAACTGGAAGCGGATGTCGGAGCGCTTCCGCCACCACCGCGATGCGCTGCAGATCCGGCTCAACCGCGACACGGACCCGATCTCGAGCCTGTCCGGCGGCAGCCAGCAGAAGGTCATGCTCGCCAGGTGGCTGGCGACCAAGCCGCAGGTGCTGCTGCTCAACGACCCGACCCGCGGCGTCGACATCATGACGAAGCGGGAGATCTACGCGACGCTCGAGCGGCTCTGCGCCGAGGGGATGAGCGTCGTCATGCTCTCGAGCGAGGTCGACGAGCTCGTCGAGCTCGTCGACCGCGTGCTCGTCTTCCGCAATCAGAGTGTGTTCGCAGAACTGCCGCGGGAGTCGATCAGCACGGAGGCCATCGTCGCCGCGTACTTCGGGCGCGGCGTGGAGGCGGCGGCATGAACCGCGTCCTGCGGCTGTTCCGACAGCGCACCTATGCCTTCGCCCTGCTGCTCGTCGTCGTGCTGCTCGTGCTCAACGTCATCGTCTCCCCGAGCCTCTTCGGCCTGGAACGGTTGCCGGCGACCCTCGCGACCATCGCGCCATTCGTCCTCGTCGCATTCGCCTCGACGCCGTCGATGCTCGGCGGCGGCATCGACATCTCCGTGGGGCCCCTCATGGTGCTCGTGAACTGCATCCTCGTCGCCGTGCTCATCCCCGCGGGGCTCGGGTCGGTCGGGATCGCACTGCCGATCCTGCTCGCGATCTCCGCGGGGATCGGCGCCCTGAACGGCGTGCTCACGACGATCGTGAAGATCAATCCGGTCATCACGACGACCGGCATGCTCTTCGTGCTCATCGGCGTGTCGCTCACGATCGCGAAGACGCCGGTGTCGGCGCCCGATAACTGGACGGAGCCGCTCGCCGACACGGTGTGGCTCGTCCCGGGTGCCGTGATCACCATCGGGGCGGTCGCCCTCGCATGGTTCCTGCTCAATCGCACCGCGTATGTGCGCAACCTGCTCGCCACCGGCGAGAGCGACACCTCGGCGTACGGCTCCGGGGTCAACGTCACGGCGGTCAAGATCCTGTCGTACACGCTCGGCGGGCTCTTCGCCGGCGTCGGCGGGATCGCGCTGACCGCATTCCTGCAGGTGTCGATCGCGAATCTCGGGACGACGTACGCGCTCCTCGGCGTCGCCGGCGCGGTGCTCGGCGGCGTCAGCCTGCTCGGCGGCCGCGGGAGCATGTTCGGCGCGCTGCTCGGCGGGCTCGCCATCTACCTGATCCAGCAGCTGCTCACGGCGGCTGGTGTCGCGCCGACGCTCATCGTCCTCAGCTATGGCCTCGTCCTCGTGCTGGCCGTGATCCTCGGCGCGACGCTGCTCAACCCGCGGAAGAGATAGGGGACCGAGAGATGTCCGACCACGCCTCCATCACGACGTCGCTGACGACGCCACAGCCCCCGGACCGCTGGACCCGGGTGCGGAGCGCGGCATTGCAGCGGCCGATCCTGCAGCTCGTCGTGCTCGTGGCGATCGCCGTGTGGCTCGTCGTCCTCGTGCCGTCGCTGCCGACGAACCCGCGAGCGATCACCTCGCTGCTCGTCGTCGCGGCGCTGCTCGCCTTCGCCGCCATGGGGCAGACCCTCGTGGTGATCCTCGGCGGCCTCGACCTCACCCTCCCCGGCTACATCATGATCGGGGCACTGCTCGCGGTGGACGGCACCGCGAAACTCGGGCTGCCTCTGCCGATCGCCGCGCTCATCACCGTCGTGGGCTGCGGGGCCGTCGGCGCGTTCCTCGGCTTCGCCTGTCATCGCTGGGCGATCTCGCCGCTGGTCATCACACTCGGCGCGGGCTCCGTGCTGTCCGGGCTCGCCTTCTTCCTCTCCGGCGGCGACTACGGCAAGCCCGCACCGGATCCGCTGCGCGCGCTCGCGTCGGCGGGGAGCACGACGTTCGGCCTGCCGGTCCCCCCGGTGATCTTCATCGTCCTCGGCTGCGCCGTCGTCATCTGGATCGTGCTGACCCGGACGAGCGCCGGTCGCCGGTTCTATGCGACGGGGGTGAACCCTCGTGCTGCCGGACTCGCTCGGATCAACACCTCGGCGACGTGGACGACGGTCTTCGCGCTGAGCGGCGCACTCGGCGGGCTCGCGGGGATGTTCATCGCGGGGTTCGGCGCCGGGTGGAGCCAGGGCATGGGCGACCCGTATCTCTTCACGGGCCTCGCCGCCGTGCTCGTCGGCGGTACCACATTCGCCTCGCAGCGCGGCAGCTTCACCCGGACCCTCATCGGTGCCCTCATCCTCACCCTGCTGTCGACGCTCGTGCTCGCCTACCGGCTGAAGGAGGAGCAGGGGCTCATCCTCTACGGAGCAATCATCATCGCGATGGTGGCGATCTACGGTCGCGAGCGCCACGTGCGGGATCGGTTCTGACTGATCGGCCTTGCGGTCGGGACGGTCGTCAAGGCCGTCCCGACGGGAGCCGGCGTCGCTCGACTCCCACTCGTATTCGATACTGTTCGTACCGTATGCTTATCGAAGCATTCATCGAGAAAGGTCCACCAATGAAGCTGGGACGAATCGCCGTGCAGTCGCCTGACGGCCAGGAGATCCGCGTGATCGCGGCGCAGCCCGAGCACGACCGGGTCATCGACCTCAAGCGTGCCTACGCGCTCGCGCTGCAGAAGGGCGGGGCGACGGTCGAGGGCTCCCGGCACCTGGCGCACGCCGTCTTCCGAGACCTGACGGTCGGGATCGCGACGGGGGACTTCTTCCTCGAGGCCGCGCACCATGCGCTGCAGGCCGCCGACGACGCGTCGATTCCGCTCGGCGAGGCGGCGTTCCGCGCCGCGATCAAGCCGCCGGTCATCCGGGACAGCCTGACCTTCAACGGTCACGTGAAGAACTTCTTCGACAACGTGATCAAGTCGAAACCGACGCAGGCGATCTACAACCAGCCCGGCTACTTCAAGGGGTCGACGGCGACGCTCTACGGACACGACGAGACCATCCCCTACCCATCGATCACCGAGCAGCTCGACTACGAACTCGAGATCGGGTATGTCATCGGGAAGCCGGGCCGCAACGTCACCCCCGATCGGGCATTCGAGCACGTGTTCGGCATCACGATCTTCAACGACTGGTCGCTCCGGGACGTGCAGAAGCTCGAGAACCCGATCGGCATGGGCGCGCAGCACTCGAAGGACTTCGCCTACGGCATCGGCCCGTGGATCGTCACGATGGACGAGATCCCGTCGATCATCGGCCTGACCGGACAGGTCCGGGTGAACGGCGAGGTGTGGTCCGACAACAAGGTCGAGGACTTCATCTGGCGTCCCGAGGAGACGGTCGCCTATGTCTCCCAGTTCGATGGGCTGCAGCCCGGCGACGTGATCGGCTCGGGCACGATGGCCTTCGGCGCCGGCGTGGAACTCCAGCGGTTCCTCCAGCCGGGCGATGTCCTCGAGCTCGAGCTCGAGCGTGTTGGCGTCCTGCGCAATCGGATCGCCGAGGTCAAGGAGGAGCCCGGCTGGTGGCCGACTCCGCAGCCGTACCCGTTCGGAGAGGACTGATCGTGACCGGACGCAAGCCGCTGCGTCGCATCGTCACGGGGCATGACGATGCGGGACGCGCCGTCATCCTGCGCGACGACGCCGATGCGCCCAACACGTTCGCCTCGGACACGATCCCCGGGTTCGGCGCCACCGTCGCATGGTTCACCCCGGCCGGCCCGGTCGATCACGTCACCGACGAGGACCCCGCGCCGGCCGGGCGCGAATTCACCTTCCCGGCGCTCGGTGAGACCGTCGTGCGGATCGCCGACTTCCCGCCGGACGAGGTCTATCCCAAGGACGCCGCGGATGCGGTGTTCGACGAGATCGGCGGCCAGGAGGAGCGCGAGGCCGGCAGCGAGCTGAGCGGCGAGAAGCACTTCTGGTTTCACCGCACGGAGTCCATCGACTACGCGGTCGTGCTCGAGGGCGAGATCACCCTGCTCGTCGACGAGGGCGAGGCGACCCTGCGCGCCGGGGACGTCGCGATCCAGCGGGCCACCGCCCACGCCTGGTCGAACCGCACGGACGAGAACGCGCGCGTGATGTTCGTCCTCGTCGGGACCGAGCCGATCAGCCCCGAGGAGATCGCTGCGAGGCGCACGGCGCATCGGGCCGCGGCGCACCCGTGATCGTCGACGCGCACGCGGCCGACGGCGAGGTCATCTGGCGTCCGGACTCGGGGGTCATCAATGGCAGTCAGCTGCGCGCATTCATCGCCTTCCTCCAGGATCGCGGAGTGGCCGTCGGCGACGATTACGACTCGCTCTGGAGCTGGAGCGTCGACGACGCCGATGCGTTCTGGGAGCACTTCGTCGACTTCGCAGGGATCCGGCTCGGCGGTCGACCGGGCCCCGCGCGCACCGCCGACCCGATGCCGGCGACCCGCTGGTTCCCGGGGCGCACGCTCAACTTCGCGAGGCACCTGCTCGACGGACGCGAGGGGCTCGCCGTCATCGCCGTCCCGGAGAGCGGTACCGCCGAGGAGATCGACTTCGAGGCGCTACGCGGCGAGGTCGGCGCACTCGCGGCGCATCTGCGCGAACTCGGCGTCGGTCCCGGTGATCGCGTGGTCGCCGTGCTGCCGAACATCCCGGAGGCCGTCGTCGGCCTCCTCGCCGCGGCATCGCTCGGCGCCGTGTGGTCCGTCTGCTCGCCGGAGTTCGGGCCGGGCGCGATCGTGTCGCGCTTCGGCCAGCTCGAACCGAAGGTGCTCCTCGCAGCCCCCGGCTACCGACTGGGCGGGCGCGATCGGGATCGGTCGGGCGAGCTCGCCACGATCATCTCGCGACTGCCGAGCCTCGTCGAGGTCGTCTGGGTGACGAGGCGTGCGGCCAGCATCCAGCCGCCGGACGTCGACGTCCCCGCCATCGGCTGGGCCGAGGTCGTTGCCGACCCCCAGGAGCCCGTCTACCTCGATGTCGAGTTCAGCCACCCGCTCTGGGTTCTGTTCTCCTCCGGGACGACGGGGGTGCCGAAGGGCATCGTCCACGGGCACGGGGGCGCACTCCTGCAGCAGCTCAACATGCTGCAGTTCGGGGGTGACCTCCGCGAGGGGGATCGCTACTTCAGCGTCGCCTCGACGAGCTGGGTGGTGTGGAACGCGCTCGCCAGTTCCATCGCGGTCGGGACCGCAGTCCTCCTCGACGGCAATCCGACGCACCCGTCGATCGATCGGGTCTGGGAAGTCGCCGCCGCGACGGGAGCGACGGTGCTCGCGACCGGCGCCGGGCTCATCCACGGCTCGATGAAGGCCGCCCTCGAGCCGCGGCGCTCGCACGACCTGCGAGCGCTTCGAGAGATCCAGGTCACCGGCTCCCCGCTCTCCGCGGAGGCGTTCCGGTGGGTCGCACAGCAGGTCGGCGACGTGTGGCTCGTCTCGATGAGCGGCGGGACCGACATCGCCGGCTGCTTCGTCGGGGGCGCGATCACCGAACCCGTGCGGGTCGGCTACATCCAGGCACCCGCGCTCGGCGTCCGCGTCGAGTCCTGGGACGAGCACGGTGATCCGACGACCGGGAAGGGCGAGCTCGTCGTCACCGCGCCGATTCCGTCCATGCCGCTGCGGTTCTGGGGCGACGACGATGGCGAGCGCTATCGCGCCAGCTACTTCGACACCTACCCCGGCGTCTGGCGCCACGGAGACTTCATCGAGTTCTCCGACAAGGGGATCCTGATCCTCGGCCGATCCGACTCCACCCTGAATCGGAACGGCATCCGACTCGGCTCCGCAGACCTCTATGCGGCGCTCGAGCCGCTGCCCGAGATCGCCGAGGCGATGGTCGTGGGAGCGGAGATCGGCGTCGACGAGTACTACATGCCGCTCTTCGTGCAGCTCGCGGACGGAGTAGAGGAGTCCCGCGCGCGCGCCGCGATCGACCAGGCGATCCGCACCCACCTCTCGGTGCGGTACCTGCCCGACGAGGTCGTCGTCATGCGGGGCATCCCGCACACGAGGACCGGCAAGAAGCTCGAAGTGCCCGTGAAGCGGCTGTTGCAAGGAGTCCCGCTCCACGAGGCCGTCGATCTCGATGCTGTCGACGACCCCGCGCTGCTCGAGGAGTACGCGGCGTTCGCGAGCGCCAAGACGTGAGACACGCATTCATCAACATCAATAAATGGGAGTGAGACTGCAATGACGCAACACAAAAACCCGCACTGCCCGCGATCGGCGCGGTCCCGGCCTACCCTGACGTCCGTACCTACACGAACCTGTGGGGCCAGATGCGCGTCTGGGAGGGTGACGGCTGGCAGCAGGAGTCGATGTCGTGGAAGGAGACCGCGTACGTCGCGGCGAACCTGATCGGTCGCCAGGAGCTCGTCATCACGGGCCGGGACGCACAGAAGTTCCTGTCCAAGATTGCGATCAATGACGTCGCCGACTGGCCCATCGGACGGCAGAAGCACCTTGTCATGCTCACGGACGACGGCCTCGTGGCGGATCACGCGCTGGCGGTGCGCGACGCCGACGATCGGTTCCGCACCTTCGCGAGCCCCGGCTGGGCGATGTTCCAGGTGCACCGGTTCGACTTTGAGGTGGAGGTGCAGGCGCGCGAGAGCTTCGTCCTGCAGGTCGCGGGGCCGAAGTCGCTCCAGACCCTGGAACGACTGCTCGGCAAGCGGCTTCGCGACCTGGAGTTCCTCGATGTGGTCGCGGAGCGCATTCCCGGGATAGACGCCGACATCGAGTTCGATCTCTCGCGCATCGGCATGGCCGGCACGCTCGCCTATGAGATCCGTGGGCCGTTCGCCGACGGCCCGGCCGTGTACGACGCGGTCTACGAGGCGGGCAAGCCCTTCGGCATCGTCCGGTTGGGCTGGCGCACCTACACGGTCAACCACACCGAGGCGGGTTTCCCGCAGGGGCAGGTGACGTTCCTCGGCTCGATGAACTTCGACCCAATCGTGCAGCAGAGTCCGCTCGGCGCGGTCCTCGCGACGCCGCTCACTGGCAGCGCCGATCCCGCTGACCGCCGTGCTCGCACGCGGACGCCGCAGGAGCTCAACTGGGCCTGGATGGCGAAGTTCGACCACGACTTCGTCGGCCGCGCGGCGATGGAGGCAGAGGCCGCCGATCCCAAGCGAACGATCGTGACCCTGCGGTGGAACAGCGAGGACGTCGCGGACGTCTACGCGTCGATGTTCCGGCCCGGCGAGCCGTACAAGTACATCGAGTTCCCCGTCGCGCCCCAGCAGCCGGCCGGCGGCCACGCGGACCTCGTGACGAAGGACGGCAAGACGGTGGGCGTGTCATCGCACGCGGTGTACAGCTACTTCTACCGCGAGATCATCTCGCAGACGACCATCGACCTCGCCGAGGCCGAGATCGGCAACGAGGTCGTGCTGCACTGGGGCGACCACGGCGGGCGGATCAAGCAGATCCGGGCGACGGTGGCGCGCTATCCGTATCTCGATCTCCCGACGAACCGCGAGATCGACGTCAACTCGGTTCCCTGAACGGCGGCCGTGGTTCGACACACCTTCGCGTACGTTTCGTATCGGATCAGAATTCACTAAGGTCGATCCGTGGCGATTCGAAGTGAACAGAGCCGGCAGGCGATCCTCCAGGCGACGATGAAGCTGCTCGACGAGCGAGAGCCGGGCTCGATGTCGGTGCAGGCGCTGTCGATCGAGCGGATCGCGCGCGAGGCGGGCGTCAGCAAGACGACGATCTATCGGTGGTGGCCGAGCAAGGCGGCCGTCATCATCGACACGTTCATCGAGAACCACATCCTCGCGACCCATGTGCGTGAGGACCTGCCCGCCCTCGATGCCCTCCGCGAGCACATCGTGTCGCTCGCGGAGGTGTACGCCGGGCACGAGGGGCGACTGATGGCGCAGCTCATCGCCGAGAGCCAGTACGACGAGGCGACGCTCGCCGACTTCAAGAAGCACTTCTGGCAGTCCCGGCGAGAAACCGTCACGGGCCTGATCAGCCGCGCGATCGAGGAGGGGTCGATCCGTGCCGACATCGACCCCGGGCTGGCAGCCGAAGTGCTCTACTCGCCGATCTACTTCCGGCTGCTCTTCCAGATCGGATCGCTCGACCGGGAATCCGTCGAGGCCGGGTTCCATGCCGCGATGGACGGACTGGCCGCGCGCTGATCGTCGCTCGCGCCTAGTGTCGCGAGATTCGAATGCGGCCTGAGCGCGCTCGCGACCGGCTGCGACACTTGCGTCACAACGTGCCGCATACTTCACGCCGACGAAGCGCCCCGACTCTCCCGGTGGACGATCTGGTGGATCCTGTGCACGATGAGGCTATTCATCCCCCACCGCGTCACCGTAACGATTATGACCGGTTCGATCATCGTGCTGTTCCTGTGGGGCCTCATCTTCGGCCGGAAGAAGGCATGAGCCGCCTCGCAGCTCCTCGTCGGGCTCAGCCGACGCCGAGCGCAACCAGGAGCGCGAGCACCGCGAGCACGAGCGCGACCGGCGTCATGACGAAGCGCTCCGCGCGGGAGCGGGACACAGCATTCATGAGCACACCGAGCGTAAGGAAGCCGACGACGACCCACACGGCCACCGTGGCGAAGGCGTCCGGGTAGAGCGCGATCACGCCGCCGCGGTCGAGGATGATGCTCGCGAGGAATGCGTAGATGACGATCGACATGAGCGATCCGATACGCAGTCGGCGCGGCAGCCGGCCGTCGTGCTGGCCGCCCCAGGCGAGGCGGCCCCACGGCGCGCCGAGCGCGAGGGCGAGCTGGAAGAGGACGAGCACGCCGCAGAGGACGGCGAATGCGACGGCGAACGGCACTCGCGAAGGTTAGCGGATGCGGGAGTCGGACTGGTGGTCCATCGGAGGGGCTGACGGGAATCGAACCCGCGCTGTCTGCTTGGGAAGCAGAAGTTCTGCCATTGAACTACAGCCCCGCGGCACCGCGAAGCGGTGCGCCCCGACAGTCTAGCTAGTCTGGTCGC
>Ga0182747_1000629_pt1 | contig 32076 bp, 28 predicted proteins | sample eDN3rd30CBELigBY_FD_128526 | JGI IMG/M metagenome (GOLD analysis project Ga0182747, IMG submission 128526) | Enriched backyard soil microbial communities from Emeryville, California, USA - eDNA 3rd pass 30_C BE-Lig BY (version 2) (version 2) | ecosystem: Environmental > Terrestrial > Soil >... | reverse complement strand
CGCCCTTGTCCGACTGGCTCATGTAAAGGTGGCCTGCACCAAACGTCACGACGCCAGGCAGAAGCGGCTTGATACTCTCCGTGACGCAGGCCTGCAGCACATGGCTCTCGATCGGCAACCGCAGTCCGGCCATTCGCGCCAGCACCGACGAATGACCGGCAACCGCCACCCCCACCCTGGGCGCTCGAATCTCTCCACGGGTCGACTCTACTCCGACAATGCGACCGGCCTGGTACATGAATCCGGTCACTTCGCAGTTCTGGATGATGTCGACGCCATAGTGACTCGCTGCGCGGGCGTATCCCCACACCACGGCATCGTGGCGGACGGTGCCGCCGCGCTTCTGCAGAAGCCCGCCCTTGATTGGAAATCGCGCGTTGTCGAAGTCCAGCATCGGCAGCATGCGCCGTATGGTCGATATGTCGAGCAGCTCGGCATCCACACCGTGCATGCGCATGGCGTTGCCTCGGCGAACGAAGGCGTCACTCTGGCCATCCGAGTGACAAAGATTCAGTACGCCTCGCTGGCTGATCATCGCGTTGTAGTTCAGCTCTCGTTCCAGCCGTTCCCACAAGGTCATGGAGAACTCGTAGAACGGCAGATTGCCAGGCAGGAGATAGTTCGACCGGATGATGGCCGTGTTTCTGCCCGCATTACCTGAGCCGATCCAGCCCTTCTCGATCACTGCGACGCGGCGAATGCCATGCACGCGTGCCAGATAGTACGCGGTTGCCAAGCCATGCCCGCCACCGCCGACGACGATGACATCGTAATCAGCCTTCGGGGCGGCATCACGCCAGGCAGGCGTCCATTTCCGGTGACCGGATAGCGTCTGACGTATCAGGTTGAAGATCGAGTAGTGCATGCAGCGCGCGTTGGTTCGTGGAGGCTCGTTCTCGTTGCTCCATAGTCTGCGCATCTGCCGCCGCATCAATTGCTTCCTTGCGACACAAAATATACCGTTTGCGCCAACAGCAACGACCGGGGCAGCAGCATGCAGCGAGCGACGATGCGGCACTCTGCGAGGAAGATCGAATCCGTCGGATTCCTTCTCATTCCAGGCTTCGCGTTGCTGTCCTATGCCGCGGCAATGGAACCTCTCCGAGCGGCCAATCAGCTCTCCGGCAAGACCCTCTATCGCTGGTGGCATACGGCGCCGGGAGACAAGCCCGTGCCCGCTTCCAACGGGACCACTGTTCTACCTAACTTCCCATTCGGCTCCGAGACCGATCGACCCGACCTCATGCTCGTGTGCGCCGGCGGCAATCCGGCCAGCTTCGACGACAAGCGCACCTATACCTGGCTGCGTAAACTGGCCAGCCGCGGCGTGGTTGTCGGCGGAATTTCCGGCGGCCCTTTCATTCTTGCGAAGGCAGGCATGCTTGCCGGTCGGCGTTGCACCGTGCACTGGGAACACCTTCCGGCGCTACAGGAGGCATTTCCTGACGTTGCGTTCACACAGGCACTGTTCGAGATCGATCACGATTGCATCACCTGCTCCGGTGGAGTCGCAGGACTGGACATGATGGTTGCCCTGATCACCCGCGATCACGGGTATGAGCTCGGGACCGCAGTCAGCGATTGGTTCCTGCATACGCACGTACGCGACGGAAATGGTCCACAGCGCATGGATCTGCGCCAGCGGCTGGGTGTCGTCGACGACAACCTCCTCAGTGCGTTGAAAATCATGGAGGAGCACGTCGAGGCACCGCTGTCTCGACAGCGGATCGCGACTCTCGTGGGCGCATCCCTCAGACAGCTCGAGCGCTCGTTCCGCGTGAACCTGGGACGCGGAGTGCACGAGCACTATCTCGCGCTGCGTCTTACCCGCTCACGCCAGCTGTTGCGCGAAACCTCGCTGTCGATTCTAGAGGTCGCATTGGCCACCGGCTTCGCATCGGCGAGCCAGTTTTCTCGAGTATTCAAGCGTACGTTTGGGTCGCGTCCTCGCGATGTCCGCAATAGCGGGCGTCAGGCCTGACGCCCGCCAACGAGAGTTACGGCGGGAAGGCGCGCCATCAGCGTAAGCCGTGGCTGAGCTGGTTCACGGAGGACTACCCCACAACGCGTCGGGACACGAAATGAAACCGTCGGCATACACAACTCCCACGTCGCGGTCGGTCCTGAGGAATACCGGACCGTCCAGATCCACCACGCTGCAGAGCTGACCCACCAGAAATGCGGGTGCCATTGCGAGAGAGGTTCCCAGCATGTTGCCGATCATGACGTCAAACCCGAGCCTGCGCGCGGTGCGGGCCATTTCCAGCGCTTCGGTCAGGCCGCCACATTTGTCGAGTTTGATGTTGATCACATTGAATCGACCGATCAGCCGGGACAAGTCCGCCATCCCTTGGACACTCTCGTCCGCTGCGATCGGAATGGGGGCCTGCAGCTCATCCAACGGCATTTCCCGACCTATCGGAAAGGGCTGTTCGATGAGCGCTACCCGAGCCGCCACCAACACCGGCATGAGGCGCTCCAGAGAAGCACGGTCGAAGCCCTGATTGGCATCTACGGCAAGCCACACCTCGGGCCTGGCCTCACGCACGGCCTGGACCCGCTCTGCATCGAGCGACTCCCCTGTAAGTTTGAGCTTGAGCGCGCGGGCGCCCGTATACCTACGTGCCGCCGCAGCCATACGATCGGGATGATCCGCGCCGCACGTGAACGTGGTAAGCAGGGCCCGCGGCTTCTCGAGCCCAGCAACCTGCCACGCAGGTCTGTTGCTTGCTTTCGCCTCGAGATCCCACAACGCGCAATCGACGGCATTGCGTGCTCCGCCATTCGGAAGGAGCCGACGCAGCGCCTCGCGACCGATGCCAGCCTCGACCGCGGCCCGAACCGACTCGACCTGTCTCGTGATCGCAGTTACATCCTCGCCGCGATAGAAGACTCCCGCCGCTTCTCCGCGGCCCACGTAACCATCGCGCCGAAGCGTGACGACGATGACGCGGAGTTCCAGGGTCGTATGCCCGGTGATCCGGAAGGGCTCGATCAACGGCCAGGTCTCGAGCTCGACCGTAAGCGCGACAACTCCAGGAGCAACCATGCGCTTTACCCCGAGGCCAGGCAGGCGGCAACGAGCTGATCCAGCTCGGCGCCAGGCCGGAGCGGGTCGGCAACTGCCATGAACAGCCGCTCGGCACATTCAGCAAGCGCAGCACGCGCCTCACGCTCCTGTAGCCCGAAAGTGTTCAGAGAGACTCCCGCGCATCGAACGTGAGGATTGGTACGGCGCGCCAACTGCAGATGCAGGTCGATTGCTTCCTGGAGCGTGGGCGTTCGATAGTCCTCGAGCCCCAACACTTGATTCCGGCCCAGCTGATGGCAGACCACGATCACATCGGGCTGCGTTCCATGGAGAAGGCCGAGCGATACGCCTGCATAGGACGGATGAAACAAGGAGCCTTGGCCCTCCACGACGTCCCAATGGTCGTCGCTTGCGTCCGGACTCAGCGCTTCCGCCGCTCCCGCAATGAAGTCTGCCACTACGGCATCGATGGGGATGCCCGAACCGGCGATCAGGATTCCCGTCTGACCGGTCGCGCGGAAATCCGCCTTCACACCGCGCGCTTGGAACGCACGCGCCAACGTCAGGGCGGTGTATTTCTTCCCCAACGAGCAGTCGGTCCCTACCGTGAGCAGACGCCGACCGGTTCGCTTTCGACCGGTTGCGACCGGGAGACCGGAAGGCGCCTGGCGCACGTCGATCAGGCGCCGCCCCAGGCGTTGGGCAGCAAGCCGCAGCTGCGCGTGCTGCTGCAAGCTGCCATGCAAGCCGCTGACGATATCCAGTCCAGCGTCAAGCGCCTGGAGAAGAGTAGGTATCCACGCCTCCGCCAGGAGGCCGCCGCGATTGGCGACACCGATCACCAATGAACGAGCGCCTCGTGCGCCGGCTTCACCCGGGCTCAAACGCGGCAGACCTAGGGTCACCGTAGCCGACGGCAACGCGCACTCGCCGATGCAAAGATCGGGCGCCCAATCCCGCATCCCAAAAGCGGTCTTCGCGTTCGGCGCTTCCGTAACGTCGCCGAGAAAAAGCAGGTACGGTCGGGGAAGTTCCACGGTCATTGACGTCATGATGGCCGCTCGCAGAAATTTTCGAAGAACCGATGGATCCATCTGCGGACGCGCACGCAATCGTCCTGCGCATGAAAGCTGGCCCTGGCCTGCTCGGCTTGTTCGATTCCGATCGTGCCTCTGCGTTGCCGCAGGTCCACCAGCATCGCTGCATACTCGGGAGAGAATTCCGGGTGACCTTGAAAGCTCAGTGCGCACCGATCGTCATACGAAATGGCCGCGTTGGAGCAGAATTCACTCGTTGCGATGACATGCGCGCCCCGCGGCACCCTGATCACCTGGTCGCGATGGGACACTGGCAATACGAAAGTGTCGCCTGCGTCCATCCACGGCCTGCGAGCACAGATCCTGTACTCGTGCAGACCATGGGCCCATCCCTTGTCCGACACTTCGACGGCGCCGCCGTACGCTTCCGCCATGAGCTGATGCCCAAAGCAGATTCCAACGAGCGGCATCGTGCGCTCGAGTTCCCTCACCCAATTGCGCAGCGACGCGATCCAGGCGTCCGTATCGTGCACCCCAGATTGCGAACCCGTGATGATGTAAGCGTCGATGTCGGCCTCTTCTCCGGGAAGTTCGCCGTTTCGCGCATCGAACACTGCATAAGAATATCTGGAGCCCAGAGCTGCGATGATCATCGCAGGATATGATGGGACACACTCAAGCTCCGCCGGCGGATGGCCGGTTCCGAGTATCCCGATTCTCATGATTCTTTTCACCGTAGTTCCTTACAGGAGTCGACGATCTCGACCCCGCCCCTGGATCACTTGGGAGCAACCGCAATCACCGGCAGAGAGACGTGAGAGGCGTGTCCGGCATCGTGATAGATCCTTTGCTGGGCCACGACCGGCAATCGTTCGTCTCTCATCCAGTTCACCGCGTCCGTCTGTGGATTGCGATCGAATCGCGAAAACCAGGCTGATGACACTTCAATTCGTATCCGATGTCCGCTCAGGAAACGCACGCCAGTCGCAGTCATATCGATCTCATAGCGTTCGATGAGCCCAGGCTGCAGGAACTCAGGATGGTCGAAGCCGTTGCGGAATCGTGCGCGCAGCAGTCCATGACAGAGAAATCGTGCGCTGCCGTCCGGATGCACATCCACCAGACGCACGTGCCAATCGCAATCTCTTGCGGACGACGACGCGTACAGGACGGCGCTTATGTGACCAACGACGTCGAGCGGGTTCTCCAGCACTTCGGAGGTGTAGCAGAGCACGTCCGCACGGCCGCTCACCGCTCGATCATCCACCGGCCCTTCATGCATGTTCCAAAGCACACGCACGGGATCGAGCGGATCCGAGTCATACTGGTCATGTCGTTCCGCTCCGGGAGACTCTCGCGAAAGCCTGCCGTCACCGCGATGCGTATTCGCCCGTCCGTCGCTGTGCAGATAGAAATTGACTCGCTGGGTACCCGGCAGCGGCCAACCGTCCGCCTCCCACCATTCGTTGGCCCCAACGACGAAGACATGGATCTTCGGCTCCTCGGCAAGACCGTTGTCCTTCATCCCCCGCAACCAGTAGTCGAAGAATCGGGAAACGTAGGCGTCGAGATCGGTGACGGCATGCGGACCGAAGTCCACCCCGCTGAGCGTCCTGGAGAGGTTGACCCAGTGTGGCCAGGGACCGATGACGAGCCGCTGCCCTTCGCGGGCCTCCTGTGTGGCGCCGAGTTCTCGCATGCCCATGAAGTTGCGTGGCGCGCCCAGGAAATTCAGGTCCCACCAGCCGCTGACGTTCAAAGCCGGCACCTTCATCCGTGACCAGTACTGTTCATAGCCCTGAGAGCGCCAATATTCGTCGTAGCTGGGATGCGACATCCATTCGTTCCACCACGGGCTCTCGATGCCAGCGGCGTCCGTAACTTTCTCAAGCGGAAGAGCTTCGACATACGGCTGTTCCTGCGTGTGAAGACCGTGCTCGCTGCTGGCCTGCCTGCTGCGGCGCCCCATGACATACATCCACTCGGCCATGCCCAGCAGAATCGCTCCTCCCCATATCGGCTCGTTCACCCATGCGTGTCCGGGCGGCGAACAGACAGGCACGATCGCCTTGAGCGCCTTCGGCGCATGCGCAGCAGCGAACCATTGCGTCTGGCCGACATAGGAGCGGCCCATCATTCCAACGTTGCCATCGCACCAATCCTGCGCCGCGATCCATTCGATCGTGTCGAAGCCGTCCGTATGCTCTTGTCGATACGGATCGAATACTCCATCGGAGTTGAAGCGACCGCGGCAATCCTGAATCGCGACAATGTAGCCGCGCCGGGCCAGCTGCTCATGAAACGTCCGCTCAGGTGACGACGCCAGAACCACCTTGTCGTAAGGAGTTCTGATCAGGATCACTGGAAATTTCCCGGGGACATCCGGTCTGAGCACATCCATCGCCAGAAGTACGCCATCACGCATTGGCACGAGCATGTTGCAGGTCGTACGCAAGCGGTACTTCGCCGGCGTCATCCGCCCGGCCCGAACCCCGGTGACGACGCGGATGCCAATCGCTCCTTCTGTCGTCATCCGCCCTCTGCCTCTTTCAACGAAACGACCCGCCGCACATTCAGGGCGTCGGCCCGATGGGAATCACCGTGGCCATCGACTGCGTCCGACGGATCGCCACTTTGTTGCAACGACTGCAGGTCGCCATCGATCGTTCTGCTGCCCCAATAGAGATGCCACGCCGCCCAGAGATAGCCAGGACACATGGCCAGCAAGGCATAACGCAGCGACTCCTCACCAAACCGCAGCCGCAAAGCATCGCTCAACGCACCTGCTGCCAATGGTCCGAGACCCAATCCGATCAAGTTGGCGAAGAGATAGACGGTCGCCAGTGCGCTGGCCCGCATGCGCGGGGGCACCAATGTCTGGATCGTCGCGAACAGTGGCCCGTATGTCGTGTAGACACCCAGAAGAGAAAGCCCCATCAGCACGAAGGCCCAGAACGGGCTGGATGAGACATAGATCCCGGCCGAGATGACCGCGAAGAAAGCGAAAGCTACCGCCATGGCTTTGAGCTGCAGACGTTCGTTGCGGGCCGCACAACGCGAGGCCAGCTCTCCACCCCAATAGGTGCCGACGAAGCCCGCCAACCCGTACGTCACCGCGAACCAGGTGCCTACTTCGCCAGTATCCAATCCATAACTACGAATGAAGAATGCCGGCTTCCACTGAGCAACCCCCCAGCCGAAGAAACTCATGACCGACCAGCTCAGCAGCAGATGGCGGAACGTGACGTTGTTCCACAGCGTCACGCACACGTCCCTCACGCTCGGGTGCGGCGTCGGTCCATCGAGCGCTGACGACGCCGAGAGCCGAACTGCTTCCCGTATTCCATCGGCATCTGATGCCCGACCGGTGCGCGGCTCACGAAACGTGAACCAGGCCAGTGCTGCCAGACCCAGACCGGGCAGTGCCAGCAGCAGGAACGTGACTCGCCATCCGTACAGCTCGTTCAACCAGCCCGCAAGGAAGTATCCAAGCACTGCACTCAATGGGTAGCCGAGCATGTAGCGACCGATGGCGCGGGGCCGGTCGGCACGCGTGTAGTAGTCGGCGATGAGCGAATGTGCCGGCGGGATGCAGCCCGCCTCCCCCACCGCGACACCCACCCGGATCAGGAGCAACTGAGCAAAGTTGGCTGCAAAGCCGCACAGCGCCACCGTCGTGCTCCACAGTACGGTCGTAACCGTGATGATGGTGACCCGGTTGCCACGGTCGGCCCAACGAGCGATCGGAAGCCCCATCACCGAATAGAAGAGCGCGAAGGCGATGCCCGTCAGAAAACCCAGCTGCGTATCACTCAGATCGAGATCGATCTTGATGTCCTGCAACAGCACGCCCAACGCCACCCGGTCCACCAGGTTGGACGCCAGGATGACCATGAGAACGGTTAACAGATATTGTTTGTAGCTTATCTTCCGCATGACCTATTGCAGCCCCGCACGTCCTGCCGGAATGCGGCATACGCTCCATACGCCGCATTCCGGCACTCTGATCCACCCTTCCCCGGTCAGAAGTTGTAGCTGAGCTGCAGCCCGATCGTTCGAGGTCTCAGGCGATATCCGAAGTACTGTCCTGCTCGCGACAGCGTGCCGCGAAACGTCATCGCGTTCTCGTTCGTCAGGTTCCTCACGAAGAGATCGACGTTGAGATTTCCGATTGCCATGCCCGCCGACGTATCCAGCTTGGTGTAGTCGTCCGTTTCGAGCGACGGCGACTGCGCCAGGTCACCATAGAACGACCCTACATAGACCGCGTCGGCACGCGCAAACGCCTCGTATCTGCCAATGCTGAAATCGAACTTCAGTCCGACGTTCGCGTTGACCTCGGGCGCCGTCAGACGATTGCCCTTCGCAGCGTTGAGTGCCGGAACGGCCTCGCTCAGCGTGGAATCGATCCAGGAGCCGCCGAAAGTCATGCCGACTACATCGGTTATCTGAAAGCTTGCTTGAAGCTCCACTCCTTCCGAGACGGATTCACCCGCATTGGCCACGTAACCCAGGACACACGTTCCGGACCCCGGCCTTACTTGAACCGGCACACCGGACCACTCCATCCGGAAGATCGCGGCCTCGACGCTGAGGCGCCGCTCGAGAAGCGAGAACTTGGTTCCGATCTCGTAGCTGTCAACCTCGTCAGAGTTGACGTTCCGGGTCGAATCTATGGGAATGCCCGTGCCGTCAACGAGGCCATCGCCGTCGACGTCGCATGAGTTCGACGGCAGGCCGATCTGCGCCTGGCCAAGGCGAAATCCCTGCGCCCAGCCCGCATACACGAGGAAATCCGGGTTGAGTTTGTAGCTGACGTTCGCGCGATAGGTTTGCCCCGACGCGTCACTCTGCCGCTGCACCATGCCGATCGTGCTATACAGGAAGCCGCTCGCATCGACATCGAACGTACGCTCGTAGTCATAGGCTCGCACGCCGCCGGTCAGGGTCAGGCCATCCACGACCTCCCACGACACCTCACCAAAGACCGCTTTCTGCTTCAGGCTCCGCCTGTCCTCACGGATACCTATCGAGAGATCGGTTCCATAGAGGTTTGTCGCCGGATCGCCGTACCATCGATTGTCGGAAGAGCTGTCGTCGTCGATGTCTTCGACGTACACGCCGGCCAGGAAATTCCAGTCGCTGTCGAGCCGCGTCGTGACCCGAACCTCACCAACATGCTCGACATGGTCACTCACCGCCCGATTCGAGACCGGCTGATTCAGAGCGAGCGCCGCCCACGGATTCGATTGGATCGAATGGCTCTTCGTGTAGGAGTAGGTTGCAATCAGGTCGCCCCAACCCAGCCGGTATTCGACCACTGGGTTGAGGATGTCGACATCCATGTCGATCTGGCCACCGGTCTGGCCGCGAACCACGTGCTGTGTTGCAACCTGCAGGGCGGTTTGCTCATACACACCGCTGTTTGCGAGCGGCATACCGTCCGTTTCGTTCTTCTGCGAAAGATAGTTCAGCGTCAAACGCAGATCGTCGTTCGCCTGCCACAAGGCAGCAATACGACCGCCTCGCACGTAGTAGTCTCCGACTTCGTCCTTGTCGACAGCGAATGCCTGCACTCCGTACGGGACCACGACACTGGCCTCGAAGGCCGGATCGGAGCCCGCGCGATTCCGGTAAAAGCCGCTATCCTGATACTGATAGCCTACTGCCCGAATCGCGAGCCTGTCCTCGATCAACGGGATGTTGCCGATGACCTGAACGTTGTAGTTATCCCCGCCGGCATCTGCGGTACTCGAGTAGCTTGCTGCAACCCTGCCCTCGAACGAGTCGAGCTTCGGCGCCACTGGAATCGTGCGCACCGCACCACCGAGCGAAGAACTTCCGAATGCCGTTCCTTGCGGACCACGAAGAACCTCGACTCGGCTTATGTCCACGAGCTTGAGATCGACGTTAGTACCGCTTAGCAGGCCCGCTGAGGTGGTCGTCGGGGTCTCGCCGAAATAGGTCGCCGTGGTCGTGCTCGAAAAGAAATTCTGGAAAAAAGGAGAAGTCTCGATCCCCCGAATGACGACGGATTGGCCGTACGCGCTGTCCATCTGGCTTACTCCGGCGATACCGCGTAGATAGTCGCTGGCGTTGAACAGCCCTCGTTCGACGATGTCATCAGCCGTTACGACGCCGATGCTGATCGGAACGTCCTGCAGCCGTTCGCTGCGCTTCTGCGCAGTCACGATGACCTCTTCGATGTTTCTCCGCTTGTTCTCGCTCTGACTCTGACTTTCGCCGGATCGATCGATCTTCTGAGCTTCCACTTGGGTGGGAACCCGCAGCGCAGCCAGCCGCATGAGGCTCGTTCCCGCAGCACCTTCCGAGCCACCGTTTGCTGGCTGCACCAGGACTGTCCGCGGGTTCACATAGGAGTACGTCAGACCCGTATTCGACAGCAATGCTCTCAGCGCCGCTTCCGGAGTCACCGTCCCGGCAATCGCCGGGGCCTCGATTCCCTGCGTCACATCCGAGTAGAAGATGACCTGCATCCCCGACTGCCGCGCCAATTCATTGAGCGCGGCGCCGATCGGCTGTGACTTGATGTCCACGGTCACCGTCTTTGCAAGAGCGGCCGGCGTTTCAGCCCTTGCTGCAGCACCGCAGAGCGCAACCATCGACAGACAGATTCCAGGCCAGTAGTTCCAATTGTTGTTATGCATAGAACATGCCCCCTTCTCGCGTGCCGACTGGCGATCCCCGGATGCACCAGCCCCTATCGTTTACTTCGGAAACCCGAACCAGTCGCTCAGGACTTTTTGCCGAAATTTCGCATTGGCCGAACTAGTAGACTGGCGCGCGGGCAAAGAGGGGTACCAATGCCGGCCGCGCCGAGGTGATTGGGCATCTCGAGTACCCTTTTTCCGCCGAATCCAGGTCTACCGATCTGCAATCAGAATGCGCGGAGTCCGGATGAGCCTGCCTGCAAACAAGAAGAAGCCGAGAAGCCCGACGCAAGGGTTCGAGGAGACCGTCCGTGCGTACGACCGCGAGCTGCACGGCTTCCTGCTGCGCCGTCTGAACGGCCAAGGGGAAAGTCCGGAGGACGTCCGACAGGAGATCTACCTTCGAATGTTGCGTTTCGCCGATGCCGAGCTGGTCCGCGAGCCACGCGCCTACTTATATAGAGTCGCGAGGAACGTCCTCCACGACAAAATGTTGCTGGTGCAACGCAAGCGCACCACCTTCGACGAGGACGCGGAAAGCGAAGGCATCGGCGAAGACGAGGTCACCCGCGCCGACAACCAGCGCGACATCGAGCACATCGTCGACCAGCTCCCGACCCTCTACCGCGCAGTGCTGGTCCTGCGCATCCGCGAAGGCATGAGCTACGGTGAAATCGCGAAGGAGCTGACGCTGTCGGTGCATACGGTCAAGAAATACATGCACCTGGCCCTGGTCCAGTGCAGGCTGATCGGTCTTGGACTGAAATGAAGCGGCAAGGGAGAAGCGACATGGAACCGCTGGGTGCTGGAACGCTGATGGAAATCCGCAAGGAAGCGTCGGCGTGGCTGATCGAGATGGACGTCGATCCGAAGCGCTGGAACCGCAAGCGCTTTACCGCGTGGCTCAAACTGTCGCCGCAACACATGGAGGAGTTCCTGGCGCAGAGCGCGCTGTGGGGCGCATTGATCGATCTCGGCCCGGGCGGCATCGATCTCGGCAACCTGCCGAAGGGTCCGGACAACGTCATCGAATTGCCCAGGACCTCGCAGGTGCAGTCACAGAGTGTCCGCGGCTGGTTTCGCTGGTGGTTCGTCGGGCTGGCCGCGGCGCTGATGCTGATCGTATCCACGACCGTCTTCTGGGGTCTGCGGCTCGACGATGGCGAAATACTGGCCACGGCCATCGGCGAGCAGCGGGCCGTGCGACTGGATGACGGCTCGGTCGTGCACCTGAACACGGATACCCGGGTGCGAATCCACTTCACCCAGAGCGCGCGGGAGATTCAATTGATCCAGGGAGAGGCGTTGTTCACCGTGAAGCGCGACGTCAACCGGCCTTTCCGGGTGCAGTCCGACGGCATCCGGGTGGAAGCACTCGGCACCCAGTTCAACGTTCGCCGCCGCAACAACGACACGGTCGTTTCGGTGGTCGAGGGGCGCGTTGCGGTCGTCGATCCGTCCAGGGTCGCTGCGAACGTAGAATCGTCCAGCAGATTGGCCACGGATCAAGCAACGGGCAGCAACCGGATCGGCGCGCCTGCCGAACAGGACGGGGCCGAATCCGGTGTAAGCCCGCAGAAAGCGCCCGGCGTTGCAGCCAATGTGCCGTACGAAGCTGGGCGTCCCGCACCCGCCGGAGCGCTGGCAGTGCTGGCCGCCGGCGAGCAGGTCAGTGTTGCCGTGGACGGAACTCTCGACCAGCCACCGGCGCAGAACGTCTCAGCGGCAACTGCCTGGCGTCAACGCCAGTTGGTCTTCAGCAACACGCCTCTGATTGACGTTGCCGCGGAAGTGGCTCGTTACAACGTGGCGCCGCGACTGCAGATCGAGGGCGCGGCACTTCAGGGACGGCGGCTCAACGGCGTATTCGCGGCTGACGACCCCGAGTCGCTGATCCAGTTCCTTGCTCGGGATCCGGCGCTCCTGGTGACACGCAGCGGCGACATCGTCGTCATCCGCTTTCGCGATCGCGAACCGGCCGTCGCACCGATCAATACCGTGTCGCTCGAAGACAAGAAGTCTGGCTGAACCGCATTCCGCAAGCCTGCGGCCCTGCTCTTCAGTCCTCCTCGATCCCTGAATACTCAATAACGCAACGTCCGACACCGCACCATCGCCATCCTGGCAGCCGCAGCAAACCCTGCGTCGCAAGCACATCGCCGTCCGCAGCGCATCGACTGTCTTTTGCTCTATTGACTGACCGAGCATCGCGCCGAACAGTCGGATCGACGCGTCGACAGACGCATTTCCCCTCTTCTCCAGCCCGAACTGACGCCTCACCCGGTTTACCGCCGCGCCCGGATTGGCCGGCCGTACGTGCAGCGCCAGACACCCCCCGAGCCCTGTCAATGTACGGCCATACGCCGATGAGACTCTCGGACCTCAGGAACACGCGACTACCGAACGCAGGAGCTCATGCCTCCCGACGAAATGCTGCACTCGTTAAGCACGATATCGATCACGCGACCCCACTGTCAGGCGTGACCAGGACACATCGAGGGTGAGGCTCATGGCCAAAATCGATGCGAAAGACCTCAGCATCGCATCAGCCGCCGCTGACTGGTTCCTGCGCCTGCGCGAGGGTGAACTCACCTCCGAGCAACAGCAGCGCTATGCCGAATGGCTACAAAGCTCGCAGGCTCATCGCGACGCGATCTTTTTTCTGCATGGGTTGTGGCACTCACTGCGCACCAGCGGGACTGGACCGACCTCCGGCACGCCCCGAGTCCATTGAATCCGACGGCACAAACCGCCTCGACCCGCTGCGTCGATTCATCAACATAAAGCCGTTTGCTCGCCGCTTGTCGCCAACCGATGACATCGGGCTGGCGCGCCGCGCCGATTCGCAAGAGCCGGGCATCTCGAACGTCTCATTCTCATGAACGCGGCACTTTTTGCCGTTTCTTCGTGCATCTCCTGCACGCTCATCGAATACAGTTGAAGACGCTGAAGACGGCGAATGGGCGCACCGATGTCGTGAGCCGATACAGCGCTCTGAAAATTCACGGGCACTGCAGCGACAGGCAATCTCATGAGACACGGAACGTCCATCGCAACCTTCAGCACGACCGAATCGAGACTCACGGAAAAGGAGGTCATCCCCGATGCCGCGACGACAACGGATCCATGTCCCGGAAGCCACCTACTACATCGTCCGCCGCACCAACTCGCAACGTCCGATCTTCACGCAGCCGGACGACTACACGCTCATCGCCAGCCTGCTGCCGTCCGCGCTGAAGCGTGCCGATGCACGGCTGCTCGGATACTGCTGGATGCCGGACGCCATCCATCTTGCGTTACAGATCGGTGAAGCACCGGTGGGCGACTTCATGCGTCAGCTCACCAGCCGTTACGCATTGCAGCTGCATCGGCGCGCTGGCGAATGCGGACAACTGTTTCGGCGCCCGTACCAGTCGACCCTGGTCGATCTGGATACTTATCTGCCGCGGATGATTCAGTACCTGCACTACATTCCGGTACTGGCCGGTCTGGCCTCGCGTCCCGATGGCTATCCATACACCAGCCACCAGACTTATCTCGGCAAGGAGCACCTGGGCGGCGTCCACTGCGGCGCGCTGCTGCGAATCCTCGACAGCTTCGACGAGGAACGGGCTGCCTATCGCAGACTCATGGCAGACCCGCCGCCCGCACCGATCGCCAAGCTGCTCGAACGCGGCTCGCCGAATACGCCGGGAGTACTCGGCGATGCTTCGTTCATCGCGCGGTTGCCACGAAGGGGACGTGTCATCCGTAGCCGGCTGTCGCTCGACGAGATTGCGGCACATGTAGCGCTATCGCACGACATGCCTCGGTCGCAGCTGACGTCCAGATCGCGCCGACGCGATCTGGTCCTGGCAAGGGCGCAGTTCGCCTGGTATGCCACCGAGCGGCGCATTGCCAGCCTGCACGAAGTCGCACGCTACCTCGGTCACAGTGCCTCGTGCCTGACGCGCGCGATCAGCCGCTACCAGCGACAGCAGCCGGAAATGTTCACGTTCGGCGCTTTCGCCAATCTGGTGCCGATCGGTCGGCCGCGGCAGCACGAGATCAACACGCCGCGCTGGGGAGAAGAAGAGTCCGAGCGCCGCGATGACGACGACCCCGCCACGGAGCTCAGGCCGCTCCGGGGAATGGACGGCTGCAGCTCGACTGGCATGTCGAGCTGAACCGCCGCACTCACCTCCGCGACGCAATCGACCAAACGCAGTTCATGCGACTGGAGCCGACTCAGGGACGAGTCGTGTCTGCGGAGCTGAGAGAAATTGGTCGGGACGGCGAGATTCGAACTCGCGACCTCTTGCGACTGCAAGTGCGCTGCCAGGCTGCGCCACGCCCCGAACGTTGCGACAGATTGTGCGGTGTGGCTCACCCGGATCGCAGGCAGCACCACGCGCAAACGCCTAAGCACGCGAATACAAAGGGAATGCCGACACACGCGGACCCGTGTCGGTCGGAGCAGAATTGCACATCGAGGCCGCGTAATATCCGACCCATGAATCGCGCCATCCTCGAGCCGCCACCCGCTGTCGCTCATCTGGTCCGCTATTTCCATGTCGAGGCGCCGCAACCCTGCGTGACGCGACTGCCGGCGACGCCGTTTCCGCTGCTGACCGTATTCGTGTCAGGTGCCGCGCTCTCGCACAGTGGCGATGAATGGACGGATACGCCGGCTGCATTCATCGGCGGGCCATACAGCCGACCGGTCTGTTACCGCGCCCTGCCCGGCACCGTTTTCATCGCCAGCCTGCTGCAGCCCGGTCAGGCGGCGCGCCTTTTCGGCATTCCGCAGGATCGACTCACGGACAGCCGCTGGCCGCTCGAAGAACTGATCGGAAGACACGAGACCGAGCGGCTGCTCGGCGATGTCCGACGGCACGCCGCACCGGGCGACTGGGCGAAGGTCATCGGTGCCTGGCTGCTCGCGCGCAGTGATTCGAATCGAATGCCGAAGCTGCTGTTACCGCCGCTGAGTTTGAGCGGCTTGATGCGTGCGCCGCGCGAACTGACACAGCAGCACGGGCTGAGCCTGCGACAGCTCGAACGCCGTTTCGTTGCAAGCTATGGCCTGCCGCAGCGCTCGATGGGACGCATGGTGCGTTTCGTTCATGCGCTGGCCGCCGTCATCTCCGGCAATCCGGCGGGCAACCTGACGCAGCTGGCGCACGATTGCGGTTACTTCGATCAAGCCCATATGGCGCGCGATTTCCTGGCGCTCGCCGGCAGCCCGCCAACACAGCTCGCGCGGGCCGCCGGAGCCGACCCCGGGTGGAGCACATTTCGCTACGAGCGAACCGAACTCGACCTGATCATGCGCGAGGACGCCCGACTGCCGCCCGCATTGACCGAAAGATAGGGAGCCCGCGCAAGGCCGGTTGCCTTCGCGATGGCCGGAGTCGTGCTGCCATGTCGGCACCGTTGGCCTGCTCGTGTCGTTTCGATACAAGCGCCTCCTCGGCGACTTGTCGGAAACTCACCGGCGAGCCGAGCGCCGCGCGCCCGGCCGCAAGTGCAACCAGATCGAGAACATCGTGAGCCAGATCAAGACTGTCGGAATCATCGGCGCAGGCCTGTCGGGGCTGGCCGCGGGCGTGGCGCTTGCAAGGCGCGGCATCCGGGTCGAGCTGTTCGAGGCGAAAGAAAAGCTCGGCGGCTGCTGCGCCACCACGCAACAGCAGGGATACACGTTCAACGATGGCGCACTGTACGTGGCCGTACCCGAACTGCTGGACCATGCGTTCGACACGCTCGGGATCGATCGCAGCACCGCGGTTCCGTTACGACGCATCACCAGTGCCGTGGAAACGACCCTGCCCGACGACACTGTCGTCGCGATGGGCATCGGCAGCGAGGTGAAAGTCCACGGCCGCGATGGTGAAGCACGTTCGGCACGAGCCGCATCCGAGGTCGAAAGCCTGCTGAACCGGTGGCGCCCCGTGTTGAGACTGTTCGCAGACGATCTGCTCACCCAGCCGCCTTCAACGGCGCGCCTGCTGCTCAAGGCCTGGCGACATCTACCCAAGTTCCGCGGAACCGTTGCGGCCGAGCTCGAGCGCGCATTCAGCGACCCGGCCGTGCGTGCTGCAATGTCGGGCGTGCTGCTCTACACCGGCTTGCCGCCGCAGCAGATGCCGGTGTTCCAGCTGATCGGATTGGTGGCGCTGCTCGACTCGGGGTTCTATTTGCCGGAGGGCGGCATGGGCGCGATTCCCCAGGCCTTGAGCACGACGCTGCTGCAACACGGCGGGAAGATTCACACCGGCGCCAAGGTGAAAAAAATCCGGGTGACGCGCAACCGTGTTTTCGGCCTGGAGGTCCACGGGCACGGCACGGTGGCGGTGGATGCCGCCATTTCCACGGTGAGCGGCATGTTGACGTTCGGCTCGTTGCTCGATGCCGAGAACGTCCCCGAATCGCTGCGGCGCAAGGCCCGCAACGCGCCGCTGTCGCAGAAGGCGCTGAGCATCCAGCTCGGACTGTCGAATCGCCTGGAGGCCCGCAGCCATTCGGTCAGCCGACTGCCGTTCATGGAAGAGCAGCAGCAGGCACTGCTACCCGGCAGCGAAGCGGCGAACTGGACCAGCTATTCCGTGCCGACCGTAACGATGCCGCAGCTCGCACCGCCGGGCGGCAGCATCGTCGAGATGTTTCCACCCATCGACCAGACCTGGGCGATCGATCGCTGGACGCAGCAGACCACACAAGCGGCCGCGGAGTCGGCCATTGCCACATTGTCCCGTCTTCACAACTTGGACATTGCGACTTCGCGCGTGCGGAGCCCGAAAGATTATCGCGACACCATGCATCTGTTCGGCGGCGCAGTGTACGGCTTGTCACCCGCGGCGGGACCGACAGCACAGTTCCCGCATCGAACGCCGATTCGCGGCCTGCTCCAGGCCGGGCAGACCACGTACCCCGGCTACGGAACCAGCACCGCCATCTGGTCAGGCATCTTCGCTGCGCAGGCACTGCTGTAACTGCACTCCCGCTGCGACACCGACATGTCACCGGGAAACGATCGGTCGATCGTCTTCGGGTGGCTTCATCGATGCGCTCATTCCTGCTCGACTTCGGCGCCGAGCGGGTAGCCCGTGCAGGCAGCGTTGCTCACCTGCCGGGCTTGTCGTCGTCCCGTGCACCGGGCTCGGCCCGGGCGTTGCGTAGCAGGACCTTGCCGAACAAGCGTTCGAGCGGGCCGCCGAGCAACAGCACGATCAGCGCCAGCGCCAACGAAAGCCAGACGATGGCGAACAGGCCCGCCCCCGCGGCAACGCCCAGCCCCGCCGTCAGCCAGACGGCGGCCGCGGTAGTCAGTCCCGCGACCTTGCCGGGTTTCTCACGATGCAGGATCACGCCGGCGCCGAGAAAACCGATACCGGTGAGCACACCCTGGATGACGCGACTGACCGCGTCGGCGCCGGCCCCCGGCATCTGGGACATCGCGATCGTCACCACCGCCGATCCGATGCTCACCAGGCCGAAAGTCCGAACGCCCGCAGGCTTGCGTCGCAGATCGCGATTGAGGCCGATCACGGCACCGCAAACGAACGCCGTGAGCAGGCGCAATGCAATTTCGGTCAGCGGCAGGGAGTGCATGGGAGAGGTCGTTCCTGCGCGAATGGATGCGACGGACATTATGCGTGAGGAACACTTCCTTCTCCACGAAGCCCCCCTTCTGGCCGGCCCTGCGTGTGCTACCGTTCGGCCGGTCGACGCAACCGCCAACGATCAACAAGGAGCTGACGATGAGGACGATTGCCGCAGCGGGACTGGCCGCCGCCTGTCTGACATTGGGAATGGGGATCGGCTACGCCGCCAAGGTCAAGGGACCGGGAATGACCCTGGTGACCGGCAAGCCGGCGCAGCAAGCCGGACTCGCTGCTTTGCAGGAAGCCGAAAAGCTGGCCGGTAACGGCAGCTGGGAACTGATCGGCGTGGCGCGCGTGTACTACCTTTCGGGTGACAAGGCACGCGGCCAGGCGCTGCTCGACCAGGTGCTGAGCGGCAAGGCCGGTTCCAGCGACTGGTATCGCATCGGCTCGCTGTATGCCGAAGCCGGCGAGAACGCCAAGGCCGAGTCTTTCTTCCAGAAAGCACTGGCGGCGGAACCGAAGGACGACACCGGCCAGGCTGAAGTCGGTGCGTGGTACATCCGCACCGGCCAACGCGAGAAAGGCGAGGAATTGCTGACCAAGGCATTCTCCAGAAACCCGGACGAGTTCTGGCACTACGTGCGCACGGCCGAAGCGTTCCTGAACGTCGCGCCGAAATAGGCGGTCGCACTATCCGCAGGAGCACGACTTTCCGGCGGGCGTTCGGCCGCCGGAGAATCGTCGACCGACCCGCCCACATCATGGAGGCACGATCATGGCCATCCAGCTCAATCACACGATCGTCCCCGCTCGCGACGCACACGCGTCAGCGGTGTTCCTCGCGGAGATCCTCGGGCGCGATGCGCCGGAACGCTTCGGCCCGTTCTGGACCGTGGCGCTCGATAACGGCGTAACGCTCGACTTCCAGCACAGCGACGAGGCGATGCCGGTCGAGCACTACGCCTTCCTGGTGAGCGAAAGCGAGTTCGACGCCATCTTCCAGCGCATCCGCGACCGCGGCCTGGAATACTGGGCCGACCCAATGCACCGGCGCGCCTTCGAGATCAATCACCACGATGGCGGGCGCGGGCTGTATTGGAACGATCCGAACGGACATTATCTCGAGATCATCACGCGCCCCTACGGCAGCGGTGGGTGATCCCCCCGCTCGAGAGAGAATCGATCGACCTCATCCGGTTGCGAAACGTGTCGTCGTGTCCGCTGCAAGCACTCAGTCATGGAGCCGGCTCGCCGCTTCGACAGCGTCGGCCTTGAACGCTTCGCGCTGCGCTTTCTTTTCGACTTCCAGCTCGGCAACGGCGACGCGGACCGCCTGCACCAGCTCGGCTTGCGTGTAGGGCTTGTTCAACCAGCCCAGCGGTCGGGCCAGGCGGGCTTGCTCGCGCATCAGCGGGTCGGCGTACGCACTGACGAACAGGCTGCGGATGCCCAGGCGCTCGAAAATGGCGATAGCTGCATCCACGCCATCGATACGGCTCGCCAGCTGCACGTCCATGAGAATCAGGTCGGGCCGCTCGCGCTCGGCCAGATCGAAGGCATTGGTGGCGGTGGTGGCAAAGCCGGTGCACTCGAATCCGGCTTGCGTCAGGCAGCGCTCGCAGTCCTGTGCCACGACGTACTGGTCCTCGACGATCTGGATGCGCGGTGTGTGACTCATGTGTCGGTGTGTCAGATCTGCTTTAGATCACCACGTGCTCCGCGGGGATGGCGAGCGTGACGCGCAGGCCGTCCGGCTCGAAGTCCATCGACGCCGTCGCGTTGAACTCATAATGCAGCTGTCGCTGCACGAGTTCCGTACCGAAATCCGAGCGCCCCGGGGCCGCACCGACGGTCCGCCGCTCTCCCGCCACAGCAACACGAACTCTTTCTCGCCGGCGCCAATTGCGCAAAAGCCACAATCGTCTCGCGCCCCTGCGCCGTTATGCCCCCCCCGGATTACCTGCCCATCAGTTTGCGCAGTTCCGCGGCCGCCTCCGAATAGTCCTGCCGCATCACGTGCCGATGTATGAAGCGGCCCGGCGTAAACGTCGCTGCCGCAAAGTAGGCGGCGATTCGCCGCTGCTGGCCTTCTACTCGTTCGGTTGCCTCGCGCCTGGCAATGCTCCTTACCTCTGACTGGCGCGGAGTTGTTTCTATACTCATCGTGCCTTCCTCGTCTTCAGTGCAGATGAACAGCAACTCATGGCCGCGATTGCGGGTTCCAGCCAGCGCTCATCCCGAGGGAATCTGCGGCCAGCAGGCGTCACGGATAGATCGTTCCCATTGACGGCTCGTCGCGGTCGCCTACGGCAGATCGTCGGGCAACATGTCCCGCTCCGAGTACTTCAAGCCGAAACCGTACGCAAATAGCGGATCGTAGATCGCATCGTGCCGATTCACCGGTACCTGGGCGGCGCTGCGCGGCCAGGAGAACGCGAGCCGACCGGTGAAGTCGTGATCCACTTCGCCGTTGCCCTTGCGGAAAATGACGTCGGCGATGCCCGCGCCTTCCGAGCCCGGCAACCAGGCCGCGACGAACGCATCCGAGGCGTTCAGCTCCGGGTTCACGTACAGCGGCCGGCCGCTGAGGAAGATCGACACGACCGGAATGCCCGCGGCCTTGAGCTGGCGCAGCAGCGCTACGTCGGCACCCGCTTCGCCCTGATAGTCGATGGAGGCAATGTCGCCTTCGAACTCGGTATAGGGACTCTCGCCGAACACCACGATGGCGACGTCAGGCTTGCTGCTGTAACTGCCATCGATACTCAGATGCGCGCTGCCACCCGCCGCGCTCACGGCAGCACGAATGCCGGCGAATATCGAAGTGGCGCCAGGGAAATCCGCGTTGGTGGTCTGCGTGCCCTGCCAGGTGATGGACCAGCCACCGCTCTGCTTGCCGATGCTGTCTGCGCCATCTCCGGCAACGAGCACGTTGAGCTTGCGCTGCAACGGCAGCAGGCCACCCTTGTTCTTCAGCAACACCAGAGATTCGCGCACTGCGCGCCTGGCTACGGCTCGATGCTCCGGCGCGCCCAGCAATGCCGCCTTGTTCGCCAGCGGGCGACTGGAAGGACGTCCCTTCTCGAACATGCCGGCACGCAGCTTGACCCGCAAAATGCGAGTGACCGCGTCGTCGATGCGTGCTTGCGGAATCTCGCCTGCGCGCACATGCGCCACCGTGCTTTGCAGGAATTGCTTCCAGTCCTGCGGCACCATGAACACGTCGATACCGGCATTGACCGCGGCCGGGCAGTCACCGCGGGTACAACCCGGGACTTCTTCGATGCCGTTCCAGTCGCTGACGATCAGGCCGTCGAAGCCCATTCGATCCTTGAGCACGTCGGTCAGCAGATGACGATGACCGTGCAGCTTCACGCCCTGCCAGCTGCTGTACGAGGCCATGACGGTCTGCACCCCCGCTTGCAGCGCCGTGATGTAGCCCTGGCCGTGAATGGCCAGCAATTGCCGCTCGGTCGAGAGATTGTTGCCTCGATCCACGCCGCGGTCGGTCCCACCATCGCCGATGAAATGCTTCGCGGTGGCGAGAACGTGCGAGGAATCGAGGAACGATGAAGTGCCCGGCCTGCCTTGCAGCCCACGCACCGCTGGACCGGCATACAGCCGGACGATCTCGGGATCTTCCGAATACGCTTCGTAGACGCGCCCCCAATGCTCATCGCGTGCCGCGATGACGGCCGGCGCGAACACCCAGTCGAGGCCGGTCACGGCCACTTCCTGAGCCGTGATCTCGGCAATGCGTCCGGTCAGATCGGGATCGTGCGTCGCGCCCAGGCCGATGTTGTGTGGAAACAGGGTCGCGCCAATGACGTTGCCGTGGCCATGCACCGCATCGGTACCCCAGATGATGGGAATGGCCGGCGCACCGGGACTCATCGACGCATCGTAGTAAGCGTCCGCCAGCGCCACCCAGTCGGCAACGCTCGCATTCCTGTCGTTGCCTGGCCAGCTGCCGCCGCCGCTGAGCACCGAGCCGAAGCGATAGGTCCTGGCGTCCTCGACCGTGGCGAAGCGGATCTCCGGCTGCAGCATCTGCGCGACCTTCTGCTCCAGCGTCATCGTCCGCAGGATCGAAGCAATGCGCCTCTCGATCCGCGGATTGCGCGGCACGGGACTGCGCACACGCGGCCATTGCACTACCGAGGAAGATGCGGATGGATGGGCCGTTTCTGCCACATCGCCGCCGACACTGCAGCCGAGCATGGCTGCGCCCAACGCCATCACTACACCGCAACGAAACGGCCGCCGCAGGTCCCGCATGGATATCTGGTTCCGAGGGTCTGAATGGGCCGCAGCAGCAGCCATGACAAGCGCATCCTCGTGCGCTTCGCACCCGGCAAGATACCATTGGCTTGCGTCGTAAATCTCCTGGTTCGATGTCTCGACGCCTACGGGGGCAGCGTCGTTTCGAGCTCAAAAAAGAAGCGACGCATGCATCCGGCATTGCTGCCGAAGCCTGCGTCGCTTTCGCTCAATCCCAGTGATTGCGGCTACGGAACTCCTTCACCTGGCGCTCGGCCTCGTCGCGCGCCAGACCATAGCGCTCCTGAAGTTTGCCGGCGAGGATTTCAGTGTGGCCCTCCAGCTGGTCGATCTCATCGTCGGTCAGCTTGCCCCACTGTTCCTTGATCTTGCCTTTCAGCTGCTTGAAATTGCCCTGAGCAATGTCTTTGTTCATGGACCTCTCCGTTGTGGCGTTCGCAACATAAACGCGGCGACGGCAGGAAGGTTTCCTCACCGTGCGTCGAGCACCGACGTTGCGCGGGCAGCGTAGGGAGATCGCCGATTTCAATCGGGATGGACGCGAATGGCTGCCTCAACCCGCTGCCACGCGGGAAAGAAGCGAGTGACACCAGCCATCAACGCTTGGAGAGGCGAGTAGCGCCTCAAACTGGCGCTGCTCGCGGGATGACCCGCAAAAGGACAGTAGCTGCGCCGGCGAGCCGGCGCAGCTACCAACATCCCTTTTACATCGAGCCGAGCACGACGCCGATCCTCTCGGCCACGTAGTCGATGCTGCCGCTGCTCAGACCCGCCACGTTGGTGCGCCCGTCGGTCACTATGTAAATGTGATGCTCGGCACGCAGACGCTCGGCGGCACCGCGCGGCAGGTCGAGGAGCGAGAACATTCCGCGCTGACGTGCGATTGCGGAGAAATCACGGCTCGGACAGGTTTTCGCCAGCGCCTGTGTCAACGCGGCACGCAACTCGCCGACGCGCTCGCGCATCTGCGTCAGCTCCTTTCTCCACATTGCGTCCAGCTTGGCATCACCCAGGATGCGCGCGACCACGGCTGCGCCGTGATCCGGCGGCATCGAGTACAAACCGCGGGCGATACGACGCAGATGGCTGGCAGCCGCATCGGCGTGCGAGCTGTGCTGACCGACCACGATCAGCGCGCCGACGCGTTCGCGATACAGACCGAAATTCTTCGAGCACGAAACCGCAATCAGCGCATCCGGCACCGAACTGGCGACGAGGCGCGCGCCGCGCGCATCCTCATCGAGCCCGTCGCCGAGCCCCTGATAGGCGAGGTCGATGAACGGGACCAGCGAGCGTTCCTGCAGTACCTTGGTCACGGCCTGCCATTGCTCGAAGCTCAGATCCGCGCCGGTGGGGTTATGACAGGCGCCGTGCAACAGAACGATGTCGCCGGCGGGCAGCTTCTCGAGCGTTGCCAGCATGGCGTCGAAATTCACAGTGCCGTGGCGCGCGTCGTAATACGGATAGCGCTCGAGCTTCAGCCCAGCGCTGCCGAGCAATGGGATGTGATTGGCCCAGGTCGGATCGCTCACATGCACGGTGCCGCTCCTGGCGGCTGCCAGCAACTCGGCACCCAGACGCAACGCTCCGCTGCCGCCGGGAGCCTGCGTGGTGCGAACACGAGCATCGCGCAATGCCGGGTGTTCCGCCCCGAGCACCAGCTTGCCGATGGCGGCATTGAATTGATCGTTGCCGGCCGGGCCCAGATAGGTCTTGGTCTGCTGTTCCTGCAACAGCTGGCCTTCCGCCAGCCGCACCGCCTCGAGCACCGGGGTGTTGCCCTGCTCGTCCTTGTACACGCCCACGCCGAGATCGACTTTCTGCGGCGAGGCATCCTCACGAAACGCCGCCAGCAGGCCGAGAATGGGGTCGGGCGGAAGCAGATCGAAACGTTCGAACATGGCGGCTCTCTTGCAAATCCTTGGGAAAATCAGGGGGAAATCGGGTAATCCGAGGCGTGCGAACGCGCACCGGGCGACAAGTATACGGCGGCGGCTCGAAATCCTTCCAGAACACGCCGGTCCGACTCGCGATACCGCTCGGGCCGGCATGCGATCCGGCATCCGTATTCCTCGTCACGGCGGGCACCCCAGCCGGGCGGATTTCCGCCTGCGCGGGAATGACCTGGGTGCGCGATAAGCCCCAGCTAATCGCGCCACGCGCCGACGTAGTTTTCCGCCAGTGACAGCGACGCCGCCGGCGATTGGACGAGGTACTCCAGCTCCGCGAGCTGCAGCTTGTGCGCGAACGGCTCGTCGGAGAATTTGTGGGTCAGCTGCGTGAGCCACCAGGAAAAGCGCATGGCCCGCCACACCCGCGCCAGAGCGCGGGACGAGTATTCATCGAGCAGCGTCCGACGACCGCTCGAATAGAACTCCACCAGCGCCTGATGCAGCAACCGCACGTCGGCCGCCGCCAGATTCAGTCCCTTGGCGCCGGCCGGCGGCACGATGTGCGCAGCATCTCCGACCAGGAACAGGCGCCCGAAGGACATGGGCTCGACCACGAAGCTGCGGATGGAGGCAATGCCCTTCTCGATCGACGGGCCGGTAACCAGACGTTCTGCATACTCACGCGGCAGCCGCGCCCGCAGCTCACCCCAGAATCGCTGGTCCGACCAATCCTCGATGCTGTCCTGCGGAGTGCATTGCACGTAATAACGACTGCGCGTCGCCGAGCGCATGCTGCAAAGAGCGAAGCCGCGTGCGTGATTCGAATAGATCAGCTCTTTGCTCACCGGCGGCACTTCGGCAAGCATTCCCAGCCAGCCGAAGGGATAGAGCCGTTCGTAGGTCCGCATCGCCTGGCGCGGCACGCTCCGGCGCGAGACGCCGTGAAAACCATCGCAGCCGGCGATGAAATCACATTCGATCTCATGGCTTGCGCCATCGTGCCGATAAGTGAGCCGCGCGCCGCGATCGCCTAGCTCCTGCACGGCCACGTCGAGCGCTTCGTAGTGCACCTGGCCACCATTGCTCAGACGCGCTTCGACCAGGTCCTTGGTGACCTCGGTCTGGCCGTAGATGGTGACGCCGTGTCCGGTCAATGCTTTGAGGTCGATGCGATGAACACGTTCACCCACCGCGAGCGTAAATCCCGCGTGAGTGAGACTCTCGCGACTGAGACGCTCGGCAACACCCGCCTGGGCTAGAAGATTCACGGTGCCTTGTTCGAGCAGGCCGGCGCGAACGCGGCCCTCGACATGCCCGCGTGTGCAGCGTTCGAGCACGACCGAATCGATGCCGTGACGATGCAGCAACTGCGACAGCAGCAGGCCGGAGGGCCCTGCACCGATGATGGCGACCTGAGTTCTGATGGCGGCGGGCCGGCATGGACGCGATGCACTCGACCTTACAGGCTGAACCTCACGGTGTCATTCGCTGCAAACGCGTCGCAGGCGTGCAAGTCCCTCATAGATGCCGGCTTCATCCAGGGTTCCATAGCCAAACACCAGGCCGGGCCGACCCGCACGACCGAACTGGTATCGCCGCAGTGAATGTAGACCGACCTCGCGCTGCAATGCCTTCTCGACCAGGGACTCCACGTCCAGCGAGCCTCGGGCGAATGCAGCCAGATGCAATCCGGCACCGCACGGGACCGGTTCCAGCCAGCGCTCGAAGTCTTTCTGCAACCCGTCGAGCAGCGCCTGTTGCCGCGATGCGTAGACCTGTCGCATGCGGCGGACATGTCGGGCCAAATGCCCTTCGGCAATGAAAGCCGCCAGCGTTTCCTGCGCCAGCACCGAACAATGCGAGTCCGCGTAACGCTTGGCCGTGGCCAGCGACTGCTGCGCCCAGCGCGGCGCGACGACGAAGCCGATGCGAACCGCCGGAAACAGACTCTTGGAGAACGTGCCGACGTAGAACACCGAGTCCGAGCGATCGAGCGTCTGCAACGCATCCACGGGACGGCCACCGAAGTGGAATTCGCCGTCGTAGTCGTCCTCGATCACCACCGCGCCGTGTGCCTGGGCGAACTCCAGCAGCGCCGCCCGCCGGTGCGCCGACATCACCGGCCCAAGCGGCGACTGATGCGAAGGCGTGACGCACACGATGCGGGCGCTGGCAGGAATCTTCGCGACCACCAGACCTTCATCATCGACCGGCGTCGGCACGACCTTGCCGCCGGCGGCGAGGAACGCCGCACGCGGCGACGGATAGCCAGGATTCTCCATTGCCACGACGGTGCGGCCCGGCGTCACCAGGATGCGTGCCAACAGATCGAACACCTGCTGCGCACCGGTCGTCACGATGACATCTTCGGCCCGACAGGCCACCGCACGCGTGAACGAAACGTGCTTCGCGATGGCCTCGCGCAATGCCAGCTGGCCCAGCGGCGAACCGTACAGCGCCGGCTTCTTCGCGAACGCGCGCAGCGCCCGATTCGACATGCGTCGCCAGGCATCGAAAGGAAACTGCCTGATGTCAGGCACGCCCACACAGAAATCGAAGCGCGGCGCGCTCCGATGCAAGTCATCGCTGCCGGCTGGAGGCTGGCGCCAGAAAGCATTCAGACGTCGATCATGCGCAGCGCTGCGGCTGGCCGCCGTCTTGCGCTCCGGCACTTTGGGTAGAGCGTCCGCAACATACGTGCCGGCGCCGCGCCGCGTCGACAGGTATCCCTCACTCAACAGCAGATCGTACGTGGCCACCGCGACGTTGCGCGACACGCCATACGCCGCTGCAAACGCCCGAGTCGGCGGCAAGCGCACACCCGGTTGCAGGCGCCCTTCGAGAATTGCGGCCCGCAACTGCCGATGCAGGGCGCGCAAGCGGTTACGCGAATGCCGCGGCGGAACGACGATCGGCAGCTGGAAGATTGGTTCCATGAAACTGACCAGACTTGGCTCTTTCAGGGGTCCGCTACGGATCGTAGTCTGCGGCCGTCGCGCTGTTAAGCCCTCACCCCTTGCGAACGACGGAGGCTCCCATGTCCCACCTCATCTGCGAGACCTGCGGCACCCAGTACGAAGCGACCGGCACTCCCGACCACTGCCCGATCTGCTGCGACGAGCGCCAGTACGTGGGCTGGAACGGCCAGCGCTGGACCACGCTGCAACAGCTGGCGACGCATCACAAAGTGCGCATGGAGCAGGACGGCGGCCTGCCAGGCATCGGCACCACCCCGGCCTTCGCCATCGACCAGCGCGCCTTGCTGCTGTGCACCCGCATGCACCGGATCATGTGGGAATGCGTCAGCCTGGTCAGCGACGAGGCGGTCACCGCCATCGAGCGCAGCGGCGGCATCGACCTGATCGCCATCTCGCATCCGCATTTCTATTCTTCGATGGTGCAGTGGAGCGAAGCGCTGGGCGGCGTGCCGATCCTGCTGCACGAGGCCGACCGCCAATGGATCGGACGCAGCTCGCACAACATCCGCCTGTGGAAGGGCGACGAGCACCGCATCGCGCCGGGCCTGACACTGCTTCGCTGCGGCGGACATTTCCCCGGCAGCACCGCCCTGCACTGGCAGGACGAGCGGCGTCCCGCTGGCGCGCTGTTTCCAGGCGATGCACTGCAGGTCGTGGCCGACCGCAGGCACGTGACCTTCATGTACAGTTACCCGAACTACATCCCCATGCATCCGGACGCGGTGCGCGACATGCGCCGGCGGCTCGAAGGCTACGAGTTCGACGACGTGTACGGCTACACTTGGGGACGCAACATCCTCGGTGGTGGGCGTGCGGCGGTGGACCGTTCGTTCGAGCGCTACCTGGAGGCCATCGGCGCGGGCTCGCGCCGGCAACAGATGACCGGAACCTGAGCACAGATGCGAATCGGAATTGTCGGAGCGGGAGCGATCGGCGGCTGGATGGGCGTGCGCCTGGCGAAAGCCGGGCATGAAGTCAGCGTGCTGGCGCGCGGCGCCACGCTGGCCACATTGCGCGAGCAGCCCTGGCGCCTGCAGATGGGCACGCAAACGCTGGAAGCCCGGGTGCACGCCAGCGACGATGCCCGCCAACTCGGTCAGCAGGACGTATTGATCGTCGCGGTGAAAGGTCCGGCGCTGGCCACGATCGCGCCAGCGATCACTCCGATGATCGGTGCGCACACCAGCGTCATTCCGGCCATGAACGGCGTGCCCTGGTGGTTCCTGCTCGGTGGCGGTGGCGAGTTGCCGGCGACGCAACTGCGCTCGGTCGATCCCGACGGCACCATTGCCCAGGCCATTCCCCTCGCCCGCGTGATCGGCTGCGTGGTTCATGCCTCTGCATTCGTATCCGCACCCGGCGTCGTGACGCTCAAGAGCGGCAACGAACTGATCCTCGGCGAACCAAGCGGCGAGCGCTCGACACGCCTGCAGTCGATCTGCACGGAGCTGGAGCGCGCCGGCTTCAAGGTCACCGCCAGCGAGCGGGTCCAGCGCGACATCTGGTACAAGCTGTGGGGCAACATGACCATGAACCCGATCTCGGCGCTGACCGCGGCGACCTGCGACCGGATGCTGGACGATCCACTGGTCGCGCAGTTCGTGCTGCGCGTGATGGCCGAGGCGGCGCAAGTGGGTGGGCGCATCGGCTGTCCGATCGAGGAAAGTGGCCATGACCGCATGGCCGTCACGCGCAAACTCGGAGCGTTCAAGACTTCGATGCTGCAGGACGCGGAAGCCGGCCGGCCCCTCGAACTGGATCAGCTGCTGGGCGCGCCGCGCGAGATCGCCAAGCTGCTGAACGTTCCGACGCCGGACATCGATGCCCTGCTGGGGTTGACGCGTCTCTTCGCTCAAAGCCACGGGCTCTATCCGCGCTGACCGCTCGGAGAAGCCCGATCCATTCGCTCCCTCTTCATTCCCGCGCAAAGCCCGGCCGGCGCAGGCGCGGCGAAATCCATCCGAATCAGCCAGATGGACTACCGCCTACGCGAGAGTGACGAGTAGAGGTGCTCCGCACCCGCGCTTTCGCTCGGCTTCACGCCGCTGCCGATATCTTCCGCCGCTGTTCGACGGCGCGCGCCAGCCGCTCCAGTACCTGCACCGAAGTTTCCCAGTCGATGCAGCCGTCGGTGATGCTCTGCCCGTAGACCAGCGCGCGACCGGGAACGAGATCCTGGCGGCCGGCGACCAGATGGCTTTCCACCATGACGCCCGCAATGCTGTGCGCACCGGTCTCGATCTGGGCGGCGATGTCGTCGATCACCCGCGGTTGATTCTCCGGCCGCTTGCTGCTGTTCGCGTGGCTCGCATCGATCATCAGGCGCGGCGGCAATCCAGCAGCGGCGAGCACGGCGCAAGCAGCGTTCACACTGGCTGAATCGTAGTTGGGTGCCTTGCCGCCACGCAGAATCACGTGGCAGTCGTTGTTGCCGGCGGTTGCCGCGATGGCGCTGCGTCCCTGCTTCGTCACGGCCAGGAAATGATGCCCGTGCGCAGCGGCCTGCACCGCATCGACGGCAATCTTCACGTTGCCATCCGTGCCGTTCTTGAAACCCACCGGGCACGACAGACCGGACGCCAGCTCGCGATGCACCTGGCTTTCGGTGGTGCGCGCTCCGACGGCGCCCCAGGCAACCAGGTCGGCGATGAACTGCGGCGTGATGATGTCCAGGAATTCACAGCCCGCCGGCACACCCAGCCGGTTGATGTCGAGCAGCAGGCCGCGCGCCAGCCGCAGCCCCTTGTTGATCTGAAAGCTGCCGTCCAGATCCGGATCGTTGATCAGGCCCTTCCATCCCACTGTGGTGCGCGGCTTCTCGAAATACACGCGCATCACGATCTCCAGCTTGTCCTGCCAGCGCTCGCGCTGCTGTTTCAGGCGCGCGGCGTAGTCCAGTGCAGCGGGAACGTCGTGGATGGAACATGGACCGATGACGACGATCAGCCGGTCGTCACGTCCATGCAGGATGCGCTGCAGCGCCTTGCGCGCCTCGGTGACGGTGGCCGAGGCCTGCTCGGTATGAGCGTGTTCGCGCATCACATCTTCGGGAGTGCTCAACTCCCGCAGCTCGCGGATGCGCAGATCGTCGGTGCGAAGGGTCACAGTGGCTCCTTATCAGGCGTCCACTGGCGAAAAAAAACCGCCAGGGGACTGGCGGTTCTTGGGGTACTCGATATTCAGATCTTCAGATCGCGCGCAACCCGTCCGCCGGTTTTGGCAGGCTAAAATACCAGTAGCGATAACGGTTGGTGCGGCTCATGCGCACGTAGAAATAACACACGTCGCGCGCTGCATTCAACTTCAATTGCGCCGCTGCCGGGCTTCCCGGCCAACTTCCGCCAGCAGATCGGCCACGATGCGGGCCGCCGACGACTTCGCCGCGTCCGCGCGCAGCACGGCATGCCAGGTGAGATAAAGCCCCTTGCGCGTCAGGCGCACCACGCTCAGATCCCCCATCGCCAGGTACGGCGCCACCGTGCGTCGCGTCAGAATCGTCACGCCGAACGAAGCCCTGACCAGTGCAATCACCGCCTCCATGTGACCAGCGCGCAGCACTCGGGCCGGGCGCACGCCGGATGGCTCGAACAGACGCTCGAACTCGCGACCGGTCTCCGGCTTCATGCCGTCGGTGACATAGGTCTCGTCGATCAGGTCGTCGGCTTCCAGGAACCTGCGGCGGCTCTTGGGGTGCGTCGCCGGCAGCACCACCACCATCTCGTCGCGGAACAGCTCCTGCGAGCGCACCGCCGCCAGGCGGATGCGGGCCGGCATGATGGCCACGTCGATGAGCCGGTCCTTGAGCGCGGCGACCGGATTGAGCGACACGTCCAGCACCACTTCGACCTCGATGGACGGCTGCGTGGCATTGAGGCGCCGCAGCAAATCCGGCAGCCATTCGTAGCCGCTCAGCGTCGAGGCGGCGACGCGCACCACCTGCGTCACCTGCAGCTTGCTGCTCGCCAATTCGTCTTCGGCACGTTCCAGCTCGCGCAGGCAGCGCGTGGCGATGCTCAACATGCGATTGCCCGCCTCGGTGAATGCCGGCTGGCGCTTGCCCTTCACCAGCAGGGCCACGCCCAGCCGCCTTTCGGCCTCGCGCACGCGGTGCGTCAAGGCGGACGGGGAAATGCTCAGGCGATGCGCCGCATCCAGCAGGGTGCGCGACTGGGAAATGGCTTCCAGCATCTGCAGATGGCGCAGGTCGAGCTTCAGCACGATTTGAATTCCATGCAAGTTGTGGCTGCAAAGTTTGAAATGGCTGGCAGCCTGAGGCAAGCGATATCCTCGCTGGCAGTTGCGTTTACAAAAAGAAGCCTTGCATGTCTTCGACGAATCAGGGGAACGCCGCCGGCGGCACCGACGAGGTCCATTGGAATCCGGATCTGAGCTACGGCAGTTATCTGGAGCTGGATCGGCTGCTGTCGTGTCAGCGGCGACGCTCCACGGCGCACGACGAGATGCTGTTCATCGTGATCCACCAGGCTTCCGAGCTGTGGCTCAAGCTGTGCGTGTTCGAGGTCGAGGCGGCGATACAGCGGATCGTCGCGGACGACGTGGCCGCGGCGCTGAAGATGCTGGCGCGCGTATCGCGGAT
>Ga0182747_1000621_pt1 | contig 32286 bp, 29 predicted proteins | sample eDN3rd30CBELigBY_FD_128526 | JGI IMG/M metagenome (GOLD analysis project Ga0182747, IMG submission 128526) | Enriched backyard soil microbial communities from Emeryville, California, USA - eDNA 3rd pass 30_C BE-Lig BY (version 2) (version 2) | ecosystem: Environmental > Terrestrial > Soil >... | reverse complement strand
TCGCATCAGCCGGCGGGGAAGGCGGCGACGGAGTCGTAAGCTCCGACGCTTTGGCAGATATCTTCAGCACCAGAGCCCGCAGATCTGCAAATCTGCGGCCCTGCACTAGTCAGTCCATAGCGATCGCTGTCGCTCGCATCCGCGATCCAGATGTCGTAACACGGCTGCTGGGCCTGCAGCCGTGCGGCCCTGACACGATTCGCTCACATTTCCCTCACACAGATCGGCAGAGTTGTCCGAGTACTTGCACGTACTTCAATCATCGCCAATTCTGGCTTTGATCCGATCGCAAGCCTGAAGTAATCCAGATCAGTACGAACAGCGGACACATCGGGCTACGGAGTGACACGTGCGTTAGGAGAATTTGAGCTGTGGCTGATCGAGGGTCGGTGCTTGACAAGCTACCAGTATGCAAAGAGTAGCGAATGAAGTGAGATCTAGAATGTATGGAATTATCTACGACTCGATGCTGCTCTGGTACAAGAAGTGGTATCCACGTGAGCATCAGCGCTACTTGATGACTTCATTTGCGATGGCAATGTTTCTATCGTTCAATTTGCTCACGCTAGCTGCGCTACTGAAATTTCTTGGAGTTTCAGTTCTTGAGGAATTGCTATTTTCGGCGCGAGCCGTTCCCGTTGGTGTATTCGTTATTCTGCTATTGCTCAATTTGGTTTTCGGGAAGCAGCGAGCCACCAAAGATCCGGAGACCTCTTTTAGTGCCGTAGATCTTAATCGAAGAAGAAATCGTGCATGGATCTATATGATCTGCTCATTCTTGGGGTTCGTTATCGCAATGATGTGGCGCTTTTCGTTTCACAATGCATGATGCTCGAGTGACGACCTGATCGCCCGTCACATCGCCTGCAGAAGGAGGGGTGTGTTGCGCCGGCTTATGCTCGATGTCATCGCATCGCGAGGCAGGCTCCTCGATTAGCTGTACAGCAAGAACCCCGCGCGTTCCTCGATCCACGCTTCCTCATCCGGCTTCGTCATCGCATCCAGATCCGCCGGCGTCGCTTCGCTGTCGTCGACCCATTGCCGCAGCAGCTCGCTGCCGTTGATGACGTCGATGGCCAGCCGGTCCTTCTCGTACTCGTAGGGGAAATCGCGCCACAGCTCGTAGTCGGGCCGTAGCCGTCGCAGTGCCTTGAAGGCGAGCGTTTGCAATCGCCACGGACGGAATGCGTCGTGACTATAGGAATTGTCCTCGACGTGAATCTGCACGCCGCCGCAGAGCTTGCCGACGTGCTTGTGGAAAGTCGGTTCGAACCAGCAGGGGCGCAACCGGCAGCCTTGCAGCCAGTGCGGGGCGAGTGAATTCATTTCTTTCAGCAGCGTGTGCGCGTCGAGGTCCGGCGCGCCGAACAGTTCCAGCGGGCGAGTGGTGCCGCGGCCTTCGGACAGCGTCGTGCCTTCGAGCATCACCGTTCCGGCGTAGCAGCGCGCCATCCACAGATTCGGTGCGTTCGGGCTCGGGTTGATCCAGGTGCGCTCGCCGAGCGGCCAGCCGTAGCCAGGGCCGGTGGTGGAATGCCATTCGCGCAGGGTGATGACCTTGTAATCGACCTGCAGCTGCAGCGTGGCGACGAACCATTGCGCCAGCTCGCCCAGGGTCAATCCGTGACGCATCGGCATGGCGCCGGCGCCGACGAAACTCTCCCAGCCCGGGCGCAGGCTCAATCCTTCGACCGGCCGGCCGGCGGGGTTCGGGCGATCCAGGATCCATACCGATTTACCGTGTGCCGCGGCGGCTTCCAGTACGTAACGCAGCGTGGTGATGAAGGTGTAGATGCGACAGCCCAGGTCCTGCAGGTCGACCAGCAGCACGTCGAACGTATCCATCATGGCCGCCGTGGGCCGGCGCACTTCGCCGTACAGGCTGAAGATCGGGATGCCGTGCACTGGATCGTTGAAGGTCGGCGACTCGACCATGTTGTCCTGCTTGTCGCCGCGCAAGCCGTGCTGCGGGCCGAAGGCGGCGGTGAGGTTCAGGTCCTTGATCGCGGCCAGCGCGTCGAGCGAATGCGTCAGGTCCTTGGTGACGGACGCGGGATGCGCCAGCAATGCGATGCGGCGGCCCTTCAAAGGCTCGCGCAGTTGCGGTTCGGCGAGCAGTCGGTCGATGCCAAAGAGCATGAGGATCTCCGCGGGAAACGGCCCGAAGACTACAGGCGAGGCGTATCCAGCGGCAATGCGCCCGTCAGGCGAGCGTGGCGGCGAAGCCGGCGGCGTCGTGGAAATCCGGCTTGGCGGCCGGGTGCAGCAGCGCCCAGTAAGAGGCCGCGCCTTGCTGGTCCTTGAGCACTGCGCTCAGCGCCAGCAGCAGATCCTGCGGTGCGGCATCCGAGGCGCCGATTCCGGCTTCGACGATGAGCTGCCGTGCGTGCCGATGACAGGCGATGGCGGGCGGGCCGGCGAGTTCGAGCTCGACCATGCCGCTGCGATAGTGATCGAAGCGATAGGCGGCCCATTCGCCCGAAGGCGAGAAGTTGAATTCATCGTAGGCGGACAAGCCGGGCGCGCGCAGGAAGGCTTCGAAGCAAGTGTCGCGCCATAGCCCGTCGGTGCGTGCCGGCGGTTTCTGCTGGGGCAACTGGAGCTGGGCGATGTCGCCTTCGACGTGGTACGTGAGATGCATCGCACCGGCGGGCAGGCGTTGCACGTCCACCGTGAAGCGGCGCACCCATGAGCAAGGGGTCGAAGGATGCGGAACGAGTGCAAAGGCGGGCATGTCGTCATTCTATAAGGACAGGGCGGTTGCGCGCCTCGCACTTGACGCCTGCCGGCAGCGGGCTAATTCTGCCCTTCATGAAATCGCCTACTCGAGTCAATCATCCGCCGGCGGTCAAGCTGGCGCAGGACAACCGGCCGCTGGTCGCGCCGATCTATCAGTCGGTGAAGTTCACGTTCGATGACGTCGAGCAGGCGCAACGCCAGTCACGCGGCGAACGCGACGGATTCCAGTATTCCCGGGTTTCCAACCCGACGCTGCGGCAGCTGGAGCTGACGCTGGCCGAGTTGCAGGGCAGGGAGGCTTGCCTGCTGATGGGGTCGGGCATCGCCGCGCTCAGCGTGCCGCTGCTGTCGCTGTGTCGGCAGGGCGATCACGTGATCCTGTTTGCAGAGATGTATCAGCCGACGCGGTATCTGGTGCGGCGCCTGCTGTCTCGCTACGGCGTGCGCCACACGATGCTGTCCATCGAAGACACCGAAAGTATAGAGAAGACCCTGGCGGCCACACCGACGCGGCTGGTGGTCTTCGAGACGCCGACCAACCCGGTGCTGAAGGTCGCCGACATCACGCGGATTACCAAGGCGGCGCGCGCTCATGGCGCCTTGACCCTGCTGGACAACACGTTCGCCGGTTTCCACAACCACGGTCAGTTCGACATCGATCTCTTCGCTCATAGTCTGACCAAGTACGCCTCGGGACATGGCGACGTCATGGGCGGCGCGATCATCGCCAGCCAGGAGCTGGTGAACGCGATGAAAGCGGATCACATCATGATCGGCGCGACACTCGATCCGCACGCCGCCTTCCTGATCCAGCGTGGCTTGAAGACTTACCCGCTGCGCTACCAGCGCCAATGCGAGAACGCAGTGCAGGTTGCCCAATTTCTGGAGTCGCATGCCGGCGTTGCGGCAGTGAGTCACCCGGGGCTGGTCTCGCATCCGCAACATGAACTGACGCGTTCGCAGATGCACGATTTCGGCACGGTGGTCAGCATTCGACTGCGCGGTGACGCAAGTCATGCACGGCGTTTTTCAGAGGCGCTGAAGCTGTTTGCCATCTCCGCCAGCCTGGGTTCGACCGAGTCCCTGGTGCAGCCGGGCGAGCTGATGCGTCCGCGCGATCTCAACGAGCAGGAGCGCGGCTGGGCGGGCGTGACCGACTCGACCGTGCGTTTGTCGATCGGTATTGAAGACGCGTCGGATCTGATCGCGGATCTGGAGCAGGCGTTGCGGCAGGCCGCGACGAAGGGCGCGTAGATCAGGCCTCTATTTGCGCAGCAGCCACAGGACGAGCGACACCACCAGGCTCACGATGATCATGGTGGTGATGGGCATGAAGAACCTGAAGCCGGGGCGGTCGACCACGATGTCGCCCGGCAGCCGGCCGAGCGGCAGCTTCGACAACCACGGCCAGGCGACGCCGATCAGAACGGTGACGGCACCGAGAACGATGAGTGCGCGTTGCATTGGATTGTGTGGTGCGTCTTCCCTCAAGCGCTGCCGAACACCCGCACCCGGTGTCGGTGATAGGGCAGCACTTCCAGCACGTCGCCTTCCCGTATTCGCTGCTGGATGCCGCGCCACCAGCTCGCCGTGAGGATCTCGCCGTGCACCTGCAGGAACACGTCCTTCAGGTGTTCGTCGAAGCCCAGGAACTGCATGAACGTCTCCGGGAATACGTCATTCTCGTTGACGTGGAACCACGCCTCGGCGCGCATTTCATCCTCGTCGTTGCGCGCCTGCGGTACGTCGCGGAAGCGGCAGTCCGTAACGGCGCACAGCTCGTCGTAGTCGTAGAAGATCACGCGGCCATGACGGGTCACGCCGAAGTTCTTCAGCAGCAGATCGCCGGCAAAAATATTGGTCACCGCCAGATCGCGGATGCACTGACCGTAGTCCAGCACGGCCTCCTCGGCTTCCTCGCGCGAAGCGCTGCGGATGTGCAGGTTCAGCGGCGTCATGCGCCGTTCGATGTACACGTGATCGACGACGATCTCGTCGTCGCCGACATGGGCGGTGTTCGCGGCCTCGTTCTGCAGCTCCTCGATGAGTTCTTCCGAGAAGCGCGCGCGCGGGAATTTCAGCCGCTTGAACTCCTGCGCATCGACCAGTCGGCCGGCGCGGTCGTGCTTGAAGACCAGCTCGTATTTCTTCAGCACCTCTTCGCGCAGGACGTTCTTGGGGTAGGCGAAGCGATCGCGAATGATCTTGAACACCACGTCGAAGGACGGCAGGGTGAAGCAGATCATCACCAGCCCGCGGTCGCCGGGCGCGTGCACGAACCTGTCGGAGCTTTGCTGCAAGTGCCGGAACAGTTCGCGGTAGCGTTCGGTCTTGCCCTGCTTGGCGCGGCCCAGCACGGTGTACAGCTCGCTCACCGGTTTGCGCGGCAGGATGTTCTTCAGGAACACCACCGCCTGTCCGACGTGCGGCAGGTCGGCATGGAAGTAGGAGCGCGTGAAGCTGAACAGGATGCTGGCGCTGGCCTCGTCGATCATCACCGCATCGACCAGCACGCCGCTTTCGGTGTTCTTGAACGCCAGCACGAAGGGGAGTTTCCAGCCCTTGCCGCTGATGCGTCCGACCAGGTAGGCGCGCGTCATTTGGTAGAACAGCACGCGGATGAACTCGATCTTCTCGACTTCCAGCGGCGGTCTGGAGGCGTCCGCATCCGCTTCCAGGTGCGTGCGCACTTCGTTGGTGATGATGCGCACACTGCGGTCGAAATCCAGGTACGGCGTGCGGAAGCGGAAATCCGTCAGCACTTCCTCGAACAGCAGTTCCAGCGAGCCGCGATTGTAGTAGACGTTGGTCTCGATCTGCGAGCGGATCTCGCCGATCGGGTCCAGGTCCAGCGCCACGAATTCCACCGCCGCGTCCACGCCCACAGTGCCGAAAGTCTTGCGGGTGACCGAGTTGAAGAAGGTCTTGTCGAACTCCCGGTCGGGGAACGCCTCGATCAGCTCGGTGAAGCGGCGCTTGATGCTGCTCCACAGGGCTCTTTCGGTGACGTCATCGCCCAGGTGCTGGCGCATCCGCGCGATGGTTTTGTCGATGTATCGGTCGTAGAGCTCGATGCGCTCGACCGCATCGCGCTGGCTGCCGCGCCAGTCGCGCTCCTCGAATCTGCGCGGTGCGCGACGAGTGACGCTACGGAATTCCGCGTTGTAGTTGGCGAACGCCTCGACCAGCGTGGCGGCGCATTCTTCTACCAGGTCGTCGCGGGAGAGTGCGGATTTGGCGGCGGACATGCAGGCGCCGCTCAGGCCTTGAGGCCGGTGTCGGTGCGCGGATTGGAAGGCAATGCGGCAATCATGGGCATTTGGGTCACCTCGCACGCAAGGATAGCCAATCCGCAAACGATTCGGGGCGCTTGCGCGCCCCGAATCTTGGGGTCCCGAAGGACCGTGGACCGCGACGATCCGCTTACAGGTTGCGGATCAGCGCATCGCCGAATTCGCTGCACTTCACTTCCTTCGCGCCTTCCATGAGACGGGCGAAGTCGTACGTGACGGTCTTCTGGGCGATGGTCTTGTCCATGGCGCTGATGATGGCGTCGGCCGCCTCGGTCCAGCCCATGTAACGCAGCATCATCTCGCCGGAGAGGATGACCGAACCCGGGTTCACCTTGTCCAGGTTGGCGTACTTCGGCGCCGTGCCGTGCGTGGCTTCGAACACCGCATGGCCGGTGACGTAGTTGACGTTGCCGCCCGGCGCGATGCCGATGCCGCCGACCTGCGCGGCCAGCGCGTCCGACAGGTAGTCGCCGTTCAGGTTCATGGTGGCGATCACGTCGAACTCTTCGGGACGCGTCAGCACCTGCTGCAGCGTGATGTCGGCGATCGCGTCCTTGATGATGACCTTGCCGGCCTTCTTCGCTGCATCCTGTTCCTCGTTGGCAGCCTTCTCGCCCTGGGCGGCCTTGGTGCGTTCCCACTGGTCCCAGGTGTAGGTCTGGGCGGCGAATTCCTTCTCGGCCAGCGCGTAGGCCCAGTTACGGAAGGCGCCTTCCGTGAACTTCATGATGTTGCCCTTGTGCACGATCGTGACGCTCTTGCGCTGGTTGGCGATGGCGTACTCGATCGCGGCGCGGAACAGCCGCTCGGTGCCTTCCTGCGACACGGCCTTGATGCCGATGCCCGAGCTGTTCGGGAAGCGGATCTTGGCGAACTGCTTGGGGAAGGCCGCCTTGAACTGCTCCAGGAACTTCTTGTTGTCGTCCGTGCCGGCTTCGAACTCGATGCCGGCGTAGATGTCTTCGGTGTTCTCGCGGAAGATCACCATGTCGACCTTGCCCGGGTTGCGCACCGGCGAAGGCACGCCCTTGAACCAGCGCACCGGGCGCAGGCACACGTACAGGTCCAGCATCTGGCGCAGCGCCACGTTCAGCGAGCGGATGCCGCCGCCGATCGGCGTGGTCAGCGGGCCCTTGATCGATACCAGGTAGTCGCGGCAGGCCTGCACGGTCTCGTCCGGCAGCCAGGTGTTGAACAGGTCGTTCGACTTCTGGCCGGCGTACACCTCCATCCAGTGGATCTTGCGCTTGCCGCCGTAGGCCTTCTCGACCGCGGCGTCGAGCACGCGAACCGAAGCGCGCCAGATGTCCGGACCAGTGCCGTCGCCTTCGATGAACGGAACGATGGGCTGATCGGGAACGTTCAGCTTGCCGTTGCTGATGGTGATTTTCTGACCCTGGGCGGGCACGTTGAGCTTGAGCGCTGTCGACATCGACGGAACTCCGGTATTGAGCGTAGGGGAATTTCGAAGCGCGGAATGCTACCACAGCGAGGGTGGCCCGAGCCGGATGGCAAAGATCCGCCGAATGCGCGGGCAGACGCTGGCAGCGCTCGAAGCGACATTTCCATGCAACGCGCCTCGGCGTCTTCGTAGTCCAATCCCTGAGAGAGCCGGCCTCTAAAATCCCACCCGGGCCAGCACGCCTTCGGGCGTATTTTCCAGGCGGATGGCCCAGTGATAGCGCTCGCAGATCCGGCGCACCAGGTACAGGCCCATGCCGTGGCCGCCCGGATGGGTGGTGAAGCCGCGGGCCGGCGCCTGTGCCAGGTCCGCATCCGGCAGTGCGCCGGCGTTGCTGACGCTCAGCTCGCGCTCGTGCAACCGGCAGACGACTTCGTCGGCGGTGCCGTGCTGCAAGGCATTACGCACGATGTTGCCGATGAGCATGGCGACCATGCTTTCCGGCGCGGCTACCCGCAGCGCTTCCTTGTCTTCCAGCTGCAGCGTGATGCGCTTGCCGGGCACGACGCTGCGCAGATCCTCGGCCACCCGGATCAGCAACTGCTGCACCTCGCATCCCGCTTTGGCCTGAGTCGTGGCGCGCTCTTCGCGCGAAAGCATCAGCAGCGCGTCAGTGAATTCGGTCATTTCACGCACCGCACGTTGGATGCGGGCCAGCGCATTGGCGGTGGCGGGTCGATCTGCCAGCTGCGCCTGCAGCAATTCCACTGCGCCGCGGATGACGGCGAGCGGCGTACGCAACTCGTGACTGGCGGTCGAGGTGAACGATTGCTCGCGCTCCACGAAACCGTCGAGCCGTTCCATATAGGTGTCGATCGAGCGCGCGATCGGTTCCAACTCGTTGCCGGCGAATCGTGCGCCCATGCGCACGTGCCGCTCGCCGGGGTCGATCTGGGTCAGGCGCTCGGCCAGCGCATTGACCGGCTCGACCAACCGGCTGGAGATGCCAAAGGCGGCCCAGCCGGCGACCAAGACGATGGCGACCACGCCGAGCGCCAGGATCAGTACCGCGATCAGCTCCTGGCGCGCGTGGGTGGTGACGTCGTAGGTGATGTACAAGCGGCCGAAATCGCCGTCGCGAACCAGCACGTCGAGCAGCCGGCCGTTGGAGCGCACGCGGTGCATGATGCCGGGCTTCAGCGTTGCGATGTGACGTGGCAACTCGGCGAAATCACTGGAGCGATAGATGCTGAGTCGCGCGGACCGCAGCGGTTCGGCACCTCGGTCGACGCGCATCCGCTGTTCATAGTGCGTGAGCTCTTCGGATAGCAGGTCGTAGGTGATGTTGCGTTTCAGTCGCTCATCAGCCAGCACCGCCCATGCTGCCAGCACGATGCCTGCGATCGCGACGAGCGCGAGCATCGTGCCCGCGATGCGTGAGCGCAGGCTCAGTCGCGCGAACCATTGGTTCAGCTCACGGACGCGCGGGATCCGGTGAAAGTCGATAGCCAGTGCCATGAATGGTGTGCAGCAGTTTGACGGGGAAGTTCTTGTCGATGGCGGTGCGCAAGGCATGCATGTGGGCGCGCAGGAAATCTCCTTCGGGAGCGTTGTCGCCCCACAGTTCGTGTTCCAGCTCCGCACGCGTGACCACGCGATTGGAGTTCTGCATCAGCATGGCGAGGATGCGCCGCGTGGTCGGGTTCAGCTTGATCCGATCGCCGCCGCGCTCGGCTTCCAGGGTATCGAGATCGAACTTGAGGTCGCCGACGGTGAGCACGCGCGGTGCATCCGGCGGACTGGCCCGGCGCACCAGCGCCTTGAGGCGTGCGTCCAACTCGGCCAGGGAGAACGGCTTGACCAGGTAGTCGTCGGCGCCGGCCTCGAAGCCCTCGATCTTGTCCGCCAGCAGGTCTTTTGCCGTAAGCATCAGCACCGGCACCCGCGTGCGCCCTGCCTGCCGCAGGCTCCGGCACAGCGACAGCCCGTCCATGCCGGGCAGCATCAGGTCGAGCACGAGGGCGTCGTACTGGTTGTCGAGCGCCAGCCGCAGGCCGGTCGTGCCGTCGGCCGCATGGGTCACCGAGTCGCCGCGGGCGGCGAAATACTCGGCGATGTTGGCGGCAATGTCCTTGTGGTCTTCGATCAGCAGCAATTGCATGGGACGGGCCGGTTTGTCATGGGCGCGTCATATTGTAGGGCCGTACGCAGTGCGTAGGAGGAAATCGGCCTTATCTGCGCACAGGGCCCTTTGCAGTCACATAACGGTCATACATCCGTAAACTCACCGCAGCACGGCAGATGGAAAGTGCGTCTCGTGCAGCCAAGCGAGGTGAACGTCATGGCCTCCGCCAGAACCGCCGAACTGTTCCGTCGCGTCGATGCGATCGAGTATGGCTGGTGTCTGCGCATGAACCGCAGCTGCAGCTGGCCTGCGGTACGGAGCCTGTTTGCGATTGTGAGCCGGCTCGGCGACGGCGTGTTCTGGTACACGCTGGTCGTGCTGCTGCCGCTGGTCTACGGACAAGCCGCGCTGCTGCCCGCGTTGCGCATGGCCATCGTCGGATTCGTGGGCCTGGCGCTCTACAAATATCTGAAGTCGCGGCTGGTGCGTGAGCGCCCGTATATCTCGCTGGTGGGCATCGTTCCCGGCACCAAGGCGCTGGATCGCTACAGCTTTCCTTCCGGACACACGCTGCACGCGGTGAGCTTCACCACCTTGATCGTCGACAGCTTCCCCGAACTGAGCTGGCTGTGCGTGCCGTTCGCCCTCCTGGTCGCCATGTCACGCGTCGTGCTCGGCCTGCACTATCCGAGCGACGTGGTCGCCGGTGCGCTGATCGGCGCTTCTCTGGCCGTCGGCAGCCTGCTGGCGATGCCGATCGGCTGAAGCCCTTCCGCAATTCCGGCACGACTGGGTGCCGCCTTCGACGTTGCGGCAGGCGTCAAGGCAGGTGACCTCTGGTGTAAATGTTCTCAAATATGAGACGATCGTTCTCATCATGAGAGCGAATCATTCCGGTTCTCCGTCGCAACTGGTGGAAGTCCTGTTCGGGGCTTACCGCCGCAGGATCATGGCGCTGCTGTTGTTGCGTCAGGACGAGACTTTCCACGTGCGCGAGATTGCCCGTCTGACCGCAGTGCCGGCCGGGTCATTGCATCGCGAACTCGGCTTGCTGGCGCAGGCGGGTCTGCTGACGCGCACCGCGGTTGGCAATCAGGTGCACTATCGGGCGGATCGCAGTTGCCCGATTTATGACGAACTTGCCGGAATTTTCCGCAAGACGGCCGGCTTGGCCGATGTATTAAGAGAACTGCTGACGCCGTTGCAGGACAGGATTGTCCTCGCTTTCGTCTTCGGATCGATGGCGCAAGGCAAGGGGCGCGCCGGTAGCGACGTGGATCTGCTGGTGGTGGGATCGGCCTCCTTTGCGGCAGTGGTCGAGGCCTGTCACGCCGGTGCCTTGCGGCTGGGTCGCGAAGTGAATCCTGTCGTCATGACCAAGGCGGCGTTCCAACTCAAGCGCCGGCAGGGCGATCGTTTCGTGGCCAGGGTGGCGAAGGAACCGAAGATCTTCGTCATGGGAGACACCGGTGAGTTTGGAAAACTTGCTGAGGATCGGCCAGCTTAAGGCACACCCGCCGCATGCGCAGGAGATCGAGCGGCTGTTGGCCGCGGCGCAACGCAATTTACGCGACGCACAGGTCAGGGGCATCAGCGCGGAAACGCGTTTCGATGCTGCGTACAAAGCAATCATGCAAAGCGCTCTGGCCGCCTTGATGATGCACGGCTATCGTCCGGATACGAACCGGCCCGGGCATCCACATGACCGTACTGCAAAGCACGCCGCTTACCATCGGCTTGCAGACAAGTCGCATGGTGGTACTGGATACGCTGCGCCGTCAGCGCAATATCGCGGACTACACCGGTGACGATATCGATGACTCTACCGCCGAGCATTGCATCGTCGAGGCCGAGCGACTGGTCGAGGATGTTGCGACCTGGCGCAAGATCCATCGCCCGAGTCTGATTCCTGGGAAGAATTGAGCCGCCCGGTCTTCTTGACGAACCGCCATCGACGCGCCTCGATCCGTTATTGCCGTTCTCGATGAAGGTCATCGGCAAGAGTCGTTGGCGTCCTGCATGCAGCTGGTAAAATCCTGCGCGCTGGTTCCTTCAGCGCACGGTGTGGACGACCTCACCGCGACATCCTCAAACGGGGACGACCCCGCCCAAGCAAGGGGATCCTCATGTCCGCATCCATGTCCTGGGTTGTTCTGGTGGTGGCCGGCCTGTTCGAGGTCGGCTGGGCGATCGGGCTGAAGTACACCGAAGGCTTCACCCGCCTGTGGCCGAGCATCGGCACCGCGGCAGCCATGATCGTCAGTCTCGGTTTGCTCGGCATTGCGATGAAGTCGTTGCCGGTGGGCACGGCCTACGCCGTCTGGGTAGGTGTGGGCGCCGTCGGTACGGTGATTCTCGGCATCGCCCTGCTGGGCGAGCCGGCGAACGCCGCGCGGCTGGTCAGCGTCGGCTTCATCATCGCCGGCATCATCGGCCTGAAGCTGGCTTCCGCCCAGTAAGGTTGGGCGTTTGGGCTCGCACTGTTCGTGCCCGCGCCTGCATATGTCAGGCCGCACACATGGCGAACAACGCAACACACGAGCTGTTCGCGTGTGCCAACAAGTGAATACCTCCAAAGGCACTCGCGCGCTCAACGCGAGTGCTGCTCAACGCAATGACTCCAGGAACGGAGACTTGAAGAGGCGGTGCGCAGTGGCGGATCCCAAGCTCTGACGTCAGCGGATGCGGTCGATGGCGCGCACCAGGTGGCAGAGCGATTCCATCAGCGGCGCCTGCACTTTCAGGCGAGCGGCCTCGGAAACGGCGAAGCCGATGGTCTCTTCGATCTCCAGCGGACGGCCTGCATTCAGATCCTGCAGGGACGACATGCGATGCTGCGGGGCGTTGCGCTTGAAGTCCTCGCCGGCCTGCATCACGGCCTCGACCGCCTCTTTCTCACTGACGCGGCACATGGTGGCAACCGGCAGCATCGACTGATCGGTGAGCCGGATGCCGCTGGCATCGGCGAGTGCGCCGGTTTCGCGGACCAGTCGTGCCAGCAGCAGGGCAGCATCCGGGTCGGTCATGTACTCCCCGGTCGATGCTCGGGTCGACACCGCGAGCATCATGAAGCCGGTCCATGACGCGAACTTGGACCATTCCAGGCTCAGGATGTCGGGCACGGCGGTCGAGCGTACGCCCGAGGCGTCGATGGCCGCCGCGACGCGTTGTGCCCGCTCGCTGTCGCCCCCCGCCAGCTCGCCCACCAGTAAATTCACGTTGCGGGTGAACAGCACCTCGCCCGACGGCAGCAGCTCGCCGCTGGTATTGGCCAGCGAGCCGAGCACCCGGTCCTGGCCGAAGGCGTCGACCAGCATCCGGTTCTTGAACACCCCGTTCTGGATCGAGAAGGCCAGGCCGACCTTGGCATGGCGCAGGTTCGCCAGGGCGGCGGCGGTGCCCGGCGTCTTGGTGGCAACGATGAGCACGTCGGTGCTCTGCAGCTCGGCAGGGTCGGTCAGGGTCCGGACCGGCACCGTGAACTCGGCCAACCCCTTGATCGTGAGGCCGTCGTTTTGCAGCTGCTGCGCCCGCCGGCCGCGGGCCAGCATGGTCACGGAATGTCCGGCGCGCGCCAGGTGGGCGCCGAGGATGGAGCCGATGGCTCCGGGGCCGAGAATCGTGAATTCGCTGTGGGACATGACGGACGGATCTCCTGCCGGAATGGCCTATCTTGGCATGCACGGCCGGCAGGTTCTTTGCAGAAAACATGCGATTCTTCGACGGCAGGTCCGCTGCGAAGCGAGCGCGCTGCTGAGCAGGTCACATCGGCCTGTCCGAAAACAGCTTAGGGTGCATGCATGCTCACGGTGTCCCGATTCAGCCTCGACGCCTTCCCGGACTCGCCCTATGCAGCCGAGCTGCGGCGCGGCCGGGTCGGGCTGCGCTTCAGCTGCCGGCTGGAAACGGAGTACCTGCGGGCGCACCTGCTGCAGAACCGCAGCTTGATCCGGGTGGCCTGTATCTTCGGCATGCTGCTGGCCATCGCCCGCGCCGCGGAACAGCTGGCAACGGGTTCGCCCACCCTCATGCCTGTGATGCTCGGGTCGGTGATCGCCAGTTCGGCGCTGCTGTGCGTGATCGCCTGGAGTCCCTGGTTCGAGCGGCACTACCTGTCGTGGGCAACGATCATTGTGCCGCTGCGCAGCGTGCTGGTGGCCGGCTGCGTCGCCCGGCTGGCGGCGCAGGGGCAGGTCGAAATGCTGATGGTGCTGACCATCGTGCTGATCGGGCCGTTCTTTTTCTTCGGATTGCCGTTTCGCTGGGCGCTGTTCTGCGGCATGGCGTCGACCGCGTCTTTCACGGCGTGTGCCTTCTATTTCGGGCTGGAGCTGCCGATTGCATTGCGCGCCTGCGTGTGGACGTACATGGCGCTGGCTGCGTGTGCGGTTGCAGCCGTGGTGATGGAGAAGCGTTCGCGCATCGCCTTCCTGGAAACGAACCTGATCACGCAGATTGCGGAACAGGATTCCCTGACCGGCACCAAGAACCGGCGCGTGTTCGATGAGCACCTGGCGTGGCTGTGGTTGCGTGCGGCCTCGGAGGGCCGCTGCATGTCCATCCTGCTGATCGACGTGGATGACTTCAAGGCATACAACGATTGCTACGGGCATCAGGCCGGTGACCAGGCGCTGCGCCGCGTGGCGCAGACGGTGCAGGGCTTCATCCGCCGGCCGCTCGATATCCTGGCGCGTTACGGTGGCGAGGAGTTCGTGGCGGTTCTCTACGATGTCGGCGGGCCCCGGGCCAAGGAGATCGCTGAGCAGGTGCGCCGTGCCGTGGAAGACATGCACATCGAGCATCGCACTTCCCGCGCGCGTCCCATTGTGACGATCAGCATCGGCGTCGCGGCCCTCGAGCCGACCCGCGAGCGCGATTCACGCGGTGCGTTGCAGCTGGCCGACCAGGCGCTGTATGAAGCCAAGACTCGGGGCCGCAACTGCGTCGCGCTCATGAACGAGGCGGAATACCAGATGCTGGTGACCGGTGTCTTCTCACGGGATGCCCCACGCGCCGCAAATAGCTGAGCCCGACCCCGGCCGCGGACAATTCTGGAGCTGAGGACTCGTTCTATGCCTTGGTGTGCTGGCAGTGCGCCATGGCGCTGCTGACGCCTTGCTCCGTTCTTCCGTCGTCTGGGTAGACTGCTTCGGGAGGGGCTTTTGGCATAACAACATTGCTTATATGCCTAATCGATCTTTAGCCTGCTGGCACGAACAGCAGGAGGTCGGTCATGGGCAACACAATCCGGTTTCGAGACGCTACAGACAACCCGTACCCTGAAACCGTTGAGCGCGGTGCGGTCGCGGCAAGGCGCATCTTGTTGCGAGGATCATTGATCTTGGCGGCAGTCGGCCTGGCCGCCTGCGATCACAGCGACGATCGCGTTGCTGCACCGCCGCCGCCTGCGGTCGCGCAGACATTGCCGAGCAATGGTGCTTCTCTCGTGCCCAACACTGCTTCCGTCAGTGCGGTGTTCGACCACGAGATGAACGCGGCAACATTGACCGCGCAGAGCTTCAACATCGCCTGTCCGGCCGGCTCCGCCGTTTCTGCTGGCGTCGTCTACGATGCAACCACACGCACTGCGACGCTGACGCCGGAGTCGCCGCTGCCGGCAGACGTAACTTGCACCGCGACCGTGACTACGGCCGCTCGCGATACGGCCGGCACGGCATTGGCCAGCAATTTCACCTGGACCTTCGGCACCACATTCGATGTGGCGATGGTGGAGCAGGGCAAGCAGACGTTCCGCTACGATACGTTCGGCGACGAAACACAATGGACCGATACGCTGCGCATGCATGAGGTGATCGGCGCCGCGGTCGATCCGGTCACGGCGTTGTCGGTGGGGTTGAAAGTAGATGCGGAAGCATTGCCCGCCGCTGTCGTCGCCGGCATCCAGGACGGCAGTATCAGCCTGACCAGTCCCGCCACCACCGTGGCGCTCCTCAAGCTCGATGCCGTCGTCGGCGTGAAAGGTACGGTCGAGAACATCAGCGGCCAGGACACCCTGACCCGAGTGGGCATCACCTGCGCGCTGTGCCATTCGACGGTCGACGATTCCTTTGCACCCGGTATCGGCAAGCGCGTGGACGGCTGGCCGAACCGCGACCTGAATCCCGGCGCCATCATCGCGCTGTCGCCGGCGCTCACGACGCAGCAGAAGGCGATCTACAACTCGTGGGGACCGGGAAAATACGATCCGCGCTTCAACTTCGACGGTGTGAGCAGCGCCCAGGTTATTTCGCCGGCCTATGGTCTGAAGGGCGTCCATCGCATCACGGCGACGGGTGACGGCGATGAGATCGCGTACTGGAACCGCTATGTGGCCGTGACCCAGATGGGCGGTCACGGTTCGTTCTCCGAGCCGCGTACCGGCGTCTCTGTCGTCAACGGATCGGACGATCTCGTCAGCAGCAAGTTGCCGGCGTTGCAGCAGTATCAGCTGACGCTGCCTGCGCCGCCGCCACCGGCGGGGAGCTTCGACGCCGAAGCAGCTGCCCGGGGCAAAGTTCTTTTCGAAGGCAGCGCGCGTTGCTCAACCTGTCACAGCGGACCGGAGTTGACGGATGCCAACGAGCGTCTGCATTCGCCCGACGAGGTAGTCAGCGAACCGGAGCCGGACGGCGCGCCGAGCTACGCCTCGCGCACTGCAACCAAGCAATACCGGACCGCGCCGCTGAAAGGCATCTGGCAGCACCCGCCGTATTTCCACAATGGATCGGCTGCGACGCTTGCAGATGTGGTCGCTCGGTACAACAGCCGGCAGTCGCTCGGCCTGGGCGATGCCGAGATGGCCGACCTGGTCGAGTATCTGAAGTCGCTGTGACGGTGCTACTTGCGCGGCGTGAAATGAAAACGACACACGTGCCCGCCCCGCGCCATGCACTCGTGCAGGTCGACCTTGTTGCCGGTGTAGCCCGACAGCAGCGCCAGGTCGAAATGGCAGATCTCGGGATGCCGCATGGCGAGCTCGTGAAAGACACAATTGTCGGCCTCGATCACGGGGCCGCTCTTGTCCTTCACCATGTGGGCGTCGTAGCCGAGTTCGTCCATCAGCCCGGCGAGCTTCTCGATCTTTTCCCGGCTGCCGGCGGTGTTCGGCGGGCGCTGCTGTTGCGGCATCTGCGCGACTACCACAGAGGCGATGCGTCCGAGGCGGGCGCGCAGCCCGGCCGTGCCGTGCTCTTTCGCGATTTCTTCGACCAACAGCTGTGCGAACCAGGAATAGTGACGAGGGAACGCTTCCTTGCCTCCGTCCGTGAGCACGAAGAGCTGTTGCGGTCGCCCGCCCGAAGCGCGCGTTGCGCCTGTCGCAACCAGCCCATCGCGCATCAGTGCGGCCAGGTGCTGGCGCACTGCCGTGCGTGTGACTCCGAGCGCCTGCGCCAGTTCATCGACCGATGCGCCTGACTTGTTTCTCAACAGGTAACGCAGCAGCTGCTTGCGGCGCTCACCGAACATTTCGCTCATTGCACGCTCCGGCCGGCATCAGACTTTTGGCATATTAGTATTGGCTAATTGATCTTGTCGATGCGCAACGGCTCATTTGCCGAAGTTCAGCCGGAAGGCGCCCAAGTGGTGCGGCTTCGGGATGCAATGTGGACCTGCGCTGCGCACCGCTGCCGCATTGAGCGGACGGGGCGCAGGTCAGGTGAGGGCGTCGACGAACACTTTCGCGAACTGCGGTCCTTTGCCGGCTTCCTCGTGCTTGAAGTACACGTATACGTCCTTGCAGTGCGAGGTGGCGTCGCGGATTCGATGCGCCCACGCGACGATCTCTTCCGGCGTGTAGCCTTCGTCGCGCAGCCGGAAGTAGGCGTAGTCGGCGGTGATGGTCATGGGCGTGGCCATGGTGGTGCCGTCGGCAACGCACAGCGCCAGGTTCTTCGATTGCAGGTGTGAGAACACCTCATCGTCCAGCCACGAGCCGTGCCGGAATTCGAACGCCGCGCAGGTGCCGGCGGGCAGGGTTTCGAGAAAGGCGTCCAGGCGCGGCAGGTCTTTCTTGAAGCCGGGCGGCAGCTGGAACAGCAGCGCGCCAAGTTTCGGCCCCAGTCTGAGCGCGGTCTCGGTGAAATACTTCACGTTGTCGGCGCAATCCCGCAACCGCGCGTCGTGTGTGATCTTCTTCGGTGCTTTCAGCGTGAGCTTGAATTGCGGCGGCGTGGCTATGTTCCAGCTTTCGAGCGTCTTCGCGTTCGGCATCCGGTAGTAGGTGTAATTGATCTCCACCGTCGACAGCCGCTCGGCGTAGTACGACAGCATCTGCGCCTGAGGCAGCTTTTCCGGATAAAAGCTGCCTTTCCATTCCGGGTAGTTGTAGCCGGACGTGCCAACCCAGATCGTCATGGGACGCTCCTGCCTTGCCGGGTCGAGCGCTCATTCTGGGCCGCTATTCCATCTGAGGACAATCCCGGTTACGCACGCTCGATGCGGGCCGCGTAGCAGCCGCGCTTGGCATAGTGCGCCTGGATGTAGGCAGCTCGCGGATTGGTGAAGAATCGCTCGATGGCACCTTCCAGCTCGCGGCCGTCGACCACGTCGGCGTCGAGCATGAGGTGGTCGCTGTCGAAGACGCGCAGTGAGATCAGTCGTACGCGCAGGACCTCGGGGATTTCATCAACGCGGTCGTAAGTCTCGCTCGCGCCTTCGGCGATGAAAATGGCATGACTGGCTCGATAAGGCGTGTCGGCGGGTTGATGCGTGTAGTTGACCAGCAGTACGGATTCTCCTGGCTCGGCGTCGCGAATGCCGATCCGGTCAGGAAATCCGGGTTTCTCATCCACGATGTAGCGAATGGCGCCGTACTCGCGCAGCTGCTCGTCGGACAGGCCGAACAGGTGTCGGAATGGTTCGGGTGAAAGGCCGGTAATGCGGAAGCTCATGGAGGTTCTCCGTAGCACGGGATCTATCGTGCTGCGGCGGGGAACTGACCGCTATCCGCTTCTTGCTGTCGAATCTCAGGCGTCGGCAGGCAGGCCGGCGCTCCTGAGCAGCCGACGGTATTGGCCCAGGTGCCGGATGGCGTGTTGTGGCTTGCCCAGGGTTTCGTACAGCCGCGCCAGGTTGAAATGGCCGTCGGCGAGATTCGGATCCTCGGTGATCGCAGCCTGATAGGCCTCGAGCGCGGCGCCGGTGTGGCCGATGTCTTCGAGCAGCACGCCGAAGTTGAACATCAGCACCGGATCGGGCCCGCACTGTTTCATGGCGCGCTCGTAGACGTTTTGAGCCTCGCGAGTTTCGTTCTGCTCGTGCAGCAGGCGGCCCCAGTTGATCCACGCGGCCGCATTGTCCGGCTCCATATCCACGGCACGCCGGTAAGCATCGCCGGCAGCCTGCGGATCGCTTTCCTCCAGTTGCAGCGCCTGGTCGAACCAGTCTTCGGCATCCTGTGCGGCAGACAGCTTCTTGGGCGCCGTACTTTCTTCCTGGCGCTCGACGACTCGCAGCACGCCGTTCTCCATGCTCACGTCGAAACCGAGCACGTACTGGCCGCTGTCCACCTGGAAATGATTCTTGCCGTCGCGCACCACCACTTGATCGCCTACGGCGCCAATGCTCAGGCCCGACAGCGGTACGGCCTCGGGCAGGTGACGACGCAGATCCTTCATCGAGCGGCTGATGCGTCTTCGCGGAACCTTCGCTTCGATCAGCGACCGTGCCGCGCGCAGCACGATGAGATCCTGGAACGAGAAGCGCAGCTCACGCCGCGGGCCGCGAGCAGGTTTGACGAAGCCGCTCTTGATCAGCCCACGCAGCGTGCCGCGTGAGAGTCGCAGGATGCGTTCGATGTCATTGGCGCTATACGTCTGCATGAGCGATTCAGCGGCCTTCGACCTCGCTGACGTGCGGAGCGCCCTCACCCGCGCTATCGCGCGGCCTCTCCCTGGAGGAAGAGGCGAGAAGGGAAGAGCGGTGGGCACTGCCTTCTATCCCCTCTCCCTTTGGGAGAGGGGCAGGGGTGACGGCGGCGACGGTCCAGTGAAAATCCATGCGCCTCTTTACCGCTTGCTCGCCTTGCGTGCGGGTTTGGCCGCTTGCTCGACCCGCTTCGGCGCCTTGCGCGGCCCGAGCTTGGATGCAGAGGCCTTGGCCGCTTCGGTCTTCTCCAGGCTGGCGCGCAGCGCTTCCATCAGATCGATGACCTTGCCGCCGGTCTCCGGCTGGGTTTCGGCCACCGAGATCTCCTGGCCTTCGACCTTCTTCTGGATCGACGCCTCGATGCGGGCGCGCACTTCGTCGGTGTAGGCGCTGGGATCGAACGTATCCGCCGACTGCTGATCGATCAGCTGGCGCGCGAGTTTCATTTCCTGCGGCTTCACGTCGAGTTTGGCGACATCGACTTCCGTGGAGGAGCGCACGTCGGAAGCGAAGTGCAGCTGCTGCATGGTCAACACGTCGCCGACCGGTCGCAGCGCGACGATGTACGCCTTGCCGCGCGAGGCCCAGCGGGCGACGGCGCAGCGCTTGGCTTCCTTGAGTGCTTCGGTCAGCAGGGCATACGGCTTGGCCGCGCCCTTGTCCGGCGTCAGGTAGTAGGTCTTGTCGAAGTACACCGGATCGATGGATTCGATCGGCACGAACTCGGAGATCTCCACCGCGTGCGTGCCCACTTCTTCCAGCTGCTTGATCTCTTCGGGGGTGAAGGTGACGTACTGGTCCTTGGCGAACTCGTAGCCCTTCACCATCTGGTCACGTTCGACCACCGAGCCGTCCTTGATGCAGATGTACTGCTGCTTGAGCCGCGAACCGCAGCCTTTGTGCAGCAGGTTGAAGGAGATGGCGTTGGCGGACTGCGTTGCCGTGTACAGCTTCACCGGAATGGCGACGAGTCCGAAGGAGATGGTCAGTGAACCGATAGAACGTGCGGCCATGGCTGCTACCTTTGGTTCGATGCTGGCAAGGGGCTTCCAGGAAAAGACGTTCCTGGAGGTGCATTGCCGACGGCGGGTAATGACTTATTTTCGATCCTTGCTTCCGAATGCCTTCGCAAGACTCTGTTTTGACGTAAGAACATCATGCCACCGGTCGCCGGTGCCGGCCAAGCGCTGGAGCGCGTTGTGCACGGTGAAATGCTGGGGTTCGGCCGCCTCCAGCTCCTCCCAGGTCAGGGGCATGGAAATGGGGGCGCCGGGCACCCCCCGGGGGGAGTAGGCCACGTTCAGGGTCTTGCCGCGCACGTTCATGTTGTAGTCGATGAAGATCTTGCCGGTGCGTTTGACCACCGCCCACTCCATGGTCACGTCCCGGGGATGCTCCCGCATCACGTGCCGGCCCACCATTTCGCAGATGTGCCGGGCGCCGTCGAAGGTCACGGTGCGCTCGATGGGCACGAACACGTGCAGACCGGTCTTGCCGGAGGTCTTCACCCGGGCGCTGAGCGACATCTGCTTGAGCAGGTCGTTGATCCAGAACGCCACCCGCTTGCCTACCGCAAAGCCCCTCTTGTTCAGCTCGGGCTCGGCGCCCTTGGGCTCCTTGCCTGAGTAGATATACGGATCGATGTCGAACACCAGGAAGTCCGGGTAGTTCAGCACCGAGGCTTCCATGGCCTGCAGCGAGCTGGAGTAGTCGGTGTCGTTGCTGATGGCATCGGCGCCGGGCCTGGCCCGCGAATGCCAGACGTGGAATTCCAGCGTGCCGACCTGGCCCAGCCACAGCAGGGTCGGCAGGTTGTTGCCCATCACATAGTCGTGCTTGCCGTCGCGGTGCTCGGAGAACACGGTGACGATCTCGACGAAGTCGGGCCGCTCCTGGTCCCAGTGCTTCTGGAAGAAGCGCTCGCCGTGGATGCCTTCTGGCATGCGGATCAGGGTCAGCGGTCGGTCGCGCAGATGCGGCAGCATGAAAGGTGAGACGCGTGCGAGATAGCGAAGGTGATCGCGCTTGGTGATCGGCGGCACGCCCGCCTTCTTGTCTCCCGGCCAGTACTCGCGATCGAGATTGGTGAGACGGATCTTCGCGCTGCCCACCGTCAAGTCGAGTCGGGTCGTGTCGTTGTCGAGCTGCTGCAGCACCGACTCGATTTCATTCGTAGGGGTCGCGGAGCGTTTTGCCTTGGGGCGTTTCGTGCTCGGGCCGCTGCGTACGCGACTCGGTGCGATGTCGTCGCGCAGCCGTACGAATACGGGACTGCGCAGATGGCCCTCGGGCGTCCAGCTGTCGAACTCGACTTCGGCCACCAGCTCGGGCTTGACCCAGGTGGCCGGCCCGTTGACCTGCGGCTCGGTCACGAAGGGCGGTTTCTTGATCGTGAGCTCGCTGACGCGCTGGCGCAGATCGCGGATGGATTCGTCGGTCAGCCCGGAGCCGGCGTGACCGACATAGTGCAGTTCCTTGCCTTTGCGATAGCCCAGGAGCAATGAACCGAGTACTTCGCGTGCGCCTTTGCCCTTCGTATAGCCGCCGATGACGAACTCGGAAGTCTGCGTCGCCTTGATCTTGACCCAGGTCGATGAGCGCTTGCCGGGCTGGTATTTGCTGTCGCGGCGCTTGGCGACGATGCCCTCGAAGCCGTGTGAGATCGATGCCTGGTACAGCTGCTCGGCATTCTCCGAGGTGTGGACGAGCTGCAAGTGAGGGGAGGGCAACAGGCATTGCGCGAGATAGCGCTGTCGCTCGCTGTAAGACGCATCCCGCAGGTTGAGCCCGGCGAAGTGCAGCAGGTCGAAACACAGCAGGATGACGGGCGACTGGCGCTGCGCATCGGCAAGCTGTTTGGTGGACTTGAGTTGCGCGCGATTCTGCAATGCGTTGAACGACGGCCGGCCCGATTCGTCGAGCGCAACGATCTCGCCGTCGACAATCATCGTGTCGACCGCCTGGGCCTGCAGGTCGGTGACGATTTCCGGAAACAGCGCCGTCATGTCGATGCCGCGGCGCGATTGCAGGCGCACCGCGCCGTTGTCGATGAATGCCAGCACGCGATAGCCGTCGAGCTTGGGCTCGTACAGCCAGTCCGGATGCGAGCGCGGCGGAGGTTTTGCCGATTCGGCGAGCATGGGCATGAGCTTCTTTGGCAACGCTTCGGTGGGGCCGGCCGGCGAGAGGCGACCTGCTGAAAGCCGCCCGCGCGCAGACTCGGAAACATCGTCGAGCGTTGCGCCGGACAGCACCGACGCGTTCTGCGCCAGCAGGGTGTCGGGCCCGACGAAGCGATCCTTGTGCTTGAGCAGCAACCATTGCTTGTCGGTGGCAGTGCGTACCAGCGCGAATGAGCCTTTCAGCTTCTCGCCGCGCAGAAAGAAACCGAGCTTGCCGTTGGCCAGTTCGGTGCGCACACGCTCTTCGGCTTCGGCGCGATTGCCGAAGGAGTACTGCTGGCCCTCATCGGGCGAATAGACGCCGCAGTCCCAGACGATGACGTTGCCGGCGCCGTACTGCTTTTCCGGGATCACGCCTTCGAAGGAAGCGTAGTCGAACGGATGGTCCTCGACCTCCACCGCCAGCCTGCGCTCGCCGAGCTGCAACGAGGGGCCCTTCGGCACGGCCCAGGATTTCAGTACGCCGTCGAGCTCCAACCGGAAGTCGTAGTGCAGCCTGCGCGCCGCGTGCTTCTGTACCAGGAACAGCAGGGGACCGCTGCGTTCGACGGCTTTTGGCCCGGGCTCGGGCGTACGCTCGAATTTTCGCTTGGCCGCGTAACTCTCGAGTGAGCGTTTCGTGCGCGGCATTCCTGGCGCTCAGTCGAGCCGGCTGATGAAACGATAGGCGGCGAACAGCACGCCGAAGCCAACGTAGAGCCCGAGCAGACCCACGAACATCAGCAGCGCCATCTGATATGTGATGACGTGCCGCGCCAGCAGGGCCAGGATGAGTGTGATCAACACCGTCAGCGAGACGCTGACCACGGCGGCGATCTTCAGTGTCGGATTGTTTGGCATGAGTGTTACCTCGGTGCTGCCAGTGTCCGTGCCCAGTCGACGATGCTCTGCAGTGCCTCCGCACGCACCTCGGCGTCCTTGCGGCCGCTGCGCGCCGGCACGTGAAAGGAATGATCGGCCTGCTGTAAAAGTTTCAGGTGAGCGCGGGTGCCGAGCCGTTCGATGACGGGTTCGAGCAGTTCCAGCGATGCCAGCTCATCGCGCGTGCCCTGTACGAACAGCATCGGAATCGCGACGTTCGACAGATGCTGCGCGCGCTCATCGGATGGCTTGCCCGCGGGATGCAGTGGAAAGGCCAGAAAGGCCAAGCCGCGTACACCCGGTAGCGGCTCGAGTGCCTGTGCCTGCGAAGTCATGCGGCCGCCGAACGATCGGCCGCCGGCAATCAGCGGCAAGCCCGGTGCAAGTTTCGTCGCTGCGGCCACGGCGGCGCGCACGGTGGCATGGCACAGCGGTGGCGGATCGGGCCGTTTCGAGCCGCGCTCCATGTAGGGAAATTGGAAGCGCAACGTCGCTACACCCAGCGCGGCCAGGTCCAGGGCGACCGCTGACATCGACGCATGCTCCATTCCTGCGCCGGCGCCATGCGCGAGCACGAAACAGGTGTGCGCGTTCGCCGGGTGTAGCAGCAACCCCGAGACCGTGTGGCTCGGATCGACCTGGACTGCGATTCGCTCGGCAGGCAAGGAGCTCATGCGGCGAGGCTACAACACCTCGGGGTGCAACGGCCAAGTTCCCCGGTGCTGCGGGAGCGAGCGGGTTCATGCCAGGCGGATGTTGCGGCCGCTGGCGGGATCGGCTCCCTGCTTGGGACGGTCCTGGGTGGCCGCGGACTTGGCGTGCCTGAACGCCTCGCGGGCTTCGACGAAGCCGCTGCCGTCGAAGTCGGCGGTCACGGCGTTGCCGAAAGGATCGGCCTGCCATTGGGCGGCGATCCAGCCTTGCGAGAAGCAGTTGAACTTGAAATCGCTGGTCGGAAACGAGGTGGCGGCCGAAGCGCAGGCCAGGGCCAGGCGCTGCGCCTGAATCGAGTTGGCCCGCCGGGCGGCGATCAGTGGCGCGATGAAGCCGGCGGAACAGCACTGCTGCATCATCACGACCAGCGAGGTGTGCGGCCCCAGCACTTGCAGGTCAGCGCAGAACTCGGCTGCGAAATACTGGCCGCCGCCATGCTCGAACAGGAACGACTGCGGTGGTGTGCGGCCCGTGTCGCCGTGTCCGTTGGTGTGCACCAGCAGCAGGTCCTGCGGTTGCAGCACTGATGCCAGTCGAGCGCATTCGCCTTGAAATGCCGTGCGTGTGCCCGGTCCGTCGATGGCGATCCGGTACGGATCCCGATCCGTCTCGCTGGGCCAGTGGGTGGCACTGAGCGTGGGACTGTCCAGGTGCAGGCCACCGTCGAAATACAGCACACGCACGTTGGCGCGCGCAAAACCATAGTAGTCGGTCAACATGCGATAGCAGTATTCGAGATCGTTCAGCACGCGACGCAGGCCGGCACCTGCAAACAAGATGGCGTAGCGTTGTCCCGCGCTGGAGGAATCCGACGGCGCATTCTCGATCGGCAGCGCGATTCCCTGCTGCGTGTTTGCAGGAACGATGGGCTCATGGATGGCGGTGTAGGTTGCCGGCACCCAATCGGAGTAGGGCGGAAAGCGCGCCGCCTGTTCATATAGAAAGGCGTGGGAATCGGCGTCGTAGAACCGGTAGCGGCACTCGTGGCCGAAATTGGCCCACGGCCGGTCGTCGACGAACACGACCAGGCAGCGTTGCTTGGCGCAGATGCGCTGGAATGCCGGTCCCACCCAGTTCGCTGCTTCATAGGCGGCCGTGTTCAGGTACAGATTGGTCGACTGCCGGCGCTTGCCGCGCAGAGAGTCCACCGCGTCCGCGACGATCGTCCGGTAATCCGCCAGCCGCTCGTCATCATTCAGGTTGCGCTTCATCATCGCGGCTCACCTGCGATCCGAACCGCCGCCGCCCGTGCCGCCGGGGCCGCCGTCCGCGGTGAAGCTCATCACCAGCAGCGCTTCGTTACCCAGGGCGTTCGGGAACTGATACAGCTGCAGCGGACCGAACAGCCGATTGCCGTTGCCGTCCGGGATCTCGATGTCGCACTCCAGCCGTTCGATCGCGACCGACTGGGTCTGCTGGATCTGCGCAATCAACTGGGTGGACGCCGCCACGATGTCGTTGACCGGCTGCGGCGGGTTTGCTACCTGCTGCGGAGGCTTGTTGCCGCGCGGGACCAGCACCAGGTCCTTCCAGCGTGCCGTCATTTTTCCTTTCCTGAAGGTGACCCGGTAATAGTTGATGCGGCCGTCGGTGCGACTGCCCGCCCGCAAGCGGAAGCGGTTCTTGCCGCTGCCGGTCTTGACCATCAGCGGCGCCAGCAGGCCGGTCGTATCCTGCAGCTGCCAGGTTTTTCCGAGCCAGGGATTCGTGCTCATCGTGCCTCCCGCGGTGATCAAGGTTGCTCGTGAACGGAAGCCTGCGACCGGTGAGGATCCAGCTCGGTCGTGGTGAGCGAGAAGGCGCTCCACAGGCTGGGGTCGGCGCCTTGGGCGATCAAGGATCGCATCGCGTTGCCGAGCGCCTGCCGCGGACTTTTCGCCTGGCGCAGCAGGGCGCCATAAAAGAGCGACATCAGCTCGGCCGTCTTGCGATCGGAGACCTGCCACAAGGACGAAAGGACGCTACGCGTGCCGCGTGCCAGCATCACGTACTGCAATCCGATCAGTCCTTCACCTTCTATGCTTTTGCCCAGTGCGGTCTCGCAGCCGCTCAGCACCAGGATTTCCGTGTTGAAGCGCAGGTTCATGGCATCCGCGGCAAGCACCCGGCCATCGATTGGTCGGCCGTTGCCGTCGACGGTGCTCAGGATCAGCGCGGAAAGCTGCGGGATGTCCGGGTCGGCAACCGCGTGCGAAGCGATGTGGATGAAGCGGTAGCCGCTGAAGTCGGTTGCGAGGAAGCGCTCGCGGGTGGCGGCAGTGCCCTCCAGCGTATCGACCTGCCCTGGTCCGAACAGCGTGCGGATTGCTGCGGCTTCCGCAGCGGTGCCGGGTAAACGCCGCAGAGTCGTCTCATCGGCAGCGCTGCGAAACAGCTGGAGCCGTTCGGTGCCGGACCGGACGCTTGCCGTTCGCAAGGCACCGCCGCTGGTCCGCAGGCGGGCATCGTGGGCTTCGTACACCGGGTCGGAGACCAACAGCATCCGGCTGGCCGCTTCGGGTGGTGCCGACCGGGTCTCGAACAGCGAACGTAGCGATGGGGCGATCGCCAGATCGTGACCCTGGGCGAGAAAGCGTGTTCGGTCGTTCAGTGCTGCGAACGGCACGTAGTGCAATGCGCCATCGGCGATGAAAATCAGCGCGGTCTTGTCCGAAACGCTGGCCGCCACCGGCGCAAATATCCTCTGATAGGCGCGCTGCGCGAGTTGCAGTTGCTCGGTTCCGGAGCGTCCATCGCGTAACGCCGTGTGCAGCGCGAGTGCGGCATCGGCGATGGCGCTGCCACTGCCAAGATCGATCAGCGAGATCCGCTCTCTGGTGATCGACCAGGCGAGCGCGTGGGTCTGACCGATCCAGTATTCGACGAGGCCTGCATCCTCAGGAATCGCGTGCAGATCGATCGTCCAGGGTGTCTCGGTGATTGCCGGTTGCAGGCTCGATGCGGCGAGTCGGGATTCGACGTCGGTCAGGCGCTGCCGCAGTTCGGCAATGTCCGAGCGGACCGCCACGATCTCTGGGTCCTCGGTCGTCGCGGTCTCCAGAAGCGATTCGAGTCGCTGTCGTCGCGCCGACAGCTCTGCGTAGAGAGACTGCCGGATCTGCAGCAGTCGCGGCGACTCGTTTGCAGTTGTCATGTCGAGGCGGCGGAAATCCAGCAGGGCACGGGCGCGGGCCTGCTCGGCAACCAGCAACGCATCCAGCGCGAGCGAACTGGCATTCGTCGCTTGCGGGTTGGCGAAGTACTGGTTCGCCAGCACGGAGATCTTCAGATCGAAAGCCGGTCTGGAGGTTGCGAGCAGTCTGGCGCGCAGCTCCGGGTTGGCGCTTTGCAGCCGAATCTGTTCGGCCAGCTGCAATGTTCGCGACAACTCGTCTAGTGCCGCCTGCGGAGCCGAGCGCGCCGCGAGGGACTGTGCCAAAGCCAATGATGCCGAGAACTCGCGCTGCGGCACATCGAGCGCATGAAAAAGGTTGCGTGCCTTGCGATAGTCCGATTCAGCTTGCGTGGGCATGTGCCGGGCCGAAGCGACATACCCGCGCTCCTGCAATGCGACCGCCCGGTTGAAGTCGCCGATCGCGATCTGCGGGTCCGACAGGATCGAGCGCAGCAACGCATCGGCCTGTTCCAGGTTGCCGCCGGCGCGCTGATCGGCCGCAAGCTCGATGGTGGTGGATGCGATGGACGATGGCGACTGCGCCAGGCTCAACGCTTCCTTGCGAACTGCGATGGCCCGCGCGTGTTCGCCCTTCTCGCGAAAGATAGTCGCCATCTTGGACAGAATCGTGCGACGGCCGCTGCTGATGCGGCTCGCGTCCGCCATCGCCAGGGCTTGCGTATAGAAGTCGAGGGCCAGCTCGGTTGCGCCGGTCCGGTCGTACACCCGGCCGATGTTGTCGAGGATGGTGACTTCCCACCATTTGTCCTGCGCGATGCGGATCAGGTCCAGGCTCTCGCTCAACTGTTGCAAGGCTGCGTCGTAATTGCCCGCAGCGGTGTTGGCGAGCGCGCTGTTGTTGAGGATGGCGGCGTAGAGCGTCGGGTCCTGTTTCGGTTGCAGCAGCGCCAGTGCACGCGAATACAACGGCAGCGCGGCAGAGAGTCGGCCCAGGCCGTAGTCCGTCCAGGCAATGTTCTGCAGCACCTGCGCCTGCTTTTGTGTCTCCCCCGCCTGCTCGTAGAGCGCCAGTGCGCGCTCGAAGGCGGGGAAGGCGTTGCGATAGTCATCGGCCATCTGCGACGCCAGCCCCAGATCGTTGAGCGCCAGTGCCTGGTCATAGGGCTCGCCTCGTTTCTCGTGCGCGGCTGCGGCCGAGGTGAGCAGGCGGTGAATGCGTTGAGTCCGCGACTCTGGCTTCAATCCGGCGTCGTTACCGCAGTCGAGCTTTGCCGATGGCGTAGTTTCCATCAGCGCCGCAGCAAGCAAAGCCTGCGTCTTGGCGACGCCATAGGCCGCGCCGATGCTCCTATAAGTGTGCATGGCACGGTCCGCAGCCGCACAGGATGCCTCCCAGTCCTGAACGCCCCAGTACAAAGCTGCGGCCTCGGCGTGTTGGGCTTCTGCAAGCAGCGCGGACGAATTTGCAGCTGCAGGAGATTCGGCAATCCTGGCGTAGCCCTTGGCGCTGGCAGCGTAGGCGGCTGCAGCATCCGTCTCCGAGCTGGCTCGCAGCCCCAACGTGACCAGTTGTCCAGTAGCGAACTGGGAGTCGGCCGCAGCCAGCGATCGCTGGAGCTCGACGCACTCATTCCCAGCTTCGCCCGTCTGCAGTGCGACCGCTCGAACGTCTACGTGTCCGCGTGAGCTCGTGTACTCCTTCGCCACGAGATCGATGGCATACCCGGCTCCCGGTACTGCTGTGAAAGTCGCGCGTTGCGTGCCGGTGCGAAAAATAGGGCTGTCCGACAAGGCTGTGGTCTTGCCGTCGCGCATGACTTCGAGCCGGACATCGATTCCGCGCTCGCGAGCGAAGATCAGTATGTCGGTGCCAGACGGTAGTAGCAGCTGGCGGCGTGTGCGTTCGCCGCCGCTCAGGTCGAAGGTCATCTCGAAGATGGGCGGTCGACTGGCCAGCATTGGTTGGCAGTCCGCGGCAGTCGTCGCGGCGCAGCAGAGTTGCAGCAACGCGCAGATGCCAATGCTTGCGGCGGGAATCGGCCGGATTCTCATCGCTGGTATCGCGGACGCGCCGCTCCCAAAGCATCTGACTGCTTCACGCCTCCATGAAGAAGCCGGTTCCAGCGGCCAGTCAGAATCACCGGGCCAGGATTGCGCGGATGCCGAACGTCGTCGCTGCCATGTCGGCGTCGTTGGAGACGCTGAGCTGGTAGTCGCCCGGCGTCATTCGTTGCGAGTCGACGAAGATCGTGATGAACCCATCGCCGGCCGGTCGCAATCCTTCGAGGGTTGCGGCCGGTTCGACGTGACCATCATCTGCAAGCCGTTGCAGCGAAGCACGATAAGCCGTCGCTTGCGGTGTAGCCACGTCCGGCAATACACGCAGCTGAATCGCCTGGCGCGATGCCGGCAGCTCGATGATGGTGGTGCGTACACTGCCGCGCGCGTGGAATACGGCATAGGTATTGACCAGGTGCAGCGGGTTGCCACTGCTGTCCACCAATGCCGAAAGCTCTGCAGTCAGCATCGGTTTTGCATCGCCGGTCCAGCGCAATACGCCGATTCCGATCATCAGTGCCGCGACCGCTGCAGCCACACCGTACAGCCAACGCCCGGCCGGCGGTTGCTCCTGGACGAGATCTGCGAGCCGGCCATTTCTGCGCAGCTTCGCCAGGCCCAGCTTGAAGCGCGCGGTGGCCTCCAGCTCGCGCAGTGCCTGCGGATCGGTGAGGAGTCGTTCCTCGAACGCCGTGCGCTCATCCTCCGGCAGCTGGTTCGCAAGGTAGCGGCTGGCGAGCGTCGGATCGTCCGTGGCAAGGTGAGTGACTGACATGGCGACTCCTTGCTACAGCAGCCAGGAGAACACGTCGGACCGATCCAGTCCGTGCCGCTCGAGCAGTTCCTTCAGTCGCCGGCGTGCGCGATGCAGGATCGTCGCGAACTGCGCCGGCGTCAGGCGCAGGTCGCGGCAGATGATCTCCTTGTCCTCCTCGTCCAGGTAGAACCGGATCAGCAGGGTCCGGTCGCGCGCCGATTCCATGCTGCGGATGATGCGGATCACCTGGTCGGTGACGCGGCCATCCTGGTCGAAATCGTCCGCTGCATCCTCGGCGCCGAGCGTGTCGATGACGCTGGCGTTCGCCCGCAGATCCGCCCGTTCGCCGGCGCTGCGCCGACGATTGCGCAGATGGTTCATCGCGACCTGGAAGATATAGCCGCAGATCTGCTCGGGTCGCTCCAGGCGCCCTTCCCGGTACTTCTCCCAAGCCGTGCAGATGGCGTCATTGAGCAGGTCCGCGGCGGCCTGCGGGTCGCCGGTGCGCCGGAAGATCAACGTGCGCAGGCCGACGTAGTCGCGGCCGATGAGCGCCTCGACGTCGCTGCGCTGTAAGTCGCGTGCCGCGAAACTGTTCGAGCCGGTAGCCGGTCGATCATGCGCGTGCGAATCGGCTCGGGGTGACGAGGACGATTCCAGCGTTGCATCGGTACCGGTCACGTGAGCGTCCGTCAGTGCCTGGATTGAGAGGAGCTGATGCACCGCCAGCCTCCGGGTTTTGGATTCAGCGCCTTCGTTGGGTGAATTGCAACAAGAGCGGTGTGACCGCTCCTGTTGCCAAGTCGACGCAACTCAAACGTTGCGGCGTGCGGTCTTCTCTTTGTGCATTGCACTCAGGATGCGGTTGTTGACTTTGCCGACGGCGTCGTCGATTGCACGTTCGCGGCACTGGCTCGCCAGGTACATGGCCTGCACCGAGCGCGATTCCGAGCCACCGCAAACCACCTTCGCGGCTGTCCGGATCCGTCGATACAGCGTCTGGATGCCTGCGGGGTTGGCCAGATTCAGATCGTCGTAGCGCACGACCACGCTGTTCTCCGGCAGCGGTGTGCCGGCTGTGGCGGCAAGCGCACCGCAGGAGAGAGCGGCGGTCACGCAGCAGTTCAACAGGGATTTCACGATGCGTCGATGAGCGTTCATGTCAGGTTCCTCCGTAGAAGGGTATCGAGCGGGTCCTCGATAGGTTTCTGTGGGCATGAGCGCTTCCATTGCAGCGACGTGCCCGAAAGTCGCGGGGCCGAGGGACTCGTTCCGAGCTGCAAGAGCCGGTGGTGCGTTGCAGTGCTCAGCAGGTAAGGGGGACCCTGAATTCGGTCCGGGGGGCTCAGAAAACGATCGCTCGCGCCGACAACCGGAAATGGAGGCATCAGGCGCGAGCGTTCGCGCCGCCTTTCGAGGAGTGTCGACGAATCATGAGAATGAATGGACCGGTCACCCAGGCGGAGTACGTGTTGCCCGATGACGAGGTCATCATCACGCACACGGATCCGAGCAGCCGCATCACTTACGCCAATCCCGCTTTCCTGAGCAGCAGCGAATTTTCGCTGGAGGAATGCCTGGGCCAGCCGCAGAACATCGTGCGGCATCCGGACATCCCGCGCGAAGTCTTCGCCGACCTGTGGGCCACCATCCGTGCCGGCCGCAGCTGGACCGGCATCGTGAAGAATCGCCGCAAGAACGGCGGCTTCTACTGGGTGCGCGCCAACATCACGCCGATGATGGATGGCGGCCGGATCGTCGGCTACATGTCGGTGCGGGTCAAACCCACGCGCGAGGAGATTCAGCAGTCGGAGCGCATCTATGCCGACATCCGCAACGGTCGGGCGCGCAATCTCAAGATCGAGGAAGGCAACATCGTCGACACCTCCATGCTCGGCGCCGTCAAGCGGATGCTGTCGCCGTCGCTGCGTGTCGGCACCTGGGTGGTGATCGGCTTGCTGGGCGCGCTGCTGGCCACCATGACGGCCATGAGTTTCGCCCAATCCGGCTTCAGCCTGATGAGCGTGCTCGGCCTGGTGGCGACCATCGTGGCGCTGTCGAACATGTTCTACGTGCAGAACAGTGTCGTGCAGCCTCTGCTGAAAATGCAGCGTGCGGCGTTCCAGCTGCTCAGCGGCGATACGCGCAGCCGCATTCCGATCGAGGGTGTGAT
>Ga0182747_1000620_pt1 | contig 32306 bp, 27 predicted proteins | sample eDN3rd30CBELigBY_FD_128526 | JGI IMG/M metagenome (GOLD analysis project Ga0182747, IMG submission 128526) | Enriched backyard soil microbial communities from Emeryville, California, USA - eDNA 3rd pass 30_C BE-Lig BY (version 2) (version 2) | ecosystem: Environmental > Terrestrial > Soil >... | reverse complement strand
CCGAGATGCCCGGCACGCGGAGGGCGTAGATCGACGCGAAGTACGTGACGATGCCCACCACGACGCCGGCGAGGACCGTCGGGACGAGCATCGCGGCGGACGACGGAGCCAGGGAGGAGACGACGCCGTACACGAACCCGCCCATGATGCCGGCGGCGACGACGAGCTTGAGCCAGGTGTGGGCCAGGCCGCGCCAGTCGAAGCCGGGACTCCGGCGGGCGAGGACCACGACGGTGACGGCGGCGGCCACGGTGTAGGCGAGCGAGAACGAGAGGGCGAGCCCCACGACGCCCCACCAGCGGGCGAACACGACGGCGGCCGCGATGTTGATGGCGTTCTCACCGCAGTTGATGATGAACGGGGTCCTCGTGTCCTTCATCGCGTAGAAGCCACGGAGCCCGTACAGGTAGGTCGAGAAGCCGGGGAGCCCGAAGGCGAACGCGGCGATGATCCCGCTGAGCCCGAGGGCCTTGCCGAGGTCGCCGGTGGCCGTGAAGGTCCGGGCGTCGAGGCCCTTGGGGAGGGCGAGGTAGCCCACCGCGGCCGGGATGATCAAGAGCGCGGTCAGTCGGAAGCCGAGGAGCAGCTGGCTGTTGAAGAGCGACCGGTCCCCGCGGGAGTCGGCTCGGCCGAGGAGGGGCTCGAAGGTGGTCATGATCGACACGGCGAGGAGGGCGTGGGGGAGTTGGAAGTACTGGTAGGCGACCGTGTAGCGGGTGGGGTCACCGGTGCTGGGCTTGGCCAGGATCTGGATGACCACGACGGCGATCAGGTTGGCGATGACGTAGCCGAAGGTCCAGCCGGACAGGCGGATCGCCCGGCGCACCGCGGGATGGCGCATCTTCACCTTGAACTTGAGCCGGACGCCGGAGCGCCGGATGGCCGGATACAGCGAGAGCGCCATCACGACGATGCCGAGCGTGGTCCCGACGCCGAGGATCCAGATGAGCCGCCGGTCAGCGGCCGCGTCGCGGAGGCTGGGGTTGCCGCCGGCCACCTTGACGGCGAGGACGAGGGTGGCGATGGCGATGACGTTGTTGAGCACCGGGGCCCACGCCGCGGCCATGAACCGGTGGCGTGAGTTCAAGACCGCTGACCAGACCGCCATGAGACCGTAGAAGAACACCTGGGGGGCGAACAGGAGCGACAGCGGCACCCCGACCTCGAGGTAGACGTCGTGGTTCGCCTTCGGGGCGCCGGTGGCGAACAGGTGCATGAGGGCGGGGCCGACGATGAGCGCCAGCAGCGAGACGATCACCAGCGCGACCAGTGCGAACGAGATGATCGCCGACGTGCCGTCCTGGCCGTCGCCTCGTTCCATGTCGTCGGTGAACAGCGGGACGAGCGACGCGGTGAGGACCCCGCCCAAGATGAGCTCGTAGATCATGTTGGGGGTGTTGTTCGCCCCGTTGTAGGCGTCGTTCAGCCCGCCGACGAGCGCCACCAGGATCAGGCTGGTGCGGACCAGCCCGGTGAGCCGGGAGACGGCCGTGCCGCTGGCCACGAGGAGGTTGGCCTGCAGCAGGCCCTTCGCCGACGACGCCTTGGCCTCGGTCGCCAGGTGGCGGGGATCGTCGTTGAGCCCGACGGCGGGAGCCGTCTCCTCCGCGGTCGCCGCACCACCGACCGGCGGGGGGACCGGAGCATCGTCGAGCACCCAGATGTCAGGATCGGGATCGAGGAGGGTCGTCGCCCCCGGGCCCGTGGGCGGCTGCCAGACCAGGTCGGAGAACGACTCGAGCGGTGGGCTGAGCCAGGGCACCGCCGGGGGGAGCGGTTCGGGCGCGCCGAGGGCCGAGATGGTCCGGGGCCGGACGACGGTGGGGCGGTCGGGCCGGTCGCGGCGCTGCTCCGGGGGCTGCCACACGGGCGCGGGGTCGTTCTCCTCGTCGAAGGTCATGGGCTCAGCTGTCCAGGGAGCCTTGAGCCGTGCCCGGAGGCGGCTCGGGCAGCGGTACCGGAGCGGGCGAACCGGCACCACCGGCGATGCCGAGGTCCTGGGGGCCCGTCCCGTCGAGCGAGGTCATCGCGGTGCGCAGGGCGGTGAGGCTGCCGACGATGTCGTCGACGTCGCTGCTCACCGTGCTGAGGTCACCGTGGTCGGTGACCGACAGCTCGATGGCCTGGGTCACCGCCTCGTCGAGGCGGGCGTGGATCAGGCGCAGCTCGTCGTACGTCGATGCGACGAGCGCGTCCATGCGGCGGGCGGTGTCGAGCTGGGCGTTGAGCGATGCGATCGTGCGGGCCTGGGTGGGCGAGGCGGTCGCTCCGGGCGGGATCTGGCCGGCCGCCTGCTGCAGCTCCCACTGGGTCTCCCGGTCGTCGATGCGCTTGCGGGCCGTCGAGAGCAGCTGGCCCTGCTGGGCGACCTTCCAGCACTCGTTCACGGCGTCGTCGATCCGGTCACCGGTCTCGTGCAGCGCGTCGCGGAGGGGCCCGGCCTTGAACGCCCCGATGGCATCCGTGTAGCGGTGGCGGGCCTGGATGGCGTCTTTGACGGCGTGGCGCCAGGGCTCGTTGACGCCGAACGGGTCGATGCTGGCGGTCGCCCCGTTGCGGGGGATGGCGAGCGCCACCCGGCCCCCGTAGCCCAGGGCGCCGCCGAGCAGCCCGCCGAACACCGGTCCGAGCAGCCCGCCGGTGCCGATCGTGGCCAAGATGCCGAGGGCCGCACCGGCGCCGAGGGCGACGATCCCCGAGGGCGAGGTGAGGGCGCGGGCGACGGGCGGGGAGAAGAACCGGTCCCGCAAGCTCACCGTTGCCACCCCTTGTTTCTACCCGGTGGCTGCGCGGCCACCGAGTTCGCGGCCGAGGGCGCCCTCAGAAGTTGGAGACCACAGCGGTGAAGACCTGCGAGATGGTGGCGGGGTTGCTGGCGTCGTAGGCCGCGGCGTTGGTCGACTCGGCGATGCGCTCGAGGGTGTCGAAGTCGGCCTGCTTGCCGTAGGCGATGGTGAACACCCGGATGGGGGTGGCGTTCTCGCCGTTGGTCCCGGACTGGAGCGTGGTGAGGAGCTCATCGAGCTGGTCGCGGTCGTCGGAGGTGTCGCCGTCGTCGTTCACGCCGTCGGTCAGCAGCACCACGGCGTTGATCAGCGACGGGTCGTAGCCATCGGCCATGTCCTCGAAGGAGTCCTGGGTCACCTCGTAGAGCGGGGTGGCGTGCTGGGGCAGCTGATCGCGGATCTGGGATGCGAGCCGCTCGCGGTTCGTCGACATGGGCTGGATCTCGAGGAGGTCGAGGTAGTTCTCGTCCTCCCGGGAGCCCAGGTCGGTGCTGAAGACGCGGAGGCCGACCTCGTCGTCGCCCTTGAACTCGTCGAGGGCGTCGATGGCGGCCCGCTTGGCCAGGTCGAGCTTGGTGTCGCTGGCCGGATCGTCGGGATCGGCCGGCTCCTCCATGGAGCCCGAGACGTCGAGGACCAGGAGCACGCGGGCGCCCTTGCGCTGCTGCTTCCAGTTCTCGAGCATGTCGATCATCACCGACGGCTGGGGGACCTGGAGGAGCTTCGACGGCTGGGTGGGGTCGACGCCGTTGCCCTTGGTGATGGGGGCGCCGACGGCGACGTCGGGGTTGCCGGGGCGGAAGCCGTACTCCAGCACCTTCTTCTGGGCCGCCGGGCGCTGCACCGCCTCGATGAACGCCTCGGCCCCCTCCTTCTCCTGGGCGCTGACCCAATCGGCGTCGAGCACGTAGAGGGGGCTGTCGCTGTAGAGCGTCCCCTCCTTCGGGTAGATCGCCACCAGCGGGACCTTGGGCTTGCGGGGGGTCTCACCGGGGTCGAGCACGCCGTCGGGGTTGCCCTGGTTGTAGTCGATGAGCGACTTCTCCTCGACGGCGACGGCCGACGCGTAGAGCAGCGACGTGCCCGACCGGTCGGTGCGGAACCAGTTGTTGAGGAACGTCATCGTGATGTCGCCGTAGTGGACCACCGAGGACTCGACCTGGCGGCCGAGGTCCTTCGTCCTCTGGGCGTCGAGGTCCTCCTTCGACAGGTCCCGGGTCTTGCCGGTGGCGGCGTAGTTCTGGCCGATCAGGGCGTTGAGGCCGCTGGTGGAGAAGTTCGGGTTCGTCTTGCCGAGCTTGAAGGCGCCCCACTCGGGGTGCCCGTACTTGGCCCAGCCCTCGCCGGAGGTGGCGAGCTGGGCGATGTCGGCCCAGCCGATGGGGGTCGTCGGGTAGCCGAGGGCGTCGGCCATCGGCTTGGGCATGCCGATGACGAGCGGCGTGAGCATGAACGACACCGGCTTCGGCGACGCCATCGCCGGCTTGCCGGCGTCGGCCAGCTGCTGGTCGAGGATCTGGCCCCAGCTGGAGGCGGCCGGGGACCAGATGACGGGTCGAGGGCCTTCGGACGCCTCGTCCCAGCCTTCGGCCAGCGCCGTGGTGGCTCCGCCGGATGCCTTCGAGTACGGGCGCACGAAGGCGCAGCCGCCGGAGATCTCCGCATCCTCCGATCGGTTGAACTGCTGGGCGAGATCGGTCATCAGGTCGATCTTCTCGGAGGAGACCGCCACGTCGATGACCGTGCAGTCGCCCGGGTCGCCGAAGGGGTCGTTCGACGAGGAGCCGTCCGAGCCCCCGCTGCCCGACGAGCACCCGGCCGCGAGCGCGGCGGCGGCCGCGCCGATGCTGACGAGCTTCATCCACCGGGATCGGGGCTGTGGCACCATCTCAACCCACCTTCTTCTGGACTTGGTACAGGAAGCCTGCCAGGGCATCGTCGGCCGATCCCGTGCACGGCGCGAACCCGACCGAGGTGAGGGCCGTCTTCGCCGCCTTGGGCAGATCCTTGCAGCCGAGCCCGTCGACGTCGTCCTCGTGACCGCTCCGAGCGGCGAGGACCACCGTCAGCTCCGACTCGGGAGACGACGCGATGATCTTCAGGTTGCGGCTTCGGCCGGCGGGGGTGGTCGTCTGGCGTTCGAGGAGGGCATCGGGACCGGCGACCATCGACAGCGAACCGACCCGCGTGGTCAGCCGCTGGGCCATCGTGGTGGCATCCGACTGACCCTCTGCGGGGCTCCGGACGATGGCGTCGAGCGCACCGACGTCGAGCGTCGAGGGGTCGTCGTCAGCGGCGAACGCCTGGGCGAACGGAGCGAGGCGGGCGATGCCCTCGGACGTGGCCGGATCGCCGACGCCGATCGACAGCTCCGGGGCCAGCCCGCCGAGGCAGGCCCAGGTCGTGGTGGCCCGGCAATCAGCAGCGAGGTTCGTCGCCGTGCTCCCGTCGGCGAGGATCACCTCCGGTGCCGACCCGAACGCCTCGGTGGTGGACCAGACCGACGTGGTGCCCGAGCGGGAGCTGACGTAGTTGGCGATCTGCGGTGCCGGGTTCCAGGTGACCCAGGCGTCGACGTCGGACGGAGGCGCTGCCGCGTCGGGAAGGTCGAGCGCTGGGGGATCGTCGGCGATGAGGCCGTCGGCCGCCATCGCCTCGCAGACGGCGAGGAGCTCCGGGGTGCAGGCCACGACCGGTGCGCCGCCGCTGCTCGACTGCTTGGGGCCGTCTGAGCCGCCGCCGTCGTCGCTCACGAGGAGGCCGCGGATGAAGATGGCGAGCGCGATCAGGGCGAACGCCCCGATGACCGCAGCGCCCCGGCTCTTCATCATGGTGCCGAACGCTACTGGTGCACCGCTCGGCGCCGGTGCCGGAGCGCCGTCAGGTGGTGCTGCTGTGGCGGGGCCCCTGGCCGGGCTCGGCGATGTCCGCCGCGGTGAGGGCGGTGAGCTGCTCGTCGGTGGGGTCGGTCAGCGCCACGACGCGGCTGGCCTGGCGGGCGACCGCGTCCTCGAACAGGTTCCGGGCCAGGCGGCCGTTGCCGAAGCCCTTGTCCCGCGGGACCGAGGCGAACCACGCCCGGACCTTCGCCTCGGCGCCGGCATCGGCCTGGTAGCCGGCCTCCTCTCCCTGGTCGACGAAGATCCGCCACAGCTCGTCGTCGTCGTAGTCCGGGAAGAAGATCGTCTTCGGGAAGCGGGAGGCCAGGCCCGGGTTGGCGCCGATGAACTCGGCCATCTCGTCGGGGTACCCGGCCGCGATCACCACCAGCTCCTCGCGCCGGTCCTCGATCACCTTCACGATCGTGTCGATGGCCTCGCGGCCGAAGTCGTTCTCGCCGCCGCGGGCCAAGGCGTAGGCCTCGTCGATGAGCAAGACGCCACCGGTCGCGCGGTCCGCGACCTCCATGACCTTGAGGGCGGTCTGGCCGACGAACCCCGAGACCAGCCCGGAGCGGTCGGTCTCCACGAGCTGGCCCCGCTCCACCACGCCGAGCGAGCGGTAGATCGCCGCCAGGAGGCGGGCGACGGTGGTCTTGCCGGTGCCGGGGTTCCCGGTGAAGACCAGGTGGCGGGACTGTGGCGTCGTGGGCAGCTTCCGCTCGGTGCGGAGCTGCTGGACGCGCAGGAGGTTGGTGACGAGGCGCACCTCGGTCTTGACGCTGTCGAGTCCGACCAGGTCGTCGAGCTCGGCGAGCAGCTCCTCGATCGGCCGGGCGGGAGGGAGCGGTTCGGCGGCCGGCGCTGCCGTGCCGCCCGCCGCGATGGCGGCCTGGTCGGCGCCGGCGGCGGCGGGGGTGCCGGTCGCGGGCGGTCCGCTGCGAGGCGGCAGGGGCGACGACGGCAGGCCGGACATGGCCTGGAGCATCTGGTTGCGGAACTCGTCGATCGCCTGCAGCTCGGCGCGTGACGGCGCCGCCTCCAGGGCGGCCACGGTGAACGCGAGGTTCAGCGACCGGTCGTAGTAGGTCCGGCTGTGGCTGGTGCCGAAGCGCCGATCGGCCGTGACCAGGATCTCGAACATGGGCGACACCTGGTCCAACCAGCCCGCTCGGCCCACGAGGAGGTCGCTGCGCCGCAGGTCGTCGGGCTTGGCTCGGGCGAGCTGCGCCGGCAGCCAGCGGCCGAAGGCGAAGATCAGGCCCCACAGCTCGTCGTCGGTGTGGCTGCGATCGACGTCGATGAGCGCCGTGGTGAGGTGGAACGCCTCGGTGGCGACGTCGCGGTCCATCTCCTTGCTGTCGAGATCCGGCAGGCGAGCGACGACGTCGCGCATCGCGGGCGCGATCTCGGCCACGAACGCCTCGACCGCCCGCTGCATCTGCTTCGGCTCGCTCAGCACGGCCCCGTCATCCCCGCGGGTCCCGCCACATCAGCCAGATCGGCGGGCCACCGCCGGGAGCGATCTCCTCGCGCACCTCGAACCCGTGCCGGGCGTAGAAGGGGACGTTCTGCTCCTTCGACGATTCCAGGTACGCCCCCAGGCCCTGCTCGTCGCAGCGGTCGGTGACGGCTCGGATGAGGGCGCTCCCGACGCCCGACCCCTGGTGCTCGGGATCGGTGCCGAGGATCGCCAGGTACCAGTGCGGCGGGTCCTTCGGGTGCTTGCGCTCCATGGCCGCCAGGTCGGCGATGGCCCGGCGGAGCCGTCCTCGGAACAGGCGCACCGAGGGGATGGCGAGCGCCAGCCCCTCCGACACGGTGCCCCTCCAGTGCCCCGGCGGGGCCCAGATGGCCGCGCCCCGGACCTGGTGGTCGACGAGGACCTCGCCGTGGCCGCGGTGCTGCGACCGCGCCTCGGCCTCGAACCACGCCGCGGCCCGCGTGGACCAGTCGGCCTTGGGCGAGGCCAGGTGGCTCCAGACCGGGTCGCCGTCGAACGCCGCGGCGAGCGCGCGGCCGACCGCAGGCAGGTCAGCAGCGGTGGCGGGGCGGATGACAGGCACGGTCGCCACCCTAGGACGCGCTCAGGTCCCGATAGCCTCTCGCTGTGCCTGCCACCACGCCCATCGCCGAGCTCGGCCGCCGCGCCAAGGCGGCCTCGCGCACCCTCGCCTCCGCGTCCACCAGCCAGAAGGACGATGCGCTCCGTGCCGCGGCCGCGCTGCTGGTCGCCCGCACGGACGACCTCCTGGCCGCCAACGCCGATGATGTCGCCCGAGCGGAGGCCGACGGCGTCTCGGCTGCGGTGGTCGACCGGCTCCGCCTCGATGCCGGCCGTGTCGCCGCGATGGCGAGCGGACTCGAGCAGGTGGCGGGTCTGGCCGATCCGGTCGGCGAGGTGCTCGACGGGTGGGTCCGCCCCAACGGGCTCCAGATCTCCCGGGTGCGCGTGCCGCTGGGCGTCGTCGCCATCATCTACGAGAACCGTCCCAACGTGACCTCTGACGCAGCGGGCCTGTGCCTGAAGTCCGGCAACTCGGCCTTCTTGCGGGGCTCGTCGGGGGCGATCACCTCGAACACGGCGATCGCGGCGGTGCTGCGCGAGGCCTACGAGAAGGTCGGTCTCCCTGCCGACGCGCTGGTGCTGGTCGAAGACACCCGCCGCGAGGCTGCGGTCGAGTTCATGCGCCAGCGCGGCGCCATCGACTGCCTGATCCCCCGGGGCGGCCCTTCGCTCATCGCGTCGATCCTCGAGCACGCCACGGTTCCCTACGTGATCGACGGCGACGGCAACTGCCACATCTACGTCGATGCCGATGCCGATCTGGAGATGGCCGGCCGCATCATCGTCAACGCCAAGACGCAGCGGCCGTCGGTGTGCAACGCCGCCGAGACGGTGCTGGTGCACCGCTCGGTGGCCGAGGCGCTCCTGCCGGCGCTGCGCACGGCGCTCTCGGGCGTCGACCTGGTCGGTGACGACGCCGTCCGGGCGATCGTGCCCACGGCCGGCGAGGCGACGGAGGACGACTGGGCCCACGAGTTCCTCGACCTCAAGCTCGCGGTCGGGATCGTCGACGGCCTCGACGCCGCCATCGCCCACATCGCCCGCTACGGCTCGGGCCACAGCGAGGCGATCATCACCCGCTCGTTCGATGCCGCCGAGCGCTTCACCCGGGAGGTCGACGCCGCTGCCGTCCTCGTGAACGCATCCACCCGGTTCGTCGACGGCGAGGAGTTCGGGTTCGGCGCCGAGATCGGCATCAGCACCCAGAAGCTGCACGCTCGTGGCCCGATGGGCCTGCGGGAGCTCACCACCGCCAAGTACGTCGTCCGCGGTTCGGGCCAGACCCGGGCCTGACCGCCCCGGGGCGATCAGGCCAAGCGGGGGAGGGCGTCGGCGGCCCGGTGGCCGAGCGCCTTGACCTGGGGGCCGAGGTCCGACGCCAGCTCCTTCACCTGCGGCGCCAGCTCCGCGGCCTTCTCGCGCACGACGGGAGCGAGGTCGGCGGCCCTGTCCTGCGCCTGGTGGCCGAGGGCCACGGCGCGCCCAGCCGCGTCGTGGCGAGCCGGCGCGGTGTCCTCGATCAGCTGGTGCGCCTGCTCGCGAGCCGCCCGCCAGCCGTGCACGGCCCGGTCGGCGGCGACCTCGGCGCCGAGCTTGCCGCCCTTCCCGGCGGCCTTGGCGTTGGCCCTGGCCAGCTTGGCGTTGGCCGCCGCCAGGCGCTTGGCCGCCTTGGCATCGGCCTTGGCCGCCTTGCCGGCGACCGATGCGGTCGCAGCAGCGGCGGTGGCGATCACGCCGCTGTCGTCGCGCCGGTTCTTGGCGCGCCACGCCAGTCCGGGCCGGCCCTCGGTGTCGGCTGCCGCGAGGATGAGGCCGCCGAGCAGGCCCGCGTTCTTCAGGAAGTGGATCTGCTGGGCCTTGCGCTCGTCGCCCTCGAACTCCCAGAACCGGTGGCCGGCGAGGGTGGTGGGCACGAGCGACGCGGCCAGGGCCGTGGACGCCAGGCGGGGCGCCTTGCCGGCGGCGAGCAGCAGTCCAGCGCCCACCTGCACGGCGCCGTTGATGCGGACGTAGGTCTCGTCGGCCAGGTCGATGCCGCCGATCGCCACCCGGCGCACCGGCTCGGCCGCGCCGTCCACGGCGGATGCCGCGGCCCCGGCGGCGTCCCGAGCGCGCTCGTCGGGCGTGGCCTCGGCGATGTCGGCCGTCACGGCGACGGCGGCGTCAGCGAGGCCCGCCGCTCCCGTGGCGACCTTCTGGGCCGCGGGCTGGACGGCTTGGCGATCGACCAGATCGATGACCGGTTCGGCCACCTGCGCGGGACCGGATGGACGCCGGAGCGACTCGATGCCGGAGGTGATGAAGATCGTGGACAGGAGGGGGCGGGCGATGCGTCGAACCAACATGCGCCCCCACTTCCCCTGGCGGCGCCGTCCTACACCCGGTCCGCTGGTGCGCAGAGCGGGCGACGAGGTGCCCTCCTGCTCGGCCTCATCGGCCTCGGGCTGGGCCTGCTCGGCGCCAGCGCCTCGGTGGCCCGCGGCCCGATCCGCACGGCCTGATCCTGGTCCCGCCGGCCGGTCATTTCGATTGACCGGCCGGTCAAGACCGGCGGTAACCTGCGCCAATGACCGATCCCCGCTTCGAGTCCGTCGCCGCCGTCCGAGAGGGGCTGCGCAAGGTGGACTACCTGTCCGACGAAGGCATCGCCGGCATCGTCTACCTCGCCGACCGGCTCCAGAAGCCGATCCTGGTGGAGGGCCCGGCCGGCACCGGCAAGACCCAGCTGGCCAAGTCGGTGGCCGAGATGATCGGCGCCCGCCTCATCCGCCTCCAGTGCTACGAGGGCCTCGACGAAGCCAAGGCGCTCTACGAGTGGAACTACAAGAAGCAGCTCCTGCGCATCCAGGCGTCGGGCGGCGAGGGCGACTCGTGGGACACGGTCGAAGACGACCTGTTCTCCGACGAGTTCCTCATGGAGCGCCCGCTGCTGGAGGCCATCCGCGCCGACGAGCCGGTCGTGCTGCTCATCGACGAGGTGGACCGCGTCGAGGTCGAGACCGAGGCCCTGCTCCTGGAGATCCTGTCGGACTACCAGGTGTCCATCCCGGAGCTGGGCACCGTCACGGCCAAGCAGATCCCGCTGGTGTTCCTCACCTCGAACAACACCCGTGAGCTGTCCGAGGCCCTCAAGCGCCGCTGCCTGTTCCTCCACGTCGACTACCCCGACCTGGAGCGCGAGAAGGAGATCGTCCTCACCAAGGTCCCCGACATCACCGACAACCTGGCCGACCAGGTGGCCCGCATCGTGCGGTCGCTGCGCCAGCTGGAGCTGAAGAAGAGCCCGTCGGTGTCCGAGACCCTGGATTGGGCCAACACGCTCATGCTGCTCGGCGTCGAGCAGATCGACGCCGAGACCGCGTCGGGCACCGCCAACATCTTGCTGAAGTACCAGTCCGACATCGCCAAGGCGGTCCGTGAGTTCGCGGCCGACAAGCAGGGCGCCCGGCAGTTCGCCCCGGGGCCGAAGTAGGCGTCGTGGCCGACACCGCCGAGCCCGAGGTCCACGCGGCAGGGGAGCCCCTGCTCGATCTGTTGAACGGGTTCATCGTCGAACTGCGGGAGGCCGGCCTGCCGGTCAGCCTTACCGAGAACCTCGACGCCATGGCGGCCATCGAGCACATCCCGCTCGAGGAGCGGGAGACGTTCAAGTACGCCCTGGCCGCCACCCTGGTGAAGAACCAGGCCCACTGGCGCTCGTTCGAGACGGTGTTCGAGGTGTACTTCTCGCTGCGCGGCGCCAAGTACGGGATCGACGACGACTCGCTGGAGTCGGACCTGGCCGACCTGCTCGACGACGCCGAGAACGACGGCCAGGGCGAAGGCCAGGGCGGGCAGGCGGGCCAGGGCGGTGGCGACGCCCTCACGCCCGAAGAGCTCCAGCAGCTGCTCTACCAGGCGATGATGAAGGGCGACGAGGCCCTCATGCGCGCCATCGCCCGCCAGGCCGTCAAGCGCTTCGCCGGGATGGAGCCCGGGCGCCCGGTCGGCGGCACGTACTACCTGTACCGCACCCTGCGGAACCTCGACCTCGACAACCTGCTCGAGAAGATGATGGAGCAGCGGCGGCAGGCGGCCGACGACGCCGGCGAGCCGATGAGCCCGCTCGAGGAGCGCCTGGAGAAGGACGAGTACGAGCACCGGGTCGAGGCGCTGAAGAAGGAGATCGAAGCGGAGATCCGCCGTCGCCTGGTGGCGGACCGCGGCGTGGAGGCCATGGCCAAGACCCTCCGCAAGCCCCTGCCTGAAGACGTCGACTTCATGCACGCGTCGCGAGAGGAGATGATCGGGCTCCGCAAGGCGCTGGTACCGCTCACCCGCCGCCTCGCCGTGCGCCTGGCCCGCAAGCGCCGCCACAACCGCAAGGGGCCGCTGGACTTCCGGCGCACCGTGCGCGCCTCGCTCAGCTACGGCGGCGTCCCCGCTGAGCCCAAGTTCCGCCACCCGAAGCCGCACAAGCCCGAGATCTTCGTGATCGCCGACATCTCCGGCTCGGTCGCCGCGTTCGCCCGGTTCACCCTGATGCTCGTCTACGCGATCAGCGGCCAGTTCTCGAAGGTCCGCTCGTTCGTGTTCATCGACGGCATCGACGAGGTCACCTCGTTCTTCGAGGGCGTCGAGGACGTCACCGAGGCCGTCCACCGGGTCAACACCGAGGCCGACGTGGTGTGGGTCGACGGCCACTCCGACTACGGCCACGCCTTCGAGGTGTTCCACAACAAGTGGGGCAAGGAGATCGGGCCGAAGACCACGGTGATCATCCTGGGCGACGCCCGGAACAACTACCACGCCTCCCAGAGCTGGGTCATCAAGGAGATGCAGCACAAGGCCCGCCACGTCTACTGGCTCAACCCCGAGCCCAAGTCCTACTGGGACACCGGCGACTCCATCGTCGGCGACTACGGCGCCCACTGCGACGACGTCTTCGAGTGCCGCAACCTCCGCCAGCTCGAGCGCTTCGTCGAGCACCTCACCTGATCGACCCGCGGGCCGAAGGCCGTCGGAAGGCCGACCGCGGATCACGCCCCGGGACATCCGCTCGGAGGGTCGGGGCGGGCGTGCCGCGGCTCAGCTGGGCCAGGCGGATCCCACCGGACCGGTCACCTCCCCGCGGTGCTCGCCGGGCTGGCGCTCACCACGACGGCACGGAGACCCTGCTCTCGATCGTGTGCGCCCTCGGACGCTCGTTAGGATCGGCGCTCGGTCCAGGGAGCGAGCGGGAGCGGGGATGACGGACAGCGTGGGAGACGGTCCGCGGGCATGCCCGCAGTGCGGCGAGACGGTGCCGTCCGGTCGGTCGGTGTGCCCGGCCTGCGGCCGGTTGCTCGGACCGGCGGTGCCGCCGCCCACCGCCCCACCGCGCCCGGCGGGCTGGGGACCGGGTGGCTCCTCGCCGGGGTTCTCGCCTCCGCACCCGCCGGCCGGCCCCGCCTCGGTGCCCCCAGCGAACACGAACCCTGCTCTTGGTCACGGCCCCGGCTTCGGGGGATCGACCGCCCCGGGGGCGTGGGCGGCGCCGGGCATGGCCCCGCTGCCGCGCTCCGTGCCGCCACGCAAGCAGCGCGCATGGATCGGGCTGCTCGTGGTGCTCGTCGTGCTCGGTGCCGTCGGCGTGGGTGTCGCCGCGGTGGTGCAGCGGTCAGACGACGATGCCGACGCAGCGGGCAAGGGGTCCGACAAGACGACCACGACCCTCGCTCCGACGACCACCACGATCCCGCGCGTGACGCAGGCCGGCCTGCTCGACGACTACTGCAACGCTCCCGGCCTCATGTGTGGCCCGAGGTGCCGCCGCACGTGCCGGGCGAGCCGGATCGGACGTACACGAAGGTCATGGACACGGGTGTGGACACCGCCAGCAACGAGACCGCCGGCAGCTACTACCCCGTGGATCCTTCGTCGCTCGGCGGGTCGACGGTGATCTCCCCGCACACCGACAACCTGTTCAAGCGGGATGACCCCTCGGTGCTGCCGAGGACCCGCACCGTGGCCTGCGTGACCCTCCTCGGCACCGAGAGCGTCGGGAAGGAGTGCGACTTCAACAACGACTCGCCGTTCGGCTTTCCCACCACCAACGACTACAAGACCATGCAGCTCGCCCAGAACCGCTTCGCCATCACGGTGTACGAGCTGCACAGCGGCGGGATCCTGCACAAGGGCGAGATCTTGACGCCGGCGGCCCGGTGCTCGCCCGGGGCGGTGGTCACCGGCGGGGACACGCTCGCCTGGGGACTGACCGATGCGGACATCCTCGCCTGGTTCAACTCCCACTTCGTCGACGGCAAGCCCGCCTGATCGCCCGGCGGACGGGACACGGACATGGTCGTCGACGACGAGAGCAGCATGCGGGCCTGCGGGGGGTGCGGTGAGCCGATGCCCATCGAGCGATCGGTGTGCGCCGCGTGCGGGCAGCTGCAGGGGCCGGACCCGACCGTCCCGCGGGCGCCGGTCGCCTCCGATGCAACGACGTGGTCGAGCGCACCGCCGGTTCCTGGAACCGGCGGGTTCGGCGGGGGCTTCGTCCGCCAACCGGTCTCGTGGGGAGCCTGGGAGGCGCCGGCTCACGCGCCGCAGCCGTCCCGGAAGAAGCGAGGGCCGTGGGCGGCGGTGCTCGCGGCCGCGGTCGTCGTCGCCACCGTCACGGCGGCCGCGGTCGTGCTGCAAGGCGGCTCGGACCTGCTGCCCGAAGCGGCGCCGACCACCACGACGCCGCGCAACGCGTGGCACGGCCAGCTGAACCGCTACTGCGAGCAGCCCGGCCAGGCGTGGCCGGAGGTCCCCCGCTACGTGCCCGGTGAGCCTGCCCGCACCTACGCCCACTTCGAGCCGGGGGGCGTCTCCAACGGCTCCGAGGACAAGAACTACCTGGATCAGGTCCCGGTGTACCTCGGTGCCCTGGCCGTCTCGCCGACCACCGCCGGGGCCAGGTTCTCGAGCGAGGCTTCCGAGATCCACGACATCCGGTCTGTCACGTGCATCGACTTCATCGAGACGGTCCCCCTCGGCAGGAGGTGCCCCTACCACGTCCTCGACGCCACCCGACCGAGTCTGTCGCCGCCCCAGGTCGAGCTGGACTCGGCCTACAACCGCTACCGGATCGCCGTCTACGAGCTCCACAGCGGGAAGGTCCTCACCGAGGGCGAGATCGACAGCAGGAACGACGCGTGTCCCCGGTTCGTCCCGAATCCCGACGAGACGGTGGGCTACTGGCTCACGGGCCAGCAGGTCCTGGATTGGATGCACACCCACTTCGTCGACGGCAAGCCGGTCTGACGACGACGCTCCCGGGCCGGCACCGGCCCCGGTACCGTGCCGGGTACCTGCTGCACGAGGAGCCCGCCATGGCCGACGATGCCCTGATCGCCCAGATCCACCAGCTGGTGGAGGAGGAGCACGAGATCCGTTCGGATCGCGCCCCCGACGCGGACCGGCTCGCCCACATCGAAGTCACCCTCGACCAGTGCTGGGACCTGCTCCGCCAGCGCCGGGCCCGGCGCGAGTTCGACCAGCCCGACGACGCCGGCGTCCGGCCCGAGGGCACCGTCGAGGGCTACCAGCAATGAGCCCTCGGTCGTTCCTCCTCGATGACCGCCTCAACGCCTACGTCGTCGACCACACCGAGCCGGCAGATCCCGTCCTGGTCCGGCTCACCGAGCGAACCGTCGCCCTCGGGGACCCTGCCGGCATGCAGGTCGGCCCCGATCAGGCGGCGTTCCTCACGATGCTCACCCGGTTCGCCGGCGTCCGCAACGCCGTCGAGGTCGGCACGTTCACCGGCACCTCCGCGCTGTGCATCGCTCGGGGCCTCGCCGACGGCGGACGGCTCCTCTGCTGCGACGTGAGCGAGGAGTGGACCGCCATCGCCCGCGATGCGTGGGCCGAAGCCGGCGTCGCCGATCGCATCGAGCTGCGCATCGCGCCGGGCATCGAGACGCTGTCCGCCCTGCCTCCGGACGCGACGATCGACCTGGCGTTCGTCGACGCCGACAAGCCCGGCTACCTCGGCTACTACGAGGAGCTGGTGCCCCGGCTGCGGCCCGGGGGCTGGATCGTGGCGGACAACACGCTGTGGAGCGGCAGGATCGTCGATCCCGACGCCACCGACACCGCCACCGAGGCCTTGCGGGCCTACAACGACCGAGCGGCCGCCGATGATCGGGTCACGACGGTGGTCCTGGCCCTCGCCGACGGGCTCACGGTCAGCCAGAAGCGCTGATCCGCCGACAGCCTCAGGCGAGGGCGGCCAGTGCCCCCTGGGCCGCGAGGACGATCATGGCGCCGCGCAGGTCGCCCACGAGACCGCCGGCCATCTTGTTCATCACGTAGGCGATCGACACCCCGGCGTCGACGTCGACGACGCAGATCGACCCGCCCCAGCCGCCCCAGAAGCACGAGCGGGGGTTGGGGCTGAGCGGGATGAGCTCGCTCATCAGGCCGAAGCCGGTGCCCAGGCGCATCGGCACGCCCAGCACCGCATCGGTCTGGTGGCACTGCTCCACGAAGATGCGGTCGACGCCCTCGGGCGACATGATCCGGACGCCGTCGAGCGTGCCGCCGTTGGCGAGCATGGCGTGCACGCGGGCGACGCCGCGGGCGTTGCTGGTGCCGCCCGCGGCGGGGATCTCGGCGGCCCGCCACGCCCGGGTGTTCTGCTCGTTGCCCGTGACGGGCACGCTCAGGCCGGCGCGCACGGCGATGGAGCCGGGCTCCATCCCGGCGACGACGCCGAGCGGGTTCTCGGGCGGGACGACGGAGCCCACCCGGCCCTCCTCGGACTCGGGGAGCCCGATGGAGAAGTCGGCGCCGAGCGGCTCGGCGATCTCGGTCCGGAACACGTCGCCGAGTGTGCGGCCGGTGATGCGCCGGACGATCTCGCCCTCGAGGTAGCCCTGGGTCACGAGGTGGTACCCGCTCATGGTGCCCGGCTCCCACCACGGCGCCTGGGCGGCGAGGTTGGCGGCACAGAGGTCGTGGTCGTAGAGGTCCTCGGCGGCGATGCTCGGGACGAAGCCCGGCAACCCGGCGGTGTGCCCCATCACCTGAGCGGTGGTGATCTGCTCCTTGCCGTTGGCGGCGAACTCCGGCCACACGTCCGCGATCGGTGCGTCGAGGTCGAGCCCGCCCCGGTCGGCCAGCATCAAGAGCGTGGTGGCGGCCATCGTCTTGGTGGTCGACCAGACGTTGACGATGGTGTCGTGCTCCCACGGGTTGCCCTCGAGGTCGCGGTCGCCGGCCCAGAGGTCCACGACGGTCTCACCGTGGAGGGTGACCGACGCGCTGGCCCCGAGCTCCTTGCCCGCATCGAAGTTGGCCGCGAAGGCGGTGCGGACCGCCTCGAGCTCCGGCTTGCAGGTGCCGCGGATCTCGGTCATGGGTGTACCTCCGGAAGACGCTCCGGCGACCCTACCCACAAACCTTGACCCGCGGGTCAAGGGACGGTGCGCTCAGGACAGGTGCAGCCCGCACTCCGTCTTGTCCTTGCCCCGCCAGCGGCCGGCGCGGGGATCCTCGCCCTCGGCGACCTTCGACGTGCACGGCATGCAGCCGATGGACGGGTAGCCCTGGAGGGTGAGCGGGTTGACGATGAGGTCGTGGCGCTCGATGTACTCGGCGACGTCCTCGGCGGTCCACGTGGCGATGGGGTTCAGCTTCACCAGGCCCCGCAGGTCGCGCGACACGATCGGGGCCGCGGCGCGGGTGCTGGCCTCGCCCCGGCGCAGGCCCGACATCCAGGCGTCCTTGCCGGCGAGGGCGCGGTCGAGCTGGCCCACCTTGACGGCGGAGCAGCAGTTCTCGGGGTCGGCCTGCCACAGCTCCTCGGCCTGGCGGGCGACGGTCATCATCCGGAGGTTGAGGCCGTAGCGGCGCCGCACCTCCTCGACCGTGGCCAGCGTCTCGGGGAAGTGGTAGCCGGTGTCGATGAAGATGACCTCGATCGCCGGGTTCACCTTGGTGGCGAGGTCGATGAGCACCGAGTCGGTCATCGACGCGCTCATGGCCAGGTGGTGACCGAAGTTGTCGACGGCCCATTGGATGATCTTCGAAGCGGGGAGTCGCTCGAACTCGTCGTTGAGCTCGGCGAGCTCGGCATCGGTGTAGTCGACCTTGTGCTCGGTCAGGCTCATGCGGGCTCCAGAGGGACCGGTGAGGGAACGGATCGGGGTCTCCGCCACCCCGGGGTCGGTGAGGGTCACGTCGCGCACTCCGACTCGCCGACCTCGGCCACGTAGGGGCCGGTCTCGCCGTAGTCGACGTAGAAGTCCGGGTTCTCCTCGAAGGTGGGGAACACGTCGAGGTCCTTCAGCCCCTCGGCGATGGCCTTCACGCCGCCCGACCGGTCCATCCAGCCTCGGAAGGTCTCGCCCGCCTCGCGCTCCTCGGAGAAGCGGCGGACCACCCGGACCGCCGCTTCGGGTGCGGCCTTCGCCGGCAGGCGCAGCGCCCGTTCGCCGAAGTTGATGGACGCATCGCCCACGTAGCCGCCGAGCAGCATCGTGTAGCCGGGGGCGGACTGGCCGTGGGCCCGCCGCTCGGCGCCGGAGAAGCCGATGTCGGCGATGTGGTGCTGCCCGCAGGAGTTGGTGCAGCCGGAGATGTTGGTGCGGATGCCGCCGACCTCGGACAGGCCCTCCTCCTCGAGGCGGGTGCCGATGGCGTCGGCCAGGCCCCGGGACTGGGTGACGGCGAGGTTGCACGTGTCGGCGCCCGGGCAGGCGACGACGTCGCGGGAGAGCTCGGCGCCCGGCTGGGCCATGCCGATGGCGTCGAGGCGGGCGTACAGCTTGGGGAGCTGCTCTTCGGTGAGGTCCCGGAACGCCAGGTTCTGGCGGTTGGTGAGGCGCACCGAGGCACCGAACTCCCGCTGGATGGAGGCGAGGGCCCGGAACTGGTCCGAGGTGATGTCGCCGAGCTTGGCGTAGGCGATGGCCGACACCGTGCCCTTGGCGGCGCCGCGGATCACGTTGCCCTCGGCCCAGCGCTCGTAGGGGACGTTGGACCGGAGCGTGACCGGCGTGCCCTGGCCGACCGGCGTGGGCGTGACGGTGGCGTGGACGCCAGCGGGCTCGTCGCCGTACTTCTCGACCTCCGCCGGGATGCCGCCGGGCCAGCTGTTGGAGGCCAGCAGGAACTTGCGCTCCTTGAGGATGCGCCGCTGCGTCTCCTCCCAGCCGAGGGTCTGGACGACCCACTTCATGCGGGCGCGGAGCTTGTTGTCGCGGTTGCCCGTCTGGTGGAACACCCGCAGGATCGACTCGAGGGTGTGGAGCAGGTCCTCGCGGGCCGTGAAGTCCTCGAGCAGGAGGGCGGGGAAGGGGTTGGCGCCGAGGCCGCCCGCGACGAAGACCCGGAACCCGAGCTCCACCGAGCCGTCCTCGCGCTCGCGGCGGCTGGCGACGACGCCGATGTCGTTGAACATGGCCTGGCCGCAGTCGGTCTCGCAGCCCGAGAAGTTGATCTTGAACTTGCGGGGCATCCGCTGGGCGATGGGGTTGCGCAGGAAGTGGCGGTTGGCGGCCTCGGCCCACTGCGTGATGTCGAGGTGCTCCTGGGGGCAGGCGCCGGCGAGGTGGCAGCCCATGACGTTGCGCACGGCGTCGCCGCAGGCCTCACGGGTGGTGAGCCCGACCCGGCCGAGCACGCGCATGACCTCGGGCACCCGCTCCAGCGGCACGTAGTGGAGCTGCACGTTCTGGCGGGTGGTGATGTGGCCCCAGCCCCGCGAGTACTCGTCGGCGATGTGGCCGAGCGTGTCGAGCTGCTCGGGTGTGACCCCGCCGTAGGGGATGCGGACCCGCACCATCTGGTTGTGGCCGCCCTGGCGCTGGCCGTAGATGCCGTTCGTCAGGCGGAAGACGCGGAACACCTCCTCGGAGATGGTGCCGTCGAAGTACCCGGCGAGGATCCGCTCGAACTTGTCGATGTCTCCGGCCTGGCCCGGGTCGATCTCGCGCTCTTGCAACATGGCTGGCTCCCTTGAGTGCCTGTCGGATAACCGACCAGACAGGTCACGAATTCCCTCCAGCGTCTCAAATCTTGAGCAGTCGGGTCAACAATTGAGCCAAGGGTCACGCACGCAAACGCCCTGGCCAGGGCAAATGCCCCCGAACCGCGGTCATTCGGCAGCGACGGAGCGGCGGTCCCGCCAGGCCTGGCGCACGATGGAGGCGCCGAGCACGAGCATCAGGGCGAGGATCGGCTCGGTCGGGGCGCGCAGCCGGGCCACGCCGGCCTCGACCAGGACGGTGACGAGGAACGTGTAGCCGGCAAGGGCGAAGCCGACCGCGAACAGGCGCAGGTGCTGCCGCTCGACGCGGCCGGCGAGGGCCAGTCCGGGAACGAGGGCGAAGACGCCGAAGAAGGCGACCAGGAGGAACTGGTGGATCCCCGTCTGCGCCCAGGCGATCGACCGGCCGAAGTCGCCGACGGCGGGGGATCCGTCGATGCTCGAGTAGTTGAGCGCCGACACCTTCACGGCTTCGAGGTAGTTGAACGGGTGGTGGAGGATCAGGTAGAGGTCCACCTCCATGACGTACCGCTCGAGCGCCCGGTCCTTCAGGCCCGTGGCCTCCTCGAGGGCCGGGCGGGCCCGGTAGATGTAGTTCTGCGGTGGGAACGTCTCCCCGAGCAGCAGTGCCTCGTCCCGCTCCTCGACCAGGACCGATCGGCCGGGCTCGAACCTCGGTGGCAGCCGCTCGACGTAGGTGCTCGTGCGCGAGTTGAGGTTGAAGGCGGTGTTCGGGGTCGTGCTCCAGAGGTCGAAGCGCACCCCGTTGACCACGATCCATCCGCCGACCAGCACCAGCGCAGGGAGGGCGACGAGCCCGGCGGTCCGCCACCGTCGCGCCGGAACCGACCGGGCCGCGAGGACCATCACCGGGATGAAGAGCAGCGTGAACGTCGGCCGGACGAGCGCGCTGGCGCCGCACACCAGCCCGAGCACGAGGGCCCACCGGATCCGGTGCCCGGGACGGGGAGGGGTGAGCACCAGCCAGAAGACGAGGGTGAGGAGGAGCGCGGCGAGCCCCTCCGTTCCCTCCTGCACCACGCGCACCAACACGACCGGGGCGTAGAGCAGGGCGGCGACGGCGGCACCGCCCCACCGCCCGAGGCCGAACCGTCGAGCGAGGTCGACCACCATGAGCACGGTCACGGCGTGCATCGCCAGTTGGAGGAAGAACAGGAGGTGCGTCGAGTGGTGCCCGGACCCCGTCGCCATCAGCACCAGCGGGTAGCCGATCAGGCGGTCGTTGGCCTCGTGCCAGCCGGTCTCGAGGCTGAACACCGTGGCCCGGTAGCCGACGGTATCGGCCATCGGCTTCGACATCCCGCGCCAGCCGACCGTGGCGACCAGCGAGCCGGCCGCGATCACCCACAGCGCCAGCCGGTCCCGGTCGAGCCGTCGCCGCATCCGTTCTCCCACGGCGGGGGAGCCTAGGAGGCTGGCCGAGCCGTCGAGGTCCTACCGCTGGAGGAGCTCGGCGACCGCGAACGCGAGGTCGACGGACTGGCGACCGTTCAGCCGCGGGTCGCACATCGTCTCGTAGCGCTGGCCGAGGTGGTCGTCGAGGATGGCCTCGGCGCCGCCCAGGCACTCGGTCACGTCATCGCCGGTGAGCTCCACGTGGACGCCGCCGGGCCAGGTGCCCTCGGCGTCGTGGGCGGCGAAGAACCCGGCGATCTCGGCCAGGATGTCGTCGAAGCGGCGGGTCTTCTGCCCGCCGGTGGCGGTGATGGTGTTGCCGTGCATCGGGTCGCACGCCCACACCACCGGGTGGCCGGCGTCGCGCACCGCGGCGAGCAGCGGGGGGAGGCCGTCGGCGATCTTGTCGGCGCCCATGCGGGTGATGAGCGTGAGGCGGCCCGGGACCTTGTTCGGGTTGAGCCGCTCGCAGAGCTCGAGCACCTCGCTGGTGGTGGCGGTGGGACCGACCTTGCAGCCGATGGGGTTGTTGACACCCGAGAAGAACTCGACGTGCGCCCCGTCGAGCTGGCGGGTGCGCTCGCCGATCCAGATCATGTGGGCCGAGCAGTCGTACCAGTCGCCGGTGAGCGAGTCCTGCCGGGTGAGGGCCTCCTCGTAGCCGAGGACGAGCGCCTCGTGCGAGGTGAACAGGTCCGACTCGTGGAGGTTCGGCGTGGACTCGGTGTCGATGCCGCACGCCTTCATGAACCGGAGCGCCCGGTCGATCTCGTCGGCCAGGCGCTCGTAGCGGCGACCCTCCACGCTGGAGGCGACGAACTCCTGGTTCCACGTGTGCACCCGGGCGAGGTCGGCGTAGCCGCCCTTGGTGAACGCCCGCAGCAGGTTCAGCGTCGACGACGACTGGTGGTACGCCTGCAGGAGCCGCTGCGGATCGGGGATCCGGGCGGCCTCGGTGGGCGTGATGTCGTTGACGAGGTGCCCCCGGAACGACGGGATCTCCAGGTCGCCGATCTTCTCGGTGTCCGACGAGCGGGGCTTGGCGAACTGCCCGGCGATGCGCCCGACCTTCACCGTGGGCACGCCCGACGAGTAGGTGAGCACGACCGCCATCTGCAAGATGACCTTGAGCTTGTCGCGGATGGCATCGGCACCGAAGGCGTCGAAGGACTCGGCGCAGTCGCCGGCCTGCAGCAGGAACGCTTCGCCGTTGGCCACCTGGCCCAGGCGCTTGGTGAGGTCGCGGGCCTCGCCGGCGAACACCAGCGGGGGCAGGCTGCTCATCGCCTTGAGCACGGCTTCGAGCGCGCCCTCGTCAGGCCAGTTCGGCTGCTGAGCCGCGGGGAACTCGCGCCAAGACGCCGGCGACCAGGAGGTGGAGGAGCTGCTCACAGGAAAAGGGTGGTCTACCGGGTGGGGAAACGCAAAGTCGTTTCCCCGTCAGCCGGTGCCGTCATGCGGCGTCGGTGCGGGTGGCCGCTTCGGTGCGGACCGTGTTCACGGCCCGCTTGACCATCCGGCGGGCGGCCTCGGCCGTCACCCCCAGCTCTTCGCCGACCTCGCGGTACGAGCGCTTGCGCCCGTCGTGCAGGCCGAAGCGCTGCTCGACCGCGAACCGGGCCCGGCCGTCGAGCACGTCGAGGAGGCTGGTGACCATGCGGTCCTCCTCGGCTGCCACGGCCAGGTCCTCGGGACCCGGTGCCGAGTCAGCGAGCAGGTCCACGAGCTCCGAGCCGTCGTCGTCGCCAACCGAGCGGTCGAGCGAGGTGGGGGTGGCGAGGCGGTGCAGGCGGGCGTGCTCGTCGTCGAGCTCGTCGCCGTCGCCGCTCACCTGCCGCAGGGCGGCGCGGAGGCTGGCGGAGCGGTCGCCGGGGAGCCGCACGAGGCTGGCCTTCTGATCGAGGGCCCGGCCGATGGCCTGGCGGATCCAGAAGGTCGCGTACGTGGAGAACTTGAAGCCCTTCCGCCAGTCGAACTTGTCGACGGCGTGCTCGAGCCCGAGGTTGCCCTCTTGCACCAGGTCGAGGAGCTCCATGCCGGGAGGCAGCGGGTAGCGGCGGGCGATGGACACCACGAGGCGGAGGTTGGCGCGGATGAAGCGGTCCTTGGCTCGGGCCGCGGCACGGTCCAGCCGGCGGTCCTCGGCCGTGCCCGTGCCGGCCGCGATGCGCTCGCGGGCGGCCACGCCCCGTTCGATGATCTGGGAGAGCTCCCGCTCTTCTTGGGCGTTGAGGAGCGCAACGGCGCCGATCTCATTCAAGTACTGACCAACGGAATCGCTCATGACGGCTTCTCCAACAACTTCGGTGCGGTGACCATTCCCGCCGGTCGCACTTCAGAGAGGCGCCTCCGGCAAGTTCCTTGCAGGTAATTTGGAACCGTGACCTGCGCACATCTATTTCCTCGGTATGCGGTGACACCCGTCACCGCCTGCCCCGATGTCCGCTGGTCGATGGTCGGCTGATGGTCCGGGGCGCGAAGCGACGCCGGATCGGTGTCTTCGGTGGAACGTTCGATCCTCCCCACATCGGCCACTTGGTCGCCGCAGTTGATGCCCAGCGTGAACTGGGCCTAGACGTGGTGCTGCTGGTCGTGGCCAACGTGCCGTGGCAGAAGGTCGACAGCCGGGCGGTCAGCCCGGCCGAAGACCGGCTCGCCCTCGTGCGCGCGGCGGTCGAGGACACGCCGTTCCTGCAGGTCAGCGACATCGAGATCCGCCGAGGCGGCGAGTCCTACACGGCCGACACGCTGGCCGACCTCCGGCGCGAGGAGCCCGACGCCGAGCTGTTCGTGATCTTGGGCACGGACGCGGCCGCGGGGTTCGCCACGTGGGAGCGGTTCGAGGAGGTGGCCGAGCAGGCGACGCTGGTCGTCGTCGACCGGCCCGGAGCCCCGACCGCGGTGGACCCGCGGTTCGACTGGGTGCGCGTCGACATCCCCGAGCTGGAGATCTCGAGCACCGAGCTCCGGGCACGGGTGGCGGCCGGTCGCTCCATCCGCTTCCTCACGCCCGCCGGGGTCGCGTCCGCCATCGCCGACCGTTCCCTCTATCGTTGACCTGATGACCTCGGAGACGCCCCCTCCGTCGCGGCGTTCCCGCCCCGGTGCCGACGCGCGCCGTCGCGCGCTCGGGCTCGACGAGACCGGGACCGAGGCGCCCGCCGCGGACGGCTCTGGGGCGCCGCCGGCAGCGGCCGCTCGCCGCGAGAGCCTGCGGGAGTCGCTGTCGCGGATCCCGGACCTGGTGCCCGACGATCCGCTGCTCGAGCTGACCCCGGTCGTCGAGGTCGACTCGCTGCCGGTCGAGATCTGGACCCTGAGCGACAAGCCGAAGGCGGCGGCACCTCCGAGGCCGGCGAAGCCGCAGGCGGCAGTTGCTGGTGCGCCGTCGGTCGCGCTCGGCCGCGCTCCCGGAGCCAGGCCGGACGAGGCCGCTCCCGCCGCTCCCGCCGCCAAGGCCGATGGCGGGGCAGCAGCCCGAGGCGCGGACATCGCGTTCACGCTGCCGACCCCGCCGCCTGCGTCCGCGGCGCCGCGGCGCTACGCCGGGCTCGACGGGATCGATCCGCTGGCGTCGACCGCGACGGCCGGTGGTGCCGCCACGCCGGGGCTCCGGGTGCCGCCCAGCGGGCGGGCCAAGCCGCCGATGTGGCGCCGGGTCACGTTCGCCATCGTCCTGCTCGGCCTGATCGCCTCGATCCCGGTCCTCGGGTACGCGGGCTACCAGATCATCTCCGACAGCAACGACGGCGAGTACACGGGCGCCACGCTCTCGCCCTCGGACCCTGGCTACGAGGCACCGGTCGATCCGACCCCCACCGCCGTCGCCATCCAGTACGACGACCAGCACATGCCCACCGGCGTGACCTTCCTCTCGCTCGCCGGCGGTGACGGCGGCGGGTCGGTCGTCTTCGTGCCGCTCGACACCGAGGTCACCGAGCCGTCCTTCGGCGTGGACCGCCTGCGCACCTCCTACGACGTCGTGGCCGATCGGCCCGTCCTCGCCCGGGAGCGCCTGGCCTCGCAGGTCGGCCGCCTCGTCAACGTCGGGATCGACGAGATCATCGACCTGGACAACGCCGGCTGGGAGCAGCTGGTGACCCCGGTCGGCCCGCTCACCATCGACAACCCGGACCAGATCGACCTCGGCTTCGGGCAGATCATCCCGAGCGGGGAGGCGACGCTGCAGCCTGCGCTGGTCGGCCCGTTCCTCGCCACCAGCATCGAGGGGGAGAGCGACCTCAACCGCCTCGCCCGCCACGAGGCGGTGTGGAAGGCGTGGCTGACCCAGCTGGAGGACTCCGGCAAGGCCGAGGCCGTGCCGGGCGAGTCGTCGGCCGGCATCAGCAAGTTCGCCAAGGCGCTCGCCAGCGGTCCTGTCACGTTCGACACCCTGCCGGTGAGCCCGGTGCCGGGCCTGACCTCGCTGTTCAAGGCGGACAAGGACGCCGTGGACCAGCTGATCACCGACACCGTCGCCTCGCCCACGGCGGCGGTGCCCGGCTCCCGCTTCACGGTGCGCCTGCTGAACGGCGTATCGCCCGATGGCATCCCGTCGGACCTCGTCCGCCAGATCGTGGGGCGCGGCGGCGCGGTCACGATCCTGGGCAACGGTCCGCGGTTCGACACCGACGAGACGACGGTGGTCTACGCCAACCCGGCCGACAAGGACCTGGCGACGCTGATCGCCACGAGCATCGGCGCCACCGGAAAGGTGCGGCTGGACCGGGAGGCACCCGATACCGTCAACCTGACCATCGTGTTGGGCAAGGACGTCTTGGGCGATGCGACCGGCTCGGGAGCCCCCGGGTCCACCACGCCTGAGACGACCGCCTCCGGAGGCAACTAGATGCCCGACCTCGACGACGACGCCCGCTGGCCCGTCACGGCGGCGCGGGCTGCCGACGCGAAGGCTGCCGACGACGTCGTGGTGCTGGAGGTCGGACCCGTCCTCGCGCTGTGCAGCCACTTCGTGATCGCGTCGGGCTCCAACACCCGCCAGGTCCGTGCCGTCGCGGATGAGGTCGAGGCGCAGATCGGCGAGGCCGGCGGCCCGAAGCCGATCCGCGTCGAGGGCCGCGACGACCTCAGCTGGGTGCTCATGGACTACGGCGACTTCGTGGTCCACGTGTTCCTCGACGAGACCCGCCAGTACTACGACCTCGAGCGCCTCTGGGCCGATGTCGAGCGCGTCGACTGGCGCGAGGCCGCCCCTGTCGAAGGCACCGCGTGAGGCCCCGCTTGGATCCGCGATCTGGATTCGGAGCCGGCCGACCTGCTTGCTAAGGTCACTGCTCCCTCGGGGCTATAGCTCAGTTGGTAGAGCGCTTCCATGGCATGGAAGAGGTCAGGGGTTCGATTCCCCTTAGCTCCACCATGACGTCCTTACTAGAACCCCCGCCTTCAAGGGCGGTGGCTAGTAGGGGGGGTCAGGGTGTGTTGGAAGACCGGTTCGCAGGATTCTGCGGGCCGGTCTTCTTCGTTGTTGGGCTGGATTCGGTGCAGGGCAGCGGTGAGGGGCTCGCTGGCGGGCCTGGCGGTGGTGGCACGGTCGAGTTCGATGATGGCGGCGAAGGGGCCTGTGGGTTGGTCGGTGTCGACGTGGTCGTGGTCGATGTAGAGCTTGGCGAAGATCGCCTGGTTGATGAGGCGTCGGCCAGGGTCGGTGCTGGTGTTGTAGAGCTGGTGAGGGTCGGCGAGCAGGTCTAGAACGGTGCGGAGCATGTGGGCTCCGATGGTGAGCTGTTCGGTGCTGGTGGCGAGGGTGTCTCGGAGGGTCTCTCGTTCGGCGGTGATGCGTCGGAGCCGGGTCTTGGCGCGGGCGGTATCGATCTCGGCGTCGGCGATGAGGTCGAGGAGGTTCTCTTCTTGGCGGTCGAGTTTGGCGATGCGGGCGTTGGTTTGGCGGGTGGCTTCGCGTGTCGCGGTTTGGAGGTCGCTGAGGGTGTCGGTGAGCTGGGTGGTGATGAGCGCGGTGAGTTCGGGGTCGAGGGCGAGGCCGCGGTAGTGGTCTTCGACGGCGGTTTCGACGTCGGCGCGGGGGAGGTGGCGTTCGGTGCAGTTGCCTTGTTGTCGGGCGGTGCAGAAGAAGTAGTAGTAGGTGCCGCCTCGGCGTCCGGTGGATTTCTGGACGAGGAGCCGGGACTCGCGGCCGCGTCGGTGGCGGGCGGCGCAGTAGAGGGTGCCTTTGAGGTAGTGGTCGTGGACGCGTTGGCGTTCTCCGGCGATCTGGCGGGTTCCGAGTTCGGCTTGGACGGTGTCGAAGAGTTCTTGGTCGATGAGCGGTTCGTGGCGTCCGGGGTATTGGTCGCCTTTGTAGGTGACGATCCCTCGGTAGTAGGGGTCGCGCAGCAGTTTGGCGAGTTTGGAGTCGGAGATCGGCCCGGGTGGGAACCGGCCGGGTTTGGTGCGCAGGCCCCGGTTGGTGAGTTCGTCGCAGAGCGCGGCGAGGGAGTAGCTGCCGGTGGCGTAGAGCTCGAAGGCTTGGCGGACGAGGGGGCCGCGTTCGGGGTCGATGGCGACGGTGGCGATCTCGCGGCCTTCGAAGGTGTCTTTGGTGTTGAGGTAGCCGATGGGGGCGCGGCCGATGGTTCCGCCGCGGCGGGCTTTCTCGGCCATCTTGTCTCGGATGTCGGCGCCGTCGGATGCGGAGCGGAATTCGTTGATGGTGGCGAGGACGCCGTGGAGGAGCTGTCCTTCGGGGGTGTCGTCGATCATCTCGGTGGCGGACACGAGGGTGACTCCGTATTGGCGGAGCTGGGCCATGACCATGGCGTCGTCGAACCGGTTGCGGTTCATGCGCGACAGCTTGTAGACGATGACGACGTCGATGTCTCGGTCTTGGCGGATGCGCCGCAGCATCTCTTGGAAGGCGGGTCTGCCGGCCATGTTGGTGCCGGTGCGGCCGGGTTCGACGTACTCGTCGACGATCTCGATGTCGCCTATCTGGGTGGCTTTGCGGGTGCACGAGCCGCGCTGGGCGGGGATGGAGATCCCTTCGGGGTCGTAGTCGGTGTTGACCTGCGAGGTCGATGAGACTCGCAGGTACAGGACCGCCCGGCGCACCTTGGCTTTCGGATGCTGCGGCGGGTATGAAACGAGGCCGCGCAGAGCGGCCTCGTGGTTGACGGTCGGGTACTCGGTTCCGGTCACCTGCGGGCTCTTCGGGTCGGTGCTGGGGTGTCCAGCTATGGCGAACGCCCGCGCGGGCGTCAAGGCCCGTGATGGGCGGGCGCACTGGTAGCGCCGTGACCGCATCCGGTCGGTGAGCCCCAGGTCGACAAGGCGGCGCTGTATGGCGGGGGTGGAGACCATGAACCGTTCGGAGAGGTCATCGAGGTCTTGGATGCCTGCGCACCAGGCCCGCCGGATCGCCACCTTGGGCATGAGCAGGCAGGCCGCGAAATAATCCGCGGTGTCTTCGCGTGCGGCGTGGTCGGGGTAGAGGAGGTCACGGGAGGGGTGGTCGATGACGTGCTTGAACTCGTGCGCGAGGCTGAAGCGCTGCCGGTTCGGGTGTTCGTCGGCTCGGGCGACGAGCCGCCACTCGTCACCGGTCCAATACGACATGCCCGAGGTGGGCAGGGTCGGGTCGAGGCCGACGCTGGTGCGCGGCAGGGTCGCGAACACCGCGATCGGTATCGGGCCGTCGTCGATGCCGTAGAAGTCCAGGAGCATGGCGGCTTGGCGCTCCGCTACTCGGCGGGCTTCGTGGCGGCTGAGCCCGCGGGCCGGGACGAGCCGCCGCAGCTCCGCGAGCGCCCCGGTCCGATGGTGTAGGTGATTCGTGTTCATGCTGTGCCTCCTTTCAGCGTTGGTTGTGGTGCCGACCGAACCGATCCTCTAGGGCGTGTGTTCGTCAGCGGCGGGTTCAGGCCGCCGTGGCGGGCCGATCTCGTCCTCACCGGGTCTCGGCCCGGTGACGACGCCGTGTCGGGCGGCGATGTAGTCGCTGTAGCGGGCGATCTCATCGAGCGCATCAGCGGGCAGGGTGCTGCCGTACTTGGATCGCAGATAGGGCCGCAGGGTCGGCAGGGTGGTTGGTAGTTCGATCCCGGCGAGTGCGTACAGGTCTGCGAGGTCGACGTCGAGGCCGCGGGCGAGCGCGGAGAGCCGTTCGGGCCGGTCGGGCATCTCGATGCCGCGCTCCCAGCGCGAGAGCCGTGAGTTGTGGATGCCGGTACGGGACTCCAGCTCGGACAACGGGATCTGCAGCTCTCTCCGCCTATGGCGGAGGTACTTGCTGAACTCGGTGATCTGGGGGTTCTGACCTCTCGGCATTCCTTGTCTCTCTGCACCATGCCGGTGCTTTCGTACCTCGATTGTCTCATGGAACACTGCGGAAAACCAGAGTCGTTGACCATTCCACAACGCTCTGACCTGGGTCTACGGCCAGAACACATACACGCCTGCCTTGCTGCCCACGGTGTCGATGTCGCCGCCGCACACCATGTCGCGGGTCCAAGCTTCGACGTCGACTTGCACGTAGGGGCGCAGGGACTCCGGCACGCCGGGCAGTTCTGACGGGTCGAAGCCCAACTCGTCGAGCAGCTCAGTGCCCCAGTCTGTGAGCGAGGCGTGTTCGCCGGCGAAGTGATCGGTGAAGTCCTCGCTGGTCTGGTCTTGGTCGTCTTGGATGGAGATCCACGCCCCGAACGCATCGCCGTGCTCGATCAACCCCCGGGCGAGGCGGCTGACACGCTCCAACGACTCGTACTCACCCAGGGCGATGTCGGGGCCGAAGCCCTCGTGATCGTGGATGGCCCACTCCTCCGCTCGGTCGCCGTAGCGCCGCGTCGTCGGTGAGGCGGCGAGCATCGTGTTGATGCCGTCCTCCAGGTCCTCGACGGGCTGGTCGGCATTCAGCCAGGCGCCGTGGAGGACCCCGGCGTTGTAGTCGCTGAGGGAGGCGACGTAGACCCTTGGCCCGTCGCGCGGCTCCATCTCAGGAGCAGCCGGGGTTTCGCCGGGGCCGGTCATCGTCGTGCTCCACTGTCAGAGGGCCTGGTCATGATGTCGCCATGACCTTCTTCGGCGTGTTGATGATTGGGGTGATGGCGTTCGGGCCGCCGCTGTGTCTCGTGAAGCCGTGGCGCTACGAGGAGATGATGGAGCTGTGGAACGCCCCGCCGCCACCACCGGTGGCCTCTGACAAGGCGTTCGTGGCTCTGGGGCTGCGCTACGGCTATCTGGCCTGGCGTTGTCTCGTCGCGTTCCTTCTCACGACGCTCTCGGCGGTGACGGCCCTGTCGTTGACCGAGACCTACCGGCTCGATGAGGCCAACGGCATCACCACCTGGATGGGCGACAGCTTCTTCTACCTCTGGATGATGTTGACCGTTCTTTGGGTCGCGTTCTGGGTCAAGGTCGGGATCACGATCTGGCGGATCACCCGAGCTGACAAGAAGCGGTTCCGCAAGCGGACCCTGGTCCGCGACTGCATTGCGCCCGGGTTCTTCCTCGGTGTCGTCTCCTGGGCGTTCCTGGCCGGTGCGGGACCGGGGCTCGTCAACCTCATGTCTGCTACCTGAGATCCGGGTCCGGGCCAGCACGGCGAAGTCGGGGTTGAGTTCGATCCCGATCCACCGCCGATGGAGTCGTTCGGCGACGACACCGACGGTGCCGGACCCGAGGAACGGATCGAGCACGACGCCGGGTTGCCACCGCGGGTCGTCACAGGCGCAGGACTTCCGCAGTTCCCCTCGTACGGCCACCGATCCGATTGTCTTGACCATCGGGGCTCGCTGCCATGGTGTGCCGCAGGTCCGACAGGTTCGTTCGGGGCAGGTGGCGAGCAGGGGTCGTTCGACGAGTGCTTCGGGGAAGGTGGCGAAGTGTGCGCCGCGGGTAGGCGGCGGTCGGGATGGTCCAGACATCGCCGGGGTTCTTGCCGAGCGGATGGGAGGCGTTTCCTCTGGCCTTCATGGCCTCGAGCCCGGAGTTGTTGCCTGCCAGCGGCCCGGACCACCTCGGTCTCTCGTTGGGTCGGGTGGCGTACTTGGTGTGCTTGCCGACGACCGATGGCCCGTTGAGCTGTGAGCGTGCTGGGACGCGGATGGCGTCGAGGTCGAAGAAGTACCGGGCCTCGCGCGTCAGCAGCAGCATCGGCTCCCACGTAGAGCTGAGCCGGTCTTTGACCGATGCGGGCATCGGGTTCGGTTTCGCCCAGACGACCTTGTTCCGTACCCGCCACCCTGAGGTCACTAGCGCAACGGCGAGGCGTTCTGGGGCCAGTACGAGGCTCTTGGGCATGGCTCCGTGGCGGAGGTTGCGGGCGTAGGTGTCTCCGAGGTTGAGCCACACCGATCCGGTCGGCTTGAGGACGCGGGCGACTTCGGTGAGAACGGCGACGAGGTGGTCGACCCATCCATGCACCGATGCTTCGAGCCCGATCTGTCCGTCGACGCCGTAGTTGCGGAGCAGGAAGTAAGGCGGGGAGGTCACCACGGTGTCAACCGATCCGGTCGGCAGCTCGCGCAGGCGGGTGACGGCGTCGCCTTCGAGGACCGTGTTGGTCGGCAGCTACTCAGGTGCCTTCTTGCTAGTGGTCGCGGCCCGTCGGGCCGCAGGGTTCTTCTGGTTGTTGTTCATGGTTGACCTCCTTTCGTGGTGTCAATGGGTTGATTCGTGGCGAGCAAGCTCACGGTCTGGTCGGCGGTGGCGGTACGGAACAGGTCGGCGCTCAGCGTCCGGGTTCGGCCGATGGCAGCCGTGATCTGGTCGGCGCGTCGTTGGTCGGGGACGGACCAGGCGATGCGGGGGAAGACCTCGTGGTGGCGGTCCTCTGTGCCGCTGCGCCAGTACCGCTCGTAGAGCCCGCACTTGGTGAGGACCGTCGGCAGGTGCTCGGTGCCCCGGTCGGCTTCGATGAACCAGCGCAGCTCCCAGCCATCGCTGGTGCTGAACTCGGCGAGCAGGTCCGGCTTGAGGGTGGCGATCCCCGACGCGGTCTGGAACCGCCGCCAATTGTCCGGTTCCGTCGCTACCAGAAGGTCGCAGATCCGCCCGTCCTCCTGCGCTTCGTGGAGGCCGACGGCGATTTCCGCGACGGCGATGCAGTGGTCGACGAACCGCTCCGACGGTGGCCGGAAGGTGCCCCGTCCAGTCGCCCCGATGGCCCGACGGCCGAGCGGTGCGAGCCAGTAGGTGAAGCT
>Ga0182747_1000618_pt1 | contig 32315 bp, 40 predicted proteins | sample eDN3rd30CBELigBY_FD_128526 | JGI IMG/M metagenome (GOLD analysis project Ga0182747, IMG submission 128526) | Enriched backyard soil microbial communities from Emeryville, California, USA - eDNA 3rd pass 30_C BE-Lig BY (version 2) (version 2) | ecosystem: Environmental > Terrestrial > Soil >... | reverse complement strand
CCTATCCCCCCTCCCCCTGCTGCTGCTGCTTGCGCGGACGCGGGTTGCGAGGTTCTGGGCGATCCTCCGGCCGAGAGACCGGTTGCCGGCCGCCTTCCGGATTGGTTCGAGCCAGCCCAGCGGGTGCTGTTGGCCGCAGGGTTCGACCCGGATGACCCAGCGACGTTCGGCCAGCGCCCGTTTGTGGCCCGCTGGCTCAAGGATTGGGACCTCGAGCTGGACATCCTGCCGACCGTCACGGCTCTCACGGCTGCCCGGACGGCCAAGGGCCAAGGGCCGCCGCGCGGCATCCGCTATTTCGAGGCTGCGATAGCCGATGCCCACGCCACCCGCACGTACCCTCTACCCGAAGGCACCCCAGGAGCCCGGAATGTTCAAACCCGTAAGGATCGATCCAAGGCAAGTTGGACAGACGCCCTCGACCAACTCGGGGAGTTCGCCCGGCGTGAGCCAGCAGGAGGCGGCGGAGGCGGCGCGCAGGTTGTTCAGCTACTTCCCCCCGCGCGAAGTGGGTGACCCGATGGTGGTTCTGGCCGGCACGGTCGAACTGCTGATGCAGTATCCGCGCTCGGTGCTGGCGTCTATCCTGAGCCCGATTTCTGGCCTTCCGGCCACGATGAAGTGGGCTCCGTCAGTGGCGGAGATCCGAGAGGCGTGCGAATCCCGGATGGCCCCGATCCGGGACCGACAGAGAGCGCAGGCGGCTTTGCGGGACCAGTTGCAGGAGCGCCAGCAGATCGAGGACCGCTCATCCCGCAAGTCCTATGACGAGATAGCCGACGATCTGGCGCGCCATGGGATCAACATCCGGGCCGGCCGTTCCGCCGGATCAGCAGGGCAGTCCAAAGATCAGTTCAAAGAACGGTTCGGGCTGTCTGATGCAGACTTTGACGCCATTCCTGATCAACCGATGCAGGAGGTGGGATGATGGAAAATCCAATAATTGCGCCTAAGAAACGGCGGGCTCCTGGAGGAGGCCGCAAGCCGCAAGGGGAGTTCCATGGGAAATCAACAACCATGACAACCCGGATAACGCCAATGCTCAGGAAAGCTTTGGATGAAGCCTGTGAGGCGAGTGGGCGGTCACTCTCTCAAGAGGTCGAATATCGTCTTGCACAGTCAGTCATGACTCAATTCATGCGCAAAGAAGGACTCATCTCATGAGTTTCACTTGTGCCTATTGTCGATGGTTCGAGCCACAAAGAGGCTGAAATCCTCTGATTGTTTCACGTGGAACATAAAGGAAACGGATATGGGTGAAGTAATCGATGGTTACGGTGGAGACCGAGATCTGGAATACTCTGTTTTCTCTGACCAAACCGGCGGCTTCATATCCTTAACAAGGGGAATAGACGGCGAGGACATCTTGGTTGAAGTTGGATCAGACGGAGATGGGGCGTGCTTCATGATCCGTAGCAAGGAAATGCTTGAGGGCATCATCAGCGCTCTATCGGAGTATGGCAACCGTCTTGCCGGAAAGAGAGGTCACCAGTGGTGATCTCTCCCGAGTGAGATCGGGCCTTGTCCCAAAATAGTCCTGCGTATCCCCCTCCACCTATCTGCCAAGGCAGGACCACATGGCCAAACGCAAGCTCAAGCGCTCACAGATCACGCTGGCAGGACCTAACGGGCCGAAAGTCTACGAGCGGCTGGCTAACCACCTGCCGTGGCGGGCGGAAGTTGAGGCGGTCGAGGTGGACGATCCCATGGAGAAGGGCGGTAAATTGCTGGTCTACAGGAATCTTCGGGACGATCCGCTCGCCCGCCTCCGCCGGCAGAAGCAGATCGAGGAAGCGCAATTCCTTGCCGGCCGGAAATGGCAACGCGCCTATGAGATATCCGAACTGTCGGGCTCCAAGGCTATCGACACCACCAGGGATGTGGTGGACGGCGGCCAGATCGCTCGCAGCGACGAGATGACGGATCTACGCACTTTTGCGTTTGAAGATCTGGCGGTCGCCCGCGCCGCAATCGGGTCCGGAGGTGATAATCTGATGCGAGATTTTCTTGGTGCGGGCATGGGATTGGCCCAGATGGCCACCAAGTACGGCAGGCCCGGAAAGATCGGTGCCGAGTATTTCGGCTGCGTCGTCCGGCAGTATCTCCATTGCCTCGCCGTTGCTTATCGTTTCCTTGGGAGTGAAGCACGGGAGATGTCGTCTGATGAAATCAGGAAGCGGGATTCGGATAATCAGCAGCGCCAAAGGCTTGGCTTGTGAATAGCGGGTATAAACTAATCACGTCCATTGCAGGTACACCCGCACAGTCGTAGGGTAAAAGTCGAGATGTGGGACTGCGCCCTGATGGGTAGTAATCCCGATAATCAGTGCGGCGGCGTGGATGGACACGCCCTCGGGCGGCCACATGTCCTAGGTCTCCGTAGCTTCGAGCTAAAAACGTGGAGCCGGTATCAAGCCCGGTCCGCACTGAAACCCTCGGCAAGTCGTCCTGTCTCTCCGAACTGTCTCCGGATGGAGGCGTGCCCGTCTCTCGGCGGGATAGGAAGCAGGACGCATCAGACTTATGTGCAGAAAATGCACAGAACTCGGGCCGCCCCTCACCGGGCGGTTTTTTCATTGGGTGAACACATGACGCTTGACCCGACCACTTATGAGTACCTGAACCCCACAGACGAGCAAAATATGGCGATGTCCCGAGTTCGGGCTGCGGCCAAGGCATATTCGGACATTCTGGACAGTGAGCTTCCGGACGGACCCGACAAGACGTTTGTTCTCCGCAATCATCGGTCGAATGCAATGTGGGCAAACGTTGCCATTACCCGCCATCCCAACGGTTCGCCGCGGTGAACTACCTCCCCTCTCACTCTCTTACAGAGGACTGAATGGCTGAACGTATCGGGCGTCCCTCCAAATACACGGAGGATATGGGCGGGAAGGTCGTCGCCCTGATGTCCGAAGGACTCTCTCTGACGGCGGCGATGGCTGAACTAGGGTTTCATCGCGACACGGCCTACGAATGGCAGGCCCAACACAAAGACTTTTCCGACGCTGTAAAGGTTGGACAGGCCAAACGGCAGCTTTTCCTTGAGCGCCGGCTGATGGCGGCGGAGATCGGACCAGTGGTCACGTCGTCCATATTCGCCCTCAAGAACACCGGAACCGGCGACTGGCGCGACAAGCAGGACGTGGAGCATTCCGGGCCGGACGGTAAGCCCATCCAGATCCAGCGCATCGAGCGCGTCATTGTCGATCCTGCAAATCGAGACAGCTAGGGCTTTCCAGCCCCTGCTGGCCCCTGCTCGTTACAAGGGAGCGCACGGCGGGCGCGGGTCTGGAAAGTCGCATTTCTTCGCAGAGATGCTGGTCGAGGACCATTACGCCAACCCCGGCCTCCGCTCAGTCTGCATCCGCGAGGTGCAAAAGAGCCTCAAGGAGTCGGCCAAACGGTTGATCGAGGACAAGGTGCAGGCCCTCGGGTTTGGGCCGCATTTCGATTGCCAGCGCGAACAGATCAATACACCAGGCGGCGGCGTCATCCTGTTTCAGGGTATGCAGGACCACACCGCAGAGACGATCAAATCGCTGGAAGGTTTCAATCGGGCGTGGATCGAGGAGGCGCAGACGCTCAGTGAGCGCAGCTTGACGCTTCTCCGGCCGACGATCCGCGCGGAAGGTTCGGAAATCTGGGCTTCATGGAATCCGCGTCGGCCGAAAGATGCAATCGACGCCTTCCTGCGAGGCGAAAAGCCGGATAACGCCATCGTCATTGAGGCGAACTGGCGGGACAACCCGTGGTTTCCATCGGTCCTTGAAGATGAGCGGAAGCTAGACCAGGCTCGCTATCCGGATCGCTATGAGCACATCTGGGAAGGTGGATACGCCAAGGCATTCGAGGGCGCCTATTTCGCCCGCCACTTGACAGAGGCCAAAGCCTCCGGCCGCATCGGTCACGTGTCTGCCGATCCGCTCCTGCCGATCAGGGCCGTGTTCGACCTTGGCGGCTCCGGGGCGCAGGCCGACGCCATGGCGATATGGATCGTGCAGTGGGCCGGCGACCGCATTCTTGTCCTCGACTACATCGAGGGCGTCGGGCAGGTGCTCGCCTATTACGTCAACGAGCTTCGATCGCGAGGCTATCAGGCTGCGAGCTGCATCTTGCCGCACGACGGCGTGAACGAAAACAACATCACCGGCAAGCGATACGAGGACCACATTCGCGATGCCGGCTTCGAGGTTCAGGTTGTCCCGAACCAGGGCAAGGGCGCGGCTTCGATGCGGATCGAAGCAGTTCGGCGCATTTTCCATAAATGCTGGTTCAACGACGCGGCAACGGAAGCGGGTCGTGATGCGCTTGGCTACTACCACGAACGCAAGGACGAGGCCCGCAACATCGGCCTTGGCCCGGAGCATGACTGGTCGAGCCATGCGGCCGATGCGTTCGGCCTGATGGCGGTTGCCTACGAAGAACCGCGCGGGAAACTGGTTCCGAAGATGATTGTCGGGCGCCGGCCCGGCTCATGGATGGGCGGATAGCACCACTTGGCAGACTTTGACACGACGCGCACCGCCTATTCGGGTAGTGATGCGCGGAACATTCTGGCGCGCGCCCGCGACGACTGGGACCGCGCGCACGAAATGGACCGGGAGAACATCCGGCGCGCGTATGAGGATCTGGAATTCCTCGCGAACGAGGATAACGCGCAATGGGACGCAGAGCAAAAGAGGAAGCGTGAGGCGGAAGGCCGCCCCACTCTGACCGTCAATCGCCTGCCGCAGTTCGTCCACAAGGTGACCGGCGACATCAGGCAGATGAAGCCTAGCCTGAAATTCGTGCCCGTCGATAACGGTGCGGATGAGAAGGTGGCGGACCTATATTCCGGCCTGTCGCGGTATATCGAGAACAGGTCCGATGCGCCCGCCATCTACTTCCGCGCCGCGGACAGTCAGGTTGCCGCGGGCATCGGCCATTGGCGTGTCACGACCGAGTATGCAGACGACACGACGCTGAACCAGGAAATCCGGATCGCGCCGGTCGACGATGGCATTTCGGTGCTATGGGATCCGGATTCCAAGCTGCCCAGCCGGGAGGATGCGCGGTATTGCTTTGTCCCGGTTGATATGAGCCGGGCGCTGTTCCAAAAGAAATATCCTGACATCACGCCTTCCGACTTCGACGACGCCACATGGACGCACAATTCGTCGTGGGTGGATGCCGATTTTGTTAGAGTCGCGGAATACTGGGTCCGTGAGCCGATCCAGCGCACGATTGTGTTGCTGCCGGACGGCAGTGTTGATGACATCACAGACGCGGAGGACAAGGCTGCGCTATCGGATATCGCGGTGCGCTCCGGTGCGCGTGTCGAGAAGCGACCCGGACATAAGGTTGTTCGCTACCTGATCACGGCTTCCAATGTCCTGTCCAAGGATGATTGGATCGGCCGGCATATCCCGATTGTCCCGGTTCTGGGTGAGGAAATCCGGATCGGCCGCAAGGTCATCCGCAAGGGCATTGTCCGTGACGCCATCGACCCGCAGCGGATGGTCAACTATTTCCATTCCGCTCACACTGAGACGGTAGCCCTACAGCCCAAAGCCCCGTTCATCGGGACCGAGACGAACTTCGCCAAATACCAGGAGATGTGGGAGCAGGCGAACAGCCAGAATCTGCCCTATCTCGTCTATGAGCCGGACTCAAAGAACGGAGGAACCGGCCCGCAGCGCGTCCAGCCGCCAGTGTCATCGCAGGGCATCCTCCAGGGTCTGGAGATGGCGCAGGAGGACCTGAAAGCAGTCACGGGCATTTATGACGCCAGCCTCGGCGCGCGGTCCAATGAGACATCAGGGCGGGCTATCGTGGCTCGCCAGCGCCAGTCCGACCTTGGCTCATATCTGTTCATCGACAACTTCGCCCGCGCGGTACGCCGGACTGGCCAGATCATCGCGGACCTTATTCCGCACGTCTATGATACCGAGCGCAAAATCCGGATCATGGGCGAGGATGGCAAGCTCGATATCATCGAGATCAACCGGGCGAATGGTGAGGGCTACCTGAACGACGTGACCATCGGTTCCTATGACGTGGTTGCGACGGTCGGCCCGAATTATGCCACACGGCGAGAGGAAGCCCGCGAAGGCATGACCAGCTTCATCCAAGCTGCCCCGGCAGTTGGGCCGATTGTCATGGACCTTGTTGCCAAGTCGCAGGACTGGCCGATGGCGGACGATATCGCCAAACGCATTAGAGCAACCATGCCGCCTCAAATCCTTATGATGGAGGAAATGGAAAAGCAGGGCATGGAGCCGGAGCAGATCCAGCAAGCTCTACAGCAGGCGCAGCAGCAGCCTCCGGACCCGGCCGCCATCAAGGCGGAGATGGATGCGCAGCAGGCGCAGGCCAAGCTGCAATTCGATCAGGAGAAGGCGGTTATGGACGCTCAGCAAGCCGAGCGTGAGCTTTCCGTTAAGATCATGCTTGAGCGCGAGAAGATGCAGATGGACCAGCAGACCCGGCTGGCCGTCGCCCTCATTCAGGCCGGCGTGAAGGAGGAAGAAATGGCCCTCCGTGCCGCAACAGCCTGGCAGACACAGCAGGCGCGGGAAAGCGCGCCGCAACAGACTTCGTAGCAGGACATCGGATCAGCCGGTTTCCGCACGATGGCAGGCCCCTTCGGGGCCTTTTTCATTGGGCCAACAATGAGCACCGAAACTGACGTGACGGCCGCCCCTGAGGGTGCGCCGACCGAAGGCGCGACCACAACCGAAGCCGCTGCCCCGCAGAATGTGGATCAGCAGCAGCTCGAACAGAGCCAGCAACAGCAGACCGACCAGCCGAACACCGACGACGCGCAGAGCGAAGCCGGAGATGCCGAGAAGCCGCGCCGACCGTCCCGCACAGACCGCATGAAGCGGCGCGTGCAGGCGATGAGCACGGAGATCGACAATCTCAAGGCTCAGCTTGCCGAGAAGGATAAGGCTGATCGTGAACCTGTTGAGGCTGACTTCAATGGCGATTACTTCGCCTTCATGCAGGCCAAGACCGCATACGATGCGCGACGGGCCATTCGCGAGGAACTGAACGCAGACCGAATCTCACGGCTCGAAGATCAGCACAAAGCGCAACGGCAGGAGTTGACGGATTCCTTTGATCAGGGCGTCAACGAACTGCGGGGTCGCATTGCTGACTATGACGAGACGGTTGAGCGATATGCCCAGTCCGGCGGCCGGATTTCCGATGCCGTCCGCGACGAGCTTCTGGACAGCGATCAAGGCCCTCTCCTTCTTTATCACCTCGCCAAGAACCCGGCGACGGCGCAACACCTGAACCGCCTGTCGCCCCGCGAGGTTGCGCGGGAGATCGGACGCATGGAAGCGTCCCTCAATCTCCCCTCACCCCGAACCCAAACCAAAGCACCCGCCCCGCTCGCCTCCGTCAATGGTGGCGCGTCGCCTCCGACCAATCTCGCCTCGCTGGCGAAGTCGGATGACGCGTCCGCCTATTGGGAAGCAAGGCGGAAGGGTGCCGGCTGAAAAGGCATCTGAACCATGGCTAACACGACCCTGACTGCGGATATCATTGCGGCGGAAGCCGTTGGTATCCTCGAAAACAATTGCGTGATGGGCGGTCTCGTCTATCGCGGCTACGAGGAAGAATTCTCGAAGCGCATCAACGGCTACACGGTCGGCGAAACTATCTCCGTCCGCCGTCCTGCCGATTTCACCGTCCGCAGCGGCCCGACTGTCGAGATTCAGGACGTTGTGGAAGGCAAGCTGAACGTCACTGTGGACCAGCAGAAGGGCGTGGACTTCAAGTTCTCGTCTTCCGACCTCACCTTGCAGATCAAGGACCTCTCCGAGCGCATCATCAAGCCGGCTATGATCAAGCTTGCGAACGAAATCGACCGGGACCTGACTTCGCTCTACAAGGATGTATGGAACTGGGTCGGCACGCCGGGTCAAACGGTTGATTCCTTCAAGGACTTCGCCCTGGCTCCGGAGCGTCTGGACCTCGGCGCGGTACCGCAGGACAACCGCAGTTCCGTCCTTTCGCCTTCTGATCAGTGGGGTATGCTCGGCTCGCAGACTGCTCTGTATATGCAGGATGTCGCCAAGGATGCCTACAGGCGTGGACGCCTCGGCATGATCGGTAATGTGGACACCTACTCGTCGCAGAACGTGCAGGCCCACACTGTCGGCGCGGCCGCTACCACTTCGGCAGTTGCAGACGCTCCGGCCGGCAATGGCGTCCTTTCCACGACATGGGAAGCCACCAAGGACACCGGTTACATGTACCTGTCCACGGATGGCTGGAGTTCCTCGTCGCTCAACAAGGGCGACGTCCTGGAATTGAGCGATGTGTACGCGGTCAACCCTGTCACCAAGGCCAAGCTGGCGCACAAGCAACAGTTTGTGGTTCTTGAGGACACGGCTACCAGCTCCGGAGATACGGCGATCAAGATTTCCCCGCCGATCATCACGTCCGGCGCTCACCAGACGGTGGACAAGGCTCCGACCGATGGCACCACGACCATTGCCAAAGTTGGCACCGGAGGTACCGCTTACCCGCAGAACCTGGTGTTCCACAAGAACGCCTTCTCGCTGGTCATGGTGCCTATGGTGAGGCCGCCGGGTGCCGTCGATGTCTCCCGCAAGTCCTACAAGGGCTACTCGGTTCGCGTCATCCCGTTCTACGATGGAACGAATGACGTGAGTTCCTGGCGTCTGGACGTTCTCTACGGCGTCAAGACCGTTGACCCCCGCCTCGCCACCCGCCTTTCCGGCACGGCCAGCGCTTAATCAGGAGTTTTCATCATGGCTTCCAAGCAACTCTCTGACGGCGGCGCCGAAGGCACCGTATTGGGTCAGTCCGCGTCGGACCTGATTTCCCTTCACGGCGCGACCCCTGTTGCCCAGTATGGCACGGTAGTCACGCTGGCGACGGGTGCAACCATCGCAACTGCCGTCACGGTGGTCCAGCAGGTCGTCGAGGCGCTGAAACTCAAGGGCATCCTGCCCAGCGCATGAAGATGCAGGTGCAGGCTATCGGCGGCGCGTCGGAGGAAATTCTGGCGCGTCACCGGGTCCATGCCATCAAACTGGGCTTTCCCCGACTGGGGGAGGCCCGCCTTCCTGACGTTGCAATCGTTGGCGGTGGCCCGTCTATTCTAGGCCACGTCGAGGAACTGCGGTCCATCGAAGCGGAGGTATGGGCCATCAATGGGGCATGGCGCTGGTGCCGCGAGAACGGCATTGACGCGGCATTCCTGAGTGTGGACCCGCTTCCCGCGATTGCCCGCATGGCCCGCGGTGCCGAACGGGCGATCCTGTCCACGTCCTGCCACCCCGACGTGTTTGCTACGCTCCAAAACGCGGATGTTGAGGCTGTCCATGTCGGAGGCGACGACGGGCTGTTGAACGGACCGACGACCGCCACCACGGCCCCGATGATTGCATTCGAGCGCGGTCACAGGCGCGTCCTGTTCTACGGCTGCGAAGGCAATTTCGACCGAATGACTCACGCCTATGGCAACTGCCGCCCGCTGGACGACCTCGTGAGGGTCGAATGCGGCGGAAAGGACTTCCTGACCAGCCCTGACATGTTGTGTCAGGTGGACTTCCTCGCGGCGCTGCTCCGGTCGTGCCCTGACATCATGATCGACCGATCCGGCGGTCTCTTGAGCGCGGCAATCGCGCACGAGGACGTGGACGTTATCGCCCTCTCCCCCAAGCTTCGGGATGAGATATGGCCTACTCACTGACCGATCTGGCAACCCGTATGCTCAAGGACTTGGGCCTTGTGGCAGCGGAGGAAATGCCGAGCCCGGATGACCTGGCTTGGGCAAAGGAGACGGTCGAGGGTGAGGTTACTCTGCTCGCGGCCCTCAACATGCCGATTTGGAATGGGTCGGCCATGGCGATCCCTCCGGCCTACCTCACGGCCTTGTCGCGCAGGATCGGTCTGGCCATCGCGCCGTCTTTCGGTCTGATGGATCAGGCGACGGCCATGGCTGCCATGCGAGAGGCGGAACGGGCGCTGTCCAGCCTATCGGCACCGCGAGGCATTCGTCCTTTGACCCTGCGAACCAACGACGTGATGGGCCGATGACCGCCGTTCCCATCGCATTCCAGACCAACCGGGGCAAATACGCCTTTATGGGCGTGACCTCGCTGGTGAATGCGTATGCCGAGAAGCTGGGCGAGGATGCCAAGGGGATGCTTGGCGTGATGGCCTGTGATGGCACCCTGCCCTTCGCCTCCGGTCCGGATACGCCGTGCCGTGGCGCGATTTACTGCGACGACCTGCAATGCGCCTATCTGGTGCATTCGTCCAGCGCGTGGAAACTGACATCTGACGGGGCAATGACGCGGATCGGGACCATACCCGGCGCGTCGAAGGTCACGATCACGCGCAATCAGGCGACGATTCCGCAGATCGTAGTGCAGACCGATGTAGGCTGCTACGTCATTGCGTCTGACTCGGTGACGCGGATTGTTGATCCGGATCTTCCGTACGATACCAATTCCGTGGATTATCTCGTCGGATACGTCCTCTATTTCGGGAGCACCGGCCGCTGGTACTATTCCGAGCAGTCGGAAGCGACGATCATCGACGGCCTGTCGTTCTATACAGCGGAGCAACTTCCAGATCGGCTGGTGCGCGGCTTTGTCGATCGGTCCGAGCTGTTCCTGTTCGGGACCAAGGTCACGGAGGTTTGGGCACCGACCGGAGACGCCGAGGACCCATTCCGCCCGCGTTCTGGGTCCAGCACCATTCCCAAGGGCCTGCTGGCGAAACACTCGGTTGTCTCGACGGACGGCTCAATCCTGTTCGTCGGCTCTGATGGCATTGTCTATCGGCTGAACGGCTACACCCCGACACGGATCAGCAATCACGAGGTGGAGCGCGCCATCGAGGCCGATCCGAACCCGGAAGCCATCGAGGCCATGGCGTGGGCCAGTCAGGGCCATAGCTTCTACAACATCACGGGCTCGAACTGGTCCTATTCCTACGATGCCGCAACGGGCGTCTGGCACCGGCGCAGGAGCCATCAAAAGACCCGCTGGCGACACTCCAACGCCTTCCAGGCGTGGGGCAAGACCATCGTGACCGACCGCTTCGGCGGGAATGTCTACTATTTCGATTCCGACACGACGACCGAGGCCGGCGCGCCGATGATCTGGGACGTGGTGTCGCCCACGATGCACGCCTTTCCGAACGGCGGGATTGTGGATGCGATGCACTTCGATATGGCGACGGGCTATGGCCGATTGCTACCGACCGATCAGGGATATGATCCGGTGGTCATGCTGTCGTGGTCCAATGATGGCGGATCGACCTTCCCAATCACCCGCCACGTCTCCCTCGGCAAGCGGGGCCAGTATCGGACCCGCGTGACCAGCCGTCGCCTCGGCCGCTTTGGGCCTCAGGGCCGCGTCTGGAAGCTGTCCGTCTCCGACCCCGTTGCGCGCGGCCTTGTCGCCGCAGACGCCGCTGTCCGGCCGCTGAAACTGTAATGGCAACACGCAGGACGACGCTGCCGCGCGTCGATATCGATCCGAACCTCTCCGATTATCTGGAGGGGCTGGAACGGCTGATCTACGCGCTGCAAGACGCGCTCAAGGCACAGGGCGGCGGGACCGAAACCAGCCTGACTGAGATCAATCAGCGCATCGACACGCTGTCCTCTGACCTGACCGCCAAGACCTTCCCGGTGATGCCTGCCCAGCCGGACCTTGACCCGGACACCGCAGACGAGGCGGAAATCTCCACCGCCCACAACGCCCTTCTGGCCGCCCTTCGCACCTCTGGCCGTATGGATACCTGACCATGGGATTCTTTGACGTATTCTCCGGTGCCGACGCGGATAAGACCGCGCAGGCCGCGGCTGCGGACAAATACCGCAAGCAGCAGGAAGCCAACGAGCGGATGATCCTTGCCGGCGAGAAAAGCCGGGATCAGTTCGCCCAGCTCGCTGGTTCTTATGATCCATATGTCCAGGGAGGCCAGCAGGGATACCAGACTTATCTGGCCGCGCTCGGCCTGGCAGGACCGGAGGCGCAGGCGGCAGCCCTCGATACCTTCCGCGCCTCGCCGGGTTATATGGAAGGTTTGACGCAGGGCAGCAACGCCATCACGGGCAATCGAGCGGCGCAGGGCCTGCTGAACAGCGGCGGCACCCTGAAATCGCTCAACCGCTTCGGGCAGGATTACGCCACGCAGAAATTCGGCGGATGGCTGGATCGTCTGTCCGGCCTTGGTGGTCAGGGCTTGCAGGCCACGGGCGCGCAGGTTGGAACCACGGGAACGGGCCTCAACAACGAGTTCTCCGCCCGCCAGTCCGCCTATCAGGGTGAGCTTGGCGCGGCAGGCACGATTGCAGATGGCATGGTGGCCGGTGCCGGTGCGCGGGCTGCTGGCGCTGGAAATATCGCCGGCCTCGGCATGAACCTTGCCGGTATGGCGCTGGGTGGCGTCGGCGGGCTCGGTGGCCTTGGAAGCACGCTCGGCAATCTCGCCGGGGGGTTCGGTGGCGGCGGTGCCACCAATGCTCTGATGGGACGCATCTACTGATGGCAAACCAGTTCAGCATCCCGGTCCCGTCGATCCTCGACGCCCTGTCGGCTTTCGACAAAGGCTATAGTCGCGGGGATACGTGGCGCAAAGAGGGCCTGGTGCAGGATGCTGGTCGCTCGTTGCAATCCCGTAATTACGGATCGGCAATCGACCAGTTGATGGGGGCCGGTCAACTGGACGCTGGCCTCAAGGTCATGGGCTTGCAGGAGGCAGAGCGCACCCGTGGTCTACAGGCGCAGGCGGGGCAGAACTTTCTCAGCGCGTTGACCGGACAACCTTCCGCAGGAGCTTCCGGACAGTCGGCCAGTGACCCGCAATCTTGGGGCAACGCCATCGCCGGGATCGAGTCCGGCGGCAGATATGATGCCTTGGGGCCGCTCGTAACAAAATCGGGTGATCGGGCCTATGGCAAATATCAGGTCATGGGTAACAATATTCCGGAGTGGACGCAGGCTGCCCTTGGTCGGCGGATGACGCCGCAGGAATTCCTCGCTGATCCGCAGGCGCAGGACGCGGTGTTTCAACATCGCTTCGGCCAGTATGCCGCAAAATACGGTCCGGAAGGTGCTGCCCGCGCGTGGTTTGCCGGCGAAGGCGGGATGAACAACCCGAACGCCAAGGACCAGCTCGGCACGTCTGTCCAGCAGTATGGACAGCGGTTCGCTCAGGCTGCTGGCGTCACGGCGAACGACGCCGACCCGGCAGCAATCCCCCCGAATGCGCGTCCGGCGCAGTATGTCGTTCCCGGCACACCTCAGGCGAATGGCCCGACTTCCGGACAGCCCAGCGGCGGAATGAACCTGTCGCTGCGTGCCCAGCAGCTCATCGGAGCCATGGCAAATCCGAACCTCCCCGCGAATATGAAAGACGTGGCTAAAACGCTACTGGCGCAGGAGTTCGAGCAGAACAAGACACCGGAAGCTGTCAGGCAGTATTTGTTCGCGAAGGGTCAGGGTTTCCCCGGCACTTACATGGATTTCCAGCGAGACCTGCGGAAGGCCGGCGCAACGAATGTAACCGTCGGCGGCGAAAGCTTGTCGCCGGGCCAGAAGAAGATCGACGAATCTTTCGCAGACACCTATCTCCGATGGAACACGTCAGGCTTTGCGGACTCGGCCAAGCAGCTTACCCAGCTTAACGAGGCGCTGGGCATTCTCGAAAAGGGCGGCAATGTCACCGGCGCTGTTGGTGTGCTTCCCGATTTCCTCCAGCCGTTCATCAACGAGCAAGGGACCATTGCCCGGGAAGGGGTGGAGGAAGTTGTCCAGCGGTCGCTGCGAGAAATTCTCGGTGCGCAGTTCACCGAGAAGGAAGGCGACCGATTGATCGCACGCGCGTTCAATCCTCGCCTCAAGCCGGAAGAAAATGTAAAGCGCGTCCGCCGTCTTTTCGAAACCATCAAATCCATGGGAGAATCTACGCAGGCCATGGTGCAGTATTTCGAGGAACACGGCACGCTCCGGGGATACAAAGGCCGGCGCCCGTCCATGGGAGATTTCAACTGGCTGGGAAGCGAGACCGGCACGCCGAAAGATGGGGCCGTGGCGCCTGCTATCCCGACGCCGCCCGCTGGCTTTCGGATCATTGAATAATGCCTATCGCAGTCAATGACCAAACCGGGGAAACGATGTTTCTCAGTGATGACGGCAATTGGCAGAAGGCCAAAACCGCCGTTAATCCCCAGACCAAGGAAATGTTGGCCTTCGATGGCAAGGACTGGCGCCCGGTGCCGCAGCAGTCCAAGGGCGTTCTTGGCTATGTAGACGATGCGGTTCGTTCTCTGGCTTCTGGAATGACATTCGGGTGGGCTGATGAACTATCAGCCAAGGCGAATGAGCTTGCCGGCAACGGGACCTACGAGGAAAACCTCGCCGCTGAAAAGCGCCGCGACCAGCAGATCCCCACAGCTATCAAGGTGCCCGGCGAGATTGGCGGGGCTGTTGCCGGAACGCTGGCGGCTCTACCTGCAACTGGCGCAGCCGCCGCAGCAACTGGCATCTCCAAGCTACCTACCGTCGCCCGGATGATGCTGGGTGGCGCTGGGGGCGGCGCAACCTATGGAGCCGGCGAAGCGAACCCCGGCGGTCGCGCCCAAGGAGCGTTAGAAGGCGGGGCCACTGGATTAGCCGTTGGTGCAATCGTCCCCGGTCTAGCACGAGGTGTCGGCGCGACGGCAAACGCTGTTCGCGGAGCTATATCCCCGCGCGCAAATGTAGCCGCCGACCTCGGTCGGGCAATTATGCGGGACGCTGACACTCCGGCGGCTCTTATGGCTCGCACGCAGGGTTTGCAAGCGACCCGCCCCGGTGTTGCGGCGCTGGCCGATGCTGGCGGCGAGAACGTCCGTGGGCTCGTTGAACGGGTCGCTCAGACGCCCGGCGCCGGCCGGACTATTGTGGTCCCTGCCCTGACAGGTCGTCAGCAGGGACAGATGGCGCGCTTGAGCACTGACCTACGCCAACTGACGGGCACCAGCAAGACTGCACATCAGGCCATTCAGGAAACTATGGCAGAAAGGGCGAAAGCTGCCCGTCCCCTCTATGATGAAGCCTTCAACTTCAATGCTCGAACCGCCCCAGAAATCGAGCAGGTTTGGAACCGGATCACCAGCACTGGCTGGGGCCAGCATGTTCTACGCAGCCCCGATTTCCGAAGAACTCTACAGACCGAATATGGGATTGCAGACGTTAGAAACGCGCCTCTCATGGTCCAGATCGACGCGTGGAAGAAGCAGGTAGACGGTATAGTTGGAGAAGCCGTACGCAAGGGGAATGCTAATCAGTCGCGCGTCCTCTCCGCAATGCGTGATGACCTAATCGGCGTCGTCGATCAACATAATCCGGCCTATGCGAAGGCTCGTGATGCTTGGGCTGGTCCATCCAGATATTTGGACGCGGTGGAGGAAGGTCGCAGAATCTTCGATACCAAGATAGGTGCGGAGGAGCTTCGGGCGGCCTTGCAACATATGCCTGAGGCTGAACGGGAGGCTTTCCGCATAGGCGCTGTCTCATCCATGCTTGGCAAGATGGGCAATGACCCGGCGAAGCTGGGGGATATGACCAAGTATTTCCGCTCGCCCGAGATGAGGTCGAAGGTTGCCGCTATCATGCCGGACGAGGCGGCAGCGGCCAAATGGGCGGACAGACTCAACTTCGAGGTGACTTCTTCCGAATTGACCAGTCGTGCACTGGGCAACTCTGCTACAGCGCGTCGTCTCGCTGAACGTCAGGACGCAGATGGGATCGCTGGCGACCTCATTATGGATGCGTTCTCAGGAGCGCCGCCGGTTAGCCTGCTGCGGCGGGCAATCGGTACGGTTCCGAAGAAAATCCGCGACACTCTTCGGTCCAGGTCGGACGAGGTTCTCGGAGAACTGCTGACAAATCCGGATTCGATGAAGGAGCTTACCCGCGCAATTGAGGCCGTTGGCCGCCGGCAGGCGTCGGTTGCTGCACGACCAACTAGAGACGCCGCCGCCATCGCCGGGGCGAACTCCTATCTGCTGAATGATCAGCGATAGTTGGTGCGGTCGGGGTCTATGCGGGGAAGCTGGGAATTGGCGTCGTCCTCACCGTCCATATTGAAGTCCGGCCACCAGCCGTAGTGCCAACGGAAAAGGCAGAACATATACAAAGCCCCGACACCGAATCCGAGGCTGATTTGCCATCCGGCGGCATTGGCCACTTGGGCAAAAAGATAGATGAGAACTATGACGCTGGCATTCGCCAGCCAGAATGCCCAACGAGGAAGGTCAGTCATAGGATTCGCGCTTCCAGACTCTCATATAATCGGCAGCGCGAGAGAGTTCATCCTTGACCTCTCGCAACTCGCTTCCGGTGGCGTACATAGGGTTCTTCCCCCAATCCAGCATCCAGACGCGTATCAAGTGATGGATTTCCAGAAGAAGCCAGACCACAACTAACAACGCGATAAGAATACCCGCCGAAATGCTCAAAAGGGCAATCTCAAAGGTTGTCAATTCGCTCTCCAACTATTTCCAAGGCCGTCCTTCTGGGCGGCCTTTTCATAAGGAACACGTCAATGTCAGACTTGGTAAAGGTGCTGGGCAAGCCAGTTGGCCGTTTCCTGGCTGGCGACCCTCCGGAAAGCCCCTTTCCCCGTGATCTCAAGAACGATGATGCCGTCGTTATCATCAATGACGCCTTGCGAGCGAAGGACCCCTATGATGTCAGCTGGGGTCCTCGGTGTTTCAATAATCCAGATTGACTGGAGCGGCCAGCAGTAATCGACGGCGGTTTTTAACGTCTCGTGTAGTCGATACCAGTCCGTTGAAGTGACTTCGCGCCGCAGATCGTAGCTCACCACATATTTCGACATCGCGCCCCTCCCACAATTCAGGGAGGGTACCGCACCTCACAACCTAGAGTCGAGAACTAACAAGGTCGCCAGCCCGGCGGCCTTTTCTTTTGAGGTCCGCCCGTAATGGCAGTGCTCATCCGTAATTCGCTCTTGCCGGTCGTTGATGAAAACGGCTTGCCGCTCGCTGGGGCGAAACTCTACATCTACGCGGCCCAGACGACAACGCCGCTCGCGCTGTTCTCAGACGCTGATTTGGCAGTTCCGGCCGCGAACCCCATCGTGATTTCTACTTCCGGCGTCTGTCCCAAGCGATATATCGCGCCAGCCTCCTACAAGATCGTCGCCAAAAAGGCGGACGGCTCGTCCTTGGCGGATTACAGCGGCGACGACATTGACCCCGGCATTCCCCTCGGTGCGGGCGCCCTCGGCATTCCATTCGGCGGCACCGGGGCCACGGACGCCGGGACGGCCCGGACCAATCTGGGCGTGCCCTCTCAGGGCGAGGTCAACGGGCTGGCCGGAGAGGTCGCCAACGTCACCGGCCTGCTGGTCGGACCGGCCGGCACCCAGATCGGCGCTGGCACCACGGCGCAGCGCCCCGGCAGTCCCGATGATGGCAAGCTCCGATACAACACGGACAATGACCGCTTCGAGGGCTACGAGGACGGCGAATGGCAGGACGTGATGACAACCGGCCAGAAGGCCGATCAAGCCATCATGGAGGCCGCGACCGATAACGACACGTTCGTTCCCCCGGCGATGATGATCCACCACCCCGCCGTCCCGAAGGCTTGGGCGCTTATCAAGAATACGTCCAACGGCACCTATACCATCGAGCAGCAATTCGGCTTTTCTGGGTTGGTCAAGAACTCGACCGGCGACCTGACGCTGACGCTGACGAACGCAATGTCCACGGTAGTGTTCCCGGTTGTTCTCGGATATCAATCTTCCGCGACCTCCACCCGCACGATCTATGTCAAGGCGCTGACCACCACGACTGTCAGGTTCGAGATTCAGAATCCCGGAACCGGCGTCTCCGATAGCGGCACGGACTATATCACCGTGGCCGTGTGGGGTGACCGCTGATGCTGGCCCGCTCCGGATATGGCAGCGGCGGCGCGCTGATGGAAGTCAGCGGCGAGATTGCCGCGAATGCAACGTGGTCCTCCGCCATCTATTTCAGCGCGGCGGGTGTGCCGACAGACCTCACCGGCCTTTCCTTCCGGATGACCTTCCGCGCCTGCGACGGTGCAACCAGTCCCAGCCTCACCCTCTCCACGGACGATGGAAGCCTGTCCATCGGTGACGATGACGACGGCAATCCCTGCGTCCTGAATATCATGGTCCATCCGCCCATCAACCTGCGCGGCGATTACGTCTGCGACCTCGCCTCAGAGGACGCAAACGGCGTCGTGACCGCGTGGGCGCACGGCGTCGTGACCTTCCGGCCGAACCCGGTCGCCTTCTAACTCAGAGACATCGCCATGCTTCGATTCAGCCAGCCCTCGGGCGGGGCAGCTATCAGCTTGTCCTATTTCCTGCGTGGGCCAGTCGGCGCTGATGGCCCGGCCGGCGCTACAGGCGCTGGCGTCGCCACTGGCGGCGCAGCGGGCACCATTCTCCGCAAGCAGACAAGTTCTGACTACGAAACTGCGTGGGACACGGTTGATAACGTGGTCGGCGCCGCCAACGTCACGCCGAGCGACGAGAGCACTTCCATTGCGCTCAAGGATGTGGCCGCGCTGGGAAAGTTCGCGGTTAATGATGGGACAGTCCGCCGCTCAAATGAACAGCGATGGTCCGACGAAATTCGCGCCAGCGACTATGACGTTGTTGACGACAGTATCACTGATAATCAGCTGCGCATCTCGAATATGTGCGCTAAGGCAGCTCTGCTTGGCAAAAAGTCGCTGGTATTTGATTTGCCGGGGAGTATTCGGGTTGCGTCCCCCGGAGCATTTCCTGTGTTTCGTCAAGACCACACTCAGATCAGAGGAACGGGTACGACATATTTCTTGATCGACAGCAACGATCAAGGAGACTTTCTGAATTTCTCACCGGAGGAAAACCAGCACAACGTTGGTGCAATCGACCTCCGCGATTTCAACATCTACGCGACAGCGGACACAAACACAGGGCGCGCACTCGTTCTCCATGATGTCTTCGCTGCCAAAGTTCATAACGTCGGCCTGTACGCCCATTACGCCTGTATGACGCTTATCGGCGGTGGCGGTCACGAGTTCACACAGTTCCAGATGGCTTCGGACGCGGCGTTCGCTGAATACCGCGCCAACTCGTACTTACTGAAAATCGAGAAATCTCCATTCCGGGCAGGCGGTACTCTCGGAGGGATTATCCCCTCCGAAATCCACTTCGGTCTTTCCGAGTGGCGAGGGCAACAGATCAACGGGCGTTTATCCAAGAATATCTGGATCACATGCGCTGACGGCATTTGGTGGGAATCAGGCGGCCATTTCGGCATGTGCCGAGATGAAATCATTCTGATTGATCCTGCTAAAGCGTTCGATGGTGAAGCCCAGGACCACCAGATCACGGCCATCTATATGGACGGCGTGTATCTAGACAGCTGTCCTCTCGGAACCGGGCTGAAGATCACGCAGCCGGAGGATTACAACGGTGTCGCTGGCGCATTGTCCTTCGACTTCCGGTTTGTAAACGACTGCAAGATCGGAGCGGATCTAGGCATCGACCAGATCGCCCTATCAAAACTTAATATCGACGGGACGAACGGAACGGAACGGCCTGTTATTCTCCGGAGCAATGCTGGCGCCGGCTCGTGGGAAGTGAACCTCCGAGACGCGATAAGCCTCAACGAGAACAACGACGGCTCTGGCGGCGTGGATGTCCTTGAGGATTATTCCCATGCACGGATTATGACTTTGCGAGTTCGCAAAGGGCCGGGCGTCGCCCCTGAATTCGGTCTACGCGTCGCAAGCGGTGCACAGGACATCCAAGTATTCGACCCAGAATTTGAAGGCTGTACGGCCGACATCCTCGACAGTTCCGGAGGACAGCTCACCGTTTTCGAGTCCTCTGAGTGGACGAGGACGTGGACTCCAACGTTGAGTGTCGGGAGCGGCACGCCGGGCACCCTGACCGTCGCCGCTGCGCGATATAAGAAAATCGGCAAATGGGTCACTGTTCATCTCGAGATCGACAGCGCGTCAGTCGGAACAGCCTCCGGTTATCTGATGGCAACGCTTCCGTTCACCCCAAAAAACGGCACCTTCTCTCGAAACGGCATTGAGGTAAGAGTAACTGGCGCTTCTTTGCGTGCGCTGCTTGTTGGTGGCGATAACAAAGCGTACATCACCCGCGATGATACGTCGTATCCGTTTAGTGGTGACGACCAACTTGCGTATATGGACATAACCTATGAAATCGAGTGATAAAATGGTCTTCGTTCGGGTCCAGAAGCCGGCGACATTCTCCAAGAAAGATACTGACCCTTTGTCCCCGGATGCCAATACTGAGCTATCAGCATATGATGCGCGCAAACATGGGCAGGACGACCTGATAGGAATGAATAAAAAGAGTTAGCAAGACGTGTGTTTAAAGCGGATCGATAGGGAAGCGTAGTTATACAGTATAATTAATAGTTATATGCGACAATTTTCCATTGCGATAGTTGATGAGCTTCGTCTAACGTTGCGCGGGGGGGGGGATGATGTTGAAGACAGCGTTATTCATCGGCGGGTGCAATGCTCAACATGTGACGCTCAAGTTACCTGGAGCCACCCAGGCAGGACAAATTTATCGCATTCCTACCGCGATGTTTGACCCCCTTTCCCAGTTTAATGGGTCTGATCTTGCTTCCGCGCTCGGAGATGCTTATAGCGCCGTCGAAGAACACGACGACGTGTTGAAGCGCATGAGATACGAGGCATCTGGGCGCTTCACGCAAACATTAACTAACACTGACTTCGATGCTATAATCATCGACTTCTGGCGAGACAGTTATCCGTCCCTGATTATGTTGGATGGGAAGCTTCTCTCGATTGGCGTGGAACTCCACGATAAGCCAGACCTTCGAAGGCTTCTGGAGAAGCGGTTTAAACGGATCCAACCTGGTGACAGGCTATATTCGAGGGCGTTCGGCCGTGGGCTTAAGAGTCTGTCTGGCATCATCGCCAGCCATCAGCCTCATGCGAAGGTTATCCTTTTGGACTGTCCGCCTACTGCAATTTCGGTACGTGGCGGGACTATGCAGGATGCGAAGGCGTATTTGGGCGCCGAAGTATACTCGGGCTTCTACAGGGATCATTACCAGAGAGCGCTCAAGCGTTATAAGTCCGAGATTAGCAGTTCGCACATCTGTGCCTTTGGTGATGTGACGTGGACGAGTCCTGACGCCCCATGGGGTGAGGCGTCATTGCATTACGATATGCCTTTTTACGAGAGAATGGCGTGGAAGATTAGCCAAGAAATTCTGGCCTGATTTGTCTCCCGATATCTAAGCTAACAGCCGCCCCTCCGGGCGGCTTTTTCTTTGCCCGAAAGGAAGCCATGAAGCAGAACTATTCTGCCGCGCTCTCGCGCGTGCTCCGGCATGAAGGCGGCTTCGTTCACCATCCGAAAGACCCCGGCGGGGCGACCAATCAAGGCATCATTCAGACCACCTATGACGCCTATCGCCGGCAGCGTGGTCTGCCCACACAGTCCGTCCGGAACCTCACCTCTCAGGAGCGGGACGCGATCTACAAGACTCAATATTGGGACAAGATCGCCGGGGACCGGCTGCCGCTCGGCGTCGATTATGTCGTGTTCGACGGGGCGGTGAACTCGGGCGTGGCGCAGTCCGTCCGCTGGCTGCAACGGGCGCTCCGGGCAGATGGCCTATATTCCGGGCTGATTGACGGGCTGGTTGGGGCGAAGACTCTCGATGGCGTAGACCAGCACCCGGACCATGACGCGCTGATCGGGAGTATTTGCGACCAGCGGATGGCCTTCCTCCGTGACCTCAAGACGTGGGGCACGTTTGGCAAGGGCTGGACCAATCGGGTCCGGGAGGTCCGGACTGGCGGACAGGCGTGGGCCATGGGGTCCGTCCCCGGCAAGGCCACGGCCGGCGCGGGCGCTGCCAAGGCGACGGAAGCCGATACCAAGATCAGCAAGACCCCCGAAGGCAAGGTTGCCGTCGAGGAAGCCAAGTCCGGCACGAGCCTGTCCGGTCTCGGCAGTCTGGCGTGGGCCAATTTCGACACCGTGACCGCCCGCCTGTCCGACCTTGCCGCCCTTCCCGATTGGGCTGTCCGGATCGCCCTCGGCGCGGCCATTGTGGCTGGCCTCGGCTATGGCGGCTACCTGCTGGTCAAGGCCGGCCGTCGCTGGTGGCAAGCCCGGCAGGACCGACAGCCGGCGCCTGTCGCCATTCCCGATATGGCTTGAGCCATGTGGGATTCCATCTGGACCTGGTACGGCCTTGGCGGGGCCGTGATGGCGTCTGCTGGCGCGCTGGCGTGGTTCTTCCCGCCCCTCCGCAAATACGCCCTAGCCGCCGCCCTGACGGCCGCTGCGGCCCTCTCCGTCTATCACAAGGGCAACCGGGACGGCTCCCGCCGGACGCAAAGGAAATGGGACGATGCTGAGACCAAGTCCGCTGACAAGGGCCGGAAGGCCCGCGATGATGCTCGTCGGGATGTTGCTGCTGGCAGGGTGTCAGACGACAAGTGGTTCAGGGACTAGCGCGGTGTGCGCGGGTCAGGAACCAATCCGCCCGTCCCGTTCCGACACGCCAGAAACCATTCGCCAGATCATGGAGCACAACCGATTTCTTGAGCGCCGGGGATGCCTGTGAACGGCACCAATGACGGCGACCGGCCGCCGAATGTCGAACCCACGGGTCTGTTGCTGGATCTCGCCCAGGCGCTCGGCCGGATCGAGGGGCAAAACCAGCTCATCCTCAAGGAGCAGGGGCGCGCCTCCGAAAACCGGAAAGAGCAGTACGAGGCCCTTGAGGAAGTCCGCTCGAACTTGGCGGAAATGAAGCGGGACGTCACCAGTGTCACCGCCAGCGTCGCGATCATGAAGCCCGATGTCGATGAAATGAAGGGCTTCCGAGCACAGGTCGCACTCGGAATGGTCTTCGTCACCGCCGTCGTTACTGGAGCCATCAACCTCATATGGCTCGGCGTCACCAACCTGGGCCATATCAAGATTTGGCTGCGCGAATTCCTGCGCTAGGGCTCGCCTGCCGGCAATCGTGCGATAGGCAACCGCTGATCGGGGACGCTGGACTTGATCCGTCGGTCTGGCGGGGCCAGCGTCACCAGTGCGTCCACGAGCGTTCTCGCCTGCTTCTTTGTCATCCGATTCCGAACGCTTGCCCGGACGGCATCGTCGTCAAAGTAGACGTAGAAAAGCGAGCGGCCGGAGCCGTCACAAACGTCGAAGCTTTCCTCGTGTTCGGTCACGGACCACGGGCTGGGGAATTGGGTGCGAGACAGCATGAGACCTCCATATTGCAGGCTCTCTTTACCCAAGAACATTCCAAGAACATACTGTGCCCCTTTTTGTGTCGGCGCTTGACCGCAATGTTCGCGGTATGTGCGCGTCCGGCGGACCGTTATTTCCCTTGCAACACGCTGAAATACCAATAAAAACGGCCCTATTGCCGGATTAGCTCAGCGGTAGAGCAGCGGTTTTGTAAACCGAAGGTCGGGGGTTCAATCCCCTCATCCGGCACCACCCGTTTGGAAAAGCCGGCGTGGCTCCTTAGCGCTTGGTCTGGGCGACGATCCAGGCATGATAATCCGGATCGACATGCCCCACCGGCAGAACGAGCACAGCCGGCGTATCGTAGGAATGCATCTCCTTCACGGCCGCGCAGACCTCACCTTCTAGCCCCGCCCGCGTCTTGACGAGCATCACCACTTCCTCGCTGCGTTCTATTTGGCCCTGCCAGCCGTAAATCGACACCATGCCCGGCAGGATGTTGGCGCAGGCGGCAAGACCCCGCTCCACCAGCGCCCGGCCGGCCTGCTCTGCCTCGACAAGGGCGGGATAGGTCGTATAGACGAGGATTGCGCGATCCATCTGTTCCCCAAGGCAGCCGGACGCCCGACGCGCCCCTGCGAGCCGTTCCCATGACATCCGAAATCCCAAGCTACGAGCGCATTGCCTTCATGGCCAGCCCCAGCGCGGAAGCGGAGGAAGCCCGCCAACGGCTCGTGGCGCGCTACGGCAGCGCGAATCCGGACGAGGCCGACGTGATCGTGGCGCTCGGCGGCGACGGCTTCATGCTTCAGACCCTGCACCGCTTCATGACCATGCGGCGGCCGATCTATGGGATGCATCGCGGCACCGTCGGTTTCCTCATGAACGAATATGCCGAGGACGATCTGCATGCCCGGCTGACGCAGGCCCACACCACCACGATCCATCCGCTGCTCATGCGCGCCGTGGGACGGGACGGCGCGATGCAGGAGTTTCATGCTTTCAACGAGGTCTCCCTGTTCCGGCAGACCTATCAGGCCGCCCGGCTCCGCATTCTCGTCGATGGTCAGGAGCGGCTGCCGGAGCTTGCCGCCGATGGCGTTCTCGTGGCGACCCCGGCGGGGTCGACCGCCTATAACCTGTCCGCGCAGGGGCCGATCATCCCGATCAACGCCTCCTTGCTGGCGGTCACGCCGATCAGCCCTTTCCGGCCCCGCCGCTGGCGCGGCGCCCTGCTGCCGGACAGCGCGGCCGTGCGCGTAGAGGTACTGGATTCCGAAAAGCGACCCGTCGCCGCGGTGGCCGACCATGACGAGGTCCGTCATGTCCAGGCCGTGGATATCAGGATGGACCGCACCATCGGCATGCCGCTGCTGTTCGATCCCGACCACAGCCTGGACGAACGCATCCTGCGCGAGCAGTTCGTTTACTGAGAGCCTCTGCTGCCGCCGGCTGAGCAGGCCAACGGAGACCACGGACAGCGCTGCTCCACGGACCGCCCCATCCGCGGATGCTTCTTCATCGGTGAGCAAGTCTTGCGATGAGCAAGTCCGCCAATTGAAAAAGCCCGCGACCGGCGCGGGCTTTCCCGTTTCGTGACAAACCGCCTTAGAGCATGATCCCGAAAAGTGGGAACCGGTTTTCGGAAAAGATCATGCACAAACAAAAAGATAACCGACGGGTCTGATTCAACGCAGTTGGATCAGACCCTAGGCCGCGGCGGCGCGGCCCCAAAGCTGCTGGCTGGCGAGCTTCGCGCCCTCGGCAAGCGCCTCGAACTTCGCCCACATCACGGACGGATGGACGCGGCGGTGGAACGGCCCCTGCGCAAAGCCGCAGTCCGTGCCGGCGATGACATTCTCGCGCCCCACCAGTTTGGCGTAACGCACGATGCGTTCCGCGATCAGCTCCGGATGCTCGACCACGTTGGTCGCGTGGCTGATGACGCCGGGAATGACGACACGGCCCGCCGGAAGTTTCACGGTCTCCCATACCTTCCATTCATGCTCGTGCCGCGGGTTCGCGCCCTCGATCACGTAGGCGCCGGCCTTCACCCGCAGGATGATATCGGCGATGTCCTTGAAGGGAATGTCGGTGGTGTGCGGGCCAGGCCAGCTACCCCAGCAGACGTGATAGCGCACCATGTCCTCCGGAATGCCCTCCAGCGACGCGTTGATGGTGTCGACCTGATGCTCCAGCCACTTGAGGTAATCGCTCTTGGTGGCAGGCGGCACCATACGGTCGTAAGTCACGGCGGCGCGGGCGTCATCGAGCTGCACGACGATCCCAGCATCGACGATCTGCTTATATTCCGTGCTCATCGCCCTCGCGATCGCCTGGAACAGCTCCTCATCGTCCTTGTAATATTCATTCTTGCGGTCAGGGATCACGCTGGAGGGCGCGGCAACCGGCAGGAAGCCTTCCTCAACCCCGGCGGCCTTCATCGCCGCCTTCATGTTGTCGATATCGCGCTGGAGCGCGGCCTGCCCGGTATATTTCACCTCGCCCACCGCGACGGAGTCGCTCGGATTGGAGATGCCGTCCTTGGCGTCCAGCTCCGCATAGAATTCCGGAAATCTGGTTCTGTCCGCGCCCCGATTGAAAGGATTGGCATCGCGCGCCACTGGCCGGCGCTCGAAGCCGCTGAGCCGGTCGAGCGCATATTGCGACCAACTGATCGCCTTGCCGAACTCCCCGTCGCTGGGGATATCGATACCCACCTTCGCCTGCTGGGCGACCACCTCTGCGACGGTGCGCGTCAGGCATTCCGCATAGGCTGCTTCGTCGTAGGACTGCTTTTTGCGCTGAGCATCAAGGAATTTCAGAAGCTCATCGGGACGGATCAAACTGCCGACATGGGTGGTCAGGATACGGTCAGTGCTGCGCTTCATGACAAGGCTCACGTTGACGGGAACCGAATTGCTGCCAGACCGACCGGGGGAAATCAATTGCAAAGGCCCGCGCCACCACTTTTAGGTGCAGCGCAGCAATGGCAGCGCACTGCAACTTTTCCTTAAGCGCCCGGCCCTAGTCTGCCTGCGGCTGTTAACGGCTTCTTCCTGTCCCTGGCCGGATGGGCGGCACATGCTCATCGGCGGCGGCCCATGCTGCGTATCGAATTCAACAAGCTTCGCTTTCTCGTGGTGGACGACAATGCCCACATGCGGCGAATCGTCCGCACCCTGCTGCATGGCTTCGGCACCCGCGAGGTCTATGAAGCGGAGGACGGCGGCGCGGGCCTGGAAGCCTTCACCCACCATATGCCGGATATCATCATCACCGACTGGGTGATGCCGATTTTCGACGGCCTTGAACTGACCCAGATGATCCGCCAGCCGGGGGCGAATTCGAACCCCTACGTACCCATCATCATGCTGACGGGCCATTCCGAGAAGCGGCGCGTCATCGCCGCCCGTGATGCCGGCGTGACGGAATTCATGGCCAAGCCGATCTCCGCCAAGGCGCTTTACGAACGGGTGTTGAACATCGTTGTGAACCCTCGCCCCTTCATTCGAACAAAAACCTATTTCGGGCCAGACCGGCGACGCACGACGAATGCAAATTATGTCGGACCGGAGCGCCGCAACGGCGGCAAGGCTGATGTCGTCAAGCCGATCTCGCTGCTCGACAAGGCGAAGATCGCGGATTGAGGAGCCAGACCATGTCAAATCCCGGCAAGCCTTCGATCGTGACCTATGGAGACTATGAAGTCATCACTCCGCCCCACACGCTGCGCAGCGCCGTGACGGAACTGCCGCCAGGCGCGGAAGCGGACGACGCGGTTGCGCGGGCCGAACTCGCCCTGTCCGAACTCTCCGAGAATTTTCCCGCCTGGATGAATGCAGAATGCGAGCGTCTGGAAGACGCGCGCGCCGCCATTCACAGGTCCGGCTTTCTGCCGCAAACGAGGGATGGGCTGTTCCACGCCGCCCACGACATCAAAGGCGAAGCCACCACCTTCGGCTTTCCCGCGGTAACCGACATCGCCCGCAGCCTCTGCCGACTGATCGAGCACACGCTGGAGATGAAGGATATTCCCCGCGAACTGGTAGACCAGCATGTTGATGCGATTCGGGCCATCGTGCGCGAGAGCGCGCGTGGCGACGTGACCGATCTGGCGCTGGCCCTGACGCGACGCCTTCGCGACGTGACCGAGGAGTTTCTCGCGACCAGCAACCGGCACCGGCCGGACTATCTGCGGGACGTCATCCAGACCGGTTGAGGACGGCCGGACGGCGGCCATCGCCGCCGAAGGCGCGTCAGGCCACCAGCCGCATCTCGGCATCGATGCTGATCGCATCTTCCGCAACGAGATCGTCGCAGAACGTCCGCGCCTCGTCGCGCGCCGCTTCCGTGGCGAACTTGCGCAGCAGCACGAGCAGCGGCTCGACTTCACCCGGCATTTCCTGCTCGCAATGCACCAGCACGCGCTCGACCATGCGGCGACGCAGGCGGGAGCTTCCGGCTTCATCTCCGACAAAGCCCTGCTCCCGGATGGCCTCGATAGCCGCGTGAAAAGCGGGGTAAACCGCCGGCGGCAGCCCTGCCCTGTCATAGACGGCGCGCAGCCCCGCCCCGTTTCGGGCATAGACCAGCGCGCAGATGCGGCTGACCGGCAAGCCGCTCAGTTCCGCCAGCGCATCCTCGAACATCATCGTATTGCCGGAGAGCAACGCCCGCAGGATCAGACCGGCGGTGAGTTCGCCATTCTCCCGGAGACGGCCGACCAGCAGCCGCATTTCGCCCGGAGCGGTCGTTGCGGCAACAGTGACCGTGGCCTTGTCGCGAGCTTCGCGCGCGATGCTCCGGGCACGATCCGCATCGAGCCAGGCTCGCCCTGTCACAAATCTTGCCAGGGTGTCGGAAAGCTGGGTCAGCAGCGCCTGCCGCGTCGTGGCGGGAAGATCTTCGCGCTCCAGCAGATTCTCGCGGATCGCCGCCAGATGGCCATGGCGCGCCACGATGCGGTCCAGCGCGAACTGCAACAATACGGCGCCGGCATTCTCGAGCAGTAGCAAACAGGCTTCGGCCGAACCGACCTCGGCAATGGCGGCGCAGACCGCGCGCGACAGCGTGGCGCGGCGCGCGATGGCCGCCTGGACGGCAGCTTGTCCGGCCCCCAGAGCATCCACCAGATCGGCCTCCGCCAGACATGGCGAAGATTCATAGATGATCGCGGCAATGTCCGGCTGATCCGCCGCCAGCGCATGGATCAGCACCGGCGGCGCATCTTCGCTCGAAGCCAACGCCTCGGCCAGCGCCCGGCGCACCAGCGGCGACGGATCGTCGAGCAGCATCAGCATCGCGCCTTCGGCGGCGGCGCGATCGTCAACCGAGAGGTTCGAATGGAGAAAAGCCCGGACCAGCGCCGAAGCTGCATCGGCCCGCTCGACCGCGCCTGCTGTCCGGATCCACTGGAGGAAATGTCGGACGATCATGGGGACGCCACGCTACTCGGATCACCAACCCGCCGGATAAAGCACCGACGAACAAAGCCTATCAGCCAGCGCTTAACAAAGCGTTCAGCATGAATGTTTGCGTCCGGTTAGCCATGATCTCGCGCGGATGCGCTGGGAATTCCGGAAGGATCAGTTGCGCGCAGTCTGCTGGAGGCCGTCATCACGAAACAGGTCGAGCGTCCCGCCGGTTGTTGCGGGCTGCGATTGCGAAGATGCAATGGTCGGGCTCGACCACAGCGCCGCCACGACCGGCGCCACCGTCCGCTGCTGGGACGTGCGGAACAGTCCGTGAAAAGCCGGCCCGGAATCGCCAAGGGTGAGCGGCGGTTCGTCCATGGCCGCAAGCGTCGTGGACGAGGCTATCGGCGCGGGGCGTGCTCCAGCGACTACCGCTTGCGCATCGCCGCCCGTCACGCCGGAGACAGCGGCGCGTGCGGAATCATAACGGCCGACGAGCCGCTGATAAACATCGGCAGCGCCGCGCGCGCTGCCCTGACGGTCGTAAAAAATCGAACGGTTGGCAGCGGCCGCTTGGGGAAAGGCCGCGGCCGCGGAAGCATCCGGCTCGTTGGCGGCCAGCGTGATGAGCCGGCCGGCCCCGCCCGCGCCGAGGAAATGGGCGATATACAATTCGCCCCCCGTTGCGGAGCGCCCAAGCTGCCGCGCAAGCGTCTCCGCGTTGCCCTGCGTGAAGGCGCCCGCCATGGCGGTGCTCGCCGCCGGATCGTCCCGCAGCGCCATGATCTCGGCGCGCGCAGCCGGGTCGGGCACCACATAGGCACCGGACGCCGTGCGATCGATGGCATCCGCATAGCGGGCATAGCCCAGCGCCGGCCCGGCGTCCTTCATGGTCGCGAGCCAGGTCTGGTCGATGAACTGAAACAACCCGCGCGCCGAAGAGGTCGGCGCCTGCGCGGCAGTATTGAGGCCGGATTCGACACGAGCCGTCGCGAGAAGATGTTCAAAGCTCGCGCCGGCAGCCTGCGCCGCCTTGCGGATCGTTCCCACAAGGCCCGAGATAAACGAGGGAGAAGACGTCGCCTCGACCGTCATATGCCCGCCCCGATGTCCGTCCGCAGCGCCACATCCTGCGATACATGGTTAGTCAGCTAGAGGCATTATGGTAAACCAGACGTTAACGACACTTGGAGGACGCCGATGACTGCTCCCGCCCCGGACACCGCACACCGCCATCCGCGAGGCGGGTTGTATCTCGAAGGCTTCGTCGCCGGCACGCTGTATGACCATCGGCTGCGCCGCACCGTCACGCAGATGGACAACATGCTGTTCTCCAACATGACGCTGAATCCGCAGCCTTTGCATATCGACCGCGTGTTCTGCGAACAGGAGACCGAATGGGGCCAGCCCCTGATGAATTCGCTGTTCACGCTGGGACTGATGATCGGCATTTCCGTCACGGACCTCACGGTCGGCACGACCATCGCCAACCTCGGCATGACGGAGGTGAAATTCCCGCACCCGCTGTTCGAGAACGACACCGTCCGCTGCACCACGGAGATCCTCTCGGTGCGCGAATCGAAATCTCGGGCGGACGCCGGCATCGTCGAATTCCACCACCGCGCCTATAACCAGAACGACAAGCTGGTGGCCGAATGCCGCCGTCAGGCTTTCATCAACAAGCGGCCGGCCGCGTCATGATGCGCTCGCTGCTGTTCATTCCGGCGGATTCCGAACGGAAGATGGAGAAGGCCCTCGGCTGCGGGGCCGACGCGCTGATCCTCGATCTGGAGGATTCGGTCGCGACCGCCGCCAAGGCGACCGCCCGCCAGCGCGCCGCGGCCTTTCTGGAACATGCAGGGCTCGCGCCGGAGCGGCCGCGCCTCATCGTGCGGGTCAACCCGCTCGACAGCGATAATATCGAACTGGACCTCGCCGCCATCGTGCCGATGCAACCCGATCTGATCCTGTTGCCGAAGGCCGTCGGCGGCCAGGCGGTTGCCCATCTGGACGCCAAACTCACCGTCCACGAAGCGCAGGCCGGGCTGCCGGAAGGCTGCGTCGGCCTTCTCGCGCTCGCCATCGAGACCGGGCCTGCGCTGTTCGCCGCAGGCAGCTTTGCCAACGCCAGCCCGCGCCTCGCCGGCCTCACATGGGGCGCGGAGGACCTCGCCGCGGACCTCGGCGCGCAGGCCAGCCGCCACGCGGACGGGTCCCTCATCGAGCCCTGCCGCCTCGCCCGCAGCCTCTGCCTCGCCGGCGCCGCCACCGCGCAGGTGCCGGCTTACGAAACCGTCTATGCCCGCCTGGGCGACACGGACGGGCTGGCCGCCATCGCGACCCAGGCCATGTTCGACGGCTTCGCCGGCATGCTGGCGATCCATCCCGGACAGGTCGCGACCATCAATGAGGCTTTCACGCCGAGCCCTGCCGCCATCGGCGAGGCACAGGAGATCGCGGCCGTCTTCGCCGCCGCGCCCGACGCCGGCGTGGTCAGCCTTCACGGCCGGATGATCGACATGCCGCATCTGAAACGGGCGCAGCGCGTGTTGGCACTGGCGCGGCAGGCGGAAGACAGCATGCGGGACCACGGCCGGTGAAGCCGGCGATCGATCAGGTCTGCGGCTTGTCGCCATAAACCCGTGCGGGATCGAAGCCCCTGTCGGCATCGACAAAGGCCAGCGTGATCGGCCCGCCGCCCCGCCCCGCGGATACGCTACGATAGAAGCAGGAGCGCCGGCCGGTGTGGCAGGCGCCCGGCCCGTCCTGACGGACCTTGATCCAGATGGCGTCCTGATCGCAATCGACCCGCATCTCGGCCACGGACTGGACATGGCCGGAGCTTTCGCCCTTGCGCCAGAGCGCCTTGCGGGACCGGCTGTAATACCACGCCTGCCCGGTCTCGATGGTCCGGCGCAGCGCCTCGGCATTCATATGGGCGACCATCAGCACGTCGCCGCTGGCGACATCGGTCGCGACGCAGGTCAGCAGTCCGTCCGGACCGAACTTTGGGCTGAGAACGAGTCCTTCCTCGACCTCAGCAGCCGAACCCGGAAGCGCAAAAGATGAATCTGCCACGACTGAAATCCTGAACGCGGCCAGCCGCGCCGCGCTTGTCGTCAGCGCGGACGCACCAACGAGAGGAAACGGTTCTGCTGCTCGGCCTGTTCGCGAAACACCCCGGTGAACTGGGTGGTCACGGTCGAGGCGCCGGCCTTTTCGACCCCGCGGATCGACATGCACATATGCTCCGCCTCGATCATCACGGCGACGCCGCGCGGCGCCAGCGTTTCCTCGATCGCGGTGACGATCTGCGAGGTGAGATGCTCCTGAGTCTGGAGCCGGCGGGCGAAAACCTCGACAAGCCGAGCGAGCTTCGACAGGCCGACCACCCGCTCCACGGGCTGATAGGCAATATGCACCTGCCCGTAGAACGGGATCATGTGATGTTCGCAATGGGACGAGAAACGGATGTTCCGCACCAGCACGAAATCGTCATAGGTGCCGATCTCGCCGAAGGTCCGCTGAAGCACCTCCGCCGGCGACTGGCGATAGCCCCCGAAGAGCTCCTCGTAGGATTCGACGACACGG
>Ga0182747_1000615_pt1 | contig 32374 bp, 25 predicted proteins | sample eDN3rd30CBELigBY_FD_128526 | JGI IMG/M metagenome (GOLD analysis project Ga0182747, IMG submission 128526) | Enriched backyard soil microbial communities from Emeryville, California, USA - eDNA 3rd pass 30_C BE-Lig BY (version 2) (version 2) | ecosystem: Environmental > Terrestrial > Soil >... | reverse complement strand
TGCGATCCCATATAGATCGTCACCTGCCAGGCCAGGAGATTCCGCCAGAGACCTGTTGGGGCATGCCGTTTGGCGCCCATCAAGCGCTTGCCCCGGGCGTGAAGGAGCCAGGGGATCAGCACGATCAACCCCGCACAGGAACTGATGGCCGTCAGCGCCAGCGCGCCCCGCCAGCTGAGATCGAACGCTTCTTTCAGCGGAATCGTGATTCCCGCCCCGAGGGCACCGCTGGCGGAAATGGCCGCCGAGTAGATGGCCGTCATCGGCCCGATCCGGTGCGGCGCTTCCCGTTTGACGAAACCGGGCAGGAGCACATTGCCAATCGCAATCGCCGCTCCCATCACCACGGTGCCAGCGAAGAGAGCGGCGATCGGTGGCGCGGAGCGGAGCAGGATGCCGCCAATTAACACGACAAACACCCCGAACAGCGCCCATTCCATGCCAAATCTCCGCGCCAGACCTGGGGCGAGGGGGGAAACCAGCCCAAAGCAGACAACGGGAATGGTCGTCAACAAGCCCGCCACCGTGGCGCTGATGCCGGTGGATTCCGTAATGGTTTCAAGCAGCGGGGAAACCGCCAGGAGTGGAGCGCGGAAATTCAATCCCACAATGACGATGGTCGCCATCAGGAAGAGGATCGGCAACGTGGTGCGCTGGGCGCGAGATGACTCGGACATCAAGGACCTTTGTTGGTTGAGCGGGCATTCGCCGGTGCGTCTCCGGGTCCCTGCGGATTACATCTGCCCGGTCATACCATGCATCATCCTACTATGCGCACTCCGTTTGGGAAACCGGGGTTCTAGGGTGAATGCCCTCACCCCTGTTTCGCCTGAAGCGTCATTGCCGACTCCCCAGTCAGGTCGAGGGCGTTGGGAGTTTGCTGTTGAGGAGCACGGGCAATAGGTTGCACGTCGCATTGGATGAAATGAAATTTGTTCTTAATATGCGTGATGTGCCTATACATATTCCACCCAGCCTGAATTCACCAATCATGCAAACTATCAGAGGTCAACAATAGTTGACTGCCCTTTCTGCTCGTAAAGAAGGTGCCAGGTTGCGCAGGCTACATAGCCTCCCGCAATGGTATTGGTGCCATTGAAATCGAAAGGAAGGGGCTTGACGTGGGATCAAGATACCGATAGGATGTTTATCATGCAGAACAGGGTTATACCTGATATAACAGGTGGACCGAATGATAAATCGGAAAGTGGGGAATCCAAATACACCGTTGCCAGTGTGAAGCGAGCAATGGAGCTCATTGATGTGTTTCTCGAACCACCACATGAATATGGCGTCACGATGTTGAGTCAAATGACGGGGCAAACCAAGAACCAGACTTACCGACTCTTGCAAACCTTGTTGGGGCACAACGTTGTCACGCTGGACGAAAGCACGAAGAAGTACAGCATGGGTCACCGGATTCTTGAATGGGGAGTGGTTGCCCAGAAGAATTCGCCCATCGTCAAGGTCGCGGCGCCGTTCATGGACCAGTTGTCAAGTGATATCGGCGAAACCATTGTCCTCACGACACTGGCTGATGAGCGTTCGGCGATTTGCGTTGATAAACGTGAAAGCAATCAGGCATTGCAAATCAGCGCCAGGATCGGCATGCGGATACCCCTGCATGCAGGGGCCGGCAGCAAGTGTCTGTTGGCGAACAGTCCAACCACGATGTGGGATGCCTATATCGCTCAGGGTAAGTCCCTTGTTCGATACACGGACAAGACCCTGGTTGATCCCGACCTGCTCAAGGCGGATCTGACGCGGATTCGGGAACGAGGGTATTCGGTAAGTGATGAAGATCTGGATCCGGGCGGGTGTTCAGTTGCGGCCCCCATCTTCGATTTCAGGCAGAAGGTCGTCGCGAGCATCAGCATAGCGTCTCCCAAAACTCGCTTCGGGCCCGAGGAATTCGCGCGGAATCGCCAGGCAGCGATGAATGCTGCCGACGATATCTCAAGAAGGTTAGGGTGCCGCTCATAGATCAACGGAGATTGTGAGCGTGTGAGTTCGGATTGGAGGGAACACTTTTTCATCGTATTGGCAACGATGCCGACGCAGACCATGTCTCGGGTGTTGAATTGTTACGACTTCTTCAAGAGGTGCCAATCATGAAAATTGAACACGTTCAGAATCAGTTGAATGCTATGGGAGTCTCCGTCACCCGGCGTCATCTCGCCAAGATGGCCATGGCTGGTGGCGCAGCGCTCTCGCTCGGCTCGCTTGCCCCGGCCCTGTCGGTGGCGGCGGCTCAGGATGAGACGCCGGTGGAGGGGGGCGTCTGGAGAATGGCGCTTACCGCCAACCCAACCGCTTACCCCATCACTGCCCCGGGTGCCCTTGTCGACATTTTGGTAAACAAGACCATTTACAATAGCCTGGTGCAATACAAGCTTACAGACGGCAATATCGAAGTTGTGCCTGATCTGGCGGTGAGCTGGGAAGCCAATGAGGATATCACCCAATACACGTTCAAACTTCGTACCGATGTCACCTGGCATGATGGTGAGCCGCTGACTTCCGCCGACGTGAAATTTACGTTCGACAGCGTTCTGGATCCCAATGTCAACGCGCAATTCTCTGGTCCCATCTCGGCTGTTGAATCCGTCGAGGCACCCGATGATGAAACGATTGTTTTCAATCTGAAGGCTCCCTTCGCCCCGCTTCCGGTGATGTTGGGCTATAACCAGGCTATCGTTCCCAAGCACCTGCTGGAAGGGCAGGATCTCAACCAACCAGCCGAGTTCCTGGCTGCCCCAGTAGGTACCGGCCCCTTCAAGTTCGTGGAGTTGTCCCAGGGGAGTCACTTGCAGGTCGAGGCCAACGAGAATTATTTCGATGGCCGTCCGCATCTTGACGGGATCATCTTCCAGGTTATTACCGACGGCAATGCACGTGTCGCGCAGCTTCGCTCGGGGGACATCGACTTCACGGTCATTGATGCGCCACAGGTGAACTCCGTTTCGGATGTCGAAGCGCTCCAGGTCGTGGAGGCAACCCAGGTCAGCTACCATTTCCTGGCGTTCAACCACACCGTCGAGCGGCTACAGGACCCGTCGGTTCGCCGGGCGCTCACCCTGGCACTCGATCGCCAGGCCATCGTTGAGAAGATGTTGCAGGGGTACGGTCAGGTGGCGAACGGTCCCACCCATCCGGCGCTCGGTGATTTCTACAACCCCGATGTCACCACGTATGGTTACGACCCGGAGCAATCCAAACAGCTCCTGGCCGACGCTGGCTGGACTGCCGGTGACGACGGGATTTTGGTCAATGAAAATGGCGACCGCTTCACCATTCTGCTGAATGGACCGAATGGCTATCCGGTGCTCGAGCAGTTGCTCACCTACGCCCAGCAGGCCTTCACGGATCTGGGAATCGAAGTCACGCTCGAAATCGACGAATGGTCGGTCCACCTCGATAAATACCATACGCTGGGTTACGACATGCTCTGCAACTGGTGGATCACGCCTCCCGATCCTGATCTCTACGATCACTACTTCAGCGAGTCATCCTCGAACTGGTGGGCGTATGCCAATCCCGAGGTGGATGAACTGATCCTGGCGGGACGGCAGGAAGCGGATCACGACAAGCGCGTTTCCATTTACCACGAACTCCAGGCACTGCTGGCTGACGAGCTGCCAGTCCTCTACCTCTACCATCAAACCGAGATCCAGGTTCGAAGTGCCAGAACACACGGCATGCCTGAAATGGGCTATCGTGATGCACTCTCCTGGTCAGAAGAGATGTGGGTCTCCGAGTAACACACAGCCCATCGAATTCGCCTGGTCTGCCGGTCGAGTCAGTTCTCTCGTGAGAATCTGGCTCGGCAGGTAGCCTATCTTGCTCTCTCCATGATGCATGCAGTGAGCAACTCGCGAGTGCTCCTTACATGGTTGCGTTTGTGGTCCGAAGACTCCTCCAGTCCGTCATACTGCTCTTTATCGTCAGCATCGTCACGTTTGGGCTGATCCACTCGGCTCCAGGCGGACCAGCGATGCTCTCCAACCCGGAGTTGAGCCGGGACCAGATCAGGCGCATGTCGGAACAATTGGGTCTCAACGATCCATTGCCCGTGCAATATGGACGATGGCTGTCCAATCTCCTGCAAGGAGACCTGGGTGTCAGTTACAACACTGTCGCGCCCGTTGGCGGCCTGTTAGCGGACCGCCTGCCCAACACGCTCATTCTGGCGGGAACCGCACTCCTGATATCCATCCTGATCGCCATTCCTTTGGGTATGTATTCCGCCATCCACCGAAATTCGCCAGTTGACCGGTTTGTGACCTCGTTCAGCTTCCTTGGTATCTCTATCCCGGTCTTTTGGCTGGGCATCATGCTGATCGTGCTCTTTTCCATTCGTCTCGACTGGCTTCCCGCCGGTGGCATGAGCACGATCGGGGAGGACTTCTCCTTTCGCGACCGTATTTCTCACATGGTGCTGCCGGTCTTCGTGCTGTCGTTTGCCAATCTGGCTGAACTGACGCGATATACCAGATCGGGAATGATCTCCGTCCTTGGCGAGGAATACATCCGCACCGCGAGAGCCAAGGGGTTGTCCAACAAGGCCGTCATCGTGGTTCACGTGTTTCGGAACGCGGTTATCCCCGTGGTCACCATCATTGGGGTGCTCCTGCCGCGGGCCGTGAGCGGTGCAGCGATCACCGAAGCCGTCTTTTCCTGGCCAGGGATGGGAAGCCTGGCAATTGACGCAGCGACCACGAGGGATTACCCCGTCGTTTTGGGGTCCACCCTGACGGTGGCGGCGGTTGTCGTGGTCAGTAGCCTCATCACCGATCTCACCTACGGTTTTCTGGATCCAAGAATCCGGCTCCGATGAACGTTCGCTGCCGTTTGCTACCTGCCGCTGTCAAGGAGCCAGAATGAACATGAAATCCCCGGATCAAAAGCCCAGATCGATTTGGCGAATGGCGCTCCATCGTCTGGCAAAGAACAGGATTGCTTTACTTTCCGCGTGCATTCTTTTGACCATGCTTTTGGTGGCCGCGTTTGCGCCACTCATTGCACCGCAGAATCCAAACGCGGTGAATATCATGATGCCGCACGATCCTCCTTCAAGCGCCCACTGGCTTGGGACCGATGAGAGTGGGCGAGATATTGTCTCGCGGCTCATTGTGGGCGCGCGAGCCTCAATGATCGTGGGGCTGGTCTCCATGGTGATCTCGATTTCCATCGGGGTTGCCATCGGTGGGACGGCCGGGTTTCTGGGCGGTTGGATAGACGCCATCCTGATGCGTTTTACCGATGGCATGATGGCCATCCCGTACTTTTTCCTGGTCCTGATCGTGGTGGCAGTGTTCGGCACATCCTTCCAGAACATCGTGATGGTTATCGGTGCGACGAGCTGGATGGTTGTTGCACGTATTGTGCGCAGTGAAGTCATCCGGTTCCGGAATTACGAATTCGTTACGGCTGCCCAGTCGATCGGGGCATCCAGCCCACGGATCCTGCTTCGGCACGTCCTTCCGCACACGTCGTCTTCAATCATTGTGGCCGCCACCTTTGGTGTCGCCAACGCCATCCTCCTGGAATCCGCGTTGAGTTATCTCGGTCTGGGTATCCAGCAACCCACCGCCAGTTGGGGCAACATGCTGAGCAATTCCCAGGCCTATCTTTTCGATAACCCCATTCTGCCTCTCTATCCCGGGTTACTGATTCTGGTTGTGGTTCTCTCGTTCAACTTTCTTGGCGATGCGCTCCGAGATGCGCTCGACCCCCAGTACAAGGAAGGGAGTCTTTAGGAATTTGACTTTTCGATTGCAGGGAAGTGGAGGTTCATACATGGGATCAGCCAAACAGGGGCTCGCTGGACTCATCGGCGATGTCATGATCGAGGATCGCTCAGTTGCCCAACGCCGGTCCGGGAACGAGCTCTTCGACAAGGCACTTACAACGCTCAACGCAAATATCTGGTCGATCATCAATCTGGAAATGCCGCTATCCAATCGGGGATACCGGGTGCCAAAGCACTCCAACCTGCGGTCCCGGCCTGAAATCATTGAGGATGTGCGTGCACTTGGCGCAGATGCGGCCTCACTGGCCAACAATCACTTGATGGATTACGGTCCGGACGCCTTGCGGGATACGATAGAGGCCTGCGCCCAGGCGGGCATCCTCACCTGTGGTGCCGGCGAAGACCTGGATCAGGCCATGGCGCCGGTCATTCTCAGGAACGACGATGTTTCCGTTGGCCTACTTTCCTTCGCCTCCACGTTGCCGGTTGAATCCGATGCCGGAATTGGCAAACCAGGGATTGCCCCCATCCGGGTGGGCTTCTCGTATGAGGTCGATGCCAACCTGACCGTCGAGCAGCCAGGCACGATGCCGCTCGTCCACACCTGGGCGAATGAGGAAGATGTCGAACGCGCCGTGGATGCGATCCAGCAACTCAAGGCATCGGTCGACATTGTCATTGTGGCGCTGCATTGGGGTGTTCCTCCCTACTGGCTTACTCCCCATCAGGGCTTGCTGGCGGAATACCAGCAGCCTCTGGGGCATGCGCTGATCGATGCCGGTGCCGACGTTATCTGCGGTCACCATTCACATGTCCTGCACCCCATTGAGGTCTACAACCACAAACCCATCTTCTACAGCCTCGGCAATTTCATCTTCGAAAACCCCCGGGGATTCATGGAACCGGAATCCCTCATCGTCAATATCCAGCCTGGTAACCCCTTCGACATCGAGCTTGTACCCATTTGGGTAGATGACGATGGTTTTCCGTTACTTGCAGAAGGCACGGTGGCAGATTCCGTCGTGTCCAGATTGGAGGAAATATCGGCAGAGTTCGGCACACAGTTCATACGGAAAGGTGATCGGCTTCAGCTCAGTCTTACCTAGAGGATATATCCAGCACGTTCTCGCCTTGGCGGGAAGGGAGTCAGTCATAATGTCAGTCAGCGAATCGGCGTTGGTCAGTGGTGGTTCGGAACTTGAAGCCAAAATCGTCGGCAGTGTTTCCCTTGATGCCCCCTGGGAGATCGTTGAGCATTTCTCGAAGATCATCCGTCTCTCGGGATCGAAGGAAGAGCGCAAGGCTATTGAGCTGCTCCAGAGTCGCTTGAACGAATGGGGCATTCCCAACACGCTGCATGAGCCAGATGCCTTCATCTCCATTCCCCTTTCGGCCAGTGTTTCCCTGGTGGGCGACAACGGCAAGACATTCCGGGCCAAGACGCCTGCGATGTCTATCTCCACTGGCGATACGCCTGTGGAAGGTGAGCTTGTCTACATTTCCACCATTAATAGCGGTGATAGTTCGGGCGATGTGTTCTCGACCGGTGTGAATCTTTCAGGTCTGGATGTTACGGGCAAGATTGTATTGACAGAGGGATTCGCCTCCCCGGGCAAGCTCAAGGACGTCATGGATGCGGGGGCGATCGCCGGTATCTTTATCAATGCCGGGCAGGCGATTCACGAAGGTATTTGCACCCCAATCTGGGGGACACCGGATCTCGATGACGAAGCCGCGCAACCGACGATTCCCGTCATCGCGGTCAATAACCCTGATGGGCAGGAACTGATCGAGGCAGCCAAGGCCGGTGGTCGGGTGGCGGTGACCACGCACCTTGATACGGCGTGGCGAAAAATCCCGGTGCTGGAGGCGGTCATCACGGGTTCACGGGTCCCGGATGAATTTGTCCTTCTGCATGGTCACCTGGATTCCTGGCACGAAGGTGTTGGTGACAACGCAACGGGTGACGCCACAATTCTGGAGATGGCTCGTGTCTTCTGGGAGAACCGGGACCAGTTGGACCGCTCCCTGAAAATTGCGTGGTGGTCAGGCCATTCCCATGGTCGTTATGCCGGGTCCACCTGGTACGCCGATGAGTTCGGGCTTGAACTCGCCCGCAATTGTGTGGCACAGGTAAACTGCGACTCACCGGGCTGCCGGTGGGCAAACACCTACAACACCCTGACCGCCATGAGCGAGACGGTTCCATTTGTGAACAAGGTCATTGAAGAGACGACAGGAATCGTTCCGGAGACCGAGCGGCCGCCACGCGCGGGTGATTACTCCTTCAATGGTGTTGGCCTGACCGGCTTCTACATGCTTTCCTCCACCATGTCGGAGGAGTTGCTCGCCGAAAAGAATTACTACGCGGTTGGTGGCTGCGGTGGCAATATCGAATGGCACACTGAGGGCGACACGATCGAGATTGCCGATCCAGACATCCTGCTTCGGGATATGAAGATGTACGCCGCATCCGTGTTGCGCGTGCTGAACAGTCCGTATGCCCCGTTCGATTTCCGCAGCACGCTCCGGGAGTTTGATGACGCCCTTTCCTCATACGAGAAGGCCGCTGGCAGCAACTTCGACTTCAGCGCCACCCGGACGGCGATGTCGGAGCTGGAATCCGCACTCGACCAGATGTACAAGGATCTTCCCACCACTGCTGCCTCAGACGATGAGGCGGCCAGGAAATTCAATTTTGCCCAGCGTCGGCTGGCACGGCTCCTGGTGCCGATCAACTACAGTCGGGCCGAGGCTTTCCGTCACGACCCGGCCCTGAATTTGCCACCTCTGCCTGACCTGGCGGCTGCCCTCATGCTGCCGAAGGTCGATGGCGATATCTCGCGGGTAGGGGTCATTCGCGCCCACCTGACACGTGGCCAGAATCGCGTCGTCTGGGCCCTGATCCAGGCCCGGGAGGTGGCTGAGTCGGCCAGATCATAACGGAATACATACGGAAGGACCCGGGACAACGGTTCCGGGTCCTTCGCAGAGGGAGATGATGCTCGCCATGACCAGCGAACGAGAGGCCCAACTTCGAAGCCAGATCGATCCCGAACGGCTGCAAAAGCATCTTGAGGTGTTTAGCAAGCTCTTTCGGGATAGCGGCACACCCGATGAGGTCGCTGCGGCCAACTACCTGCATGATGAACTGAAGAGCTATGGGATGGCGCCCGACATCCTGACCTTCAGGTCCTATATATCCTGGCCTCGCGAGGGCTCCCTGGTGATCCATGAGGGGGACAAGTCCATCACCATGGCTGCCCGCACGCGGTCGTTTGGCGGATGCACGCCGGAAAGCGGAATCACCGCCGAGCTGGCCTTCGTGCCATTTGCGGAGCCGCCCAAGGGCGAGATGATCTTCAGTCACCGTGCCGTTTCCGGGGATTATTCAGGTCTTGATGTCACGGGGAAGATCGTTATTAGTGGTGATGGTGGGCCCGATGGTATCCGGCGCGCGCAGGAACATGGCGCGGTGGCTCACGTGCATATTTGGCCCTCGGACGAGGATGCCATCCATGAGATGATTGCCACTCCGGTCTGGGGGACACCAACCACCCAAACGGTGGACCGCATTCCCAAAATCCCGGCCTTGGGTATTACGCATCAGGATGGCGAGCAGCTTCGGGAGAAACTCTCGACTGGCGCTGTCACGGCAACGCTGTTCTCAAATGTGGAAACCGCCTGGGTGGATCTGCCCCTGGTTGTGGTGGACATCCCTGGAACCGCTTCCGATCGATTCCTGCTGGTGGGCTCGCATATCGATTCCTGGTACGAAGGAATCACCGATAATGCCACCGGAGATGTCGCTCTTCTTGAGTTGGCGAGAGCTGTCTTTGGGGCACGGGATCAACTCACCTACGGTGTCAGATTCGCCTGGTGGCCCGGACATTCCACAGGAAGATATTCGGGATCTACCTGGTATGCGGACACGCATTTCATGGAGTTGCGTAACCGGGCGCTTGGCTATCTCAATATTGACTCCCCCGGCCCTCTCGGAGCGACCATTTGGGACTGCCGGTATAACTGCGGGGAAGTCGAAGCTGTCACCGCGGCGGCCGTCCAGGAACTCTCGGGGCAAAATCCGAATATTCGTCGACCACTCAAGGCTGGCGACCAATCGTTCCTGGGCGTGGGGCTACCCTCTCTGGGGGCGTTCCGGATGTTGCCCGCAGACAATCCTGACCGCAAGGCCGTGGGTGGATGCGGTGGTGGCTGGTGGTGGCACACTCCCCATGACACGCTGGATAAGGCCGACAAGGAAGTCCTTGCCGAAGATACCCGGCTGTACGTCACCATGATCAGCCGGATGTGCGCTCCGGCCCTCCATCCATACAACTTCGTTCCGGTCGCCAATGATTTTCTGGAGCGGCTGGAAGAATACGGTACCGCGGCGGGTGATCACCTGGATCTTTCCGATACGATGGACCAGGCAAAAGAATTCCGGAGTCGGGCGGAATCGCTGAATGCCAGGGTTGCCGACCATACACCTGAAACGGTCGAGTTATTCAACACCCTGCATTTGCGGTTGTCCAGGCTGCTGAATCCGATTCTCTTCTCGGTTGAAGGTCCGTACGAGTTTGATCCCGCCTTGCAGCTTCCGGTGCTGCCTGGCTTGCGAAGGGCTGGCGAACTCAGGACGATCGATAAGGAAGCCTACGGGTTCTTGCGGACGGAGCTTGTTCGGCAGAAGAATCGCATCACCGATTCATTGCAGACGGCCACCCGGATGATCGACGATTTCCTTCAGTATGTGATCTGATACGGAATCCGGACGAAGACTAGCGGATTGCTGGAATTCTTCACGAAGCACCGTGAACGCCCCTATGATCTCCCGGCGAAGCCATCCTTGTACGGGCGATGCCGGTCATCGCCCATCGGCGCCGCAGGCGTCGATCACCGGAATCGAGGGTGAAGTGTTCAACCGGATTCCGTATTACGCGCGGGGATTGCGTGTTCGTGAATAATCCGGAATAGCTGGATATAGCCGTTATGTCGTTGCGGGGGGGCAGGGTCAACGACGACATAACGGCTGTTTTCTGGATGATTGGCGGAGCGTGTAGCCAGGACATCGCGGAGTGTTTGGTCCTCACTCTTGCTGCGTTATCCCGATCACGTAGAGAGGTCGCTGATCGTGGCAGTCATCGACTGATACGGATTCCGTATGATCTATCGGGATGGAGTCAGTCTTTGGTTACGTCGGGAATCGGGTAGCGAAATACCTGCAGGTTCCAGCCTGCCCGCGTGGTGGTTTCTTCCCGCAGCCATTCGGCACCCATCGCCCGATAGAACGCCGCGGCATTTGGATCGGCATCCAGCATCACCTCGGACACTTCCATCTCCCGGGCGGTGTCGATGGCATGCAGCCACAGGAGCTTGCCACACCCGGTGCCGATCCGGTCCGGTTCCACAAACAGCTTGTCCAGATACAGATGCGGCGGTTTGTTGAGGAGTGCGTAGTATCCCACCACGCGTTCGCCTTCTTCCGCCACATAGACCGGCGAATCCCGGATCATGGATTCCGTGACGAGAAGGGCTTCCGGTTCCCAATCGAGGAATTCCGGTTCATACCCCCAATACAGGGCCGAGCGTCCAGTGAGTCCGTTGAGGAACTCCGCCTCGTCTGGTCTGGCGCGACGAATACGTCGTTGCATGTTCTCTGTCATGGCCGATCATTCCCGATCGTGATGCGATTTATACAGGGTCCGGGTCATGCGTTCGTGTTCCACGATGCCGCTTCGTGGCAGAGGCGATGACGGGCATCGCCCGTACGTGGCAGCGTTCCTCCCGGTCATCAGACGGATTCGATACTACCTTTCGTCCCGGTGCCCCGCCACCCGAACCAGCGCCAGAGTTGGACCGTGCGCGAGGTCGTCTTCCAGCATGGCAAGGCCACGGTCGTCATCGGGGTAGTGGGCTGGCTTGCCAACCTCCCGCCAGATCGCTTCCCATTGCTGCCAGTGCTCGACACCGTCGCGGATCTCCTCCGCGTGGTCGATCCGGAAGGGCCCGGTTCGTTCCAGATGCGTTCGCCACCATTTAGCGCTGTGAAAGCACCAGAACTCGGTTTCCCAATAGGGTGTCATGTGCTCTGGTACGCCATGGGGTAATTCGTGCGTCAGTCCGGGAACGACGATGCCGAATTGTCCGCCCGGTTTGAGTAACTGCGCCATCTTCGGTGCATACAAGGCATCGGTACCGAAATACTGATACGCGTCCATGCTGACAATGGCATCGAAAAACCCGTCGGCATAGGGGAGGGCATGCGCCTCGGCGTGGATTGGGAAGATGCGGTCTTCCACATTTGCCTCGCGGATGCGCGTCAGATTGTCCGTGGCGGCAACCCAGAGATCGGTCGCCCAGACCTGCACTCCGAATTCTTTTGCCAGGAAGATTGAGCTCGCCGCCATTCCGCAGCCAAGATCGAGCACCCGCATACCGGGCTGCAAGTCAATTACCTCAGTCAACGCTTCCGTGATCCAGAGCACATTCGGACCCATCATGGTGTCGATTTGCCATTGTGGATCGTATTTCGCGGAGCGTGGATAAGCGGGTAACGTCATGCGTTCAACGAGGTTCGTTGAGGGGTTCATGGTGTCTCCAGGTATTACTGATGGTATTAATCGGACGTGCCTGCATCCAGTATGGTGGGAAGTTCAGCGAGGCTGCGGATTGTATGGTCTGCATTTCGGCCTTCCTTCCACACACGATCAGCCCGGTTGATCCATACGACGGGAATTCCCATTCCTTGCGCGCCTGCCACATCGCTGGTGCGCGAATCTCCTACGTGTAGCACTTCATCAGGCGCCAGCCCCAGGATGTCGAGTGCAGACGCGAACATTTCCGGCCGGGGTTTATACGCCCGGACATCATCGCTCGTCATGAGATGTGTAAAGTGGAGGCCGTGAAAAGCCATCGCTTGCTCGATATCCTTCCGGTCAATGTTGGAGACGATACACACGGGAATATGCTGCTTGGCAAGGTAGTCCAGAAAGGGAAGGGTATCCGGGAACAGAGGCGGTGCCATCCACTGCGCAAATTGCCGGGCAACGAGCGATGCAGGGTCGAGCGGTGCGCCAAAGTGATTCACCGTATCGGTTAGCGCTCGCAGTGCAATCTCGCGCTGCGGGATGAACCTGGCGGCAAATGAGCATGTACATAGGGAGAAGAATGCTTCGTACCAGAATCGGGCGATATCGTCCGCAGACGTCTGGACGGCGGCGGCAAGGAGGATATCGTTACAGGTGACAGGAATGATCTCGTCATCTTCATGAACCAGCGTTCCGTAGAAATCCAGGAAGATCGCCTTCTTCATAGCAATGGGAACCGATTCATGGGCGTTCCTCACGTTCTCTAGTTCTTCGTACCTTAGGTGATTTCATCGGTTTCTTGTCAGCCGGCTCAGGGCGGCGCTGGCGATTACCAGAATGGAGGCGAGTGCCGCCCCAAGGGAGATGTGCTCGCCCAGCATCGCCCACGCCCAGATCAGGCTCATCACGGGTTGTACAAGCTGGATCTGACCGACTCGCGCCACGCCACCGAGCGCCAATCCCTTGTACCACGGGAAAAACCCGATCAGCATCGAGATCGAACCCAGGTAGAGAAAGCTTAACCAGGCGTCTCCGCTGCCCTGCGGCATACCGCCAGTCGCCACAATCGTTGCTGTCAGGATCGCCAGGATCGGGATTGAGAAAACCAGGGCCCAACAGATGACTTGCCATCCTGCCATCTCTCGCGAGAGCCGGCCGCCTTCGGCATACCCCAGCGCTGCGAGCAGCACGGCAGCCAGCAAGAGGAGATCGGCACCTTGCAGGCGGCCTGCGCCCTGCGCAATCGCAAAAATGAGGACCGCCACGACACCCGCGCCGCAGGCGAGCCAAAATGCCGGTCCCGGACGTTCTCCCGCCCGGAGCACGGCCATGATTGCGGTTGCGGCTGGCAACAAGCCCACCACTACGACACCGTGGATCGCCGGCACATACTCCATGGCGATGGATACCAATGGTCCAAAACCAAAGACGGTGCCGATGGCCACGATGGCGATTGGCCACCAGTAGCGGCGTGCGGGCAGGGGATCGCGCCGTACCAACACGATGCCCAGCGCGATGCTGGCTGCCAGCATCGCCCGGCCAATCCCGACGAACATCCCGCCCAGCTCCGGTGAGGCGATGCGGGTGAAGGGCAGCGTGAAGCTGAACGCCAGCACCCCGAGAAACCCGAGGATCCAGCCCAGTGTTTCCCGGGATATTCGGCCGTCTGCCTCCGTTTGGTTCACCGCATCATCGATGCTCGTCATCTGATACTCCACTCCAATCATGACTCGCATCCCCGATAGGCGGTACGATGGAGATCACTCTACCCGACGCCGGTAAGGCTGTCGCCGGTTGATGCCTGGGAATACCGCGCGCTCATGAAGGTCGTGTTGACATGAATGCTATCGCTTCGACATCCACTGCTGTAATCACCAACACCACCGTGAGCGCATACGCGGCGCACCGTCCGGTTCCGATCGGCAATGTCCGCTTACGGGATACGGTCTTCGCCCCACGTATGCGTACCAACCTGCGGGAGACGCTTCCCGGACAATACCGTTTCCTGGAGGAAACCGGTCGCCTGCGGAACTTCGTGCGGGCAGCCGGGAAGGATCAGACCGAGTTCGAGGGCATTTACTATAACGATTCCGATGTCTACAAATGGGTCGAGGCTGCCTCCTGGGCGATCGTCGGGCAGCCGGAAGCTGCTACGGCGGAACTCAGGACGATGCTGGATTCGGTGATCGACCTTATCGTCGATGCCCAGCGGGACGACGGGTACGTGAATACGTACTTCGCGAATGCACGAGCCGATCAGCGGTGGGCCAATCTTGCCGAGAAGCATGAATTGTATTGCGCCGGGCATCTCATCCAGGCCGCCATCGCCCATCATCGGGTGACCGGAGATGCGAAGCTGCTGGATGTCGCTGTCCGTTTCGCGAATCTCATTTGCGATGTGTTCGGCCCCGCCAGTGATGGCAGGCGCGAGGAGACGGATGGGCATCCCGAGATCGAGATGGCCCTGATCGAACTCTTTCGGGAAACAGGTGAGCGGCGATATCTCGACCAGGCACGCTTCTTTATCGATATTCGTGGCAACGGCTCGGCTGGTGGCGATGTCTACCGGCAGGACGTCACCGCCCTGCGCAATCAGCGGGAGATGGTCGGGCATGCTGTGCGTGCGGTCTATCTCAATGCCGGTGTTGCTGACTTGCTGGCCGAGACGCCGGAAACCGATTTGCGCAATGCCCTTGAGGCCATGCTGGATAACATGCTGACCCGGCGCTCCTACATCACTGGCGGTATCGGTTCCCGCTATGAGGGCGAATCGTTTGGGTTGGATTACGAACTCCCGAATAATCGCGCCTACGCCGAGACCTGCGCTGCTATCGGTGTCGTAATGTGGATCTGGCGGATGCTCGTATTAGACGCGGTTGATGATTCCCGCTTGCCGGATGCGCTTGAGCGCACGCTTTACAATGCGGTTCTGCCCGGAATCTCCCTGGATGGTCAGCGGTACTTCTACCAGAATCCATTGCGCGATGAGGATGGCTCTCACCGGCGGCAGCCCTGGTTCGGTTGCGCCTGTTGCCCGCCCAATATCGCCCGGATGATCGCCGCGCTTCCCGGATATTTCGCCACGGCCAGTTCACGGCGATTTGGCGAGTCGGATGCCCGGCACGATGTCGTCTGGCTGCATCTCTACGCCGAAGGCGATTACACGATCCCGCTGCAGGACGAAGGATCCGTTACCCTCAAGGTGTCCACTCGCTATCCGTGGGATGGGGATATTGCTGTCGAGATCGCGGAAACTCATGAAGCCGGAGATTTCACGCTGCAAATGCGGGTTCCGGATTGGGCGCTCAATACCACAAGCAGCGTCAACGGTGATTCCCTGCCTGCCGCCGAAGCCGCGCCGGGACAATACCTCACCATCCGCCGGACGTGGCAAGTGGGCGATATCGTTCGCCTGAATATCCCTATGCCCGTGCGCCGGATTATCAGTCATCCCCGTGTTGCCAATAACACCGGACGTATTGCCCTGATGCGTGGGCCGCTCGTCTACTGCGTGGAAGCCGCTGATAACCCGATTGGCGACGTGCGGGATATCGTTCTTGCGGACGATACGCTCATCACGTTCGCCCAGCGTCCGGAATTGCTCGGTGACATCGTGGTGCTTTCCGCGCATGCCGAGCTGGAATCCCCGGCTCCTGGTTGGGACGGCGCCCTCTACCGGAGCCTGGATCGCGCCGGACGTGACCGCATGGGCCGCTCTGAAGTCCAACTCACCGCCATCCCCTACATGGTCTGGGCCAACCGCGGCGCCGGACCCATGACGACCTGGCTGCGTCGAAGCTAAGGGGGTCGGCACTCTATTAGAAGGTTCCTATTGCTGTTTCAGCAGCCTTCTGACATACTATAGAAATGGAGAACATTAGTTCTATAGGGGGTGTCGGATGCCAATAGACCCATTCTTCGAGTCGTCTCCGCAGGAGCATTCGCTGATAAAGACTGAGTTGGTCGCCAAATATTTCGACGCTTGGTCAAAAATCATGCTGAATCGAAATAAGGCTAATACCATAGGGTTTGTGGATCTATTTTCCGGAGCCGGAAGTTTTCGAGTAGGCGACGAGGAGGTTGAATCAACGCCTCTACAGATCAGTCGAAAGGTCATCTCGGACTCTCAATTGCAGAAGCATGTACGATTGTTCTTCAACGATAAGAAGCCGGATCATATCGATGCACTGCGAAAGCGAATAGAGGACCTTGAGCATATTGATCAATTACGGTATGCTCCTGCGTTTAGCAATACTGAAGTTGGGCAAAATCTGTATGGGGCATTATCATCATTCGCCTCTTTCCCGACGATTTATTTCATTGATCCCTACGGTTACAAAGGGATGTCTACTGATCTCGTACGGAGACTGATTTCCGGGTGGGGCTCTGAATGTGTTTTCTTCTTTAATTACGATGCAATAAATCGGGCCATCAATAACGACGTGGTTAGCCCTCTAATGCAAGAGATATTTGGTGCGGTCAGAGCGGAAAAATTGCCTGGGATGGTTGCTGGGGCGAGTTCAAAAGAGCGAGAGCGGATTGTCTTACAGGGGTTTCGGGATACTCTGAAAGAGAATGGTAGCAGCTTTACCATTGCATTTCGATTTCTTCGGCCTGGTATGAAGAGAACAAGCCACTACATCGTTTTCGCATCAAAGGCGTTTCGAGGCTATGACGTAATGCGGGATATCATGGCAAGGACAGGTCATTATCAAAACGCAATGCCTATGTTTGAATGGGCGCCTGGTGCGCGCCAAGCTGAATTGAACTTGGATCAGCCCAAGCAAAGAGCGATGGATGCAATGGAGCAGATCTTAATCAGTCACGCGGCTGGTACAAATGACCGAGTAGATAAAGTCTATGAGCGGTTCAGTGTAGACACTCCATTCATAAAGAAGGCATTCAAAGATGTGTTAAGGGCGATGGAAGAGAAGGGTCTAATTAGCATTGATCCTCCAGCAGATGCTCGGAAGAAGGGAACACTCGCAGATCATTGCGTAGTCAATTTCCCTAAACAAGGAGGGTAGGAGTGTCGTATAAATCATCCATTGAATGGACCGACACAACTTGGAATCCCGTGACAGGGTGCACCCAGGTCTCGGCAGGATGTGATCACTGCTACGCGAAGGTCTTTGCAGAGAGGTTCAGAGGCGTACCGAATCACCCATACGAGCAAGGTTTTGATTTGAGGCTTTGGCCAGAGCGCCTTGAGATGCCTTTACGTTGGAAGAAGCCAAGACGAATCTTTGTTAACTCCATGTCAGATCTCTTCCATGCTGGCGTGCCGGATGAGTATGTTCAGCGTATCTTCGAGGTGATGAATCAGGCGGACTGGCATATCTATCAGGTCCTGACAAAGCGTCCGGTGCGTATGGCGAAGATGGCCAAAAGTCTGGAATGGGGAAAGCACATATGGGCCGGAGTCTCAATTGAATCAAATGAAGTGACCTGGAGAGCGGATTTCCTTCGTCGCGTTCCTTCAGCTATTCGATTCATCAGTGCAGAACCTCTTCTTGGGCCGGTTGACCAACTCGACCTCACTGGAATCCAATGGATCATTACGGGTGGTGAAAGCGGTGCTGGTCATCGTCCTTGCAATCCTGATTGGGTAAGAGACGTAAGGGATCGTTGCATCAATACAGACATTGCCTTCTTTCACAAGCAGTGGGGCGGGAGGACCTCAAAGGTAGGAGGTCGTGAACTCGACGGTCGAACGTGGGATGAGATGCCAGTCGTTCCTGAAGAGAGCGAGCCGCTGCAGCTTGCACTTTAGAGTTAGAGGCTTTTACGGAGCCTCCGTGGCGGTGTTGCTGTCGTAATGGCCCGTGAGTTCGTCTGGAGACTTTCGACAATGACATATTCCTGGAACCCATTCTCCGAGCCTGACGATACGGGGCGGCTCATCGATTTGATGCGCCGGATGGTGCGGTGGAATGAGGGAGGTGTCGGGTGGTTGCATCCGGGGGATGTCGTCTGGATGCTCTATCCAAACCTGACCGTGAAACCGGAGAAATCCGTCCGGATCGTGTCCGATGGGTCCGGTACGTCTTTGGCGCTTGTCGAGATGACCCCGCCTTCGACTTTCCTTGTCCATTTCCCGGGCGATGTCGATGATCCTGAAGCGGTGCTGCGCTTTGCCATTCGACAGGCGGAAGCGGAGTTGCAGACGCAGTTCGATGTCACCGACGACGCGCCAGGGGCGTACGATACGGAGGCGTTGTCAGTTCAGCCATGGGCAGGACCCATCCTGCGCGACATGGGATATGCACCCGCGAACGAAGCGGATTTCCGGGTCAATGGACAGCCCCTGGATCGCGATCTCCCTGCCCCGGAACTGCGGAATGGGGCGACGGTTCGGGCGGTGAGGGATGAGCCCGATGACCTCAAGGCCCGTGTGGCATTGCATTGTGAGGTTTGGGAGTCCGCGAAATTCTCGCTGGAGGGGTATGAGCGGTTGCGCACCAAGCCGCTCTATCGTCCTGACCTGGATCTTGTCGTCGAAACGGCCGATGGCGAGCTGGCGGCGTATTGCATTGTCTGGTGGGATCCGGTGACGAAGACTGGTGAGTTTGAGCCAGTCGGGACGTCGGAACGATTCCGTCGCCAGGGATTTGGCAAGGCTGTTGTGCTCGAGGGGTTGAGGAGGTTGAAGGACCTCGGAGCCGAGTACGCGATGGTGATCTGCAGTCTGGGCCCTACATACGAACCGTCCCGCTTCCTTTACACGTCGGCTGGCTTTGAACCGGTCTTCAGGTATGAGGTCTGGAAGAAGCCTGTTTGAGAAATGGTCTCCTGGACGGGATGGAGGTACGGATTCCGCGATGATGCCAGCCTGACCTGCGTTTGCCAGGAGGTATGGGCATGGAACGTATCGTTGTCGAATCCAGTCTTCTCCATTCCGTTGGCTATGATCCGCGCACCGCTATCCTGGAACTCCAGTTTCAGGATGGCAATATCTACCGCTACTATGATGTCGAGCCGGAAACGTATCAGGAATTGCTCGAAGCGCCCTCCAAGGGGCACTATTTCAACGAGTACATCCGCGATGCCTACCTGTTCGATCGTCAATACCGGTGATGGAGTCGCCCGTCGGTATGCGGTATTAATCACCCAACAGCGTTACGTCGCAGGTGATGTCGCCAGTGGAAACCGGGGTCACGCGGATGAAGTTTCCTTCGCGCCCTTTGATCCACTCCATGGAAACACGCTCCCCGGAATCCACATCGGAGCAGGCGAAGCGTGGTTGGGTGTCGGTCTGCAGCATCAGGTCGATGGTTTCACCCTTGAGAAATCCCCTGTCGAAACTCACCCATCCATCGTCGTTCGTGGCCAGCCACGGGGCCCCTTCGGCACTGACATCGCCCGCGGACGCCTGCACCAACACCTCGACTGGCGATCGCTTGCAGCCCTCGGCATTCGAGCCGTCTTCGCATTCGGCGACGTTCACTGCCAGCGTTGGCCTTTCGGAACTGTCTTCATCATTCTCTGGCGTTACCTCCGGATCAGGTAACAACGGGATACCGATACCGGTGAACTCGGTGTAATGGACGGTGGTGTTCACCACCTCATGCGGCGAGAATCCGGGCGCTACCGTGGCCATATGAACCGCCACGACGAGTTCCCGTTCCGGATCGGTTGGGGCATTGATCCGGCACACACCGTCACTCCCGGTTTCGCATCGGGCGAAGAAGTCGATCTCGTCATTGGAAACCGTGACGGAAACACCATCCGCCGGTTCGCAATCGAAGTCCTGCATGATCTGCTCCGGTGAAAAACGGCCGCCGCCCGGTTGCAGTTTGTTTCCCGGGTCTTGCTGGCAATAGGCGAGTTGCACCGGCAAATCCAGCATGTGGATGTCGGCTCCTCCCGGCGTGGACTGGCCCGCTTTTGTGGATCCGAATCCGAGGATCATGGCAAGGCCAATGGCAAAAATGAGGAGTATTCTCCCGAACATATTACTTCTCTCCAGTGTGTACGTACGACCATGCTTCTTCTACTATATACGGCTTGCGCTCACAGTATCGACTTCCGGGGGCATCCTACATGCGGACAAAGGGCCAGCCACAGTTGGCGCCTTTGCAAGGTCGCCCATGGGGAATGTGCCATTGGCGGCCACGACCACGATATCGAAACGAGAGGACCATTCATGGCATTTTCACAACGACTATCCCGCAGGACCCTCACCAAACTTACTGTCGCGGCGGCCGCTACACTGCCCGTCACCCGGACCGCATGGGCGCAGGATGTCGCCACACCGATTGGCGAACCCGCCACACCGGAGATGACCGGTCTGCCACCATTGCCGGATGGTGCCACCCCGGTCGTCGAGGGGCTGTTCAATCCGCGATTCATGGCTTTTGGTAGCGATGGCACCCTCTATGTCACCGAGCAGGGCGTTGGTGGTGATGAAGTGATTTCACCGCCTGCAACCGGCACCGGTGAGGCCAGCCCGGAAGCCGTCAGCGCGACTCCGGTCACGGGTGGGGCTGAGGCTACGCCCGTCGCCGAAACACCGGCCTCCACGCGCGGTTACACCGGACAGGTTTCGATGTTTGCTCCCGATGGCACGCAAACCGTTCTCGTTGAAGGTCTGCCTTCCTATAGCGACGGCGTTGGGCCACATGGTCTCGCGCTCGGTGCCGGTGAGGTCTACTACGCCATCGGCGGCATGGGCGTTGGTATGGGGATCGATCCGTTGCCGGATGAGAACACGGTCAATCGTTTCGTGCTGGATACCGGGGAAGCCAATGTCATTGCAGATATCGGCGCCTATGAAGAGGCAAACAATCCTGATGGTATGGATGTCAACCCCAACCTTTACATGATCGAGCACGGACCGGAAGGCAATCTTGTCGTCGCTGACGCCGGAGGCAACACGATTTACAACGTGGATATCGCGTCCGGAGAGTTCTCGCTGGCCGGGGTTGTGCCGGATCTGACTGCACTTACCGGTGTTGAACCCACTCCCGATATGGGGTCTGGCCAACCGGTTCCCACTGCAGTGGTGATCGACCAGGCAGGCGCGGTCAATGTTGGTCTCCTGCGCGAGAACTGGCCTGCGGATGCACCATCCGTGCTGACGATGGCCGCCGATGGAACTTTCACGCCGGTTGTTTTGCAGGGATCACTGGCATGGACGGTGGCTCTTGCCGTGGGACCAGATGGCAATCTTTACGCCAGCCAACTCTTCGGTGAAATGACCGATCAGGGCCCTGGGCCGGGACGTGTCGTGCGTATCACGGCGGATGGCATGGTGGAATCCGTTGTCGAGAACATCATGATGCCGCATGGGCTTACCTTTGATGTTGAAGGCAACCTGTACGTCGCCATCAACACCCTGATGTCCGGTCCTGGTATGCCGGCCGGGCAGATCATCCGCATGGATGGCATCGGCGCGGCGATCGGGTAGCTCTACTCATCCCGCGAATTTCGCTGTCAGTAACCAGCGGCACCTTTATGGTGCCGCTGATCTGCGTTTACCCAACCGGTGAAAATACGTGATTGTACCTATATCTATTTTTGCCGGTGCGTAGGTAAACTGGGATATGGGAATGTAAGCGAGCAGGTTCTTCACGCCGCCAGCGATTATGCAGGCAGCGCAACGTAGTGAACCGGCTTCGTTGGTTTCCAGGGGCCGTTCATAGGTGATGGACTCATTGCGTATTCGATATCCGGAGATTCCGGGTGTTTTCTGTGCGCATTGATTCCATGACGCGTTCGTTTAGCGATCGAAAAGGAGAAACGCATGACTGCGTTCGACGTTTCCTTGTCCCGGCGTTCGTTTGCCAGAACCTCGCTTGCGGCCACCATCGGGATCATGGCGGGTCCGGTCGTACTCCGGTCCGCTTTTGCCCAGGATACCGCTACACCTGCTGGCGAAGAAGGTGGCGGTGGTTTGCCCCCGCTGCCAGAGGGCGCCACCCTGGTTGCTCAGGGATTGTTCAATCCTCGCTTCCTCGAATTCGGTGATGACGGCACATTGTACATTACGGAAAATGGCGTTGGTGGTGATGAAGTGCTTCAGGCACCCGGCAACGGGACGCAGGAAGGTGCCGCAACCCCGGGCGCGACTCCGGTAGGAACCCCGGCCGAGGAGGCCCCGGCAGGAGCTGCTTCCACACGTGGATATACTGGTCAGATTTCCCAGGTTACGACGGATGGCACACAGACCGTCATCGCCAGCGGCCTCGCCTCCTATAGCGATGGTGTCGGCCCGGTGGGGCTTGCCCTGGGACCTAACGAGATCTACTTCTCCATCGGTGGCGTTGCCGTCGAGCAGGGGTTCGAGCTGCTTGATGGCGAGGACGCCCTCAATGTGCTCGATCTCGCGACGGGCGAAGTCTCCATCATCGCTGACCTCGCCGCGTATGAAGTTGCCAACAACCTGGATGGCACGGACGTCAACTCGAATCTCTATATGATCGCCAACGCTGGCGGCGGTAATATCCTCGTCGCCGATGCCGGTGCCAATGTGATCTACACGGTCAACCGCGATTCGGGCGAGATTACTGCGGCGGCGGTGGTTCCCGGCCTGACCGAACTCACCGGCATCGAACCTTCCCCCGATATGGGATCCGGCCAGCCGGTCCCGACATCGGTGACGATCGGCGCTGATGGCACCGTCTACGTCGCCGTATTGCGGGAGAATTGGCCAGCCGAGGCACCGTCCATCCTGGTTATGGCCGCCGATGGCACGTTCAGCCCATTTGCTACGGATCAGCCACTGGCGTTCACCGTGTCCTTGACTGCCGGTCCTGATGGCAATCTGTATGCCAGCCAACTCTTCGGTGAGATGACCGCCCAGGGACCTGGTCCGGGTCGTGTCGTTCGGATTGATGCTGCTGGCGCTGTCACCAGCGTTGTTGAAGGTATCATGATGCCTCACGGTGTCGCCTTCGATGCGCAGGGCAATCTCCACGTTGCTATCAACACCCTGATGTCCGGCCCTGGCATGCCGGCCGGTCAGGTGATCCGCATTGATGGTGTCGCCGCCGTCTAGGGTGCATCGCACAGAATGTGCGGACATCCGTTGATACATTCGGGATGCAGGAGCGGCAATTGAAAATTGTGCCTTCCACTCCAGGTACCTGCCGCTCCGGTATCCCTGGTCCGTCGCGGAGACGCTGAATTGCGAGAAGCGTCTCCCCGGCGATGGTACCTACCTCACTGGCTTTCACAGGGATTGACCGGTCGCGATGGTCGTTCCATCGCTCTTGCTGCGCATAGTCACCGGTGAGAATGCGGCATTTGCCATGCTCGCAGGCTCCGCCGTGTGATTTGGCGGCATGGGTCCCAATCAGCAAAAGCGGAACGCGGGAAGAATATCCCGAAGCGTCTCCTCACGGAAGAACTGCAGCATGGCGGTCCTGGCTACAGAACCCCTGGCTCACGTTCTGAGGAACGGTCGGTGTTCGTCCCGCTCCGCCAGCCAACGTTACTGCCCCCGACGGGGGCGAGGAGAACCGTTCATCATGTCTTCTGAGTCTCACACGCATCGTCTCGTTCCGAAGTACATCATGTCCCGGCGCACATTCGCAGCAGCAGGGGCAGGTGCGGCGGCCGTCGCGGTGATCCAGAAGGGGAGTGCCCAGGATGCATCTCCTGAGGCATCTTCCGAGAACCCCGCCGCCAACTACCCCATGACCGCATTCAATGTCTATGCCGTCGGGCTCCACTGTGCCAAGGAGGACCCGATGATGCAGATGGAGGCGCATCACTTCTGCCAGGTGCTCGATAGTGGTGTTATCCAGTGCGCGGTGTTCGATGGCGGTGAGGTTGGTGCCAAGCTGATGGGTGTGGAATACCTGATTTCCGGTGAGATGTTCGATGCGTTGCCGCATGAGGAACATCAATACTGGCATCCGCACAATTACGAAATTGTTTCCGGTGTGCTCGGTGCCCCGGATATGACTGATGAAGACGAACTTGGCTTGATGACGGCGCTGGTCAATAGTTACGGAAAAACGTGGCACACTTGGCACACGGGTCGTCCGGATGGCGTCGGTGCCCCGGGCGATGACGTGCCGATGGGGCCTCCCATGCTGCAATGGTCCTTCAACCGCGATGGCGAGGCGGACCAGAGTCTGGTCGACAGCATGAGTGAGCGCCTGGGGATCGATTTCGATGCCAAGCGCGAGGCGCGTCAGGAACTGGTGGCGTCAATGACGCCGCAGGAAGGTGTCGATGATCTGAAGGACGCCTTCCCCAATGCCGACCCCGAGCCGCCAACTGGCGTTGAGGATGCCGGGACCGACCATTAGTTGTCTGTCATACGGAATCCGGATGATTTTCCGTGGTTGCTGATCGCATGATCGCTCCATTCGCCACGCAGTTGCGCCTCGTACAAGCCAGGCTGGCGCCGATGGGCGATGACATGCATCGCCCGTACGAGGGAGCATTGCTTCCAGTAGCCATCCGGATTTCGTATAAGCGCCCTGCAAACACAATGTATACATCGTGATTGCAGGGTGGTGGTTTCGTCAAACGAGACGCAATCATCCCTGCGATATTCGCCGGGTAGCCTGGTTTTATGCCAATATCGTTTCGACATTCAGCGTATCCAGGAACAGGGCCGCACTCCCCAGGGTTCCCGCCGTTTCTCCCAGCGACGAGAGCACGATGTCCATCCCATGCAGCGCATCCCACAGGGCTCTGCGTCGCACCTCTTCACGAACTCCCGTCAGGAATGGCTGCCCGAAGGCGGGAATTGACCCACCCAGCACCACCAGCGAAGGGTTGATCAGGTTGATCATGTTGGCCAGGGCCAACCCCACCCAGGTTCCCGTTTCGTTGATGGCCTCGAGTACCGTTGCGTCGCCCTCGTCAGCAGCGGCGTGCAGTTTTTCCATCGTCAACGTGCCAAGGGCATTCAGGGGCAATTCGTCGCCCAGCACGGCGTTGGGATCCCCTCGTACCCGGTTTCGCACAGTCTGGAGCAGGGCCCGTTCGGACGCCATCACATGCAGGCAGCCGCGGTTACCACAGGCGCAGGTGGGGCCATCTGGCAAGACGGTGGTGTGTCCGATCTCTCCCGCCGAACCACCGCTTCCGGTAAAGAGCTTGCCCTGATTGACAAAACCGGCGGAAATTCCGGCGCCGATATTGATATAGGCGAGGTTATCCGTTCTCCCTGTGTGATTCCCTTGCCAGAATTCGCCCAGTGCTGCGGCTTTCGACCGGTTCGTGGCCGTCACCCGCATCCCCAGCCGTTGCTCCAGCATGTCGCAAATGGGAACATGCTCCCACCCGTAGGTCACTGACAGGATCACCTCTCGCCCCGAGCCGTCCACCAGCCCCGGGACGCCGATGCCGATGCCGAGTACCGGGGCCGAAGCCTGTGCCCGCAGTTCTTCCACGCATGCCACCAGGGCTTCCACGAAGCCTTCCGGGCTTTGCCCCAGATGGTCCCGTTTCGCCCAGGCAATTGGCCCCGCCCGTAAATCTGCCAGCACCGCGAAACATCCATCACCAGTGAACTGCGCCCCAATGACTTGCCTCATTGCCGGTTGTAGCGCCAGCACCACCTGGCTGCGTCCCCGGTTTGGCTGGCGTTTGCCCGTTTCGGCAATCAACCCGACCTCCATCAATCTGGAGACGGCTTCCGAAATCGTGGCCTTGCTCAGTCCAGACATCTGGACCAGTTCGGTCCGGGTGGTTTCCGGATACATCCGCAAGAGTTCGAAAAGGGTGCCGTAGCTTGTCCGCCCAAATACCGCCATCGCCTGGTGTCCTTCGTTCATCATTCGTTCTATATGGGGCGCCGTTTATATGAATGCTTTAAGGACCCGGTGGCGATCCCGACCAGGTGCTCAAGGTTCCCCCAAAAGGCAATCGACTTCCGAATCGACAGCCTCATACCAAAAGATTGCTATCCAACTGTGCATGCCATGCAGATCAGTGGTCACCATCATGGACCAGGATTGCGCATCCGGCAAGTCGCTGATGCTGCGGATGGCGTAATACGGTGTCCGGGTGATTGGTACGGAGTGGTGTAGGGGCAGGCGGCCGTGAGGCTCGCTGCCCATCGGCGCCGCAGGCGTCGATCTTCGGAGATCACCCCACCGTGTTTACCTGGATTCTGTATAAGGAGATGTAACTTGTTCGATATATGAACGAAATAATGATGTCGAATCGGGATGATTCGTCACGAGGTACGGGCGCCAGGGTGATCCTCGCAGCTGCGGCCAGTGGCCAGTTTCCGATGGAAACCACGCGAATGTCATCCAGAGGTAGGCCACCGGCCGCAGCTGCGAGGGCCGGTTCCACGAACGACTCCGGACGCGAGCAGAATAGCATCAGCGAACAACCAGAATGACTGCCAACGCATCACCAGGATGTGGTACTAAACGCTCTCACGAATGCTGGAATGCTGATACGCCAGGATTTGCGCTCGCAGCGCATGGCGCACATGTTCCCGCATCAGGTCCTCGGCAGCCGCCGGATCGTGTTTCGCAATGGCCTCATAAATCGCCCGGTGCTCGCGAGCCGCTTCCCGCATCCTGTCCGGTGCCAGTTCCCGCCCCTTGGCCGAGCGGGATGCATCCGTCAGCACGGCAAGCATCTGCGGTACGCGATCCTGCTTCGAGCCGGATCGGAGCATCATATGGAACTGGTCCGCCGTGGACATGATCACGGGAAAGTTATCCGCATCGACGGCGATTTCATGCTGCCGGATCACATCCTCCAGCACGGATATCTCCGCCACTCCCATGCGTTGGGCCGCATAGCGGGCCGAGAGTCCATCCAGGAGTTCCCGGATCTCGAAGATCTCGACAAACTCACTCATCGAAATGGTGGGGACGATATAGCCCCGCCGTGGACCGGTTTCGATCAGCCGGTCCACGGCAAGGCGGCGCAGTGCCTCGCGGATGGGGGTCCGGCTCATATCCAGCTCATCCGCCAGATCAATTTCGATCAGGGATTCGCCTGGTGCAATCACCCCGCTCCGGATCGCATCCCTGATGGTCCAGTAGGCGATCTCCACCATTGGTCCGGTTTGTTCGTATTTTTTCCGGATTGCGGCCATCTCGCTGCGTCGATCTCGCTGGCCGTTTTCATGCTCGGGCATGGTGTCCTCGCTCCCCGCATCCCACCTGTGTTTCGTCCAGTCTACCGTGTTTTGGCCTTGAATGACTTCCCAGGTATTGCATTGTATGCATTGACACACATTGGAGTACATGATAGTCTGTGGCCAATTCGTTAACAGGATATCCCGTCAATATGCGGCATCGTACACGCCCAACAACAGGTGATTCGCGGGATTGTGTAACCCGTGCACCAGGGAGCAAGGTCGGTCAATATGGAGCAGGTACCCTCTTCGTTTCCATTCTTCCGGTTTGAAGGATCTCACTACGAGATCGGTGAACACTATGGGCGCGCTTGTGCCGATCTCATTCATCGGCATCGGGATTTGGCGTTGGATCGCTTGCAAGCACGGATGGGGATTTCCCCGGACGATGCGCGAGCGCGAGCGCTGGCCTATCGTCCCTACATCCAGAAATATGCTCCCTTCTTCGACGACGAAATCCGGGGGGTTGCCGCTGGCAGCGGTCTCTCATTGGAGGATGCCTGGCTGATCCAGCTTCGAGCCGAGCTTGGGGTCGTCACCAAAGAGGATATTGAGAAAGAACCCGGTGATGAGTGCACCACTTTCGCGGTGCTGCCGGAAGCCACCGCTGATGGTCTGGGGCTGATCGGCCAGAATGCCGATTTGCCGGATTTCTACAGCCAGATCAGTGTGGTCGTGGAAATGGTGTTCGATGACATGCCATCGATCCTCATGCTCTTACCAGCCGGGCAGGTGTCATATATCGGCATCAATGATCGCGGCCTTGGCGTCTGTGCCAATTACCTCTCGTGTGAGGGATGGCGCGTCGGGTTCCCCCGTTATCTGCTCTCCCGCCTGGCGCTGACGCACGAAACGGTGGACGACGCCATAGCCGCTGTCCGCGCGGTGCCACGCGCATCTTCGCGAAATCTGCTCATGCTCGATACCCGGGGCTCCGCTGCGGATCTTGAAACAACAGCCATCCACGATGCCCGGGTTGGTCCCGAACGGGGGATCATCGCCCATGCCAATCACTACACGCACGAGACGATGCTCCAGCATGAGCGGGCCCAGTCTCCCTATCTGGAAAACTCCCGTATCCGGCACGCCACCATGCGGGAGATGCTGGACGCTCGGCATGGTGAACTGTCACCGGCCGTGATGCAGACCATCCTGCGGGATCGGAGTTGTCATCCGGATTGCCTCTGCCGTACCGGCGCAGACAACCCCGAAACAGACACCATTACCTTCGCCTCGCTCATTGCCCAGCCCCTGGAGAAACGTATCTGGGTAGCTGTCGGCCCACCAAATGAGCACGAGTACTACCGGTATGCGTTCGGCGCACAACCAGTAAAGGAGGAACTGAACCCCCAACTTTCCATGACCTGATGTGTCATATCCAAACGCCCGGGATCTTGATGGTCGTGTGAATCACGGGATCAACGGCGTGTATGACACATGTTTGAGCCAATGCTTGTCACCAAGGGAGTGAAATCATGTCGACGTCTACTCGCCACGATAATCCCGTTACCGTAATCCACCGCCTTGCCGACCATTCACTGAATCGCCGGAAGATGGTGGCTGGCTCCGCCGCCGTTGCTGTCGGGACGGCACTGCCAACCGGTATGCCCAGCGTCTTCGCCCAGGATGCGACGGCCACCAGTGGTGAGCCGGTTTCGGGCGGCCGGATCGTCATGGGGTTGATTCAGGAACCCGGGCAACTCAATGACTTCTTCAACGGGCAATCCGGATCCTTCATCTCGGTGCTCACCGTCGATCCCCTGTTTGTCGCCAATACCGCGGGTGAATACATGCCGGTGCTGGCGTCGGAACTCCCGACGCGGGAAAATGGCGGCATCTCCGAAGACAACCTGACCATTACCTATCGCCTGCAAGAGGGTCTCACCTGGTCCGATGGTGAGCCGTTCACCGCCGATGACATCGTTTTCACCTGGGAAGTCTACGAGAATCCGGAAAGTACACCGAGTGTCGGTGCCGAATACAGTCTTGTGGAATCGGTGACGAAGATAGATGACCTCTCCGTTGAGGTGAAGATGACCCAGATCAATCCCATGTATCTGGAGCTGTGGCAACAGGTGCTGCCGAAGCACAAGTTCGATTCCACGGCTGTCACCCAGGAGCACGAGCAGGCGCGGATTCCTTTGGGCACGGGGCCTTTCGTGATCACCGAATGGAAAACCGGCGATCAGATCACACTTGAGCGCAATGCCAACTACCGTGAGGAAGGCAAGCCATATCTGGATGGTATGACCATCAAGATCACGCCCCAGAAGGACGCCGCCATCGCCTCGTTCATCAACGGCGAACTCGATTACCTCTATTTCATCGTTACTGGTGATTTGCCGGTGCTGACAGAGGCTCAGGATAATGGCGATGGAGTCGTTGTCTGGGTGGATGACGGCGGTACGAGCGTCGAGTGGCTCTGGTTGAATAATGCGACCACGGGCGATCCTTCCACGCCCCATCCGGTGCTTGGTGACAAGGCGATCCGCGAGGCGATGGACTACGGCGTCGACCGGCAAGTCATCATCGATGAGGTCCTGGGTGGGTTCGGTACGTTGGAGACGTCGTTCATCTTCTCCGGCTGGGCCAGGGTGGAGGTTCCTCCCACCCCGTACGATCCTGACAAGGCGCGGCAAATCCTTGATGATGCTGGATGGGTTGAAGGTGATGGCGGGATACGCGAGAAGGATGGCGTTCGGGCCAGCCTCAAGTACCAGACCATCGCCGGTGACCAGGTCCGGGAACTCTATCAGCAGGTCGTCCAACAAAATATGAAAGACATCGGTATCGAGCTCAATATCGAGAACGTGCCGTCCAACACTATCTTCGGGAGCTATCAGGAAGGGGGCATCCTGGCCCGGGGCGAATTCGATATCCTGATGAGCCGGGCTGGATACGAGGTGGATCCGTTCGACTGGGTTTCGTTATTCACCACGGAACAGATTGCCTCCGAGGAGAACCCGTCTGGCAATACCTACACCTTCTACAGCAATCCGGACGTCGATGAATTGGCGAAGGAGGCGTTGACCACGCTGGACCGGGATACCCGCCAGGCGGTGTACGACCAGATTGTGGCAATCGTGAATGAGGATCGCCCGGCCATCGCGCTGTATCGTTCGGCCAAGGCGGAAGCCTGGCGGGATCATCTCAAGGGTGTCGGCACCGACTTCTTCCGGGATCGTGGCGCGCTCTACAGTGCTGCCGACTGGTATATCGACGAGGCGTAATCCCGCCTCTTCATCCGGATGTGCGGTGGGGGATGTGAAGCCGGAGAGAGACCGGACGGTTCGCTTCGTACGGACGGGTCCTGGGTGATTCCCTGGTGGTGGCGCTGATGCCGCTTCGCGGCATGGGCGGCAGATAGGGGCGCTTGTGCTTTTCGGTCGCGGGGTGACCTCACCTTACCCCTTTGGCCGTTCGCCCCTCCACCACCATGAGGGAGCCGTCCGGTTTCGGTATCACACCTCCCGGATTACACGGGAGGGAATGGGCCGCTGACGCTCTTCGGCCAGAGGGTTCTGGCGGATCAACAGGGAACGCGTGAATACTCACCTCGTCGGTGTGGAGGGAATCCCGTGGGAAGGTATGTGATTCGCAGGTGCTTACAGGCCATCCCCTTGCTGATCGGTATCAGCATCCTGGTCTTCCTGATGCTCCAGATGACTCCCGGTGGCCCCCTGGCGATTGCCGAAGATGCCGGCGGCCGGATGACCGCCGAAGATCTCGATCGCCTGCGTAACAAGTACGGTCTCGATGATCCGCTCTACATTCAGTTCCTGCATTGGGGAACGGATCTGGTGCAGGGAGACTGGGGGACATCCTTCAATACCGGGCAGCCGGTACTCACCATGATCATGGATCGCCTGCCGACCACCCTGCTGGTCACCGGACTGGCGTTCACGCTGACTATCCTCATCTCCATACCGATCGGTTTGCTGAGTGCTGTCCGTCAATACTCGTTTTTCGACTATCTCTCCACGGGTATTTCGTTCTTTGGCATCTCCATCCCCAGCTTCTGGTCCAGCCTTATGTTGCTGTATCTCTTTTCTTTCAGCCTTGGCTGGCTGCCCTCCGTTGGCCTGAACGACCTGCGGCAGGATCTCACGGGATGGGCCGTCTTTTGGGATCTCATCAAGCACCTGATCATGCCGGTGAGTGTGCTGGCGCTCACGTCAACCGCCTCGCTCACCCGGTATGTGCGGGCCGCCATGCTGGATGTCCTCGGGCAGGATTACATCCGGACTGCCCAGGCCAAGGGACTGCGGGAGCGCGTCATCCTTGTGGTACATGCCCTCCGCAGTGCCGCTACCCCAATCATCACTGTCGTAGCTACGGAGTTGCCGGATCTCTTCATTGGTGCCGTCATTGTGGAGTCGGTTTTTGCCATCTCCGGGATGGGGCGGCTCTTTGTGGATTCCGCGAATTTGAGGGACTACCCCGTATTGATGGGGATTCTCATGCTGGCATCAGTCATGGTTATCGTGTGTAACATCCTGGCCGATATGCTGTATGGAGTCTTTGATCCAAGGATTCGATATCGATGAGTGGGACCACCATGACGCGGAATGCGATACAGAAGGCGGATGGCGCTCCGGCCTCCCCGTCGCTTGCCGGAGCCGGATCACCGCATATCGAGCATCGGTCGCTCTGGGGAGACAGCTGGAAGGCATTTCGCCGTCACAAGATCGCCCTCGTGTGCCTTCTCCTGCTCGTCGCCATCGCCGTGTTCTCGATCGCCGGTCCCGTGATCTCCTCATGGGATGCTGAACAGATCAATTTCAGTGCCAAAAGCCAGCCTCCCTCCCTGTCGCACCCCTTCGGGACCGATGAACTCGGCCGGGATCAACTGGTGCGAACCATGGAAGGGGGAAGGATCTCGCTCACCGTCGCGCTGGTTGCGGTCACCTTCGCCATCACGATCGGGGTTCTGGTCGGGACTGTCGCGGGGTATGTTGGTGGTGT
>Ga0182747_1000612_pt1 | contig 32554 bp, 30 predicted proteins | sample eDN3rd30CBELigBY_FD_128526 | JGI IMG/M metagenome (GOLD analysis project Ga0182747, IMG submission 128526) | Enriched backyard soil microbial communities from Emeryville, California, USA - eDNA 3rd pass 30_C BE-Lig BY (version 2) (version 2) | ecosystem: Environmental > Terrestrial > Soil >... | reverse complement strand
TTTTGGATACCCATTCGTTCGACATTTTGAGAAAGGATTTTTGCTCTTGTAGGATGAATCTCGTTGGACAATAAAAACCCTTGCCCATTCATTTTTGATGCTAGATGTGTTGTTTTCCCACCAGGTGCAGCACATAAATCAAGTACTTTCTCGCCAGGCTTTGGATCAACAAATTCTCCTACCACCATCGCACTTGGCTCTTGAATATAGTAAAGTCCTGCATCATGATATGGATGCTTTCCTGGTCGATCATTTGTATCAAAGAAAAATCCCGTTTCTACCCAAGGGATTTTCTCGATTGTAAAAGGACTCTTCTGTAAAAAATCATCAATGGAAACTTTTAAAGAATTAACACGAAATGCTAAACTTTTTTCATCTTGATAACTTTTAACAAAATCATCATATTCATTTTGTAATAGATTCTCCATTTTCGTTAAAAAGCTTTCTGGAAGATTCATGCTTTCACCTCAAACAAAAAATTACATTAGGAAATATAACACTAGAAAAATAGCGTTGTAAATATATCTAATGAAAAATATATTAGGTGAAAAAAAGACTCTCTTTTTCATAACAACTAAAAGAAAGTCTACAAAAATAAGTTACTATTATTCTTCTATTACTCAGCTTGAATAGTTTAAGGATAAAATTTTAATATTGGAAGAAATACGATTTTCCTTTATTAAGCAAACTATTTTTACTATTCAATCACACCTGTATACAAACTTGGTCTACGGTCCTCGTAAACCGGGATTCTTGTACGCACTTCATCAACTTTCGAGAAATCTACATCAATAATAGCAAGTTCTTCATCTTCTGCACCCGTCCACAATACTTCTCCCCATGGTTCAATGATCATAGATTGTCCATTGAAGTTTTGTGGCTTATTTGAAATTCGATTCACTGCAACAATAAAACATTGATTTTCAATTGCACGGGCTTGTAATAATGTTTTCCAATGATCGATACGTGGCGTTGGCCATTGGGCAGAAACAAATAACACTTTTGCACCAGCTAATGCATGCGCTCGTAACCATTCTGGGAATCGGATATCATAACAGATGACCCCACCAGCTTCAACGTCATCCAGTGTAAAACGATTCATTTGATCGCCAGCTTCCAAAAATTTCTCTTCATTCATTAATCTAAATAAATGAACTTTACTGTACTCGTTTAGAAGCTCCCCTTCTTTATTGACTATATACATGGTGTTATAGAATTTCCCATCACGTTCTATTGCGACTGAACCACCTACAATATGTACTCCTAATTCACTAGCTAATTCTTTTAAAAATGCCTTCGTGCGAACCCCTTCCTTATCTGCTAGCTCTGGTAGTTTCTCTAATGCATAACCTGTATTCCACATTTCAGGAAGCACTACAATTTCAGCCCCACCCGCTTTTGCCTCTCGAATGAGTTTTTCCGCGCGTTCATAATTCTCATCCACCTTACCAAAGCCCACATTTAGTTGAATAGCACCAATTTTCATATTCTCCATCTCCCTAGACATTTCTATTTAAAAGTTTTATGATTTGCTATATTAATTGTAATTATATTCTGAATACTATGCAAAAAGGACGTCTATAACTCCTATACGCCAATAGTCATGACATATACATGTTACCACAGTAGAGGAATAGATCTTTCAAAATATTGTTCAAACTTAAAACAAACTATTTTTATAAACTTTATATATTTAAGAAAAGAGGAATAACAATGGAATTATCGAAAAAGCTCCAAAACCTTCCAACTCAATTCTTTGCTTCGCTTGTGCAAAAAGTAAATGCTGCTATTGCTGAAGGTCGTGATGTAATTAATTTAGGTCAAGGTAATCCTGATCAACCAACCCCACATCATATAGTTGAAGCCCTGCAAACAGCTGCTGCTGACAACCAAACACATAAATATTCACCATTTAGAGGATTGCCAGAGTTGAAGGTAGCGATTGCTGATTTCTATAAGCGAGAATACGATGTTGACATTGATCCACACTCTGAAGTGGCCATTTTAGGTGGGGCTAAAATCGGGTTAGTTGAATTACCTATGGCGATTTTAAATCCTGGGGATTCCATGTTATTACCCGATCCAGGGTATCCGGATTATTTATCGGGTGTAGTTTTAGGTGATGTCCACTTTGATACAATGCCGTTACTTGTAGAAAACTCATTCCTTCCGGATTACAATTCCCTCTCAGACGAGGTGGTATCTAGAGCAAAACTTATGTACTTGAACTATCCAAATAATCCAACTGGTGCTACAGCAGATATAAACTTTTTCAATGAAACTGTAGAATTTGCAAAAGAAAATGACATTACTGTCGTGCATGATTTTGCCTATGGGGCATTTGGATTCGATGGTGAAAAACCAGTTAGCTTCCTTCAAGCTGATGGGGCAAAAGATATTGGGGTTGAACTTTATACGCTATCAAAAACCTACAACATGGCTGGGTGGCGGATTGGCTTTGCAGTAGGAAATGCAACGATTATTGAAGCAATCAATTTATTACAAGATCATTTATTTGTAAGTCTTTTCCCTGCTTTACAACGGGCAGCAATTGAAGCTTTAAATGGAGACCAACTGTGTGTAGAAGAACAAGGTGCCATTTATGAAAGTCGACGCAATGCATTAACTGAAGAGGCACACCGTATTGGTTGGGATGTCACTGCACCAAAAGGTTCTTTCTTTGCTTGGTTGAAAGTACCTGAAGGATACACAAGTGAGGAATTTGCAGACTTACTATTAAATAAAGCTAATGTAGCTGTAGCAGCAGGTATCGGCTTTGGTGAATATGGCGAGGGTTATATTCGAGTTGGTTTATTAGTTAGTGAAGAACGATTAAGAGAAGCAGTTCGACGTGTGGAGAAACTTGGGATATTTAATGAATCGGTGAAACTTTGATTTTTACATGTTTTGTCCGAAGAATTTGTAAAAGTGTCCGATAAATTACTGAAACTGTCCAATAAAACTAAAAAACTGTCTGATAAATCATCGAAAGTATCCGATAACATTAAAAATCTGTCCGATAAGTCACCGAAACTGTCAGATAACATTAAAAATCTGTCCGATAAGTCACCGAAACTGTCAGATAACATTAAAAATTTTAGTATGTAATTTTTCCCCATTGAACATCTTTATAGAAGAAAGGATGTGTTGAAATAATGGAGGAAATAAAATTTGCAGAATTAGATGTAGAACAACTTGAAAAAATTAATAGGTTACAAGAGGAGCTAGGTGTAGTCTTGATTGCTTACGATAAGAGAATGAACTCATTGCCAGATGAGGAATTGGCTAATCATGATGACCAATTATCCTAAATAGAGAATCAAAAAAAAAGCTTGAGTAGCGGATGTTAGCCTCTCTCAAGCTTTTCATCATTTAAGTTAGTATCTTCAAAATCATTGGAATAAATGTTCTATACATTCATTCCATTTTTCTTCAATAATACTGCTATCTACGATTTCACGTAAATTCCTTTCAGCTTCTGCATAAAGATTACAATATGCAACTGCATCGTACATTGCAGAACGATATTTACCAACTATCACTTTAATATTTTCCTCTTCCAATTCAGTCGGGTGACAATGCTGTGCAATATCAAAGATTTGATCTCCACTACGAGCAGGATCTGGGAAATACACATGCGGCTCTGTACTATCAAAAATGCAGAAATTCAATTCTGGAATGATCACCATATCAATCGAATTTGCATCTAGACCACACCATACTTTTTGCACATCATAACCGCGATTTAATGCCTCACCTGCAAGTTTTTTCATCATGGAAGACTTTCCTGTTCCTGGATAACCTTTGATGAAAAAGCGGTTTTCCACATTTTGAGTAATGCTTTGTAGTGTATCTCTTGCGCCTGCCGGTGTTAACGTCCCAAGAAGTCGATGTGTTTCATTTCCCTGTTTATTCAATTGATTTTTTCCAAAGAGATTTTGTATTAGCTGTTCAATTTGCCCATTTAAGCCCGCCCAATCCATATGTCTTCTTGTTTCAATTTCCCAATCATCATGAATCTTAATAGCCCTAGCCAGGGCATAAAAACATTTATCATGCCATTTTTCTTTTTCTTTTGTTAATTGTATGATTCTATCACTGTGTACTTTTATTTTTTCTTCATCAATACAATCATATAAAGAAATTACTTTATCTCGGCTACCATAAAATTGCGGTTCAAATGAAGGAGTAGTTGCTTGAAGGAATAAAATATTGTGAGGCTCTTTAACAAATAGCGCTTCAAATGTGTTTTCGAACAAAGGATCATGGAAATATTCAATTGCCGCACCTTGACTATTATAATGCTTTCCAATATTGTGAAGTACTTCTGATAATTTAAATCCATGGGCACCTTTTAAGAAATAAACTGTTTTCGCCTCATTCATGACGTCTTTATATACATTTTTCATGCCTTGCCCAGTTAACGCTTTCCCAAAGAAATGTAAGATCGTGCTGTTCAAGATGTCATCCTTCCAAGAGTTTCTTACTTTATTTCTATGTGAGAAAACACAAAAAAGTGCCTAGGACAAATTAATTGCCCAAGCACTTCTTCATTTTTTACTACTTATTAACATCCTAAGTCACCTTTTTTAGATGACGAACTAACTGATCATAATGGCCCTCTATATGTTGTACGATTAATTGGTCAATTAAAAAGGATAATGGTTTTTTATCAAATTTTTCATTGTAACTTGGTGCTGTTTTCTCTAAATCTTCAATTGACACTTTAGAAAAAGACCTTTCAACTCGTTCTGCCAATTTTTTAAGTTTGGCAATGGCGTCATCCTTCTTAGTGTCTAACACTACGGCTTCATCAATAGCTGCTAAACGACGAACATGCTCATGATTTCGTCCCCACTTTGCACCAGGCACAATGAGCAGCGCTTCTAAGTCAGTTAGCCAAAAATTTGCAGCTTCTAATATATGTGCAACAATTTGCATACCTGACCATTCTTCTTTAGAGGGCTTAATGTATAGAGTTGTTTCATCTGTTTCTTCTATTACATGGATATAATTATTAATACTCCTTTGAACTCTGCCTACTTTCTCACTTAATACTTCGGATAACATCTAAATCCCCCTTTCCTCACACTCCACTCAAATCACACCCAATTCCCTGCCTACTTTTTCATAAATACCAATTGCTGCATCTAACATTTCTTTTGTATGTGCAGCTGTAGGCATATTGCGAACACGACCAGTTCCTTTTGGTACCGTTGGGAACACGATTGCTTTAGCATAAACGCCTTCTTGTATTAACCTTTTTGAAAATTCCTGTGTTAATTTTTCATCACCAATCATGCATGGGGTAATTGGTGTTTCGGAATGACCAATGTTAAATCCTAATTTTTTGAGCCCAGCCTTTAAGTAGTTACCATTATCCCAAAGTCGATCAACAAGCTCTGTTGAATTTGTGATTAATTGGATTGCGGCAGTTGTTGCAGCAACATCAGCTGGCGTAAGTGCAGTAGAAAATAAAAATGGTCTTGAGCGTACCTTTAGCCAATCGATTAATTTCTTCTTCCCAGCTACATAGCCACCCACTACCCCTACCGCTTTTGATAGAGTTCCAATTTGAAAGTCTACTTCACTTTCTAATCCAAACTGTTTAACTGTTCCTTTTCCTTCTCCAGTAACGCCGGATCCATGGGCATCGTCTACATAAGTGATGAGGTCAAATTCCTTAGCAACCTCTATGATTTGAGGGAGTTTTGCAATATCCCCATCCATTGAAAATACTCCATCCGTAATGACCATTATTTTTTTGTACTGTCCTGAATTAACAGCATCATAAGCTTTTTTTCTTAAATCTTCTATATCCGAGTGATTAAAGGCAATTATCTTTGCCTTTGAAAGGCGACATCCATCAATAATGGAGGCATGGTTTAGTTGATCGGACAAAATTGCATCGTGCTGGTCCATCACTGCTGAGATTGCAGCCATATTGCAGTTAAACCCGGATTGATAGGAAATCGCTGCTTCTGTCCCTTTAAAGTTCGCAAGTGTTTTTTCAAGTTCCACATGTAGATCTAGTGTTCCATTGATCGTACGAACCGCTCCTGCTCCTACCCCATACTTGTCTACCGCTTTAATTGCAACCTTCTTTAATTCTTCATTGGTTGCTAATCCTAAATAATTATTTGAAGATAAGTTAATCAATTGTTTGCCGTTAATCTGAATAGTAGGTCCATTCGCACCTTCGACTGTGTCTATCTCGTTATATAATCCTTGTTCTCTTAATGCTTGTAAATTTTCATCTAAAAACGTATCTAATATCTTTGCCAACATAACCCCTCCCCTTATTTTCCATGCTAATTTATTACAGCTGATTCTTCAATTACAAATCTATAACATGCCGTCTCAAAATTTTAATGCTACAACACGAGTCATTATGACAGTCTCCATAAGAAATAAAAAAACTCGCAAAAGAATAATTCTTTTACGAGTCTATTAATTTTAAAAAAATGGTTTCATTTCTTCTACATCACCAATAGCCTTCATGAGCATTTTTCGGCAATATGGTAGTGAAAATTGCACAACATACCCTGAGAAAACAGCAATAATTACCGTTCCCACTCCTAGTGGCCCACCTAGGAACCAGCCAATCAGCGCAACGGCTAATTCAATACTCATTCGAGCAACTTTAATTGAACCACCGAATCTTTCAACAATCCACATCATCAATGTATCCCTTGGTCCAGCGCCAAGATTCGGAGCAATGTACATCCCACATCCAAAGCCTAAAACGAGCAATCCAAGGAGGAAGTAAATGATTTGAAATGTCATGGATGATGCATTTGGCAGAATCCAATAATAAAAGTCTATCAATACCCCACACAAAATCATATTGAGCCAAGTTCCGATTTTCGGAAATGATTTGACCATAATAGCAGTAAATCCTACTATAAGTAGCCCTGTGATTATGTTCCATGAACCAATAGATAATCCAAAATTTTCAAATAACGCAATATGAAGAACATCCCATGCACTCGTTCCCACATTTGCACTTTTAATAACCATTGTAAACCCTAATGTCATAACGATTAGACCCATTACAAAAAATGCCCATCGCCATGAATAAACTCTTCTCATTACCCATTTGCCTTCTTTCTATTTATGTACCTAGATTTTAGAATTGTAACCAATTGGATTGTGCTTTGTAATCCACCAATAGTATGAATCTCTCTATTGATTTTACTTAATCAGATCAGCAAACTTCCCTCTTGTTACACTTAGCAAATCATTTGGTGCAAGTTTAATTTGCATTCCTCTTTTCCCAGCACTAACAATGATAGTATCAAGTTCACTTGCCCCCTCATCTATGAAAGTAGGAAAAAGTTTTTTCATCCCAAGGGGTGAACATCCACCACGTATATATCCTGTTGTACTGAGAAGTTCGTTTACGTGAATCATTTCGACTTTCTTTTCCCCAGCTACTTTTGCACACTTTTTTAAATCGAGCTCATTTGAAACAGGAATAACAAAAACAAAAAACTTTCCTGGCCCAGATGTCGTCACAAGTGTTTTATAGACATAAGAAACGGAATACCCAATTTTCGATGCTACAGATATCCCATCAATATGTTCATCCACTTCGTATTCGAGTAAATCATAGTCAATCTTTTGTTGGTCCAATAAGCGAACTGCGTTTGTTTTTGAGGATTTCTGCTTGCCCACATCATCACAACCTTTTTGGATTGAAATTAATAAGATAATTCGATAATTAATCATATCAGATTTCCCATTCTTAACACAGAAATAAAAATTCATTCCATATGATTAATCTTAAGCTGAAAATAAATAAAACCCCCGGTAAACCGAGAGTTTAAAATATCAGGCAGTTAAAGTGTAGTTGGAATGTTCTGCAACGAATCCTGTTTCTGCCATTTTCATTTGAAATGCATAGGTAGAAATCGCCTTTTGGAATCTGTTTGAAATATATCTATTTTGAAAATGATCATAAGTAATGTCGCCATTACGTTCAAGACTTAATAGTTTTTCAGGTTGATTAATGTTAATAGTAAATGATTTCTTTGGTAAATTGTGATCTATATTGTTTTTTGTATCCTCAAGATGTATTCGATTAATTGAGTATGGATTAGATACGTGTTCACTTAATGGATTGTTATTGATATTCAAACCTTGGATATGGGAAAAACGATGCTGCTCAAACTCCTCATTTTGAAAGTCGCTTGAACTTGCCACTTCTAATTCTGCTTGTATTAAGTTTGGTTCAGTTTGATCTTGAATATCTTGATTTAATAATTGAGTTGATGAATCCTTGTCAGATTGAAGTAAGTCTTTGATTAAATTTATAGCAGGATTTTTACTAGCTTCTATAAATGTAGATGATCGTTTATAGGCTTTAGCCATTTCTTTGCGTTGTGCCTCAAGCTTACGATCATCAAATTTATAATAACTACCATTTAATAGACTTGAAATTTTCATAGTTTTCACCATACCTAAAGTTCTATTGATATATCAGTAAATTTAAAAATATTTTACCACTCTATGAAATTATGTCTATAAATTTCTATTTTTATACATAAAATACCTGCAAAAAAGGGAAATTTTTCACAGGTATGAGCTATTAAATCGTATCTTCTAAAATTGTTTGAGCAATATTTACTGCATGATCTCCAACACGTTCTAAGTTACTAATGATATCTGCAAATACAATACCAGCTGAACCAGAACATTCTCCATTGTTTAAACGATAAATATGGCGCTTACGGAAAACACGCTCCAATTCATCTATTCGATTTTCAGCATCCAACACTTTTCTTGCTAGATCTTTGCTTTGTTTATCTAATGCTAAAAGTGATGTGCTGACAGTATCAACTACCAAATTATACATTTCTTCTAATTCTTTCTCAGCATCCTCACTAAATTTCACACGGTTTGTTTGCCTAAATTGAGTTAATTCTACTAGGTTTTCTACATGGTCCCCAATCCGCTCAATATCGCGGATATTTTGGAAGAGACTATGATGAAGTTTTGAATCTGTACCAGAAAGTGATTCCTTTGATAGCTCTACTAAATAGTCAGTGGTTACACGATCTAAATTATTAATTGCATCTTCTAATTGTTCCGTTATTCCAACATGTTTGTTATCTAAAGTGTTTAGAAATTCATGTGATTCTTGTAGCCCTCGTACAGCAAACTCTCCCATACGTAATACTTCCTCTTTTGCTTGGCCTAAAGCAATTGACGGTGAAGTTTCGATTAATGAACGATCCAAATGTTTTGGACTATACTCAATAGCTGTATCTTCACCAGGTACTATTTTTGTAACAATGTAAGCAATTACTGCAACAAATGGTAGTTGAATAATGGTATTGACTACATTAAATGATCCATGAGCAAAAGCGATTTGCATTTTTTCATCAAGATTCAATATGTCAGAAATCCACTCCACATAGTTCACAAATAGAGGTAATATTAACATGAATATCACTGTTCCAATAACATTAAAAAGTACATGGGCTGCTGCTGCACGACGAGCTACAACTGTTGCCCCTAAAGCTGCTAATACTGCTGTAATCGTTGTCCCAATGTTATCTCCAAATAATACTGGTAAAGCCCCACCTAGAGGAATCAATCCCTCGTCATATAAACCTTGTAAAATCCCTACTGTAGCTGATGACGATTGAACAATTAGCGTAAAGACTGTACCAGCAATTACTCCTAAGATTGGAAAGTCACTAAAGCTTACCGTTAAATCTATAAACCCTTGAAAGTCTCGTAATGGTTTCATTCCTTCGCCCATCATTTCAAGTCCGATAAATAAACCGGCGAATCCAAATAAAATTTGTCCAACATTTTGGATTGAGTTCTTTTTAAAGAAGAACAATAACACTGCACCTAATGCCATGATGGGGTAAGCATAAGTTCCAACATCAAAACCAATGATGAAAGCTGTTATTGTTGTACCGATGTTAGCACCCATAATCACGCCAATCGCTTGTCTAAGATTCATAAAACCTGCACTAACAAGGCCTACTGTAATAACCGTCGTTCCCGAACTTGACTGAATTAATACAGTAACCAATATTCCTACTAATACCCCCATTAAAGGATTTGTTGTAAATTTATCTAAAATTTCTCGTAGACGATCTCCTGCTGCTTTTTGAAGACCATCGCCCATATATTTTATTGCAAATAAGAATAACCCCAATCCCCCTAGGAATTGAAATAACATCGACTGCCAATCCATACTTTAGGTATCACCCTTTCATTGTCTTTCGACACTATTATTCAATTATTTGCAGTACGTGTAAATTGACTTTACAAGATTGAAAAGTAAAATTTACACTACGTTTACAAAAGCTAAATAAATTCTACATAATTTTGATATTGCAAAATTATGATCATTAATATTCAGAAATTAATCACCTTGATGTTCCTTATCCTCCAAATTAATCCTAAAAATTGGCTCCTCCCCTCTACCTCTTCACTATTCACATTCACTGAAACTACACTCAACCTGTGCTATATTAAGTGTTATGGAAGTTAGAAAGGATGTTTGAAGATGGCAAAAAGCTTAGTTCTTGCTGAAAAACCATCCGTAGCACGAGATATTGCACGGGTTCTAAATTGCAATAAAAAAGGAAATGGGTTTTTAGAAGGAGATCAATACATTGTAACTTGGGCGCTAGGACATCTTGTCACTTTAGCAGACCCTGAGAGTTATGATGTGAAATATAAAACGTGGAATTTAGAAGATTTACCAATGTTGCCTGATCACTTGAAACTGACAGTTATAAAACAATCAGGTAAACAATTTAATGCAGTAAAATCCCAACTAACTCGTGGTGACGTATCTGAAGTTATTATTGCAACTGATGCAGGCCGAGAAGGTGAACTTGTTGCCCGTTGGATTATTGAAAAAGCGAAAGTTCATAAACCAATTAAACGGTTATGGATTTCTTCTGTTACTGACAAAGCAATCAAAGATGGTTTTAAGAACTTAAAACCTGGAAAAGCATATGAAAATCTCTATGCATCTGCAGTTGCCCGTTCTGAAGCAGATTGGTATATCGGATTAAATGCAACTCGTGCTTTAACGACACGATTCAATGCACAGTTAAATTGTGGCCGTGTCCAAACCCCAACTGTAGCGATCATTGCAGCTAGGGAAGAAGAAATAAAACATTTCAAACCACAAACTTACTATGGCATTGAAGCAAGAACTACTGAGAATTTGCATTTAACATGGCAAGATGCTCAAGGTAATACCCGTAGTTTTAATAAAGAAAAAATAGATAAGATTGTAAAAAATTTAGACCGCCAACATGCAATTGTTACAGAGATCGAACGGAAAGCCAAAAAATCTTTTGCACCTAGTCTTTACGACTTAACTGAGCTACAGCGTGATGCAAACAAAATTTTTGGTTACTCAGCAAAAGAAACTCTTAACATTATGCAAAAACTATATGAGCAACATAAAGTGTTAACGTATCCACGAACTGATTCAAGATTTATTTCTAATGATATAGTTGCAACAATTCCTGAGCGATTAAAGGCATGTGGAATTGGTGAATATCGCACATTGGCTAACAAAATCCTAGCTAAACCGATTAAAGCAACAAAAGCATTTGTAGATGACAGTAAAGTAAGCGACCACCATGCAATCATTCCAACTGAAGGCATTGTACAATTAGCAAAATTTACAGATAAGGAACGTAAAATTTATGACCTAGTTGTTAAACGGTTCTTAGCAGTTCTATTCCCTCCATTTGAATATGAACAGTTAACACTTCATGCAAAAGTTGACAATGAAACATTTATTGCGAGAGGAAAAACCATTTTAGCGAGTGGTTGGAAAGAAGTATATGAACATCACTATGACGAAGATGATTCAAATGATGAAGTGAAGGAGCAAATTTTACCACGAATTGAAAAGGGTCAAAATTTAAAAGTCTCATTGATTACCCAAACTTCTGGACAAACAAAACCACCTGCTCGATTTACAGAAGCAACCCTTCTATCTGCAATGGAAAACCCAGTAAAATATATGGGGACTCAAGATAAAAAGCTTGCTGAAACATTAAAATCTACTGGAGGACTTGGAACTGTAGCGACACGTGCTGATATAATCGAAAAGCTTTTCAATTCATTTTTAATTGAAAAACGTGGCGGTAAAGAAATTTACTTAACTTCTAAAGGTCGTCAGCTACTTGACCTAGTTCCTGAAGATTTAAAATCCCCTGCACTAACAGCCGATTGGGAAATGAAACTAGAGCAAATAGCGAAAGGACAATTAAAAAAAGAGGCATTTATATCTGAAATGAAAAACTATACAAAAGAAATCGTTTCAGAGATAAAGTCTAGCGATAAAAAGTATAAACATGATAATATCTCTACAAAATCATGTCCAGACTGCGGAAAGCCAATGCTTGAGGTGAACGGCAAAAAAGGAAAAATGCTCGTTTGCCAAGATCGAGAATGTGGTCACCGCAAAAATGTATCGCGTGTTACAAATGCACGTTGTCCTAATTGCCATAAAAAGCTCGAATTACGTGGTGAAGGTGATGGCCAAATTTTCGTATGTCAATGCGGTCACCGTGAAAAGCTATCTGCTTTCGAGGCTCGACGTAAAAAAGAAGGTGGAGGCAAAGTTGATAAACGTTCTGTACAAAAATATTTGAAACAACAAAATAAAGAAGAAGAACCCGTTAATAATGCACTTGCAGAAGCATTGAAGGGTCTTAAATTTGATTAACTAACTTTGCAACGATATTTCAAAACAACAATAAAAGCTGGGGCTAACATTACCCCAGCTTTTACTCATTAATATTCACTACTAAAATATCGAAGAGTTGGTCATCTACATATAATAGCAATGCCCAATCTCCTTTATCTGTAAATTTCACTGCTGATGGTACATGTGCATCTGCACCATTATTTTTTCCGCCTAATGTGATTGTCCAGTCATTGTTAGCATTCATTAAGATTGGATGAACAGTTTGAGTTTCCTTATGATAGCCTACCACTGTTAGTTCATTACTAATTACTTCGTCAATTCCCCATAAATGCCACATCCACTTTTGGCCATTTAAACTAGGCATATTCGCTCCAATTACTCCGACAATATTTTGATTACCAAGCATATCATCAAAATTAACTGCTTTACGTTCCCAATCAATCATATTAAAGTCATCTTCTAAAACATACTCGGGAAGACCATCTGGTAAAGCCATTTTCTTCTCTTCAGAACAACTTGAAAGGAAAATTCCCAAGATTAAAATAGAGAAAATTAGAATAAGATACCTTACTTTGCTCATGCAATACTTCCCTTCTCAAAATCTCTATATAAGTTATAGTAAACAACCCCCAAATATTCCTTGGTTTAGGTCAATTTATTGCAAATATTAGTGTTATTCCTCCCTATCATAATGATTCATAGATTAGTAACTTAAAAGTTATTAATTCAAGCAAACTTAAGGCATTTAACTAACTATTTCACAATCTCTGGAATAGATTAAAGGGAAAGGAGGTAATATGTTGGAGGCACAAATTTTAACAACTTTTATCAATCCAGAGTCCTATGTTTTCATTCCAGTATTTTATATATTATTACTTTTCCTTCGACAGACTCCTCGACTTGAACCATGGACACATGCATGGATCATCACAGGTATTAGCGTAATATCCTGCTTTTTATATTATGGATATACGATTCAATCATTTGTAGAAGGAGTACTAGTCGCAGGAGCGTCAATTCTTTTAAAGGATTTAATCCATATCAACTTAAATAAAAGAAATAGGAAAAAGTAAAATATATTTCTAAATAAGGGGAAAAAGCTGATTTATACACTCCAAAGGTTTGTATAAATCAGCTTTCATCTTAAACTAATACTTTAGCAGTTACATCGTAGAGGATTTTTCCTAATCGTTGAATCCCCTCTTCAATAACTTCAGGTGACGAATTCGTGTAGTTTAAACGCAATGTGTTCACATTTGATTTATTTGTATAAAATGGATCACCTGGAACAAAAGCAACTTTTACTTCCATTGCTTTATGGAATAATTCAAGTGCCGATATGCCTTCTTCTAAAGTGACCCAGATGAACATACCGCCATCAGGCTTCGTAAAAGTAACAGTAGGTGGGAAATACTTCTCCATCGCTTGTAGCATTGCACTTGCCTGAGCTTGGTATAAATCAGTAATTTTTGAGATATGCGTTACTAAATCATTGTTTGCTAAATACTCATAAATAACGATTTGAGAGAAAATATTCGTATGTAAATCCGTAGCTTGTTTCGCTGTATTTACATGGTCCATCAATTCTTTATTTTTCGTAATCATATAGCCTATACGAAAACCTGGTGTTACAATTTTTGAAAATGACCCAAGTAAAACTGAGTTCTCTAATCGTCCTGCTCCAATGTAAGGAAGCTTTTCACCGTTCCAACGAAGGTCACCGTAAGGATCATCTTCAATTAAAACAATATCGTATTTTTTCACCACTTCATAAATTGCTTCACGATTCTCAGCAGTATATGTAATACCTGTAGGATTTTGAAAATTCGGTACTACATAGATAAACTTAATCGATGGATTAGTTTTAAGTGTCTCCGCTAATTTATGGACATCTAATCCCTCTTCAGTTAGTTGAACTGGATAAAATGTTGGTTCAGTTAGATAGAATGCCTGTAACGCACCTAAATATCCTGGTTCTTCTACAACGATTCCTTCACCTTTATTCACAAGCACTTGCGAAATCATTTCTAATGCTTGTTGCGAACCTGATGTAATTAAAATATCTTCAGGCTCTATTGATAAACCGAAATTATTATTATATTTGTCTGCTATATATTGGCGAAGTGGTAAGTATCCTTCTGTAGTAGAATATTGAAATAATTTCGGACCATGTACCTCAATCGCGTTATTAATTGTTTCTTGTAGTGCATCTATTGGAAATGAAATCGGGTTAGGTAATCCTCCTGCAAATGAAATTACATCCTCCGCACCGGCTACTTTTAATATATTTCGTGTAAATGAGGATGGTGTATTTAAAATCTTATCTGAGTACTTCATTCATATATCCCTCTTTTTTCTAATATCGCTGAAAGGATTCTCTATTCCCAAATCAGTGTCATCTGATTTTATCAGACTATTTAAAAAACTTCAAAGGAATATTTAGTAAAATTGAGTGAATTCAACCCACTATTAGAGCTAAATATTGCATTCAAACAAATATTTTCCCGTTTTTTCTTGTTACATTCTAAGTTAATTGAATTTATGCTATTGTTGTAAAAAAATTAAAAACGGTGCTACCTAGAAAGAAACTTTTCTAGGTAATACCGTCTCCCCTTTTCCTTACATATCAATTTCCTGGGCTCATTTGAACGTGAACGTAACAATAGCTATAGAAAGCTAAATTTTACTTTGCTGACAATTCACTTTCTTTAAACCATTTCTGATACATCGTTCCATCTGCATCTACATACTGAACCATGTACACAATTGTTTTCTCTGCCGTATCGATTTCACCTTCAGCACCCTGCATTCCTTCTTCCTGATCTGTATCAATAATGACTTCAGAACCAGGTGCTAACATTTCCTCATCAAGTCCTTGTAATTCCTCTTGAACTACCCATTTATGATTTTCTTCTCTATAATCCCCGGTTGTTGGCGTAAAGGAAACAGAATAGACAATTGTATCGTAAGCTCCCAATATTTCCCCTTGAGATCCTTTCATATCTTCTTCATGCTCTGCATTAATGATCACTTGATCGCCAACTTTAAACTTCGGATTTTCTGCCTCTTTGATGCCTTCTGGTATTTCAGATGGTGTTGCCGTTGTATTCGTATTTGAATTGGAAGTATTTTGATCATCGTCGTTCGTCATATTTGTGCTTGTCTCTGTAGCGTCACTAGGTTTGTTACTGTTCTCTTCGTTTGCACCACATGCCGTAAGTATAAACAATAAAAAAAGAGACATCGCTCCTAAATGTAGTTTGTTGGTCATTTCCATCCTCCTAAATGTAGTCATGTTGATTATTCAAACACTTTTCTATATTAAAAGGATTTAACATTCCATCACTTTCTATGCATCAGGATTTTGTTCATTTTTATATACAAAAAAAAGATGAGAGTCTTTAAAAGATTCTCATCACTTTTTCAATTTGATTTTTTACTTTTCTAGCTTTACTCGTTGGAGTCTTAATGCGTTTAAAACAACCGATACTGAGCTAAATGCCATAGCTGCACCTGCAACCCATGGTGCTAGTAATCCTACAGCAGCGATTGGAATACCTAGTATATTATATCCAAATGCCCAAAATAGATTTTGTTTTATATTTCGCATTGTTTTGCGACTCATTATTATGGCGTCTGCAATACTGTTTAGATCACCACGAATTAAAGTAATATCAGCTGCTTCCATTGCAACGTCAGTTCCTGTTCCAATTGCCATACCGGTATCTGCTACTGCTAGTGCCGGAGCATCGTTTATGCCATCGCCTACCATCGCAACTTTTTTCCCAAGTGCTTGAAGTTTTTTTACTTCGTCTGCCTTACCTTCTGGAAGTACTTCTGAAATTACGTGATGGATACCCACTTCTGATGCAATTGCTTTTGCAGTCCGTTCATTATCCCCTGTCATCATGATTACATTAATACCCATATCTTGTAGGCGTTTAATTGCAGTTTTAGACGTATTTTTTATAGTATCTGCTACTGCAACTAAACCAGCATAATTACCATCAATACTTGCAAGCATTGCAGTTTTCCCACTAGCTTCAAGTTCTTCCATTAAAGTTTTCACATTTGAAACATCCACTTTATATTGCATCATTAATTTACGTGTTCCTACTATTATTTCTTTATTGTTCACTGTTGACTTTACGCCATACCCCGGAATTGCCTCAAAGTGTTGAACCGCTTCAAGCGTAATACCTTTGTTAATAATCCCTTGAACAATCGCTTCTGCTAGAGGATGTTCAGATTGCTTCTCGCTAGCTCCGATCAGTGCAAGGAATTCATTTTCATTTAGCCCATCAGCTACAAAAACATCTGTTAATTCCGGTTTACCATTTGTAACCGTTCCTGTTTTATCTACGACAACCGTATCAATCAGCTGAGTTTGCTCTAGATGCTCTCCACCCTTAAATAAAATTCCATATTCTGCTGCGCGACCCGAGCCTGCCATAATACTAGTAGGCGTTGCAAGACCTAATGCGCACGGACATGCGATTACCAATACCGCTATTAAAGCCTCTAGTGCTTTAGTAAAGTCACCTGGTGAAACTAAAGTTAACCACACAATAAATGTAATGATTGCAATACCTATTACAATTGGTACAAAGATTCCCGAAATTTTATCTGCAAGTCTTTGAATCGGTGCTTTTGATCCTTGAGCATCTTCAACAACTTTAATAATTTGCGCTAACGCTGTGTCACGGCCAATTTTTGTCGCTTTCATTTTAATAAATCCATTTTTATTAATGGTTGACCCAAATAGCATTGAACCTTCTGCTTTATCGACTGGGATACTCTCGCCGGTTAACATTGATTCATCCACGGCAGTGTTCCCTTCAATAACCTCACCGTCAACAGGAATTTTTTCTCCAGGCTTTACAAGGATTGTGTCACCAATAACTACTTCTTCTACCGGAACCACGACCTCAACACCATCACGAAGTACTAGTGCTGTTTTTGCCTGCAAACCCATCAATTTTTTAATTGCTTCTGAAGAACGTCCTTTTGCTCTTGCTTCAAATAATTTACCCAATAATATTAAGGTAATCAAAACCGCACTCGTTTCAAAATAAAGCTGTGGATAATGTGTATGACCATATGTGTTTATTGCTTCATATAAACTATAAAAGTACGCTGCAGATGTCCCCATTACAACTAATACATCCATATTGGCACTACCATTTCTTATAGCTTTAAAAGCACTCACATAAAATGAATATCCAATAATAAATTGAACCGGTGTTGCAAAAGCCAACTGTACCAATGGATTCATTAAAAAATCAGGTACATAGATAAATGAAGTAAATGAAAAATGACCAACCATTGTATAAAGTAAAGGCAGTGAAAGGATAGCTGCTAAAATAAACTTAATCGTTTGTTTTTTAATTGCGGTTTCACGGTAATCTTCTGTTGTGCTATTTTCCTTTTTAAGATGTGCACCATACCCTAACTTTTCAACTCTCGAGATGATATCTGTAACGGAAACCTCTGATGGATTAAACTCTACAACCGCATTCTCAAGAGCAAGATTTACACTTGCAATTGAAACACCTTCGATTTTATTTAATCCTTTTTCAATTCGACTCGAACAAGCAGCACACGTCATTCCCGTTATTGCAAATTCCTTCTTTTCCTTTACAACACCATAACCAAGATCAATAATTTTCTTTTCAAAGTCTTGTTTGGATACCTTACTTGGATTATATTTAATAACCGATTTCTCTAGTGCAAGGTTAACGTTTGCCTCTTCGACACCTTCAATTTTATTAAGCCCTTTTTCTATACGATTTGCACAAGCTGCACACGTCATACCTGTAATTTGTAGACTCGTTTCCTTTGTATCATAGCCTTCTCTTATTTCCGAAGACATAAGTGATCACCTCATTCGTTAAATCAATTTCATTTTTGGTGAATCGAATTATACGACCCAGGGGTATATAACAATGAAAGAAATAGAGTGCAATCGCGCACTCCTTCTACCTTGTTGAATACTTAGCTCGGTATTACTCCACATCATATCCTTGATCATCAATTGTTTCTTTAATTTGTGTTAGTGACACTTTTTCATTATCATAAGATACCTCAACTTGACCTAATTCTAAATTCACTTTTACTGCTTCTACACCAGTTAGTTCACCTACACTACCTTCTACAGCTTTTACACAATGTCCACAAGACATACCTTTTACGTTTAAAGTTACATTTTCCATTATAGTTCAATCTCCTTTGTTTTCAGATTAAATACTCTACAGGGGTATATTTTAAATAAAAAAATTAATTTTTGAGGTTATGCTTCTACAAAATAACCTTTACTTTGAATAGCTGATTTGATTTCGTCTACATTCACTATAGTTTCGTTAAACCCTACTTCAACTTTTCCTGTCTCTAGCTCAACATTTACATTTTCAACACCATTTAGAGAAGAAACACCGTTTTCAACGGATTTTTTACATCCTCCACAAGTCATACCTTTTACCAATAATGTAATTTCACTCATATAGTAACCTCCTTTTTATTTTTTCATTAATTTTTGGATTGTAACAATTAGTTCATCAAGCACTTCTTCTTCACCGTCAGTTAAGCGATCTACAACGCATCCTTTTAAATGCCATTCAAGTAACACTTTTGCAACACTATTTAAAGCAGATTGAGTAGCAGAAAGTTGAGTAATAATGTCATCGCAATATACATCACGCTCAACCATTCCCTTAATGCCACGAATTTGACCTTCGATGCGATTTAGGCGATTTAACAAATCCTTCTTGATATGTTCTGGATGATGACTTTTTCGGTTAGACGAATCTGAGTGGCAATGATTTTCAGAGATATTGTCCAGTTTAATCAACCTCCAATTCTTAACTCCATATTATTATACCCTAAAGGGGTATGTCAACTGTTGGATTTTTTCTTTTTTACACAATTAAAAAAGATGTTCAGTCATTAGAAAATCACGAGTTGAACATCTTAACCTAACAGGATTAATTAATCATTACAGCATGTACCATCATCGTTTAAATGTCCTGATCGATTGATTTTTGTTTCTAAATAATTTCGGTTATATTCAGAAACATCACCCCAAATTGGTTTTCTGCTTAAAAGCTCAAGACCAGCTTCTTTTAATGCTTCGACCTTCTTAGGATTGTTTGTCACAAGGGAGACAGGTTTTGATCGAAGAGCCTTTAGAACATGAATGGCATCATCATAATTTCTTGAATCATTAACAAATCCTAATGCATAATTTGCATCAACAGTGTCATACCCGTTTTCTTGAAGTATGTAAGCCATCGCTTTACTAAATAGACCAATTCCTCTTCCCTCATGATTGGCTAAGTAAAAAAGTGCCCCTGTCCCATGCTCTACGATTCTTTTCATCGATTCCTTTAGTTGATAGCCACAATCACAACGTTTACTACCAAAAATGTCACCTGTATGGCAGATCGAGTGCATTCGAATAATGGCATCCTCTTCTTCTTTAAAATCACCATAAACAAGTACACTGGATTGTTGCATTTCAGCTAAATTTAAATCGGTCAGTTTTTCTATAATTTTTTCAAAGTCATTCGTTACTTCTTTACAATCTAACCAGCAATACCATTGGAATTTTACTGTCTCACCGTATAAATTAACCGGCAATTTAACTGGACCAACTAAATATATTCCACCTTGTTCTGTACGGATTAGTTTAATTTTCTCTTCTAAGATCGAAACAACCTTGTGATCTAATTTTGCATTACTCATAAAAAACTCCTCCCTTCTTATAGTTTGTTTCATTACTACCGTTTTATGAACTTATGGACCTATTTTTTAAAGAGTATCTAAACCATTCCGAACTATTTCGTAATAGAGCATGTTTTTTATGAACGGAATAATTTATCAATTAATACAATAAAATATGGTTTTCCATTTAATGATAGGGGTGTTTAAATTGGGAGCAATCAACGGGAAAGCATTTATTGACAGAATCAACGGACTTAAGCCAGAAATTTGGTTTGATGGGGAAAAAGTTGAGGGATTAATCTCTGAACATCGTGCTTTTAAAGGAATTATTCAAACAAAGGCTTCACTTTATGACCTACAACAAGATCCAATTTTACAAGATGAAATGACTTTTTCGTCACCATTGTCTAACGAAAGAGTTGGATTATCCTTTTTACAACCAAAAACAATTGAGGATTTAAAGAAAAGACGTAAGATGATGGAGCACTGGGCTCGACTTACTTGCGGTATTATGGGTAGGACACCAGACTATCTAAACTCGGTATTAATGAGCTTTGCTTCAACCGCTGATTTTTTAAAAGGAAAAGAAAGGTGTTTCCCAAACAACCTCCAAACGTTTTTTGAATATGCAAGAGAAAACGACTTATCCTTTACTCACACTTTCATAAGCCCCCAAGTAAATCGCTCACAATTATATATCGAAAATTCTCCAGAACCAATTGCTGCAAAAGTAGTTGATGAAAATGAAGATGGAATCATTATAAAAGGTGCACGCCTTCTTGCAACACAAGGAGGTTTAACAGATGAAGTTTTAGTATTTAGTGTTGGTCGATTTCTCTTTAATGAAGATGAAGCATTTGCTTTTTCCATTCCATCTAATACAAAAGGTTTACGGTTTATTTGTAGAGATTCATTTATCGGTGGGGATTCTACCTTTGATCATCCATTAAGTTCTCGCTTTGAAGAAATGGATTCTATTGTCGTTTTTGACAATGTATTAGTTCCTTGGGACCGAGTGTTCTTTTATAATAATGGAGATGTAGCTGAAGAATTCCCGATACAAAGTTCATTTCATCATCACGCAAAACATCAAGTTGTTATTAGGCAAATTGTAAAATTAGAATTTATATTAGGTATAGCTGAACTTTTGGTCGATGCGATTAATATTAGCGAATTTCAGCATGTCCAGGAGAAACTTTCTGAACTAATTATTGGGTTAGAAACGATGAAGGCTTTATTAGATAAGGCAGAGAATGATGCGACTATAGACGAATGGGGTTTTATGCGTCCTAACATTGTTCCTCTTAAAGTAGCAAGTAATGTTTTCCCGAAAATTTATCCGCGCTTTACTGAAATTATTCAATTGCTTAGTGCTAGTGGAATCATTACATTACCAACAGAAAAGGCTTTCCATTCCGAAATTCGCAAGGACTTACTACAATATTTGCAAGGGACAAATAAACCAGCAGATGAGCGAGTCAAAATCTTTCGGTTAGCTTGGGATCTATCAATGAGTTCATTTGGAACAAGGCAAACGCAATATGAACGATACTTTTTTGGTGATCCCATTCGAGTGGCAAGCGATTTATATAGGACTTATCCAAAAGAGGATTATTCGGGTATGGTAAAAAAATTCTTAAACTTATAAAGGTAATAATAAAAAGGTTCGGCATTTGTAGATGATATCCGAACCTTTTATTTTTATAGTAACTGTAATGTCGTTATACATGTTCCGTCTTTTTCAAACGAAGAAAAAGTTGATTCTACCTTTTTCCCCTCATGCTCTATTGAAATTTCGAATGTTTTGTCACGAGCTACCCATAAGTCGATAAATCCGTTTGCTTGTGTTTTCATCTTTTCATCAACGATTACATTACCTTCTGTGTCTTTAATGGTAACATCAAATTCTTTATTAATCATTTCACCTTGGCAGCTAGTTAAGCTATGGTTTGTGCAAGGATGCGTTTGTGTTATATAGGGCGCAATTGAAACAAAAAATTCATCCTCTGGAAGTTCAAAAACTTCTTCATTTCCATTAAGGTCTTTTGTTATTAATTGTGTAGAAGTAATAGAAGCAGATTCTGCTTTAATGTTACCTACGCTATAATCATTTACCAAATCTTTAATATCTTTTTGTTCCGACGCGGTTGATATAGTAGTTTGTGTTCTTTCACTACTACATGCAACTAATGTAGTCATTGCAAGTAATGATATGGCTAATAATTTTAATTTCAAAGTCAAAATCACCTTTCCTGTCTGTTAACACGAATATATCATGTATGTCATTATTTTTTTTCATATTTTGATTGTTGACACAATATAGTCATTTATTCATAATTGGGCAATTTTTGGATTATTACATATAAAAAAAATGCCAATCATGACTTTCATGACCGGCATATTTACTATTTTGAGCTTTGATTTTTTTAAGTTACATTAAAAGATTGCTCCGATTTGGTAACTGATTGATACCTACCCCAGAGCTTAAGGTTCGTCTAAAATCACTTTTTGACGACCATTAGTTACGGATTGTTTTTAAAGCAGTTGCCCAAGGAATCACTTGGTCTAACATATCGTTTACTGATTTTACTTGGTGTTCGCTTGGTTTGAATTCATTGCCATTAACGAAATCTGTAAATAATGATAATGCAGGGTGTACACGTACATCAGCAACTAATAGTTCACCTAAGATGCCACGTAAATGTTCTGCTGCACGAGCTCCACCAACTGAACCATAAGATACGATACCAGCAGCTTTGTTATTCCACTCTTCACGTAAGAAGTCTAAAGCGTTTTTAAGTGCTCCAGTAATTGAGTGATTGTATTCTTGTACGATAAATACAAAACCATCTTGTTTCGCAACTGCTTGAGACCAAGCTGCTACTCCTGAAGTATCTCCGCCTGCCTCACCTAAAAATGGTAACTTGAAATCTGCAATATCAATGATTTCATATTCCGCATCTCCGCGTTTGTCAGCGATTTCTTTCACCCATGCTCCTACTTGTGGACTTACTCGTCCTTCACGTGTTGACCCTAAGATAATACCGATTTTAACCAATGTATTTTCCTCCTAATATTGTTTTCTCTGTGATGATGATTTTTAATTCGAATTCAAATATACTGAATTCGAGATAATAGTAGCACCTATACGAAATGTGGTCAATTATTTTGATTTCAAAGTAATGTATCTTATACATACATCACTTCATACATTTTAAGTATTGATGTATTATTTTTTTATAAAATTATTATTTTGACTTATGAATAAAGGAAGCTTACTATTTTCCTAACAGAGGCATTCGTTTGATTTAAATAAGATCTGTTTTAAATGAGGTGCTGGAGATGTTTGATTTCTTTTATGAGCTAAATACGCTTCAACAAGTTATTTTAGCAACTATTTTTACTTGGGGTATGACTGCTTTAGGTGCTGCTTTAGTATTTACAACAAAGAAATTTAATCAACGTTATTTGGATTTTATGTTAGGTTTTGCAGGTGGCGTAATGATTGCAGCAAGCTTTTGGTCACTTCTCTCACCGGCACTTGAGATGGCGGAAGGCGGCAAGTTCCCTGCTTGGGTTCCAGTTGCCATTGGATTTTTAATGGGTGGTATGTTCCTATTTTCAGTTGATAAGTTACTTCCTCACCTCCATCCCAATGCACCAATGAGACATGCAGAAGGAATTCATGCTAAAAAAAGAAGAAGAAGTACATTACTTGTACTCGCAATTACTCTTCATAATATACCTGAAGGTTTAGCAATCGGAGTATCCTTTGGTGCTGTTGCAATTGGCTCCCCTTCCGCTTCACTAGCAGGAGCGTTAGCTCTCGCAATTGGTATTGGTATTCAAAATATTCCGGAGGGAGCTGCTGTTTCAATGCCATTGTTACGAGATGGAATGTCTCGTAAGAAAAGCTTTCTATTTGGACAATTTTCTGGAATGGTAGAACCAATATCTGCTGTAATTGGATTTTTAGCTGTTGCATTTATTGAACCATTATTACCATTTGCCTTGGCCTTTGCTGCTGGTGCAATGATTTTTGTTGTCGCAGAAGAAGTTATTCCTAGTTCTCAAGAAAATGGAAACCAAGATCTTGCAGTTATTAGCTTAATGCTTGGATTTACAATTATGATGATTTTAGACGTGGCGTTAGGATAAATTGAAAGGGTGTATAAAAATGAAGTCATTTTTATACACCCTTTCATTGATGCATCCTATAGATGGTCTGGATTTCCTTGTCTTGTAAAGTAATGTACTGTTTCCTTATCAGTAGTGGTAGGATACTGGTATATTTCTTTATATTCTTCATGACCTTTACCAGTAATACACACCCAATCTCCTTCATCTACTTCTTCTAATACGCGTTTAATGGCTAAGGTACGATCAAGTTCTACTTTATCATGTAAGCTATGAAGTGTTGCCTCCATAGTATCTTTAGGTATGCCATTTAGATCATCCAGTGTTAGCAATGTTTCATCACAAAATTCTTTTGATATTTCGACCATTGGTTGTCTTTTACTTTCATCTCGATTCCCTCTGAAACCAAAGATGTGAAAGATACGTTTTGCTCCTTGCTCTTTTATCGTCTGTAAACAATGGGAAAACGCGTCGTGAGTATGTGCATAATCAATAACAATCTTTGCACCTTTAGGATGGGTGATTAACTCGAACCTACCTGGAACACCTGAAAATTCAAAGAGCGAGCTAACAATTAGTTCTTTAGGTATGCCTATTTCTATTGCAGTTAAAAGTGCCATACTAGCATTTAGAATGTTATGTTTCCCCAATACTCTCAAGTGCAGTTCTAATTCATCATCATCATAAAAAGCTAATTTCGCAAAACCAGATTTCCATTCTTTTATTCGTAACCTATGCCCCAATAGTATCGTGTTTCTTTCATTTGCTTTAAGTTGTTCCGACAATCTCTTTCCCCAAGGATCTAGTGTATTAATAATAGCCTTTCCAGTAGGTTTTAACTGTTGGAACAAAGTTGATTTGACATGAAAATATTCTTCCATATTACGATGATAATCGAGATGCTCGTGGTCTAAATTTGTAAATAAACAGTAATCAAATTCAATCCCTTCAATTCTATTTTGTGAAATGCCATGAGAAGATACTTCAATGATGATAAAATCATCACTTGATTGTGAAAGTTGTTTCTGTAACTCAAGTGCATCAGGAGTTGTATTTAATGATGGCATAATATGTCCATTCACTTCATTTTGTACAGAGCCAAACAAAGTACAGGTTTTACCTGCATCTTCAAGAATCTTTTTCAACATAAAAGAAGTAGTGGTTTTTCCGTTAGTCCCTGTTATACCTATAACAGTTTTATGCTTTGTCGCATTGCCATAAAACTGACCGGCAATGATGGCAAGTGCCCTTCTACTATTTTCCACTCTTATATAAGGAATTGACAGTTCTCTATTTTCAACCATTCCTTCTGCGTACTGTTCATCTTCTAGACTTTGAATGGCTAAATCATTTATGTCCTTCTCACCAACAATCGCTGAGGCACCATTTCGAATGGCTTCCTCTATAAAATCATGACCATCAGCGTTCGCTCCTGAAATGGCAATGAAAAGGGTATTTGGTCTTACCGTTTTTGAATTAATAGATATTTCCTCAATTTTAAGATAGCGAAGTGTTTCATTTATTTTCTTTATTGGTTCTAGTAATTTTGATAAGTTCACTTTGGTGTTCACTCCTAGGATGCTAGTGCGGAGAAAAATTTTGCCCGAGATAATCTAGTTTGTTTTATTCTTATTCTTCCCTTTCCTTTTCATACTCAATTAAATAACTATAGAGAGTTGAAATAATTTACGGTTAATCCATATTCATTCACATTTCAACTGATTTGTGTGGTAATATAATTTTATTTTTACATTGCGAAAATAAACTATGTTTAGAAAGAGGAAACTCATGTCGGAAACAGTTCAACATCCTACGAAAAAGCTCAGCTTATTTCATTTAACTTGGCCTATATTTTTAGAGATTTTCTTGTTTATGTTAATGGGGGTTGCAGACACTTTTATGCTAGCATCAGTTTCTGATGATGCAGTGTCAGGTGTCGGTACAGCAAACCAATTTATACAGATTGCAATTTTAATATTAGGGGTTGTAGGTAGCGGAGCTTCCATTGTCGTGTCCCAGTATTTAGGATCACGCCAATTTTTAGAGGCATCAAAAATATCAGCATTGGCAATAACACTTAATATTTGTGTTGGATTTGTTATTTCAATTATCTTCATTTTGACATCAAATTATTTAATGATCATGATGAATTTACAAGGAGACGTTTTGGAATATGCCGAGAGTTACTTGATCATTGTTGGTGGAGCAATATTTTTACAAGCAATGATTACTTCCCTAGCTGCTATTATCCGAGTTCATGGATGGACGCAACAAACGATGTATGTTTCTCTTGGAATGAATATCATTCATGTCGTATTAAATTACATATTAATTTTCGGTAATTTTGGAGCTCCAGAATTAGGTGTACAAGGAGCTGCCATTTCAACTATCGTCAGTCGTTTGCTTGCGGTATTTGTGTTCTTTTGGTTATTCTATCAAGCGTTAGAAGTAAAAATTCAATTCAATGTCTATTTTTCATTTTCTAAAGAATATGTACGTAAAATCCTGTCGATTGGAATCCCTAGTGCATTAGAACAAATTATGTATCAGGTTTGTCAAATTGTATTCTTATATTATGTTACGTATTTAGGTGCTGAGGCTCTCGCAGCTCGCCAATATGCTGTGAACATCTCAATGTTTACCTATCTTTTTGCCATGGCAATTGGTATGGGGACTGCTATCATTGTAGGTCGTTATGTAGGTGCTGGAGATCAAGATGCTGCCTATAAACAGCTATGGGTCAGTGTTCGTGCTGCTATGGTCTTTACTTTAGTCATGGTAGTACTCGTCATTGTTTTCAGAGAGCCTTTGATGGATTTATTTACAAATAATCCTGATGTCATAAAGATTGGTGTTTCCGTACTGTTACTAAGTATTTTGCTCGAGACTGGACGTACTATTAATATCACAATTATCAATACACTTCGTGCAACTGGTGATGCACGCTTTCCAGTAAAAATCGGATTCATATCAATGATTTGTATGAGCTTACCACTAGGTTATTTACTTGTATTTGTATTTGATTTGGGATTAGTGGGAGTATGGTTAGCAATTGCAGCAGATGAATGGTGCCGCGCGATTCTCGTATTCTTTAGATGGAAGAGTCGTAAGTGGGAGCGTTATTCTCTAGTATCGCCAATAACAGAAAAAGAGGTTGAAAGTTAAGAAGCCCTTAACAAACTCTAACGATCATTTAAAGATAAAAAAGCCCTCTAAACTAACAGGTGTTTAGAGGGTTATGCTTCTTTCCGATCTTCTTCTTCGCTATTCATTATTTCTAATGTTGACGGCTGGATCACATTACTTTTTACTTTTTGAATATAGTTTACTGCCTGTTGATATACTTTCTCCATTTTCTCTTCTAGATAATTTGTACGTTCAAACAATACAAATCGTACATGGTCAATTTGATGGATTATCTTATCAATAATCCCTTCTTGACCATCCACACGGTCGATAACTTCTTGTTGAGTCTCCTCAATCGTTGTCATTTTATCAGCAATTTGATGTTGTAATTCAGTTTGTTCATTGATTTTATTAAGTATTTGATCATTTGATGCATTGACCAATTCGAATTGACCCATTACCTCATCTTTCATGGAAGCTAGGAATTCTAAACGTTCATTTAATAACCTTTTTGCCTCATTTATTTCATTTAATTGTGTAAAGATCTCTTGTTGAGATTTTGCTAAAGCTTCAACCTGCATTGTCATTTCTTTTTTATCTTGTTGTTCATTTTCTATTAATGCTTGCATGCTAGTTTGTTTACTATCTAACTTTTGTAACCATGCCATTACTTGTTGTTCAACGTTTTCATGTTCTTTATGGAGTCTTTTAAGTTCAAAAATCCGCTGTTCTAATTCTCGCCACTGCAGATTTTGTTGTAACTGATACTTTTCCTGCGAATAACTTAAACCATCAATTGCTTTATTTATCGTTTTATTGGATTTCTTTTGATCCTTCACAAACTCCGTAAATGCATTGATACAATATTCAACTTGATTTGGCTCAATAAGTGCGCCAAGGTTTTTATATACATCTGGGTGCTGTTTTTTATTAATAAACAATCCCACATCATACACCCCCTGTTTTTCTATTCTATAGTATGCAATATACGGAGGTTTAGGCACTCTTAAGGGTAGGTATAAATGATTTAACCTTATCTAGGCAGGTTTTAATTTGGAACATGAAAAAAAACGGGCTTACTAGAAAACTCACTTTCTAGATAAACCCGTTTTTATTATTATTTTCGCTTCAAATCCATTGCTTCACATGTCGTAACTTCAAACCAATAAGAATTTTTTTAGCTCAACCTTAAGGATTATCAACAGGCTGCTTCGGTAGTGATTGACTTAGTTTACAGTACTGTACAAATACTCTTGCCAGTTCTCGTAGACGATTTTGTATATCTTCATCGATAATGACATCATTTTCATCGAAATGATTTGTGTGTAAATAAACAAAGTTTGGCGTCACTAGACAACGGAAGTAATCAAGGATTGGTTTAAATTGATTCTCCACTACTAAATGATGTTGGTAGGTACCGCCAGTTGCAACAATTGAAGCTGGTTTATATCGTAAAGCCTTTGGTGAAATCATATCTAATGCATTTTTCAATACACCTGGAATGGAAGCTTGATAAATTGGTGTAGCAAACACATACCCGTCTGCTTCTTCAATTTTTTTTATCATCATTTGCATATCGTCATTTAGTGGACTGCCATCTAGTATTTGATGTTTTAATTTTGAAAAATATAATATTTCAATCTGTAAGTTAGGATCATATTCCTTAATATATTGCTCAACTTGACGTAGTACCGCGCCGGTTTTAGTACCAAACACTGTACCATCCACAAGAAGAATCTTCATGTTGTATTTCCCCCATCTATCTCTTATCCATTTAGTTATTTTAACAGATGCAACAAGCTAGGAATAGGAAACAGGTTTCGAAAGAAATAAAATTCAGTCTTTTGTCTTAGATTATACATTGTTCACTTTACCTAATGCCTTATCTATTTTTCGCGATGGAGATGTTAAGCTGACAATAGTTGATCCTTCATCCACAGTATCTTTATTATCATCTGTAAGGAATTTCAAATTTTTTTCTTTATCTACCGCAAAAAGAGGTATTGTTTCATAACCATCATCATTAAGAAACTTTTCTACCGAATATTGTTCTGTTATAAGCGTTTTTCGTATGATATATCCTCTTTCAACTAAACTGTTTAATGTATGAATATCATACTTAGATGAAAAGAGTTTCTTCCCACCAATAGACTTACTATAGTCATTTGGATCGCCCTCATGGATTGGTGTTTGGTAAATATGTTCCCTACCCAATTCTGGAACAAATCTTTGGCATACTAGTGCATTATAAGCATCGCCTTCAGTAGCAGCAATGAGTATCTCATATGGCGTTAAATCCACGTGATATTCAGTATGCTCACTTAAAATATCACCTACTAAAGTCTTTAAACCAAGCTGTCGAGCGTTCAATAACATCCCCCAGGATCTGTCCATAATTAGTACTGGTTTATCGAATGATTGAATTGCCTCACCTAGAAGAGCACTAAATGGTGTACCACCAACTATTAGAACTCCTGCTTCCTCCGTTGCTTGTAATCCTAATTTTTTCCCTAACCATCCAATCGAGAAACCATGAGCTAATACGGTTGCAAATACTAAAGCAAGTGTTAGAGCTGTTATGATATCTGCTCCCTCAAAGCCTACTTCACCTAATTCATAGGCAAAGAAGCCAGATACTGTTAATGCAACAATACCTCTTGGTGCAATCCATCCTATAAGTGTTCTTTCCTCTATTGTTAACCCGACGCCGAGTGTTGATATCCAAATTGAAATAGGACGTACAATAAACATCATTCCTAATACGAACAGCAATATACGCCAATTTAGTATTTCTAATAATGTATCAATTGTTAATGAAGCTGTTAACATGATAAACACACTAGAAATCAGTAGAACAGATATATTTTCTTTAAAATGAATCAAGTCACGCAAAGAAGTTAAATGCATGTTTGCCATGACGATTCCCATTGCAGTCACAGCTAACAATCCCGTCTCATGCATGATAGCATCTGAGAGAACGAAAACTAATAGAACGCATCCTAGCACAATTGGGGATTTTAAATACTCTGGAACATAACCGTGCTCTATCATACGACCGAGTCCCCAACCAACTAGTGCGCCTATTCCTGCTGCAAGAAATGAAGAACCAAAGAATACTAATAAGGATGTTCCCGTTATAAAATCATTTGTCCAAAGTACTACTTGGAAGGCAAATAAAGCGAGTAGAGCTCCAAATGGGTCAACTACGATCCCTTCCCACTTTAAAATAGCTGCTGGTCGCTCCTTTAATTTTGCTTGTCTTAATAGAGGCAATATAACGGTTGGTCCTGTAACAATAAATAGTCCTCCTATTACAAATGCCACATCAAGCGATAATCCTGCTAAGTAATGGGCAGCAAATGAGCCTAAAATCCAAGCAATGAAAGCACCAATTGTTGATATACGAAGAATTGCACGAGGAAAGCCTTTAATTTCTCTAAAGTCTAAACTAAGACTACCTTCAAATAATATAATGGCCACTGCTAAAGAAATAAGTGGATTAAACACTTCACCAAAACTTTCTTTTGGGTTTATCAAGTTTAGAAACGGTCCTACGATTAAGCCAACAAGAGACATGATTACAATTGCCGGCATTCTCATACGCCATGCTACCCATTGTGAAAGTACCCCTAAACCTACTACTGCAGCGATTTGAAAGAGTGTAGAATCTAGCATCATTTTTTCCCCCTTCTTTTTGATTAACTGCTATTTGTAGAATTACTAATGACTGATAAAAGTTGCTATTTCAACAAAGAATTAGTTCTCTAGATGTAGTATTTGCTTACTTTGGTCATTCATTCTACTAGAGATATAATTTCATTTCCAACGTTAGCACTCTATTTCCACAAAATTACAAATCAATATCCCTTTTACTTCAGTTCACTTAAATGCTCTAAGATTTCCGTTAATTCTTTTCATTTTTATTAGATTCATAGCATACATTTGGTTAAATAAATCAATTAAATAAAAAACTATTTTCTATTCATACTTTAGAAGTTTTGACCATAACTTAGTATGGATTGGAAAGGATGGGATACTCTTGAACAACGAACTAGTGAGATTAACAGAAAAAAAGAAGATTGCTTTTATCGTAGAACATTGCCAAACGAAAGGCCTTTATCCTCTAGAGCGCGCAGCTACTCTAGCAAAATTGTTGGACAAAGAAGAAACTGTTTGGGTTTTCTTAAAAACTACTAATGATATAGGAGTACAAATCTTTACTGACGAGCAAATTTCACCAATATTATTTGATAATCATAGTGAATTAACAAAACAAATCCGCAACCTTCAACCAGATTTAATTGTTCAAGATGGGAAAGACACTCTGATTGAGCATGTGGAACAACTGAAACCGTATTGTAAAACACTTGTGCATTTTGATGACTTTGGAGATGGTGCACAATTTGCAGATTGTAATATTCTTGCATTATTCGAAGAAACAAAAGAAAATATGGCACAAAATACCCTTGCAGGACCATATGCATTCGCCGTTACGGATCCAATTCGTCAAATTGCTGAATCTCGTGCATCCAATGAATTGTCTAGCCCACCTCATATAGTTGTCGCTTATGAAGATGGGGACGAAAACAATTTAACGTATCGAACTTTACGTCATTTAACACAATTAAACATCCCGTTAAAGGTAACGGTTGCTATTGACCGAGAATATAAACATTCTGTAGAAGATCTGCAAATGATGGTATTAACTCGACGAAATACAAAAATCTTTAAGCATGAACGTGCTCTAGAACAATTATTAACAGAAGCGGATATCGTTATTTGTAATGCGAGTTACACTCCATATAAGGTTGCTACAGTTGGTGTACCATGTATTACAGCGGCACAAAATGATATGGAATTAAATAA
>Ga0182747_1000607_pt1 | contig 32683 bp, 33 predicted proteins | sample eDN3rd30CBELigBY_FD_128526 | JGI IMG/M metagenome (GOLD analysis project Ga0182747, IMG submission 128526) | Enriched backyard soil microbial communities from Emeryville, California, USA - eDNA 3rd pass 30_C BE-Lig BY (version 2) (version 2) | ecosystem: Environmental > Terrestrial > Soil >... | reverse complement strand
TTCCTTTTCAAAATTCAGCATTTCTTGAATCTCTACTGTAGACACTGACTCATTATTATTGCTACAGGCAACTAAAGTGCATAAACAAAAAAATAATACTATTAGAACCGTCCTTTTCAACTTACATACCGCCCTTCAATTTCAAGAAATATAAGGCGTTAACCTAACGTCTTGAATAGTAATTAACAACACTTAACTCTTTTACACTCTTCTATTTTAACTTCATTAAATTTTACCATAAATATCCATATATTCGCAGTAATAGGTAAATAAAGTTACTGATATCATCTTTTCTTATTTCTATGAACAGGAAAATATAATCATATAAAACGAATTTTGTAATATTAAAATTTAGTTCCTTTAAACAATCCGTGTTTATCGTAAAGTTAATAGGGAAAATAAGATGTGAGCATCTTTCTTGAATATATAAGATGATAGTTTTATGATTCTATTCGTAAGCGAACTTTACTATTTAGGAGGGTTTATGCATGACTAAAGAACCAATTACAGTTAACGCTATTATTAATGGCGAGAAAATACAAACAGCTGAAAAAATTACACGGGAGAATCCAACACATCCTGAGCAGATTGTTGGTTACGCTCCAAATAATACAAGAGAAGAAACGATTCAAGCAATTGATGCTGCTTATGAAGCATTTAAAACGTGGGCATGGAGTGATGTCGACGATCGTATCGGAAGAATGAATCGTGCCATTAAAAAAATAAAAGACGCAACACCTGAAATTGCGGAGTTATTATCCCGCGAACATGGGAAAGCACTATATGATGCACAAGGTGAAATTGCCATTTCACTTATGTGGATGGAATTTGCTGTAGAAAATGTTAAAAAAGCGACAGCTCCTGAAGATCAAAAACATGAAACTGGTCGAACAATCATTACCCACGACCCTATTGGGGTAGTATCAGCAATTACGCCGTGGAACTATCCAATCTCTTTATCAACAATTAAAATTGCACCTGCATTACTAACTGGGAATACAATGGTGTTAAAACCAAGCCCATTTGCACCATTAGCAGTAAGCCGAGTTGCTGAAATCATTGCGGACGAATTCCCAGCTGGTGTATTAAACCTAGTCAACGGGGATGCAGAAGTCGGAGTTGAGCTTACATCCAACCCGAAAGTTGCAAAAATCGCCTTTACAGGTGGTACTAATACTGCTAAACATATTATGAAAGCAGCATCTGAAACCATTAAAAATATGACATTAGAACTTGGTGGTAATGATGCGGCCATCGTACTTGACGACTTTGATGTCAATGACGAACGTGCAATTCGACGAATGGTGATCTCCAACTTCCTAACTGCTGGTCAAATTTGTATGATTGCTAAACGCGTTTATGTTCACCGCTCAATTTATGATGCCTTTGTGAAAAAATATATTGAAGTAGCAAACAAATGGATTAAAGTTGGCGATCCATTCCACCCAGATGTAACGGTCGGTCCTGTGAACAACAAAAACCAAGTGAACTATGTGAAAAGCTTAGTAGAAGATGCCAAAAATAAAGGTGCAGAAATCGTTCAACTTGGAACAATTTTAAATCCTGAATTAATGGAAAACGGATATTTCCTTCAACCAACACTTGTATTAGGTGCAGACTACCATGACCGTGTTGTTGTAGAAGAACAATTCGGCCCTACTGTGCCAATCCTTCCTTTTGATGACGAGGAAGAAGTAATCAAATTGCACAATGAAAGTATTTATGGTTTAACAAGTTCTGTATGGGGTGAAGAAGAACACGCTATTAAAGTAGCGCGTCGTATTGAAGCAGGTACAACAATGATTAATACCGCAGCCGTACAAGGATTAGATGTCCGCTTCCCATTTGGTGGAGTGAAACAATCAGGTGTAGGCCGTGAATACGGAATTGACGGTATTAAATCGTACACAGAAACTCATGTGATTAACTTACCAAACGAATTGGAATTGCCGTATATTCCAGAATAATTTTTTGATAATACTGTGTAGACAAACTTGGCTTTGTCTACACTTTTTTATTGCTCGTTCATTTTGAATTGAATAATCCCCTATCCCTTAACAATATTCGTTGTATTTCATACCAAACGGGTAAAACTAGATTAAGGAGTGATTATTATGAATACAGTGATATATTTTTTACTGACCATTGGATATGTGGTTCTTTTAATTTGGGGACTCGTACTTTCGAGGAAGAACGTGTTTAGCTTAACGAACGTTCTGTTGCTTGTTATTCTTGCACTGATTTACGATAATTTCATAATTGCAATTGGACGCTATATTGGAGCAGGCAACCTCCTTGAACAATTAAGTTATCCACATTACTGGCTACATGCCCTGTTTACCCCTACTCTCATCCTTTTTGCTTGGAGTATTTGCTCGAAACTGAACTTAGCATGGGCTAAGAAGAGCATTTGGAAAATACTATTTAGTTTATTAACTCTAGCGCTTATTCTTTATGAACTTTTTACCTCAGTAATGGGGCTGAGATTAAAAACAAAAGAAGAAAGAGACGTTTTAACATACGAAAGTGTAGAAGCAGCAAGTCCTGTAATGGTCATCTTAGTCATCATTGTTCTACTACTTGTTGGGATTATATTAATGAGGAAATTGCATTTTAAGTGGTTATTTGTAGGAACAATTGTTTCGATAATAGGCAACCTATTAGCTATCTGGATCAAAACCTTCCCATTAATGAATATAATTGAGTTTTTATTAATCTTTTCTTTAGTAATAACGAAACATTTTCAAGTTAAAATCACTGTCAAAGCTTAGTAAAAACATTCTTTCTATAACAGATGGCTCTCATTATTTTAAATAAAATGAGGAGCCATCAATCACTTCAACATCATCTCGTTGCTTAATATCCTTCATTAAGGTAAATAGTGCTTCATCCTTCATTTTTGCCTCAATCATACAATCGATTTGTGGCACTGTGCCCTTCACTTCTTTTAGAAAGTCAAAAAACATTTCTACATCTACATAATCTGAATGGGACCTGAATTCTGTGGGGCTCTTGGGACTGGAGATATGCATTTTGATTGGGAGAGGTGAATTGCTCCATGTTGCAATAACACGTTCCCAATTTTCTTGCCAATTTTCATTTTCGTGATGCGCTAGATGATGATGGTAATCAAAAACTTGAGGAACCCCTAATTTTTCGCATAAATAAAGGGTATCTTCCATTGAAAAAGACTTATCATCATTTTCAAGAATAATCATCCGTTGAATACTTGCTGGAACATCTGCCCAATTATCAATAAAGCTTTCTAATGATTTATCTGTCTCTTCATACTTCCCACCAACATGAAGGACACAACGATGAGTAGGATCAATTTTCATAGCTTTTAGTAACCAGTGATGCAATATTAATGTTTTTACAGAATTAACAAATACATCCTTTTTATCGGAATTTAACACAACAAAATGATCAGGATGAAAATCAATTCTCAAATTATGTTTTGTCGCATATTCCCCTACTTCTTGTAACTTTTTCCTGATTGGACTTTTGTAGTCCCAATCCAAAAGGGCTTCATGGTTAGCTAATGGAATTAAACGAGAGGTCAAGCGATAAAAATGAATTTCATTGGAAACATTATGTTTAAGTAATCTAAGTGTATTCTCTAGATTCTTAAGTGCAATCCGTTCTAATTTGTGAAGTGCGGCTTCACGATCTTTTATCTTTTGAAAGTTGGCAAAAGTCATTGTTTGGGATGGCGAAGCATTTTTCAGTTCCACACTCATTGCAACATAGCCTAATCGTATAATTGTCATCTTTCCACCTCAAGCTTAGTATGTAGAAAAGTGAAAATCATAACCGTTTTCTGTTAAAGGAAATAATAACTACTCTAGAAAAGCTTCCTCTTTAGAAACACGTACCATTTCTTTAGGAAAATATTTTATAAAATACTTTTCGACTGCAATGTGTATATTTTCCCGATACCATTTTGAAAGCTCATGTTGTTCGAATAGTTTTGGCATTCCTAATCTTTGTGAACGTTTTCCCCTTGCTCCATCGCCGATTGTTAAAGTATCAATCCATATATGATCCACTATTCCATTTAGTACGTTCGGAAAGTCTGGTGTAAAAGGTAAAACAGGAGAAATGGAAGCTTGCGTTTCTATTCCCGCATCATGTACTTTCTTTAAAGCCTTTAACCGTAAACTGATTCCGGGAGCATAGGGAGCAAAAATCTGTTTAACATCCTCTCGATCTGTCTCAATCGTCATCGATACTAAAAGCTTACATTTTTCTTTTAGTGCAATTAACAAATCAATATCTCTCGTAACGAGGGGACTTCGTGTTTGTATATGGAGGAAATCTGGTGGATATAAAATCATTGATTCTAGTATACTCCGTACAATTTGTGCTTTCCGCTCAATAGGTTGGTAAGGATCGGTTGCAGAGGACATGAAGATATTAACAACTTTCCCTTGTTTACGTAATTTAGCAATTTCATTTCGGTAATTTTCTGCTGCATTTGTCTTAATGTCTAGCCATTCTCCCCAAGGAATTTCCTTAAACCTTTGGATAGGCATTTCTCTTACATAGCAATACTTACAAGAAAAAGCACAACCACTATAGGGGTTAAGTGAATGGGTAAACCCCACATCTAAATAGCCTTTTGCCTCTGTTAAGATTTTTTTTGCAAGAATTTCTTGAATGTTGATTTCCATACCCTCACCTCTTTACTGTACAAATATTCCCCTTAACGAAATTCAATAAACGATTAAACTCTGAAATGCAACAAACCCGATAAATAGGGCAATACAATAAAAGAAAATACCTAACAATATTCTTCTTTTATGCTCCCTCAAACCTATAATCAGCATCATTGCACTCATTAATAGTAGCGTCAATGGTTGAAGACTGAAATTATTTGTTGATAGACTGTAAATACTGATGCAAATAACACTGATACCTAGCATAATTTGGAGGACTAATAAAACATTATATTTTTTATCTTTCAAAGTTTCTTCCTCCTTTTTTATTTACCTGTCATCTTGATAATAACTAAATCAAATAGTTAATAATTTATACGAATTACGACAAGTCATGGTTTCAAAATATTGGTAGAAACTGTTAGGAGAGAATTTAACTTCTTGTTAAAGGATTGATTTTTTTCGAGGTATAAGCCAACTTTATCTGATAACACTACGGTATCCCAAGGGTACCAGTAATAGGTCATGCCGTCATGATATAGGTTAAAGTTATATGCAACTGCTTGACCTGTATAAAAAACCATTTCATAAATAACAGGATCTTTCAGGTTCGTGTTTGGACTAAAATTCGCATTAACATCACCTGTATTTAATAGCTTTATGAAATCCTCTATCTCTTCCTTGCTTATCATTTCAGAAAGAAGATGCTCTTTATAAATCTCAATTTTACTAATGTTCTCTATTGCTACATTTTTAAAATGCCAACTGTATTCTCTGTCTTTACTTAAATAATAAACTTGATAGCCATTAATGGCGTGTTCTGATTTTACAGCGATTAAATCCTCTCGACCATCGATTGAAAAAATCTCCGTACCAGGTTCATGAAATGCGGCATCACCGTCTTTCGTACGATAAGACGGATTGGTCACATTGTCGGCAACTCGAAATTTAACTTCCCCTATTTTGTCCCCTATGTAACTTTCATCCGCCAATACACCAGAATAAATTCCGTTGTATTCCTTCCCATTCCATTTGATAAAATCTACCCAGTCAATTTCAGTATGTTGTGAAGTTATACCTTGAGGTAAAGTATGCTGACAGCTTGTTAGTATAATTAGGCATATTAAAAGAAAGAATAATTTCTTCATTTTCCTTCATCCTCCTTCCGGCTTATCAGATTAGTCGTTTTCCAAAAAGACTTGTTTCACTCAATATTTACATAGGGGCAAAACTTCATATTGTGTTTCCTAAGAAAAACCTTGGGTAAGCTAAGGATGAAAGGAGGTAAAATCTATGCCAAAAAAATTGATCAATGCTATTAAAGAACATTCACTTCCGTTTAATGATGAAAATCTTGACAAGATGATTGATGACATAGGAGAAGCACAAATTGTGATGATTGGTGAAGCATCCCATGGGACATCTGAATTTTATACCATTCGGGCTGAGCTTTCCAAAAGGCTTATTGAGCAAAAAGGTTTCACTATAATAGCGGTTGAGGGAGATTGGCCATCTGTTCAGGCCATCAATCAATATGTAAAAGGATATAGTGATGGTGGACAAACCGCAAAGGAGATTCTTGTAAAATCCTTTAATCGTTGGCCAACTTGGATGTGGGCTAATGAAGAAGTGTTGGCTTTTACAGAGTGGCTAAAGGAAAAAAACACAACAATGGATAAGAAGGTAGGTTTTTATGGAATCGATTTGTATAGCCTTTATGAATCCATTGATGAAGTACTTAAATTCTTATCAGATAATCCACATTATAAGGTGGACCTAGAACACGCGAAAAAAGCTTTCTCTTGCTTCGAACCTTATAACAGAATGCCAGAACATTATGCTCTTTCCACCGCTCACTTTACAGGAGAATGTATAAGTGAAGTATCGAGTTTGTTGAGTTCTTTAAGAAGAAATGAAGAACACTACTCTGATGAACATGAAGAAGATCTAAATGTAATCATGAATGCACTTGTTGCCAAAAATGCAGAAGCCTATTACCGCGCAATGATGCAGGATGCGAAATCTTGGAATACACGAGATTCTCACATGGTTGAAGCCATTAATGAATTGATAAAGTATCATGGAAAGAATGCCAAAATCATTATTTGGGAACATAACACACATATCGGCGATGCTTCTGAAACCGATATGAAAGAAGAAGGATTGTTCAATGTTGGCCAACTAATTAGGGAGCAATACGGGAAAGACCAAACTTATGCAATTGGGTTCGGTACTTATCAAGGCACTGTTATTGCAGCAGATAGCTGGGGAGATCCATTGGAAGTCATCAATGTTCCCCCTTCAAAACTCAGTATGTGGGAAGGACAACTCCATGCCGCTAGTGCAGAAGATAAAATTTTAATTTTTAATGATGATAATCGTGAAGCTTTCAATAGTTGGATCGGTCACCGTGCGATTGGTGTTGTCTATAATCCCGCTTTTGAAGCCTATGGAAATTATGTACCTTCCAGAGTCGGTAGTCGCTATGATGCCTTTATTTTCATCGATCAAACTAACGCCTTAATGCCATTAAAAGAGTAAGCCGTGCGTATGTCGTACGGCTTATTGCATTAAAAGAGAATCTCCCTCTTTGCCTTGAAATAATACTTCATTATCGTTTAATAATGCCACTCATGTTCTTCTATTTTCAAAAAGATTATAAAAACATGTATAAGATATTGCAATCGGCCTATACTATTAGAGATTTCACTTCAAGTCAATGAATTGGGAGGGTTAACCCGATGAGTGCGAATGATCGTTATCTCTGAAGGACCATTAACTGAATAAACTTACGTTGATATCTTAGGTTCATCCTTTGATTAAGCGAAAGTGAAACAGTATTCCAATGAATTGGGAGGGTTAAACTGATGGGTGCGAATGATCGTTATCTCTGAAGAACCATTAACTGAATAAGCTATGCAGGATATCTTAGGTTTATCCTTGATGAATGCAAGCGAAACAGTATTCCAATGATTTGGGAGGGTTAAACCGATGAGTGCGAATGAACGTTATCTCTGAAGGAACTTTTAACTGAATAAGCTTATGCGGATAACTTAGGTTAATGCAAAAGTGAAACAGTATTCCAATGATTTGGGAGGGTTAAACCGATGGGTGCGATTGATCGTTATCTCTGAGGTAGACAACTGAATATGCTAGGCAGATCTTAGGTCAATCTTAAGGTAAATGCGAAAGCGAGGCAGTGTGTCGTGGATACCCTAATGTAGTGTAATCAGACCCGGAATTTATTCCGGGTTTTATTTTTTGCTCTATTCACTTTTTTAATACAGTCTTATATGCTGATTACCGTGAAAAACTTTTAAGATAAACTCCTTTGCAGGTACATTGAGCTTCTCATAAGAAAGTAAAAATTCCCGATTGTCGTATGGAACTTCTTTAAAAGAAATGTCAACTTGCCCAGCTTCGCCAACCCGGACCGTTGCATAAGGTGCTAAAGGGACATGATTACATCCTAAAGAACCAGGGTTTAAGTAAATTCTATCCTTTGATTTAAAGTGATGTACTGTATGATGGTGACCAAAGGAAACAATGTCTACATTTGAATTTTCATAAATCCTATCTAGTTCTTTAGTAGACGGCTGTTCATCAATAGGAAGAAAGCTATTCGATTCATCTAAGTGATAATGGATAAACAAAAATTTTTTCCCATTTATATTTTCAACTAGTTTTTTAGGGATACTAATTAATTTAGGAATAAATGTTTTAAGTATTTTTGAGGCTATCCATTTATGATGTTCACTTTTAGAAATAATCCCCTGTGGCTCATGTCCCTCAAGTATTTTAAGTATATCCTCATCATGATTTCCCTTTACAAACGAAATGGATTCACGAGAAAACAACAATTCTAAAACCTCATTTGTTTCATGACCAATGCCTATCAAATCCCCTAGACAATAAATATGTTTAATGTCCTGATCTTGATCAATATCATCTAACACGGCTTTTAAAGCGGAGCTATTTCCATGAATATCTGTAATAATTGCAAATTTATATACCATTCGTTTTCACATCCAAATCATCTAAAACTTAGGAATAGGCAGTTCTGTTTAGTTAAGACTCATGTTTGCAACATCCCTTCAACTAAGGAAATATTCTATTGGCTCCTTACAATGGATGCAGCTATTGTTTTGATAGTATGGTATCCCTTCGTCACTCACCCAAATTATAACAAGGTCATACTCATTTTCTAGAATCCAATCGTTTATGGCAACTAATAATTTACTTTCTATTCCCATATTTCGATAGATTGGAACTGTATATATATTGGTTATGTAAGCAAATGGATGTGTGCTACATCCTGGTCTAGATTCCTTTTGAATCAATTCTATGTATAGATACGATACGATTTTCCCCTCATACTCCACTACCCAAACAAGCCATTGACCGCTCGTTAACATTTTTTCAAAAAAAGAATGGTATCCCTTATTAAGATCCACCAAGGAAGAATTCGCTCCACTTTTATCATGTTCATCTATAAAATCCCATTGCAATTGAATTAACTCATCCACATCTTTTGAATCAGCAAGTCGTATGTCCAAAAAAGTCCCTCCTAATTTACTTAATGAAAAACACTCCCCTCTCATCTATATTTAATTCAACAAAAAAGTAATAAATCCTTGTTCAAATTCCAATTATCTGGAAAATATATTATAAATGTTTAATTTTACTAAACTCTTATTGTTTTCTTTCTTGTTCAAGGAAGATAACAAAGAAAAGGTTTTCTGTTCAACATAGTATCCTTTCCTACCAGAAGTTTAGTTTATTATTCAATTTATTTTGCCCGAAAGAGGTATAGTCTTCTAATCTAATTTATGCTTCAAAAAAGAACCTATTCAGTCTGAATAGATTCTTTTTTATTAAATTTAATTTTTATCCTATAGTTTATCTATGTTGATCTAAAAGAATAAGATTCCCATCTGGGTCTTCAATTGTAAAACTTGCAGGCCCTTCATTAGTTTCATCTGCTTCAGTCAACATTTCAATTCCTTTGGATTTCAGTTCTTTCTGAATGTCTCGAATGTCTGTAAACGATTCAAGACTTTCTGCACTCTGATTCCACCCCGGATTAAAAGTCAGGATATTTTTTTCAAACATCCCTTGGAATAGACCAATTACACAACTTTCATTCTTCATAATTAGCCAGTTTTGAGTAATGTCCCCACCTAAAGTTTGAAATCCAAGATTTTCGTAAAATGACTTCGATTTGTTAATATCTTTTACACTTAAACTTACAGAAAATGCGCCAAGTTTCATAACTTTTAAACTCCTTTTTCAAAAGACAGTTTTTGCTAACAAAGTTACTATTCTGTTTTAGGAAGTAAGAATCCTTCTAATTGTATTGCCCTCTAGTTAGTGAATATATCAGAATTCTCAATAATATCTATTCGATTCGTCCATTTACCTGTGCAAAAAGTTCTTTATAGTTTTCTAAATATCATTTAACGGTTGCAAAATTATCGAATAACAAATGGAAGACCATTTACGTCCTATGTTGTAATGGTCTTCCCTCTTAACACTTTACCTAATTTGCTTCAAAATACTCTAAGAATTTCTTTATTAATCTGGTTTGACTTCTATTTTTCGAGTAAATTCCGCCGAATAACAGGTTGAAGTTCAGTGGATAACCCGTTAATGGGATAGAGATAATACGGCCACTTTCTAAATAGGGATCGTCCGTTAACATTAAACTCGAAAAGAAACTAATCCCTACGCCTTCTGATACAGATTTCTTAATAACTTCCGAATTATTTGAAGTAAAAATAATGTTTAAAGGGCCATAATTATTTTGGAATTCTTCAATAAGGCTATTATAAAAAGTCTTTCCATAGATAACAAATGGGTAGTCTTTGATATCCAATAACTGTAGTTCCTTACTAAAAGTTAATATGGAGTCTTTCGGAACAATCACTTGAAAAGAAGCTTGGGAGTGCAGTGACTGAAAGGCAATTTGCTCGGGAAAACTCTCCTCAACCGTGTTATATAAGGTAATTAAACCTAAATCTATTCTATTTTGTTTAACTGCTTCAATGACCTCTTTGTTTTCTAGTTCCATAATAGTCACTTTTATTTGCGGAAAGTCTTTTTTAAATTTGGCAAGTGTTTTAGGTAAATAAGTCAAAAATATGCTAGGAATTGTTGCTATTTTAAGTTCGCCATTAAATGAGGATGTTAATGATTGAATTTCCTCTTTCAACTCATCCGTTTTTTTTAATATTTCTAGAACTTTCGTAATGACATTTTTTCCTTCTTCAGTTGGGATGGTTCCGTTTCTTGAACGTTTAAATAATTGAACGCCAAACTCTTTTTCCAACATTGAGATTGATTGGCTAATTGCCGATTGGGTAACATGCAAATTCTTTGCAGCAATAGACATCGATCTCGTCTCTATCACTTCTTTTATATATTCTAGTTGTTCAAAGTTCATTGTGCTCTCCTTATATTAGCTAATCTTATACTATACATTAATAAGATTAACTATACATTAAAGTTGATTAACTATATAATCATTAAGATTTGAAATCTAACTCTGTTTTATGTAAGAAAGAAGTGAAGAAATATATGAAAGAGAAAATCTGGACAAGAGATTTTATCTTTGTTTGTTTAAGTAATTTTTTTGTATCCCTAAACTTTTATGTTCTAGCTACAGCATTCCCTCTATATGTAAAAGATATTTTAAATGGAAACGAACAACAGATGGGATTAGCGATTACTATCTATTCACTTGGAATTGTACTGATACGTCCTTTCTCAGGTCAATGGGTCGATCGCTTTGGGAAAAAGAAAATGGCTGTGTTAGGATTGGCCATATTTTTAATTGCCTCCATCGCTTATTTTGGGACAAGTGGAATCATCTTTTTCTTAGTAATACGCTTCCTTCATGGAATGAGCTACGCGCTATCCTCAACAGCTACTAATACGATTGCCGCTTCACTTATTCCAACATCACGCCAAGGTGAAGGAGTCGGCTACTTCAGCATGTTTATGAGCCTTGCAATGGTTATTGGACCTGCATGTGGGCTTTATTTATGGAAGGATAAAAATATCACATTCTTGCTTGTAGCAGCATGTATCATTTCAGCACTATCCTTCCTATTTGCTATTGCGATGCGTGTTACACAGCAAAAACAAGTGAATCCATCATTGGTTCCGAACACAGAAACAACTAAGAGAAAGAAAATGCATTGGAGTAATTTTGTTGAAGTTAAAGCATTGCCTATTGCTTTACTCGCATTTTTACTAGCCTTCTCTTATAGCTCGTTATCAGGTTTCTTAGCTTCGTTTACTAATGAAATTAATCAATCACAGGTTGCAAGTTTATTTTTTGTTGTATTTGCCATGATGATTGTTGTATTCAGACCTATCGTTGGGAAAGCATTTGATAAATATAAAGAACACTATTTATACTATCCTTCCATTTTACTATTTGGATTTGGACTACTTTTATTAAGTGGTTCTCATTCCGGAAAAATGGTTTTGTTGTCCGGCCTAATCATGGGGATTGGTTATGGCGCGCTGTTTTCATGTTTCCAGGCACTAACAGTAAAAGTTTCCCCTATTCACCGTAGAGGGATTGCCACTGCTACGTTTCTATTAGCCTTCGATATGGGGTATGGAGTAGGTTCATATTTTATGGGGGTAATAGCTTCTATTATTAGTTACAGCATGATGTATGCAATAGCAGGTGTTATTATTTTGCTCTCTACTATTCTATACTATCTCCTTCATCATCGCCCACAAGCTAAGCGAACAAATCAAGAGCACCATGCTAAAATTATCTAATAGATTAACTTAAAAATTCCTGTTACTTAATCGCAATCTTGCAAAATAAGTAACAGGATTTTTCCGTTTAGAAACACTGGTAACTCAATTTAAAAGTGAATGTCAATATCATCTGATATCAGCTCTATTAATAACTCTAAATCCTCTTTATCAGCCTCACCATTTTTGGCTTTTTCTTGGATTTCTATCAGCATGATTTCTCTCTCATTCAATTTCTTAGCTACCATCTTTTTAGCTGTTTTTAATAGAAATGGTGCTTCTGTGGACTTGCCGTAAATGCTGATTTTGCTTCCGTAAAAACTGCATCTATTTCATCAGCCATCGCGGTAAATTGATCTACTTTTGATAAATCCGGGTCATTATCAAGATCAAGAGATACGGAACATCCACATAATACAAAGGCCAATAATACAAAAGGAATGAGAATTAATTTCTTCATAAACTTTATTCCTCCTTAAAAATTTTGGTGTTTTTCATACTTCAACTTTACAAAGGAAAAGTCACATTCCGAAGTGCCATTAAGCTATCAATCAGTCCTATTTATTCAGCTTTATTATAACGATAGGTTACTGTGTATCACGCCTCAATAAAAATGGCGTTGATCTTTAAAAGACCAACGCCATGAAAATCAAATTTTTTTGATTTTTACACAACAAAGGACCAGACCTAGCTTTTGCAATGTAGTCTGATTCTCAAATATATAAGCTAAGTGAGCTTACTTATTAGTAAGAGCCATACATGTAGGATGCTCCAACAATAATTAATAGAATAAATAGAACAACGATTAACACAAAGCTGTTATTGTTACCACTATACTCATAGCTAGATGACATAATAACACCTCCTTATTTATTGCTACTCTAATATATGTATTCAGTACAATGACAGATTGTGTAAACGCGGATATTATTTAAAAACACATTCATCCATAATTCAAAGTCTCAATAGTCGAATATGCTACATAAATAACACAACATTTTTTTCCATATCTACTTTAATCTTCTCTAAGATTAACCTTTTCTTTAGAACCATACTTTTCTGCATAATACTGCTTTAATTTTATTGTTTATATGGATAGATAACCAATTCCCTTTCGACTACCCATCATAGGTTATTACTGTAATACTGTATGCGACACATTGAAACGGAAAGGTGGTGTATTACATGAATCATAAAAATCCCCATAAGAGTGCTGAATCTTCCCATAGCAGTGCCGAATCTTCTCATAGCAGTTCTACGAAATCTTCTCATAAAAGTAAATCCAGCAAGAAAAGTTGCATCTGTAAGCAATTAAAAAAAATTAGAATGTGGTACAAAAGTGGATGTTTTTCTATCTGGAGGTCAAATTTTAGCGAATAAGACTTTTGAAGAATTAGACAGTTGTTGTGCAGTCTTTAAAGACAGCATGCATAATAAAATTATCGTAGATTGTAAAAAAATAGATGCCTTTCGCGAGAAAAAGAGTAAGTAGTTAGTATTTTTCTCTTAATGAAGGTGGCCATATCTTTTTTAGTCATAGCTATATATAGTTCATTATAGTATTATATATTATTGACTAATCTTTATTAGCGTGTATATTATATCAATATTAATAATATATCCTCGTTAGGTGAGGCTCCTATACAAACATAGGCTACTGCCCGGAAACATCGAAAGATGCCAATGGGTAGAACAGGAACTGCCGAATTAAGGCTTTTCATAAGGTAGCTAAGGATTTTTCCTTTACGTTGTATAGTGCCAAAGCTCTACTGTGGGGGAGATGATATTTAAAGTGTTTTTTCATGCGCCTATCTACCCCCTCTAGTAATTTAACTAGAGGGTTTTTAATTTTATTTTGAAAGGGGGAACATTCAGCATTGGATAGTAGTGAGTCGAAAATAGATATCTTAAGTCAATATTCTGTACAGAGAGACTGTAAATCCTTTGAAAACTTCAACATTCCCCCCTTCTTTCATTTGGTTATTACAACTTATTCGGGAAATGTAAATTAACATGTAAGCAAAACATGGTGTTTTCGATTTTTCAGAGCTTCTGTTTACAGGAAGACTTAATTAAAATTGTTAAAATCGAAAGGTTGAGGAAACCATGTTGAAAATATATAAAACCGATTCTAATGGGAAAATACAAGAGATACCTCAATTTGAAAAAGGATGTTGGATCAATATTACTTCGCCTTCACCCGAAAAACTTACTGACGTATCACAACTTTGCAATATCCCTATTGAGTTTTTAGAAAATCCGCTAGATTTAGAAGAAAGTGCCCGTATTCAATATGATGACGAGACAAACTGTACATTAATTATTAATGACTTTCCAATTATCGATGTGCATAACCGTCAATTGGATTCCTATATTACCATTCCCATTGGGATAATTTTAGGAGCAGGTTATATTGTTACTATTTGTAACCAACCTACCATCTTTCTAGAAAACTTAATTAAAAGAAACGTTAACACCTCAATGAAGGTTCGATTAGCATTAGAAGTACTATTATCAATATCCACTCAGTACATAGAGAAATTGAAATTACTTAACAAACAACGTCTAAAAATTGAGAGTAATTTACGAGGATCTTTAACCAACAAACAACTCTATGACCTAATGGAGATAGAAAAGAGTTTAGTTTATTTCCTCACTTCACTTAAAGCTAACGCAGATGTAATAAATAAACTATTTCGTACGAACTCCGTAAAGTTATATGAAGATGATAAGGATCTTTTGGAGGATGTAATGATTGAAAACAATCAAGGAATTGAGACATCAGAATTATATACAAGAATTTTGAATAGTATCACGGGCTCGTATTCTTCCTTAATTTCCAACGAACTGAATAATACTATGAAAATCCTTACGTTATTTACCGTATTTTTAACGTTACCTACACTAGTTTTTAGTTTCTTCGGGATGAATGTGAACTTACCTATTTCAGATAGAAATCCATACTCTTGGATTTTGACACTGATCATAGCATTGATTTTTGTTCTTTGGATTGGACTGGTTCTATGGAGAAGAAAAATATTTAAATAATAACTGTAAACTAAAAAGCAGTCGATTTCATTATCGGCTGCTTTTTAGCTAAATCAATCCATTAACACACTTACATTTCGCTAGTGTTATAAGTTCGTTTATATTTGAGGTTTTTTGACCATAGTAGAATCGATACGGATATAAAAATAATTCCACTTAATATTGAAATCCAGAAAATAACACTATCGCCAACAATTGATGAACTGTAAAGGAAACCACTAACTATTAGCATCAATAAGCCTATAATTCCCCAGAAAGCGATTCCCCAATTAGACTTCCTTAACTTAATCAGATAATAGCCCGTTACACTTAGTAGATACAGTACACTCATCATCATAATAATTGGAAACACTGGTTGAAATTTAACGGCATACACAAAGTAATCAAGTTGGCTAATATCATGTCCATTTGTAATGTCTTTATTAAGCATCTTCGTAAACGGTGTTGAATACTCCCATTCAAATGTATCTTCTACAATCGCACTTCCTTCATACCAAGCAATAAAAGTGGATACCCCCAAAATAAAAATTCCAACAACGAGTTGCAAAAAATACTTAAACAAACACATTCCTCCTAGTAAATACATTTTATTGCTAGGACGCTACATATTTATTTTTGTTTCCATATTAATCACTATGTCTTTTTGAAGATAAATAAAATTCCCTTATTGATTCTAATTTCAACAAAAATAGTGCTACATTAACCATTTGATTTGTAACTCTTGCTCCTGTTAGCTTAAGTTGTCGTTACACGTCGTTATCAAACCCGTATACTATTTTAATGACTAACTTAAAGGAGTGAAAACATGTTTTTTTCAACCTGAGGGAACAATGGCATCCCAATTCCCACCCCCACCTTTTATCCCCCAAAGCATTCTCGTTCATATATGATTGATTGACTATACCTATCAAAATACTTTTGTATGGCTAACTAATGGGGATTAATTTTGGTTATATCCAACTCGGGTTGAATATGGAGAAGTATCTGGATATAAGTGGAATGGTGCCTTCTGTCAATTTCACGGAATTATTCCGAGATTTAGATGCTGTTGCCTGCCCTCCTACTCCTACACTATACTAAAGTCTAAAAGAGACTTATTAATTTTTTTACCCCTTAAAACTTATTAGGTTTTAAAGGGTAAAAAAATTAATATTTTATAAGTGTAGCTACTAGCTCAAATCCGGCACCAATAGTCCAGAAAATAATATAATCACCACGTTTAATCTGACCGGATTTTTCTCCCTCATAAAGTGCGATGAATGGGCTACTTGTTCCGTTATATCCATAGCGGTCTCCAATATATACTACTTGTTCATCCGCGATGTCGAAATGTTCTTTAATACGTAGAATGTTACTAAGGGCAAATTGTGAAAAACAATATTTAACATCAGACGGATTTAGGTTATTTCGTTTAAATAATCGATCTAGCATAGCATAAGTCCCATCAAGAACAATTCCTCCATCAAAAGGAATATTATTTACATATTTCACACTATTAGTTTGAATTCCTTTTGTTAATCCTTCACCTGGGAACATCATTTTTTCAGCAAAAATTGTATCGACATGGTATTCAGCATCAATATATCCTGCATCTTCTTCGGTTCTTTCTAAAATAATGGCAGCAGCTCCATCTGCAAAACATGTGTAACATAATGGATCTGTTGGATCACTGATTAAAGACCACATATCTGAGCCGATAATTAATGCATTTTGGATAGAAGTGTTTGACTTCATATAGTGACTAGCTTGTTCTAAAGCTACTGTCATACCTGCGCAGTTTGCATTTAAATCATATACAATCGTATTATGTTTCCCTTGCATATAATCGAATAGTCGAAGTGCATTTGAAGGTAATGTTGTTTCTGGCGTTTGTGTTGTGAAAATTAATAAATCAATATCTTCTGCTTTTAGTCTCGTCTTTTCTAATATTGAATCTGTCACCTTAATAGCCATTGTTAAGGGTGTCTCATTTTTATCGTCGTTAATATATCGTTTTTCTCTGCCCATTGCTTCTAGAAGACCACTTACATCTTTCCCTTGTTCCCGGAAATGCTCTATGTAATATGTGTTATCTACTACGTTATCTGGATGGAAAACAGTAATATCCTTTATCCTGATGTTGCTCATAAAATTAATAATCCCCTCTCTTCTCAAATACACAAAATAAAATATATGGTTATTCTCTCTTTTTTTAACATATTGACCTTATTGAAAATAAAGAGTTGTAAAAATTACTCTCTACAACTCTTAGAATGACAAAAAAGTTGAATTTAGCTTTTTATTCACTCGTACTACACATTTCTTTAAAATAGAGAATTATCAAGCCTATCCTAAAAACCTTTTTTGACTAAAGCACAAGGGCTAGAAAAAATAGGAATTGCCTTCCTAGGCGCCAAACGATACAAGTTATGTAGGATAACACGTTTACTAACAGTTTGGGAGGGAGATATTAAAAATAAAATTTCTAAAATTCAACTAATCTTAAACGTTCTAATACCATTAAAAATTATATACTCACTACTTCAAAATTATTTAATCCTGCAGTACGAGCTACTCGCATAAGTTGCATTTTTAGAATATTGTTTTCCTTAACCGTAAAGATAACTTTTTGGAATCCAGCTTCTTTATATAACCCCATTGCACCAGTCAGTTTTAATGTTAAATCCTGAGTTAATACTTTCATGCCTGTACAATCAACATCTAAAGTCCAACTTGAAGCATCAATTGATTTAGCTGTACGTTGAAACTCTCTAGCAAATCTGTCGGCTTCTTCAAGAGTCATTTGGTCTCCTACTGTTAAATCAATAACTTTTTTCACTACATTTTTTGTGATTTTAAAAGTTGCTACTGTCATTCGCTTTTTCTCCTTCAATTGTCATTTTTTTATAGTCTTTTAATACAAGACTTTACTCCTTATTTTATCGGAAGTTTTTTAGTATTATTTAATCGTATTAAATATTTAACACATAAAATATATTTCCTAACTATTCGAGTTTAGCAATGAGCGAAAGTTACTATAACTGAATCTAGATAAAATCCTTTAAACTTATGCCTGGAGCCCACAATTTCTATTAAAAAAACTTCGTACTTTGAACAAAATTTGCTCAGAAATACGAAGTAATATTTGCTTATCTCTATTTAGGTTTATGATTCTTTTTATTTATTTTTCTCCATAGCAATGAGGCAATCAGAAGTACAACTCCCACAGACGCTCCTATCATTTGATCTAACAAAAGTTCACCTGTTCTAAAATAACGGAAAATAAAGGTTCCTCCAAAAATAACAATTATAGAAATTGCTAATTGAACTAAGGCTGTATTAGCATTCATCTTCAAGCCTCCTTGTACCTCGTATCCCTTATTCTAATAACCTCTGAATTTTGATTAATACTCGATACTTTCCGCTGCTATATCCTGACCGAAGATTTCCACTTCACCCATGTATTCATTTTCAATCCCCAGCATAATTTTAATTGTCGTACTTTTCCCTGCTCCATTCGGTCCAATATAGCCAATAATTTCTCCTCGTTTTACTTGAAAAGATACTCCATTTAATACAGCCTTAGAGCCATAACTTTTTCTTAAATTTTTAATCGATAGTAATATTTCCTCCAAATTGAATCCCCTTTCTCTATGCTTTTTACGCCCAGGCTTTATCAATTTCTCAGGAAAGAAATGATAAGCATTTTTATAATTTAGTAGGTGCGTAACAATGTAGTTTACACTATAATAAGTAGATTCCTTTTTATTTCGAATTCTTATAAGTTATTATTTTGCTAAATCGGTTATTTCTTCTATGGAACTTCCACTTACAAGCTCGTATTCTTCTCCATGAATATTTAGCATACCATCGGTTGTGATTAATATGTCAAAAGGGTCCATTGGTCTGTTATCGTTTACAATGTCCAATTTATACAACTTTTTAGTAAGATCCATTTCTTTAAATAACGCTCTCCTCACTTCCCAACTACTTAAGGCAGATAGAACTTCTTCATATTTCTCATCACCTGGCCTAAGAATGGCGATACTGCTTGAACTATTCTCATCGGTTTCTTCCCAAATGGTAATCCCGTGCACAACATCTTCTAAGTTATTAGAACTAGCAATAAAATATTCTACAAAGTTCCTCGTTTTAAATTCTTGATAAAAAACAGTGACTGCGCCCAATAGAAAAATTCCAAATAATAAGAGGGAAAGTTTTTTCATTTCGGAAATCCCCCATTTTTAAAATGTTTCCAAAAAATTCCGTTTGTTTACATACGTGGTTTTTTACCAAAAGTTTCAAGCGAAACATGATTATCAAAAATAACTTTAAAATTTTTTACAAAATAGGCTTTTATCTGTTATATATCAGTTGATTCAATAATATATTGTTATATATCAAATAAAAGGAGTGCTAAAATGAGAATTACGGAGAAAGAGCGACAAAACATGATGCAATTTTTAATAAATTACTTTGGTGTGGATTCAAGTCAACTAAGCAATCTTAGTGATCTGATGTTAGAAAGTACTTACGATTTTGCCTACCGAAGAACTTTAATGGAATGTGATTTTTAATACTTATAAAAAACAATGAGGAGTCGTTTCAAATCGAAACGACTCCTTAATTTAATTACAAGTTGTGAAATAAAGGAATAAAGAGTTAGTGTGAAGGGTCTGCTACTTCAAGTTTCTTTCGTATTAAAGATGAAACACAAATATGAAAAAAGCAATCGAGCGTATAGTAACTCGATTGCTTTTGTTTTTTGTTAGTAAAATACAGTTTCATTAGATTTAGGCTTCTAAAAAAGGAGGCCCTTTTTAGTCTTTGCTACCGCATGTTAACCATCGAGATGGCTAGTTCAACCACTACTACATTTTGAGTTTGTAGACGTGGAGGCATCTTAGGCTCGACATAAAGAGTTGAATAATACGCTTCCACGATTGTAATAAAATAGACGAAAAATAATAGCTTTTTCAGTCAATGATTCAAAGTAACTTCTTTTCTCCTTTTTCTATACGAATTCGGCGCCATTATTACACCATATAGAATTCCTATCTGTTATACGAACGGTAATTAGATAGGTTTCATTTTTTTACTGACTAATTAACTCCCAGTATAGAAGACACTTCACTTCTCTCCAAGCTCAAATCCCCTGCTTCTTCTGAATAAACGAAATGATATCAATATATAATGCTGTCATTTCTTGAGGGGTTTTATCTAATCCATTTTGAATCCATTGTTCAATTAAGCCTAAAAATGCAGATGTAATAAAGGATAGAAAATATTCCATTGGAACTTTGATATTGGCATTAAAGCTTTCATTTTTCTCTAAGTTTGAGCGCACTTTTTCAGAGAAAGCATCCCGAAATCGTAGGTGAAAACCTGCTCTGCCGTGTTCGCTTAGAAAAATCTTTAATATGGGCGATTGCATCTCAATCGAGCTAAATAATGAGGCGGCCAATTGCTCTTGTTCTTTTTCAAAGGTTTGGGTCGCAGTATAGTTAGATTGCAATGCATCAATATGATTTCCTAAGTCTGAAAACAATTGCTGCTCTATTGTATCCAGCAAATCGTATTTATCCTCGTAGTGTAAGTAAAATGTACCTCGATTAATTTGTGCTGTTTTTGTAATGTCCCCTATTGTTATGGATTCAAAGGGCTTATTCTCTAAGATTTGCATAAATGAGGATTGAATAAGTTGTTTCGTTTTTCGATTCTTTTCTTCATAAGTTCCCACAAACAATCACCTTATACCTTTCAAAATTCAACAAACTGTTCATTTTGTTCATTGCTTTGGATTTTCTCAAATTATAAGATAATAACGTACTAATAAACAACCTGTTCAAAATTGAGAAAGGATGATTTCCATTGAGATTATTTAAAGAAAAAATGGCTTGGGCTGCTCCCATTGCTGTTATATTAATCATTGCTTTATTCTCGGTTAACTTATTCGCACAAGGGGATCCAAAAGTAAGAAATCTACCTGTTGCGTTGATTGTAAATGATGAAGGCGATCATGTGGAAGCTATCAAATCAGCCATTGAGCAAATGAGTAAAGGTACTGATGGCGAAGAACCTATGTTAGCTTTTACAAATGAAAAAGAAGAAGACATTGAAGATTTATTTGATGACAAAGAATATTATGCGGCTTTAGTTATCCCTGAGGGTTATAACGATTCCCTACAAAACGCTATGACAAATAACTCAGCAGCAAAATTACAAGTATATATTAATCAGGGTTACAATATGACAGGTGCAAATTACGCAAAAACTGCTTTAAACGCACTAGTTACACAATTGAGTAATCAATATTCTTCGAACTTTATCGCGCAGATGAACGGTCAACAAATTGATGCTACTCAAGCGGCTGTACTAGTAAATCCCATTATTTCTGAAGAAAAAGTATTTAATGAAATTACAGCTTCTACAGCAAATGGCAGTGCTCCAACTTTAATGGCCGTACCTGCTTGGGTAGGTGCATTAATCGGTGGGTTCATTGTATTCCTAGCAACTTCCAACATCTTTAAGAATGAAATGCTTACTCGTAAACAAACATTACGTCTAATGGGCGGCCAAGTATTATTTGGGATTATTGTTGCCTTGTTCTCAGGCTTCACTGTCGCAACACTAGGTACAATGGCTGGAATTAACATGCCAGGCTACTTCTTAGTTGGTATGTTCGTATCGTTTGCAGCATTCTGCTTCTACTTATTAGTATCAGCGATTACCGCTTGGATTGGTAAACCAGCCATCACATTATTCATGGTTGTGATGCTTTTAGGTATGGGTGTATTGATGACACCAAAAGAAATGCTTCCTGATTTCTTTGTGAACTTTATTCGCCCTTGGGTTCCACTTCGTTTTGCTTCTGAAGGTTTACGTGAAATTTTCTACTTCGGTAGCGGATTCTATACTGGCGGATCTTTCAATACGATTTTAGGAATTGGTATCGTAGGTTTAATCATTTTCTTACTGTCTATTTTTAAACCTGTTCGTAAAACAACTACCGATTCAGATTAAGAAGATTGGCAATTAATCTTAGCCGAGTATCCCCAATGTCGGTATTTCAAAAGTTAAGTAAAATAAAAAAAGTCAACCCATGTGGTTGGCTTTTCACTTTTATCATACTTTATTAATGAATTCGATTGTTTGTACATTACTTAGTTTCACTTTTAGATAGTTTCTCTGCTTTAATTGCTTTCGCTAAGTCCACAATTAACAGCACGATGCCTACAATAGAAACAAGCATACTAAACAAAAAGCCGATTATCCATACATTAAAAGTCATTTGTATGTTGGACAGTGTAAAAATAGCAATTAATACAATGCCAATAAACATTAATAACAATCCTAGCTTTTTCAATGAACTACCTCCTCTTGCTGTTATTTCAAAGTTGCTGATTTCACATTCTTTTATCGACTTATATAGTAAATAGTTGTACTTAATAGTCTAAGTGCATTTTAATTTCTCTATACTTCTCTACAGATATGTATAATTAGCTCAGTTGTATTTTCTCCACTTTTTTCATTTTTTTATTTTTATACATTTTAGCATCTGCCTCACTCAGTAAGTGTTCCATGACGCCATAAGAGGAGTTGCCAAATTCATACCCAATTGATACTTGAATTGGTGAAAACGGAAGATTTTCATAATCTCGTTGCATTTTTTCCTGAACCTTTTTTAGATACAGTTCCGTATATTGAGTACATGCATTTGACATAAGAATGGCAAATTCATCGCCACCAATCCGCGCCACAATCGCATCCTTTTCTGCATAGGCTTTAAAACAATTAGCAGCTTCACGTACTAATTGATCCCCCATGTGATGTCCATACTCATCGTTTATCCGTTTCAAATCATCCAAATCTGCGATAAGAACTGTTATTGGCACATCACATTGATCATAATAGTCTATCTTGGATTGAAAAAATTCACGATTATACAAGTCTGTTAATGCATCATGAGTCGATTTATATTCTAACTCTTGTTGTAACGCAACCTTATCATCTATATTTCGAAAAATCCCTATGATTCCTACGAACTGTCCTTCTTTATACACAGGTGTTGCATATTCCTCAAACCAGATATATTGCCCAAGATGGTTTCTAAAACGAACTTCAATGGGTTGATCAAAATTAACTTGTCCTGTTTTTTTCTCCATCAAAATTTTTTTATCATCCGGATGAACAATTTCAAAAATGATCTCAGGGTCTTGTAAATGCTCTTCTAATGCGTTTGGGCCAATAAGATTGTTTATACTAGGGCTTAAATAAAGATAATTTAATTTTGGAACCGTTTCACAATAATATATAATATCACGAATATTTTCAGTAGCTTCTACCATCGGTTTAAAAAATTCTAATTTTTTTTGAAGCTTAGACTTTTGATAATAAAGGATAATACACATCATTGTAAGTCCTATGAATAGTATGCTTCTAAAAGCAATCCACATAAAACAACCTGCTTTCATTTATAATCTGTGAGTGGAATGTATATCCTTCAATCCCATATTTTAATATTAATTATATAATACCTATTTTCTTTTCATAATAGTTGGGAAGTATATATTTTAAGCGAAAGCTGTATTATAATCCTTTTAGACCAGTATTTTAGAACTACTTTTAAAATAAAATCAAATTTCTCTATGAGAAATTTGATTTTTTCGTTGTATTTCTTAGCTGTCATCTATTATTGGAAAGTGTCGAAGTTATTACTCAAACAGCGGTACTCGCCATTCCTTTTCTAATTTAATTGGTACTGTTTCTGCTATCAGATGTAACGTCATTTCTTCGGGGATATCTTGCAGTTCATAGGAGCTAAGTTGTTCTTCGTGTTTAAAACGTCCCTTGCTATCCGTTTCATCCAATGTGGTACTACCGCTATTATAAGTCAAATAGCTTTCCCCTTTATCGTCCTCTATTGCCCATTCCACAAGTCCTGGTACCCTCTGATTTGCATAGCCCGACATTGACAATTCCACAGTAACCTGTCGATCAAACGGAATGACGGATTTTTGAAGTGAGTAGTCGACTTTTCGCTCTACTGAAATAATCGTTAGTTCATAACCTTCATATTCAAATGTCAAAGGAAGCTCATCCGGTTTGAATGTTACTGAGAAGTTGGATACTTTTGGTTTATAGATAGTATCTAGTACAAAATAGAGTTCTTCAGGCTCTTTTTCTGGTATAAAAGAATCTGTATTCGTCATAATGCCCATTTCATCTATTTCCCCATCCCATTGACCGATACCTCCGATCATATTTTCTGTAACCGCATGCCCACGGTCCTCTCGTTCATAAACATTGTGATAGCCTAGTACTTCTCCCTTTTCGTTTTCAATTCGATACCCAATCGTTGGATTATACGGGAAGAATGTACTCACTATTTCCTTATTAAATTGTTCTTCTTTTTCTTTAATAGCTTCTTGTATTTCCTTTTTTGTTTTATCATTATATTGTATTTTGTAAGTGATGTCGGTTGTTGACGTTGCATAGTTTACTTGATCTAAATTGATTTCCAAACCTGCTTCTTCTATTGTTTTATCAATGATGACGACTTTTTGTTTTGCATAGGCTGCCGTTAAATCCACAGGTACTTCGACTAACCAGTTTCCACTTTTACCCGCAATTTCTGTCGCCTCTATCCGAATAATTCCTTCTCTAAAATTCTCATCCACTGAAGAAAATTCAAAAATCCCATAATCATTCGTGTTCCTCCAGCCTCTGCCACCAACCTCTACTTCTTTTCCATTCTGATCTAGTAAGGTAATCGTATTTGCCTCATGATTCTCTTCTAAAAAAGGATCTAAACGCTTTCCTTTACTGTTTGTTATGCTATAAGAAAGAGCTATACGGGAAGTATCTGCAATGACATGTTCTACATGTAAGGTAATGCCTGCATCCGTTACAGCGATGTCTATTGGACTTGCTATCTCTGTATCCATTGCAATATTTAAACCTTGATCTACATAATCACTTGTGAAAATACCGCCAACTAGTTCCGCGAAACTAGGATGTACTGAAGCTAAAACTCCACCAGCTAACAGAATACTTGCCGCTGTTCCGAGACCCCATTTCCACTTTCTTTTCTTTTTTTGTTGATATGGCTGAACTTGATATAAAATTTTCTGAGCAAAATCATCAGGTAAGACAGGTGTCTTCAGTGTTTCAGTTAAGAAGGCATCTTGACTTGCTAACACTTCGAGCTGCTGTTGACAATATGGACAGGACAGAATATGGCTTTTGATTTGCTCCGATTCTTCATTATCTAAAAATCCATCAACATAAGCTAATAGCTCATCCTCTTTTGGACAAATCATTAAAATACCCTCCCTTTTGTGCTTGAACTCGTAGTTTTTTCTTGGCTCGATGTAGTTTATTTCGTACTTCTGCTAATGAGATACTTAGTGTTTTGCAAATGTCATCGTAGCTTAAATCATTTGCATATCGGAGTAATAAAATGACACGTTCATCAGCAGGTAAGCCCGAGACGAGTCTTTCAAGTTCTCTGCTTTTTTCCTTTTTTAGAAACACGATTTCCGGAGTTGAATCGTTTATTAACTTCTCTTCTTCTACTTGTTCTAGGTTAAAATTTCTTTTACGAAATTGATCTAAACAATGATTTACTGCTACTTTATATAACCAACTTTTGAAAGAACCTTTCTGATCATATTTCCCCAACTTTTCATACACCTTTATAAAAGATTCTTGTACTAAATCCTGTGCAGTTTGTGGATTTTTTGTCATACGTAGGATGGTTGCATACAACGGGTTTTTGTATTTATCAATAATTTTTATGTAAGCTTGCTTATCCCCCTTCAATATTTGTTGAACAAGCTGAATATCGTCTTCCATTTCATCCCTCCTTGTCACTTCACTTAGTAAAACGAGTGGAGTCTTAAAAAAATTTCACCGAAAATAAAGATTTTATAAAAAATATCTCAAAAATTAGTATTAGTCCTAATTATGTAATTCTCTTCCCATAATTCTTCATACAAAAAGGACTAAGGTTCCCCCTAGTCCTTTTCTAAACTATAAACACTATCTCGATTATTAACCACTACTTATCGTTAAAATAAAACAATAAACTGTACCTCAATTCTTCCACGGACTGTTTTGATTGATAAGGCATTTTGTCTGCTCTTTTGATGAAAACTTTTATAAATGGTCTAAGGCGTTAATCCCCTCTAGGATTAACGCCTCTTATACAAACATCATTCATAGCCTTGATAATCTACCTACACCAAATGTTATCCTGTGTTACTACTTTAAACTAAAGTAATGGGTTTTGGTTATTTGAATAAGTATCAAAACCTGTATTTAAATCACGTTCAGACCCCATTCTATCCAAATAGTCATCAGTATAAATGATGACCCCACCATTCTCCACTACCTCTTTATAATTTTGCAATTGACTTTCAGGTAGATCTACTCCTTTTAACCCTTCCATCACTGCATCCTCACCTGTAAAGAGCGACTTAAACTTGTCCGCTAAGTTCCCAGCATTGTGCACATCTACATCCGCATCCCATTTTAAATTCGTAAATTCAGATAAGTCTTTACCTACAATATTAATCTGACCTTTTGGAATGCCATCATTTTTCAATCTGTCGATAATCGCCATCGCCTCTTGTTTCGTATGAGCTACCTCAATGTTGTTGTTCGAGTTCATATTGTTTGAATACATCCTGAATTCCTCCTTTTAATAGGTTATTAGATTAGTACCCGGGGAGAATATTTGTAAACATTTGATTTAAATTTCCAATTTACTTTTGAACTTAATTTTGAGGATAAGTTTGTTGGGATAGTCATTTTCCATTTGAATAAAACATCTATTGTGGATAAACCATGTTTTCTACCTTAATATCGTACATAAAAATCATTTTATGTGGATAATCATTACATTTTTAACTTATTTATCCACATATTAGAATTTTACTGTGGAAAAGTTGTGGAGTGTCCTTAATTTAAATGAATAGACTTTATAAGTGGATCTAAATATAAAAAGCATTCCTCCAAACACACTAGGAGAAACACTTCACACTAAAACTATTATTCTCGATCATTTAAATCTTGTACCATCATCTAAGGTAGCAGTATCATCCATAATATTAGAATCCCTAAGATTATGGATAAACGTATATATATAAGGGCATAAAAAAACTGCCTGTTACCAAGCAGTTTCGCATCCCTAGCCTCATCTTTTAGAAAGTTGCATTTCAATTTCCCTTTTTGCTGCTAACAAATATTCCTTATACATTTCTGTTTGTTCATCCTTGTATCGAACATCCGGAACAATTATCGCCATCGAGGCGATAGGTCTACCTTGTGACATAATCGGTGTACTAATCGAGCAGGCACCAATGATTCGTTCACTTTTTGTTGTTACATAGCCTTGTTGACGAATCATTTCAATCTCTGCTAACAACTTATTTCGGTCAATCACCGTCGATTCTGTAATAGGGACCCTTTTTACCCGGTCTAAATAATCTTCAATTTCTGCTTGAGGTAGAAAAGAAAGTAATGCCTTTGCCGACGCACCAGCATATAAAGGAGACGTGTCCCCTACTTGATGCCTAGCAGTTAATGAATGGATACTTTCGTAATTCAAGATACATCTTCGCTGGTCGCCATCAAAAATACTCATCGACACGCTTTCACCGATTTTTTCGTTTAATGATTTTAATATCGGTTCAGCAACTGCCAGAATCGTGGACTCCTGCTCCACCAATTTTCCTAAATAAAATAAAGATAACCCTAGCTGATACTGCTTTGATTTTTCGTCTTTGATTAAGAAACCTTCATATACTAAGGTAGCCACAAACCGTTGTAAGCTAGAGATACCTATTCCTGTGATTTTATGAAGATCTGTTAATGTTAACTTAGGTTCTTCCCTTGTAAAGGCTCTTAAAATTAACACCGTTTTCTGAACCGTATTCATTAAATAATTTTTCTCAAATGTTGTTTGATCCATAAAGTCTCCCCCTTACAACAAAAGCCTTCTAGTTTCCATTATTAGATGAATCAATTATAACTTCAAGGTACTTAAATATTCTGTCGTGTGTTCACCCAGTAAAGGAGGAGCCTGGTCATACGAAATATTTAACCCTGAATGCTGTAATGGATTTTTGACAAACTTTATTTTACCGTAATCAGGATGTTCCACTTCTCCAATCAATTCTCTCGCCTTTACTTGTGGTTGTTCTAGAGCTTCTGCAATCGTATTTACCCGACCACCCGGAATTTTATATTGTTGTAGGAGGGCTAACCATTCATCACGGGTTTTCGTTACCGTTATTTCTTGAAGTAACTCTGTTAGCACCTGTTCATTTTGTTTTCTTGCGGTATTTGTTTTAAATCGCTCATCTGTCGCCCATGCTTCTCGGTGAATCATTTTGCAAAACTTTTCAAACTGTCCATCCGTACCAATACAGAACATTAATGGTCCATCTGAACAAGGGAATACCTGATAGGGCGCTACATTATTATGCTTGTTACCCAAACGTTTTGAAACAAAATGTGCGTTTAAATAAGCACTGGATACATTGGCTAAGCTACTCAGTTGGACATCAAGAAGGGCCAAATCAATAAATTGACCTTCATTTGTTTGATCGCGTACTCGTAAAGCAGCTAAAATACCGATGACTACATAGTTAGAGGTTAGAATATCTGCGATTGGAATCCCAACTTTTGTTGCCTCACCATCAACGTCTCCTGTGACGTCCATAAGACCACTCATTGCTTGTATGACGGGATCAAACCCAGGTTCCTGAGCAAGTGGCCCCGTTTGCCCAAAGCCCGTTACTGCACAATGAATAATACGAGGATTCACCTTTTTTAAAACCTCATATCCTAGCTCCATGTTCGCCATGTCACCCGTTTTAAAATTTTCTAACACGACATCTGCCTCAGCAACTAATGCTAGAAACTTCTTTTTATCCTCTTCTTTTTTCAAATCTAAAATGATCGATTTCTTGTTGCGATTCGCGCATAGATAATAGGTACTTTGATTATTAACAAAAGGCCCCCATTCACGCATACTATCCGAGCCATTAGGATGCTCGATCCGAATAACCTCGGCCCCTAAATCTGCCAATAGCATTGAACCAGCTGGTGCCGCATAAACTCTCGATAAATCTAACACTCGAATCCCATCTAACGGGCGCATAGCTCACCCTCCTCGGTTAGTTAAAATTAGCTTTTCTTTTTTCTAATACAGCCGAAACACCTTCTTTATAATCTTGTAATTCTGTCACGATTCCCATTTTGGAAGAAATATAGTCTAGTGAAGAACGAAGATTCATCGTTTGGCTTTGATAAACCGCTCGTTTAATAATTCGAATGACCTCTTGTGGACCATTACTTAACTTCTCTACATATCCTTGAACAAAAGCATCCAGCTCATCATCTGGAACTACAAATGTTACTAAACCTTTTTCCTTTGCTTCCTCTGCTGTTAGAACTCGGGCCGTCCATAGCATATCCAGTGCCTGATCAATACCCACTAACTTCGGTAAAAAATACGCCCCTCCATCTCCAGGCACGATACCTACATTAATGTAGCTTTCAGCACATTTAGCAGAAGTTGCCGCAATTCGGATATCACACATTAAAGCCATATCTAAACCTGCTCCCATTGAAAATCCATGCATTTGGCAGATAACCGGCTTATCAATTTCTTCTAATAAAAGCGGTACACGCTGTATTTTCTTCCATAGCGAATTTTTTCGAGCAAGGGCAGTGGATGTAATATCATCCTGACTTTCATAGAACCCCTTTCCAGCTCCCATTGCCTTAATATCCCCACCTGCACAAAACGATTTCCCATTTCCTTTGACAAGTAACACTCGAATGGAGTCATTGTCTCTAACTTCTTCTAAAGCTGAAATCCATAGATGAATCATTTCCTCACTGAAGGCATTAAAGCTCTCAGGTCGATTTAATGTAATGGTTGCAATACCGTTATTCACATCAAAAAGTAAATCTGCCACTGTTTCATCCCCCTTAAATATGCTCCACCTGTTTTTTCTTTGTTAACGTCTCCCATAACGTTCCCGATGAATTAACCAATTTCTTGGCTAATTCTTTTTTCCAATACTTTGCAGAATAATCCTCGTCTCGCCAAGCCCACAATCTGCGTGTGTAATGGTGTAAACGATGTTCATGTGTCACACCAATAGCAGCATGCACTTGGTGAGCACTCGTTGCCACAATCCGACTAGCATCATCAAGTTTCAGTCGAGCGTATGCGATTTCATCATTTGCTTCTCCTTTAAGGAGTAATGCAACGATATTGTCCAATGCTGCTGTTGAAAGCGCTTGTTCTCCGGCCAGAATTGCAAGATGCTGTTGGACTAATTGGAAGCGGTGAATAGGGCGACCAAATTGCTCCCTCTCTTTACTAAACTGAACTGACAACTCAAAAGCACGCTCAATGGCACCAGTCATCTTACTCACAGTTGCAGCTGTCTGCAACTTCTGAAGGAATTCCAGCTGCTCATCATTTATGAGACTGCTTGCTAGAATCGTAGCTTCCGATAAGGTAACAGTATCCCTTGGCTCTGCCGCTAAGTTTGTTTGCTGTTGAATCGTAGCATCCTTCAAGTCGACTAAAACTACAAATTGATTCCCTTGTTCTGTTGCGAGCGTAACAAGCTTCTTGGCATATCTTGCCCACGGAACAAACAGTATCTGACCAGTAACTTTTCCATCCTTTAGCGTTAGAGGCTTCGCTGCCAAATGTACTGTAGATAACTCTACTTGTGGAAGAAGGTTCGTGTATTCTAAAATTAGGTTTGCTAATGTATGCTCAACAAATGGAATTGGGGCTGCATACTTACCGACTAATTGATACAAATTAAGTAAATCCTCAATATCTCCACCTGCACCACCTGTCGCTTCTTTGATAGCAACTTTCTCAATCTCGTTTTCTAGGATTAAATTCCAAACATCTTCTGCCCATTTCCCTTGTTCTAAAAAGTCAACAGTTTCCTTGTGAATGTTGTCCTTAAAAATCCGTTCAACCACATCAATAATCATGTCTCTCATTTCACTCATCCAGCAAGCACTCCTTTTGCGATAATTCCGTATAGCACTTCTGATGTTCCACCTCGGATAGTAAAGCCCGGTGCATGAAGGGTTGATTCTGCTAAGAAACGGTCTACTTCGCGTTCTGCTTTAAGGTTTGGATACACATCTAGTAATAATCGAACTACTTCAGGGATTTTCTGTTCAAACTTTGTTCCAACACTTTTAACTAAAGCGGCCGAAACACCTACTTCTCCCCCCTCTTCTAACACTTTAGCAACACCAATTGAAAGATTCCGTAAACTCCATAATTCAGCTACTAACTTTGAAGCTTCTCCTAACCCCTCTAAATCTTGCTTTCGTTTTAACTCCTCGATTGCTTCATTTAATAATGGGAAAGTACTTAAGATACGTTCAGGGCCACTTCGTTCAAATGCTAGTTCAGCTAAGCCCTGTACCCATCCATTACCTAGTGTGCCAACGACCATTTCATCTGGTACAAATACATTGTCAAAAAAGACGTCGTTGAAATGATGTTCGCCAGTCAGGTAATGGATTGGCTTGATGGTTACACCTTCTGACTTTAAATTGAGGATTAATTGACTTAAGCCTTGGTGTTTCTTTTCAGTCATTGGCTCAGTTCGAACAAGCGTCACCATGTAGTGTGCATCATGAGCGTTACTCGTCCACGTCTTCGCACCATTTACGATCCAGCCACCCTCGACTTTTTCTGCTTTTGTACGAACAGATGCTAAGTCTGAACCACTATTTGGTTCACTTAAACCGATGGCGAAGAAACACTCTCCTTTAACGATTTTCGGCAGGAAGAAATTCTTCTGATAATCTGTTCCAAATCTCAGTAATAAAGGCCCCGTTTGGCGGTCCGCAAACCAATGCGCTGCTACTGGAGCACCTATCGCCAAAAATTCCTCCGTCAAAATATAGCGATCGATTGAGCTTCTTTCAGCTCCACCGTATTCTTTTGGCCATGTCAACCCAATCCAACCTTGTTGTCCGATAAGCCTTGAAAAGGCAGGATCACTCCCGCTTAACCAGGAATCACATTTTGTTTGAAATGTTCCCTTTTGAAGCTCCCCTTGTAAGAACGCCCGAACCTCTTCTCTAAATTCTTCTTGCTCCCTTGTAAATTGAACAGTAGGTAAATTCAATACAGCCACCCCTTTTACGCATTT
>Ga0182747_1000605_pt1 | contig 32722 bp, 34 predicted proteins | sample eDN3rd30CBELigBY_FD_128526 | JGI IMG/M metagenome (GOLD analysis project Ga0182747, IMG submission 128526) | Enriched backyard soil microbial communities from Emeryville, California, USA - eDNA 3rd pass 30_C BE-Lig BY (version 2) (version 2) | ecosystem: Environmental > Terrestrial > Soil >... | reverse complement strand
TTATGCTATAATTCATTGAGTCTGCGTCGCTTTTTTGGCAATCGCCTTTCTGCAATGCAGCGACGGGCAGAGGTCTGGATGAGCTCCATTCGAAAATGCCGGCCCTCGCGGCTGGCGCTGGTCATCGCGGTACCGCTGATGACCCAACTAGCCTTGTCCGGCTGCGCCGCCGGAGGGGTGGGTGATCGGCTCCCGCATTCGATGGGCGGGTTGCCCGAAGGTGCGCCGGCCCGGCCGGAGAAGCCGCGCAACTATCCCGGCGTCTACGACACCCCGGCGCCCCGAAGCAGCCAGCCGCTCGACGATAGCGACCAGCTCGGGCTGCAGCGGGAACTGCAGGGTCTGCGCGACCGTCATGAGGCGGTGTCGGCGGATCCGGACGCTCCCCCGCCGGAGGCGCAAAAGCCGGCAAAAAAGAGCGCAAAGCCCGCCAAATCCGGGCAGGCCACTGGCGCAAAACCGAACCCGTGATAAAAGCCAGCCGGGGTTTCCAGGGCCAGCCGGAGAGGGCGGCTCAGGCTCCAGCCAAGGTCTGAAGAAGATGGAAGAATTTTACCGCATCCGCCGCCTGCCGCCCTATGTGTTTGAAGAGGTGAATCGCGCCAAGGCCAAGGCGCGGAACGCCGGCGCGGACATTATTGACCTCGGCATGGGCAACCCCGACCTGCCGGCGCCCCAGCACGTCCTCGACAAGCTCAAGGAAACCCTCGGCAAGCCGCGCACCGACCGCTATTCCGCCTCGCGCGGCATCCCGGGTCTGCGTCGCGCCCAGGCGGCCTATTACGAGCGCCGCTTCGGCGTGAAGCTCAATGCCGATACCCAGGTGGTGGCGACTTTGGGCTCGAAAGAAGGCTTCGCCAACATGGCGCAGGCCATCACGGCGCCGGGCGATGTCATCATCGTGCCCGATCCGAGCTACCCGATTCACGCCTTCGGCTTCCTGATGGCGGGCGGCGTCATCCGCTCGGTGTCGTCGGACCCGACGCCGGACTTCTTCGTGCAGGTCGAGCGCGCCATCCGCCATTCGATCCCGAAGCCGATCGCCATCGTTGTCTGCTACCCGTCGAACCCGACCGCCTTCGTCGCCAGCCTCGACTTCTACAAGGACCTCGTCGCCTTCGCGAAGAAGCACGAGATCTTCGTGCTGTCGGATCTGGCTTACGCCGAGGTCTTCTTCGACAACGACCCGCCGCCGTCGGTGCTGCAGGTGCCGGGCGCCATCGACGTCGCCGTCGAGTTCACCTCGATGTCAAAAACGTTCTCGATGGCCGGCTGGCGCATGGGCTTTGCCGTCGGCAACGATCGCCTGATCGCGGCGCTCGGCCGCGTGAAGTCCTATCTCGATTACGGCGCCTTTACGCCGATCCAGGTCGCGGCTGCTGCCGCGCTCAACGGCCCGGACGAATGCGTGCGCGAAATGCGCGCCATCTACACCAAGCGCCGCGACGTGATGATCGACAGCTTCTCGCGCGCCGGCTGGGACGTGCCGCCGCCGTCGGCGTCGATGTTCGCCTGGTCGCCGATCCCGGAGCCGTTCCGCGACATGGGCTCGGTCGAATTCGCCAAGCTGCTGGTCGAGAAGGCCGAGGTGGCGGTGTCGCCCGGCACCGGTTTTGGCGAGCGCGGCGAAGGCTTCGTGCGCATCGCGCTCGTGGAGAACGAGCAGCGCATCCGGCAGGCCGCACGTAATATCAAGAAGTTTCTCGAGACGGCGCCGACGCAGTTGCACAACGTCGTCCCGCTGGCGAACCGGCGTTAATTCCATGGTCGAACCGTTGAGAGTGGGGGTCGCCGGCCTCGGCACGGTGGGCGCCGCTTTGATCGCCCAGATCGGCAAGCAACGCGAAGCGATCGCCGCGCGTTGCGGACGCCGCATCGAAGTCGTCGCGGTCTCGGCGCGCTCGCGCAACAAGAACCGCGGCGTCGATCTCAAGAAGATGAAGTGGTTTTCGGATCCGGTCGAGCTCGCCGGCTACGACGGCATCGATGTGTTCGTCGAACTCATGGGCGGCTCGGGCGATCCGGCCAAGACCGCGGTCGAATACGCTCTGGCATCCGGCAAGTCGGTGGTCACGGCTAACAAGGCGCTGCTCGCCAAGCACGGCTTCAAGATGGCGCAGCTCGCCGAGAAGGCCGGCGTCGCGCTCAATTACGAAGCCGCCGTCGGCGCCGCCATTCCGGTGATCAAGACCTTGCGCGAGGGTCTCGCCGGCAACGCCATCAACCGCATCTACGGTATTCTCAACGGCACCTGCAATTACATCCTGACGCGGATGGAGCAGGAGGGCCTGTCCTATGCCGACTGCCTCGCCGACGCGCAGCGCCTCGGTTATGCCGAGGCCGATCCGACCTTCGACGTCGAGGGCTATGACACCGCGCAGAAGCTGGCGCTGCTGGCGAGCCTCGCCTTCGGCACCAAGGTCGATGAGGGCGCAATTTACGTCGAGGGCATTTCCTCGATTCAGCCGGCCGATCTCGCCGCCGCCGATGAACTCGGCTATCGCATCAAGCTGCTCGGTGTTGCGGTCCGCACGGGCAAGGGCATCGAGCAGCGCGTTCATCCGACCATGGTGCGCAAGGACTCGTCCATCGCGCAGGTGATGGGCGTCACCAACGCCGTCACCATCGACGCCGAGGGCATCAATCCGATCACGCTGGTCGGCCCCGGCGCGGGCGGCGCCGCGACGGCATCCGCCGTGCTGTCGGATATCGCCGACGTGGCGCGGGGCCTGAAGAGCCCGCCGTTCGGCCGTCCGACCGGCAAGCTGACCGCCGTGCAGAAAGCGCCGATGCAGCGCCACGAAGGCGGTTACTACATCCGCCTCGAAGCGCGCGACAAGCCCGGCACCGCCGCCACCATCGCCACGCGGCTCGCCGAGCAGGAAATCTCGCTGGAATCGATCGTGCAGCGGCATCCCAAGGGCGAAGTGGCGAAGTCGAAAAACGGCTCTGTGCCGGTTATCCTCATTACCTACGCCACGTCCGAAGATGCGGTGCGCAAGGCGCTTGCCGCCGTCAGCCGCGACAAAGTGATTTCCGGGCGGCCGCAGGTCATCCGCATCGAGAAGAATTAATCAGTTACGAGGGACCATCCGATGGCTTCGATTACCATTCAGCCCGAACTGCTCCTGGAGCGCATTCTGACGCTGGAGATCGTGCGCGTGACCGAGCGCGCCGCGGTGTCGGCGGCGCGGCTGCGCGGCCGCGGGCTGGACAAGGCCTCCGATCAGGCCGCGGTGGACGCCATGCGCCGCGAGCTCAACAAGCTGCCGATCGACGGCACCGTGGTGATCGGCGAGGGCGAGATCGACGAGGCGCCGATGCTGTTCATCGGCGAGAAGGTCGGCAACAAGAACGGTCCCAAGGTCGACATCGCCGTCGACCCGCTCGAAGGTACCGTGCTCTGCGCCAAGAACATGCCTGGCTCGATCGCCACCATCGCCATGGCGGACGGCGGCACGCTCTTGCACGCGCCGGACTGTTACATGGACAAGATCGCCATCGGTCCCGGGTACCCGAAGGGCACGGTCGATCTCGATGCGCCGGTTGAGGAGAACATCATCAACCTCGCCAAGGCCAAGGGTGTGAAGCCCTCCGAGATCACCGCGATCCTGCTGGACCGGCCGCGCCACGCCGACAAGATCGCCGCGATCCGCAAGCTGGGCGCGGCGGTGTCGCTGATTTCAGACGGCGATGTCGCCGGCGTCATTCACTGCGCCGAAGCCAAGACCGGCATCGACATCTATCTCGGTTCGGGCGGCGCGCCGGAAGGCGTGCTGTCGGCGGCGGCGCTGCGCTGCATCGGCGGCCAGATGCAGACGCGCCTCGTGATCGACACCGAGGCGCTGCAGGAGCGCATCAAGAAAATGGGCATTACCGATGCCAAGAAGAAGTACGAGATCGAGGACATGGTGAAGGGCGACTGCCTGTTCGCCGCCACCGGCGTTACCACCGGGGCCATGCTCAAGGGCGTCACCTTCGGCAAGGACGTGATCGAGACCGAGACCGTGGTGATGCGCTCGACCACCGGCACCGTCCGCCGCGTCGTCGGCGAGCACCGCCAGCTCGAGAAGTTTCATCTGTAGTTAGGCGGCGGGGCGGCCTTCCAATTTGAACTCTGTCATGGCCGGGCTTGACCCGGCCATCTCGTTTAGGGACGCACTGTGCCAGCCTAAGCGGGATGCCCGGGTCAAGCCCGGGCATGACAATCGTTTTGCGTGGTGCGCTGTCTATCCACAGCCCACCTGCGGCCGTCCGCCAAACACCCTATATTCCCGGCATGGCCCTGCCTGCCGCCGCCTATGACGACCGCGAGCGCTATTTCCTCGGCGTGGAGAAATCCGCGACCGGGCGGGCGTGGCGCGACCGCCTCGACGACCGCGGCCTCGCGCGCGCCACCATGATCACCCAGCGTCTCGGCACGCCCGAACTGCTGGCGCGGGTGCTGGCGGGACGGGGCGTGGAGGTCGATGAGGTCGAGGCCTATCTCGATCCCACCGTGAAGAACCTGATGCCGGATCCGTCGGTGCTGACCGCCATGGACGCCGCGGCGGCGCGGCTCGCGGACGCTATCCAGCGCAGCGAGAAGGTGGCGATCTTCGGCGATTACGACGTGGATGGCGCAACATCGTCGGCACTGCTGGCGCGCTATCTGCGCCAGTGCGGCCTCGACCCGATCGTCCACATTCCCGATCGCATCTTCGAGGGTTACGGCCCCAACAGCGATGCCATCCGCTCCTTCGCCGAGCGCGGCGCGACGCTGCTGGTCACCGTCGATTGCGGCACCACCAGCCATGTCGTGCTGACGGAGGCCGCGGCGCTCGGCCTCGAAAGCATCGTGCTCGATCATCATCTCGCCGACGAAGTGCTACCGCCCGCGGTGGCGGTCGTGAACGCCAACCGCGCCGACGACATTTCGGGCCTCGGTTATCTCGCCGCCTGCGGCATCGTATTCATGACGCTGGTGGCGCTGACGCGCGAACTGCGCCGCCGCAGTTTTTTCGATGCGCGGCCGGCGCCGGACCTGCTGTCGATGCTCGATCTGGTCGCGCTCGGCACCGTGGCCGATGTCGTGCCGCTCAAGGGATTGAACCGCGCCTTCGTCGCTAAGGGGCTCATCGCCATGCGCCGGCGCGAGCAGGTGGGGCTGACCGCGCTTATGGACGCGGCGCGCCTGAACGGTCCGCCGGAGGCTTTTCATCTCGGCTTTCTGCTCGGCCCGCGCATCAACGCCGGCGGTCGCATCGGCCGCGCCGATCTCGGCGCGCGGCTGATGCTGGAGGATGACGCCACCGAGGCGGCGCGCATCGCCGTCGAACTCGACCGGCTCAATCACGAGCGCCGCGCTATCGAGGTGGCGGCGGTGGAGCAGGCCGAAGCCGAGGCGCTGGCCGCGCTCGGGCTGGAAGAGAAGGGCGCTGTGGTCGTGACCGCGCAGTCGGGCTGGCACCCCGGCGTCGTCGGCCTGGTCGCGGCACGGCTGAAGGAGCGTTTCGGCCGTCCGGCCTTCGCCATCTCGCTGGAGCCGGGCGGCACCGGCACCGGTTCGGGCCGTTCGATCGCCGGTGTCGATCTGGGCCGCGCCGTGCGCGAGGCCGTGCATCAGGGCCTGCTCGTCAAGGGCGGCGGCCACGCCATGGCCGCCGGCATTACGGTGCGCAAGGACGGGCTGGGGCCGTTCCGCGCCTTCATGGAAGAGACCTTGTCGGCGGCGGTCGAAGCCGCGCGGCGCGAGACCGCGCTGAAGATCGACGGAGCCGTAAGTGCCGGCGCGGTCAGTCCCGCTTTGTGCGCCATGCTTTCCAAAGCCGGGCCGTACGGCGCCGGCAATCCCGAGCCGGTGCTGGTGCTGCCGTCGCATCAACTGGCCTATGTCGACAAGGTCGGAGAGAACCACATTCGCGCCCGCTTCAAGTCGGGTGACGGTCAGTTCGTCAACGGGATCTGTTTCCGCTGCGTCGGCACGCCGCTCGGCAATGCTTTGCTGGATAACCGCGGCCGCGCGATGCACGTCGCCGGCTATCTCAGCGTCGATCGCTGGCAGGGTGTCGAGCGCGTACAGATGCGGATCGTGGATGTGGCGGTGGCGTAATCTGTAGCCCGGCTGAGCGCAGCGAAAGCCGGGTACAGCATTGGACGTTTCTCCCGGATTTCGCTGCGCTCATCCGGGCTACGAAGAGCGCACCTTCTTGTATCCCTCAAGCGCCGCCTTCCTTGCCTCGTCGTGATCGACGATAGGCTTGGGATAGGTCTTGCCGAGCGTCACGCCAGCCGTCTTCAGCGTTTCGTTTCCGGCCTTCCACGGCGCATGGATGAACTTGTCCGGCAGCTTGGACAATTCCGGGCACCAGCGCCGCACATAGTCGCCATTGGGATCGAACTTCTCGCCCTGCGCAACCGGATTGAAGATGCGGAAGTAGGGCGAGGCGTCGGCGCCGGAGCCCGCGACCCATTGCCAGCCGGCGGCATTGTTGGCGAGATCGGCGTCGACCAAGGTGTCCCAGAACCATTGCTCGCCGAGCCGCCAGTCGAGCCGCAGATGCTTGATGAGGAAGCTCGCCGCGATCATGCGCACACGGTTGTGCATGAAGCCGGTGTGCCAGAGCTCGCGCATGCCGGCATCGACCAGCGGATAGCCGGTCTGGCCGCGCTGCCATGCCCTGAGGTCCTTGGCGCTGGTGCGCCACGGATAGGCATCGAATGTGTCGCGCCAGTTCGCGTCCGGCAAGGTCGGGAAGTGATAGAGCAGGTGGTGGGCGAATTCACGCCAGCCGATTTCGCTCATGAATTTGGCTATGCCAGCGCTTTTGGTTTTGTCGTCCTGATGCGCGGCGAGGCGCGCATAAATCTGCCGCGGCGAAATCTCGCCGAAATGCAGATGCGGCGATAACCGTGAGGTGGCCGGCTTGTCGGGGCGGTCGCGCAGTTCGCCATAGGTGGCAAGGTCTTCGTCGATGAAACGCTCGAAGCGGTCGAGCGCGCCTTGCTCGCCCGGCGTCCAGTGCTTGGCAAAGCCTTTGGCCCAGTTCGGCTTCATTGGCAGCAGCTTCCAATCGTCGAGCTTCTCGCTCGACGCCAGTTGCTGCACGTCGATCTTCTTCGGCTTTGCCACCGGCGCGGCGAAGCCACGCGCCTGCGCCGCGCGCCAGTAGGGCGTGAACACCTTGTAGGGACCGCCGCCGCCGGTCTGGATGTCCCACGGCTCGATGAGCAGCGAACCGTTGAAGCTTTGAACCTCGAAGCCGTCTTTCTTCAGGCGGTCCTTCAGCGCGGTGTCCCGCGCGACGGCATGGCTGTCGTAGCAGCGGTTCCACATCACCGCCGAGGCATCGGCGTCCTTCATCGTTTTGGGTATGATCTTGTGCGGATCGCCGCGGTAGACCGACAGCGCGCCGAGCTCCTTGCGCAAGGCCGTGAGGCTGTGATGCAGCCACCACAGGCTGGCCGCGCCAGGCGCCCAGTTCTTGTCGGTGTCGTCGAGAATGAAGATGGGCACGACGCGGCCACGCGCTGCCGCTGCGGCGAGGGCGGGATTGTCGCGCAGGCGCAGGTCCTGACGAAACCAGAGAAGCGTTGTCATGCGCCCGTTATACGCAGGCACAACGCCTTTAGGTCACGCGGCGGCAGAATTTACTGGTTGAGAAGCGCAGCCCGGTTGGCGGCGGGAATGACGCGGCGCGCCGGCTTGCGCTCGACGACGATGGTGCGGGGCGCTGTCGACGAGCCGGTGAACACGACGGACTTGTTCGGCTCCTTGCGAGCCGGCACCATCTTCTGAATCTCGGCGCGCACGTGGTCGACGGGCAGGCCCATCAAGGCGGCGGCGAACTCGGCTTGCTGGTCCAGATCTTCGATAAAGCCTTTGGCGGCTTCAATGGCCTCAGCCAATGTCGGCTTTTCTTCGCGCACGCGGCGCTTGCCGTACTTGGTGTTCCAGGTTTCGTTGTTGTTTTTGCTCATGATTTCGCTCAAGCGCTCTGAATCGGCCGCACTATGGCGCAACTTGTGCAATGCAGCAAATCAACCCTGCCCCTCCTCAAATGGGGGAGTGAGGCTCATCGTTCCAGCGGTAGCTGAAAAAATTATCGAACGCCATGCGTGCAGATGAAGCACGCGCGTTGAAGCAGGTAGTTCAATACCAAGCTGGTGAAAGATTTCGCGCGGCAATTGCTTGTCGGCTGCGGTGCGGACAACAATCGCCCCGGATGTCGTCATTAACGTCAGGGGATCGACCACGATGCTTGAAGAGTTCAAAAAATTCGCGCTGCGAGGCAATGTCGTCGATCTTGCCGTCGGCGTTATCATCGGCGCCGCTTTCGGCTCGATCGTGTCGTCGCTGGTCGCCGACATCATCAATCCGATCATTGGTGCGATCACCGGCGGCCTCGATTTCTCGAACTATTACTTCCCGTTGTCATCGAAGGTCCAGACTGGCCTTGCTTACGTCGATGCCAAGAAGCAGGGCGCGGTGCTGGGCTGGGGCGCCTTCCTCACCGTGACGATCAACTTCCTCATTGTCGCCTGGGTGTTGTTTATCGCCATTCGCGGCATCAACCGGCTCAAGACCAAGGAGCCGCCCGCGCCGCCGCCGGCGCCGACTGAAGAGGTCAAGCTGCTCGCCGAGATCAGGGATGCGATCAAGGCCAAGTGAAAGCACGGTGAATAATAAAGCCTGAGGAAATTCACGGCCGGTTCAGGTTCGTAAAGTCAGGCTTGCTGTCATCCGGGTGTGCCGGAAAAAGGGAGAGACCTATGAAGCGTCTGATCTTGGCTGCGCTGATCACGGCTTTCGCTGCTGGCGGCGCGATGGCGCAAAGCTGCGAGACCAAGGCTGTCGGCAAGGACGGCAAGCCGCTCGCGGGCGCCGCGAAAACCAGCTTCGTCAACAAGTGCAAGACCGACACCTGTACGCCGAAGGCCGTCAGCAAGGAAGGCAAGCCGCTGGCCGGCGCCGCCAAGGACGCCTTCATGAAGAAGTGCCTGGCGGATTCGTAAGACTCCGAGTCATTCCGGGACGCGCGTGAAAACGCGCGGACCCCGGAATGATGGCTTGGCTACCGCCGCAACATCCCGCCGAGTGTGCCGCGCACGATGGCGCGGCCGATGGTCGAGCCGGTGCGGCCGCCGAGAGATTTGCCGAGATCGGCAGCAATCTGACCGGCGACGCGATTGGTCACCGTGCGCGTGACTTCGCGGGCGATGGTTTGCGTTGTGGTCAGCTTTGTGCCGCGGGCCCGGTTGGTGCCGAACAGGCCGCCGAGGAAACCGCCAATGCCGCCGAGAATGCCACCGCCGCCGGCCGGCGCCTGCGCCTGACCGTTGGTCGCGGCTTCCGCCTTGGCGCGGGCCTGCAGGACTTCGTAGGCGGATTCAGAATCGATGGCGTTGTCGTATTTGCCCTTCATCGGGCTCGCCTGGATGATCTTCCTGCGTTCCTCCGGCGTGATGACGCCGAGCCGCGCCGCGGGCGGACGGATCAGCGCGCGATCGACCAGCGCCGGCACGCCATTGCCTTCGAGGAACGACACCAAGGCTTCGCCCTTGCCGAGCTCGGTGATGACCTGCGCGGTGTTGAGCTTGGGATTGGGCCGGAAAGTATCGGCCGCGGCTTTAACCGCTTTCTGATCGCGCGGCGTGAAGGCGCGCAAGGCGTGCTGCACGCGGTTGCCCATCTGGGCGAGGACCTTGTCCGGCACGTCGAGCGGGTTCTGCGTGACGAAATAGACGCCGACACCCTTGGAGCGGATCAGGCGCACGACCTGCTCGATCTTGTCGAGCAGCGCTTTCGGCGCGTCGTTGAACAACAGATGCGCTTCGTCGAAGAAGAAGACGAGCTTCGGCTTGTCCGGGTCGCCGACCTCCGGCAATTCCTCGAACAGTTCGGACAACAGCCACAGCAGGAAGGTGGCGTAGAGTCGGGGGCTCTCCATCAGCTTGTCGGCGGCGAGGATGTTGACGTAACCGCGGCCGTCGCGGTCGGTCTTCATGAAGTCGGTGAGCCGCAGGGCCGGCTCGCTGAAGAATTTGGTGCCGCCCTGGTTCTCGAGCACGAGCAACTGACGCTGGATGGTGCCGATCGTGGCCTTGGACACGTTGCCATAGACGGTCGTCAGTTCGGCGACATAAGCGAGGATGGCGCGCAGATCCTTGAGGTCGAGCAGCAGGAGGCCCTGTTCGTCGGCGACGCGGAAGGCGATGTTGAGCACGCCTTCCTGGGTGTCGTTGAGGTCGAGCAGGCGGGCGAGCAGCAGGGGACCCATCTCGGAGATGGTGGCGCGCACCGGATGGCCCTGTTCGCCAAACAGGTCCCAGAACATCGCCGGAAACTGGTCGGGCTGGTAGGCGAACCCCATGTCCTTGGCGCGCGAGACGAAAGCTTCCTTGGCTTCGCCGACTTCGGCGATGCCGGAAAGGTCGCCCTTGATGTCGGCGGCAAAGACCGGAACGCCGGCGGCGGAGAAGCCCTCGGCCAGCACCTGCAAGGTGACGGTCTTGCCGGTGCCGGTGGCGCCGGTGACGAGGCCATGCCGGTTGGCGAGCTTCAGCGTCAAGTATTGGAGGCTTTCGCCCTTGCCGACAAAAATCTTGCCGTCCTGCTCGATGCCCGCCATCGCCTTCGACTCCGCTGGGTTGCGTGATCCGCCACTATTGGCAATGGCGGGGTCACGTCAACTGGGCGCGTCGTGACAGGAGGGGCGGCTCAGCGCTTGCGCTGCTTGCGGCAAAAGACGTCGTACACGGCGCCGATCACCACGCGCGCTTCCTCGCTCGCCAGGCTGTAATAGATGGTCTTGCCGTCGCGCCGTGTCGCCACAAGCCCGTCGCCGCGCAGCCGGGCCAGTTGTTGCGACACCGTCGGCTGTCGAAGCGCCAGGATGGTCTCGAGTTCGCTGACTGATTTCTCGCCCTCGGCGAGGATGCACAAAATCATCAACCGGCTTTCGTGCGCGAGCGCCTTGAGGAATTCGGCCGCACGTTTGGCGTTGCCGGCCATGCGCTCAAGGTCGGGAAGGCGTCCGGCGGCGTCGAGATGCTGCAGGTCCATCGACATATCCAGTTGCGGCCGTGCCGCTGGGGTTCCTCTATACGGTGCGGTAGCGGATGAGGCTACCGCTGTTTATACCTCTGCGCGTCTTCAAAATCAGTTCAACTGCTGTTGTTTACCCCCGGCGCGGGACTGATCGAGCGCCTTCACCAGCATTCCCAGCAACCCCAGAAGTGGTCTTCGCCGGGATAACCGCGAATCCGGCCGATTTCCCTGCCGCCATCGACCAGTACGAACACCGGCGTGAACTGCTCTGTTTCGACAAAGCTAAGGTCGGCCGGCAGCGCCTTGCCGGCGTCGACCTGCCGCAGCGGCGCGCACCGGCAAGGCCACCAGCACCGTGCCGACCAGCGCGATGACGACCAGCGGTTTCGCTATTCGAAACAGGTGAGGCGCCACGGTTTCTTCGGCGGCGGAGCCACGGAAACGGTGAATAAACGCGCGCGGACGGCGCCGCGATCTTATATCACGAAAACCGAATGTGTCGAAGCGAGGGCTTCATGGGGCTCGTCGTCATGGCGGGCGGCGGCTTCGTCGCCGGGCTGTTGTCCTTTGCCTCGCCCTGTGTGCTGTCGCTGGTGCGGCCCTATCTGGCCGATACAGGCGGCGTATCGGTCAGCGAGCTGCGGGACGGTGCCAGCGCCCGGCGCGCGGCGGGTGCTGGCAGCCGTGGCCGCCTTCGTGGCCGGATTTTTCGCGGTGTTCGTGGCGCTCGGCGCCACGGCATCCGTCGTCGACCAGGCTGTGAGCGCACATCTCGGCGTGCTGAGCTATGTCGCCGGCATCCTCATCATCGCCATGGGCCTGCATTTCCTCGGCGTCGTCCGCCTCGGCCTGCTCGACCGCACGGCGCGCGTCGGAGTGTCGCAGAAGCCGGCGGGGCTGGCCGGCGCCTTCGTCGTTGGTCTCGCTTCGGCTTCGGCTGGAGCCCGTGCGTGGGGCCGGCGCTCGCCGGCGTGTTGATCTTCACCGGTCAGATGCCGACCATCGCGTACTGGCTTATCGAGACATTTCCGGCCTTGGGGAAAATCGGCTGAGCCGTTTGGGCTTCTGGCTTCGCCGGACCGGCTCCGCTATGGTCGGCACGTTTGAACGTCGAGGGCCTGAATGATGAAATTGCCTGCCGTGATGCGCTCCGCCGCACCTGCCATGATGTCGAGCTTGCTTTCCGGTTTTCTTGTCGCCGCGCTGGCGCCCGTGTTGCTCATCATGCCCGGTTTGGCGCCCGCCGCGGCGCAGGAAGAAAAGGTGCTGAACGTGTTCAACTGGAGCGACTATGTCGCGCCGGACACGATCGCCAATTTCGAAAAAGAGACCGGCATCAAGGTCAACTACGACGTCTACGATTCCAACGACATCCTCGAGACCAAGATCTCGGTCGGCAAGTCGGGCTATGACGTGGTGTTTCCGTCGGCGTCGCCGTTCTTCGCGCGCCAGGTCAAGGCCGGTCTGTACCAGAAGCTCGACCTGTCGAAGATTCCCAACGCCAAGGGCGTCGATCCGAAGGTGCTGGAGCGCCTTGCCAGCGCCGATCCCGGCAACGCTCACGGCTTGCCATACATGATGGCCGGCACCGGCGTCGGCTACATCAAGAGCAAGATCGACAAGCTGTTGCCGGACGCGCCGATCGGCAGCTTTGCCATGCTGTTCGACCCCAAGACCGTGGCTGCGCTCAAGGGCTGCGGCGTCACCGTGCTCGACGCGCCGGAGGAGGTGCTGCCGGCGGCGATGTCCTACACCGGGAAGAGCCCGGTCAGCGTTTCGACCGACGATCTCGAAGCGGCGGGCAAGACGGTGATGGCGGCGCGTCCGTCCTGGCGCTACATCCACTCGTCGAGCTACATCAACGATCTCGCCAATGGCGCTATCTGCGTCGCGCAGGGCTATGCCGGCGATCTGTTCCAGGCGCGCAAGCGCGCGCAGGAGGCCAAGAACGGCGTCGAGATCGGCATCTTCCTGCCGAAGGAGGGCGCCGCCTTCAACATCGACGTGATGGCGATCCCGAAGGACGCGCCGCACCCCGACAACGCGCACAAGTTCATCAACTATCTGCTGTCGCCGAAGGTGGTCGCTGACATCACCGCCTCGGTCGGTTACGCCAACGCGGTGCCGGCCTCGCTCGAGCATGTGCCCGCGGAGATCAGGAACGATCCCGTGGTGTACCCGCCGCAAGACGCCAAGCTCTACACGCCGGTTCTCGCGACGCCCGCTTACGAGCGGGCGCGCAACCGGCTGTGGACGCGCATCAAAGCCGGGAAATGATGGCGAACACAGGGGCGGGCGAGACGCCCGCTATCCGCATCGAAGGCGTCAGCAAGTCCTTCGGCGGTGTACCGGCGGTGGCGGGCGTCAGCCTCGACATCGCGCGCGGCGAGTTCTTCTGTCTGGTCGGGGCCTCCGGCTCCGGCAAGACGACGCTGCTGCGCCTGATCGCCGGCTTCGAGACGCCGGACAGCGGCCGCGTTCTCATCGACGGCGAGGACATGACCAGCCGGCCGCCTTATGCGCGGCCGGTCAATATGATGTTCCAGTCTTATGCGCTGTTTCCGCATCTGACCGTGGCGGACAACGTCGCCTTCGGCCTCGAGGAGGAGCGGCGTCCGCGCAACGAAATCCGCGAGCGCGTTTCCGCGGCGCTCGCCATGTTCGACATGGGCACCTACGGCGCGCGTAAGCCGCACCAGTTGTCGGGCGGTCAGCGCCAGCGCGTCGCCCTGGCGCGCGCGCTGGTCAAGAATCCGAAGATCCTGCTGCTCGACGAGCCGCTCGGGGCGCTCGACAAGAAGCTGCGCGAACGCGCGCAGCTCGAGCTGGTGGCCTTGCGCGAGCGCGTCGGCATCACCTTCGTCATGGTGACGCACGATCAGGAAGAGGCCATGAGCATGGCGAGCCGCATCGCGCTGATGCGTGACGGCGCGCTCTGCCAAGTTGGTACGCCGCGCGAGCTCTACGACGCGCCGCAGTCGCGCTTTGCCGCGGATTTCTTCGGCGTCGCCAACCTGTTCGGCGGCCGGGTGACGAAGGCGGGAGCCGCGGTCGACTGCACCGAAGTATGGTCGACGCTTGCGGTGAAGGACGATTGCACCCAAGGCGCGGACGTGACCGTCATGGTGCGGCCGGAGCACATTGCGCTGTCGAAAGATGCGCCCGCTCAGCCGAATGTGCTGGCCGGGACTTTGGGCAACATCGTGTTCCTCGGCAACGCCTATGTCTGTTACGTCACGCTTGAGACCGGCAAGACGGTGCAGGCCCGTCTCGGCCCCGCAGACATGGCGCGTCTCGGCGCGATCGAGGCGGGAGACGCGGTCTATCTGTCGTGGGACCCCGCCGCAGCCCGGGTGCTGACATCATGAGCATGATGGCCGGCGCGGGGCGGGGCCTGCGGCGCGTCATCCTCGGCGCGACCACGGCCTGGCTGCTCGCGTTCACACTGCTGCCGGTGCTGATCGTCGTCGCGGTGAGCCTGTCCGAGCCGCGGCTCGGCGCGCCGCCCTTCACGCCGCTGTTCGAGTGGGGCGCAGGATTCTGGCCGGTCTTCAACGGCACCATTGCCAGCTATCTGACGGTCGCTTCGGACTCTCTCTACGTCGCGGCCTTCGTCTCGTCGCTGCGGATCGCCGCGACATCGGCCATGATCACGCTCGTGATCGCCTATCCGATGGCCTATGCGATTGCGCGGGCCAGCGACCGCGCCCGCTTTGTCCTCCTGATGCTGGTGATCCTGCCGTTCTGGACCTCGTTCCTGATCCGCACCTACGCCTGGACGGGCCTGCTCAACACCAACGGCCTCATCAACAACACGCTCATCAATCTCGGCGTGATTTCGCAACCGCTGACGTTGCTGCACACCGAATTCGCCGTGCATCTTGGCATCGTCTATTCCTATCTGCCGTTCATGGTGCTGCCGATCTACGCGGTGCTGGAGCGGATGGACTGGTTGCTCATCGAAGCGGCGCAGGATCTCGGCTCGCGCCCGTACCGAGCATTTTTCCGTGTCACCTTGCCGTTGTCACTGCCGGGCGCGTTCGCCGGCTGGCTGCTGGTATTCATCCCGGCGCTCGGCGAATTCATCATTCCCGATCTGCTCGGCGGGCCGGACACCTTGATGCTTGGCCGGGTGCTGTGGACCGAGTTCTTCAATAACCGCGATTGGCCTGTGGCCTCGGCGTTGGCGGTGGTGCTGCTGTTGGTCGTGCTGTTGTCGGCCTTGCTGCTGGTGAAGGCGCTGCAGCGCCGGGACGCTGCGCCATGACCGGATTCATGACCGGTCGCCGCTCCGTCACGCTGCTGTCGGCGCTCGCTTTCGGCTACGCGTTTCTCTATCTGCCGATCGTCATTCTCATCATCTATTCGTTCAATGACAGCCGGCTGGTGACGGTGTGGAGCCATGCGTCGCTGCGCTGGTACGCGGCGCTGCTGGAGAACCAGCAGATGCTGGACGCCGCCTGGCTGTCGCTGCGCATTGCCGCGGTGAGCGCCACGGTGTCGGTCGCGCTGGGCACGGCCGCGGCTTTCGCGCTGCAGCGGCTCAAGCCGTTCTTCGCTCAGCGCGGCTATGAAGCCCTGGCGCTGATGCCGCTGATCGTGCCGGAAGTGCTGATCGGCCTGTCGATGCTGTTGCTGTTCGTGGTGCTGGGCGAGACCATAGGCTGGCCGCAGCGCGGCGCCACGACGATTGCGCTGGCCCATGCCAGCTTCGGCATGGCCTATGCGACGGTCGTCATCCGCGCGCGGCTGACGCAGCTCGATCCGGCCCTCGATGAGGCCGCCGCCATTCTTGGCGCCACGCCGTGGCGAACCTTTCGCCGCGTGACCTTGCCGCTGCTGGCGCCGGCCATCGTCGCCGGCTGGCTGCTGTCGTTCACGCTGTCGCTCGACGACGTCGTGGTGGCAAGTTTCGTGACCGGGCCGGGCGCCTCGACCTTGCCGATCGTGGTGTTCTCCAGCGTGCGGCTCGGAGTGTCGCCGCAGATCAACGCGCTGGCGACGGTCATTGTCGTTCTGGTCGCGGTCCTGATCCTCACGGCGACCTTGATGACCCGTAGCGGGCAGCGCGGCGGACGCCGCGCCTGACGGCGGAACTTTGCCGGTCCGCCTTGCCGGTTATCCCACGCACAAGGAGGCCGCCTCGGACGAGACGGCCTTCTTGGCGGCTTTTTGCGCACGAACTCTAATGGTCCTGAATATACGCTTTCGAGAAGTCGGCGTCTTTGCCGGGCAGATTCTTGTATCTACCGGCATCCGACTTCGGGATTCCCGGACGGTAGTAACCATCGGCCGACATGTGGCCGCGCTTGCCCTTGTGATGCTTGGTCGATTGACCCGTCGTTTCTTTCTTCGGCGTGGTCGTGGTGGACTGCGCCGCCGCGGCACCGCATGCCAGCCCCGCCGCCAGTGCGGCGATCAGAAGCGTCTTCATGGGTTTCTCCATTTCGCGTTCGGCCGTTAACCCCGAACAGCGCAAGACCGTTCCCGTCTTCGCTCACAATCCGATGACCGCCCAGGCAAAAAGACCGCCGGGCGCGGGGAATAACGCAAAGCTTTAGGTGCTAAGGACCGCGCAGCCGTTGCAGCACTTCGAGGCCGGCATAGCCGTCGGGCTTCATGCCGACACTCTTCTGGAAGGCGCCGATGGCGCGCACGGTGTCGGAGCCGGTGCGGCCGTCTATGCCGTCGGTCTTGAAGCCGCGGGCGTTGAGGCGGGTCTGGATTTCCTTGATCTCGTCGATGGTCGGGATGCGCTCGCCGCCGGGGAATTGCTGGCGGAAATCGCCATTGCCGCGGATCAGATCGCCCAGATGCACCAGCGCCAGAGAATAGTTGACCGAGGGATTGTAGGAATAGACGGCGCGGAAGTTCTGCCCGACGAGGAACGCCGGTCCGCCGGCGATCGGGATCCACAGCTTCACCTGATCGTCGGGCCGTTTGAAGGCCTCGCCATCGGCGCGGCGGACGCCATGGCCTTGCCACGTCGCGTAGGAGCGCATCGTCTTGTTGTCGGCCATGCGATGCGCACCGGAGGGCACTTTCACTTCGCAGCCCCAGGCTTCGCCGCGCCGCCACTTGCCGCGCTCCACGAGATAGCGCGCGGTGCCGGCCAGCGCGTCGTCCGGCTTGCCGAAGGGATTGATGCGGCCATCGCCGTCGTAATCAACGCCGATGCGCAGCCATACCTCGGGCATCCATTGCGTATGGCCCATGGCGCCGGCCCATGAGCCGATCATGCCGCTGGGCTGCGCCCAGCCGCGATCGACGATCTTCAGCGCGTTGATCAGTTCGGCTTCCCAGTACTTGCGCCTGCGCGGCTCGCCGAAGGCGAGGGCGGCGAGTGCGGGAATGACCGGGCGCATGTATTTCGGATTGTCGATGACGTCGCCGAAGGACGACTCCATGCCCCACAGACCGAGCAGCACATAGCGGTCGACGCCGTAATCGCGCTCCAGCTTCGCCAGCAAGGCGGCGTGTTCCTTCGCGCGCTGCTTGCCGGTGGTGACGCGCCAGTCCGAGCAGCGGCGGTTGATGTACTGCCACGTCTCCTCGGTGAATTCGGGCTGGCGGCGCTGCAGCTCATAGACCGCAGTGTCGGGCTTGATATGGCCCATGACGCGGTCATAGGTCGCTTCCGAAACGCCGCGCTTGACGGCCTGATCGCGGAAACGCGCCACCCATTTCTGGAATGCCGCCGATTGCGCGAAAGCGGTGCCGGAGGCGAGGGTGCCGGCCAGCGCCAGCGCACCGGCCATCATCGTGCGGCGGTTCAGGCGGAGGGGTGAAAAGTCGTCGAATCGGGCCATGCCGGCAGTCTAGCGGGCAAGGCCCCGCGTACAATCGGCGGGCCGGTCCGGAACTGCGGCGGTTCGGCGCGTCGGAACTATTCGTCCGTCTCGGTGCGGGCTTTACGCCGGTAGCGGCGGATTTTCTTGCGCGGCTTTTGCGGGGCCGGTTTCGCTTCCGGCTTTGTCTCCGGTTTGACGATTTGCGCGGGAGTGCCGTTCGCGGCGGCCGGCTTGTCGGCGGCAACGACGGACGGGTTGAGGATGACCGGCGGCTTGTCCGGCACCGGCGGCAATGGATCGCCTTCCTTGAGCTCGGCGCCGCGGCCCTTGATCATCTTCTCATAGGCCAGCACCAGCGACATATAGGGGTTGACCCACACCCAGCCGGATTTGGTCATCACCTGGATATTGAAGTGCAGGTGATAGGAGGTGCCGCTCTCGTAATCGCCCCAGGTGGCGACCTTGCCGATGATCTCGCCTTCGCTGACCTGACGCCCGGTGAGCAGGCCGTCGGCGTCCATGTAATCCGGGTTCATGTGCAGATAACGGAAGCGCACGAACTCGTTGGCGTTGTTGAGCACGAGATAGGCGGCGAGGTTGCCCTTGAGGCGCCAGATCAGGCCGTCGCGCACGGCCGCGATGCTGTGATGATAGGGCTCGCAGCGATCCGAGCCCTCGTTGTTCATCACGCAATTGGCGGGGCGGATGTCCTGGCCCTGATGGCCGCGGCCGCCGGCGCATTGCCCGACCAGAAAGTCGCGATATTCGCAGAAATTGTCACGCCACGGATAATTGAAATTCGTCGGCGCGGATTCGTTGAAGGTCAGCGGCAGGCCGTTGACCTTGCAGCTATAGGACGCGTCCTTGCGGCCGATGCGGCCGTTATGTCCGGTGCGATAGCAGTCGCCCCAGGGATTGAAGCTCTGCGATTTCACATAGGCCGGCGCGTTGGCGATGGGGAAGCGCATCATCGCATAGACGTGATAATCGGCGGTGCCCGGGAGTTTCTTGTAGCCCGAGCCCGGGATCATGTCGCCCGGCGCGTAATAGGTGAAATCGGACTTGGCTTCCGGCCGCGTCAGATCGAGCTTGGGTCCTTCGACGGTCTGCGGCGTGCCGCCGGCGAGCTGCAGGCGCTTGAGAAAGCTCTCGGCGATGGGGTCGGCCTCGCGGCACGACAGGAATTGCGACGACGGCCGGCGGTCGTAGCACTGGATCGACAGGATATAGGGCACGCCGAAGCGCTCGAAGGCGTAGCGCACATGGGCTTCGTGCAGGATGCGCCTGATGCCCGGAAACTGCGCGACGAGATCCTTGTCCTTCGGCGTGAACACTTCCTCGCGGCTCGGGCCGTCGAGATCGTAGGTGAAGGCCGCGCCGGTGAATTCGAGCTCGATCGGCTTCTTCTTGTAGCTGACCTTGAAGGGCCCGCCGCCAATTTCCAGCAAATAAGTGCCGCTGTAGCCGGCCGGGCCGGGCAGGAAATACTGCGTCGGCTGAAACGGGCCGAAGTATTTGTTGGAAGTCTTGGCGTCCGGCTTGTCGGCGTCCGCCTTGAGCGCATCGATGTCGATCGGCAGCAGCACGGGCACGCTGCTCTTGCCGATGCCGGGCAGGCGCTTCTCGGTGACGGCATTGAGGCGGGCGAACTGTTCGGCAGGCGTGCCGTCGCCGCCATCCTTGAGCGCCGCGGCGGCGGCCGGCCAGTCAACCGGGCTGATCGTGACCTTCGGCGCCAGCATCTCCTTGGCGCTGTCCTGCGCGGAGGCGGCTTGCCAGGAAACGAGGGTCAGGAGCGTAGCGCCGACAAGAACCGGAGACTTCAAGTCACGCCCCTTGATGCAATAGCCTCGATAACAAACGGCAGGCGGGGCGGTGGAGCTCCGCCTGCCGTCAGGATCAGTCCTTGGCGCGCTCGACGTAAGCGCCGTCGGCGGTCATCACCACGACGCGGGTGCCCGCGACGATGTGGGTCGGCACCATGGTGCGCACGCCGTTCGACAGGATCGCCGGCTTGAACGAACCCGAGGCCGTCTGGCCCTTCACGACCGGCTCGGTCTCGGTGATTTCCAGCGTGACCTTCTGCGGGATCTCGATCGAGATGGCGACGCCTTCGTGCATCGACAGGTTGACCTTCATGCCTTCCTGCAGATATGCCGAGGCATCGCCGACGACGTCGGCAGGCACCTGGACCTGCTCGTAGTTCTCGTCGTTCATGAAGTGGAAGCCTTCGGCGTCGTTGTAGAGATAGGAATATTCGACTTCTTCGACATGGGCGCGCTCGACCTGGTCGGTCGTCTTGTAGCGCTGCTGGGTCTTCACGCCGTCGGAAATCCGGCGCATATCGATCTGGGTGGTGGGCGTACCCTTGCCGGGGTGGAAGCTCTCGGCATTGAGGACGACATAAAGCTTGCCCTCGATATCCAGGATATTGCCCTTACGAACTTGGCTGGCGATGACCTTCACGAGTACGATCCTTGAAAATGAGACGGTCCCGGCGAACGGGGCCGGATTCGGGCCGCACCATAGCGATCTTCCCGTCCATTTCCAGCCTTTCCGGGCCCGGGGCCGGGCCCCGTAAATGGCCGGAAATCCCACTCAATTCTGGCTCCCCGGGCGCCATGCCGCCCGCAGGCCCTACCTTTTGGCCCGGGGCCGGGTCATGGCCGCGCTGCGTGCCTGGTTCGCCGGGGCGGGCTTCCTGGAGGTCGAGACCGCCGCGCTGCAGGTCTCTCCGGGCAACGAGACCCATCTGCACGCCTTTTCGACCGGCCTGATCGGGCCGGACATGATCGAGCACCGGCGGTACCTGCGGACCTCGCCGGAATTCGCCGCCAAGAAACTGCTGGCGGCGGGCGAGATGCGCATCGTCGATTTCGCCCGTGTCTGGCGCAATCGCGAGCGCGGCGCGCTGCACCATCCCGAATTCACGATGATCGAATGGTACCGCGCCCATGAGCCCTACGAGGCCCTGATGGACGATTGCGGCGCCATCATCGCCGAGGCGGCCCGCGCCACCGGCGCGACACGGTTTTCATTTCGCGGCCGCGAGATCGATCCCTTTGCCGCGCCGCAGCGCCTCACCGTGGCCGACGCCTTCGCGGAGTACGCCGGCATCGATCTGCTCGCCACCATCAGCGGCGGCGAGGGTGATCGCGCCGCGCTCGCCGGACAGGCGGCGCAGACCGGCATCGGCTACGGCACCGACGACGACTGGGGCGATATCTTCAGCCGCATTCTGGTCGAGAAGATCGAGCCCCATCTCGGCAATGGCCGCGCCACAATTCTCTACGAGTACCCTTTGCCGCAGGCGGCTTTGGCGCGGGCCAAACCCGGTAGTGATAAGGTGGCGGAGCGTTTCGAGATCTATGCCTGCGGCATTGAACTCGGCAATGCCTTCGCCGAATTGACCGACGTCGGTGAGCAGCGCCGGCGTTTCGAGGCGGCGATGAACGAGAAGCAGCGTATTCACGGCGAGCGCTATCCGATCGACGAGGATTTTCTCGAAGCGCTTGCGATCATGCCGCCGGCCTCCGGCATCGCGCTTGGCTTCGAGCGGCTGGCGATGCTGGCCGCCGGCGCCGAGCATATCGAGCAGGTGATCTGGACGCCGGTCAGCTGAGGCGTCATGGCCGGGCTTGTCCCGGCCATCCACGTCTCGCTTCATTGTTGGATTAAGGCGTGGATGCCCGGCACATAAGGGCGTTTACGCCCGTCTTCCGACGGGCTATGCCCGGGCATGACGAGGATTAAGTCATGGACGCGAGAATTCAGACGCTCCGGAATATATTGCAGCTTGTCGAAAGCGGCCTTGCTTCCCTCGAAGAACGCGCCGTGCTGGAGAAGGTCGCCGCGCGCTACGCCGTGGCGCTGCCGCCGGCGCTGGCCGCGCTGATCGACCGCGAGGATCCGAACGATCCGATCGCACGCCAGTTCGTGCCGGACGCCGCCGAACTCGACACGCGCCCCGAAGAGCTGGCGGACCCGATCGGCGACGACGCGCATTCGCCGGTCGAAGGCATCGTGCATCGCTATCCCGACCGCGTGCTCTTGAAGCTCACCCATGTCTGCGCGGTCTATTGCCGTTTCTGCTTCCGCCGCGAAATGGTCGGGCCCGATAAGCCGAACGCCCTGTCGCCGGAAGCGCTGAAAGCCGCACTCGACTACATCCGCGGCAACGACGCGATCTGGGAAGTGATCCTCACCGGCGGCGATCCGCTGATCCTGTCGCCGCGCCGTCTGCGCGCGGTGATGCAGGAACTGGCCGCCATCGCTCATGTGAAGGTGGTGCGTTTTCACACGCGCATGCCAGTCGCCGAGCCGTCGCGCATCACGCCCGATCTCATCCGCGCACTCAAGGCATCAGGGAAGGCGGTGTATGTCGCGGTTCACGTCAACCACGCCCGCGAGCTGGGCGGCGAAGCGCGCGAGGCCTGCGCGCGCATGGCCGATGCCGGAATCGTGCTGCTCGGCCAGTCGGTGCTGCTCAAGGGCGTCAACGATAGTGCTGATGCGATGCGCGACCTGATGCGCGCCTGCGTCGAGAATCGCATCAAGCCGTATTATCTGCATCACGGCGATCTCGCGCCCGGCACGTCGCATTTGCGCACCGATATCGCCACGGGGCAGGGGCTGATGCGCGAATTGCGCGGCCGCGTGTCAGGGCTGTGCCAGCCGTCCTACGTGCTCGACATTCCCGGCGGTCACGGCAAATCGCCGATCGGGCCGGGTTACATCGGCGAGACCGAAGCCGGTTACGAGGTGGAAGATTTCAACGGCCGGCGCCACGCCTATCGCTAAGCGCCATTAGTGGCGGATGGCGATGAGGTCGAGTACGGCGGACGCCACCGCCAGAGTGACGAAGGCCACGAACACGACGCTGACCATGATGTTCCAGATGAACATGGCGTCGCGACGCAGTGCATCGACGAAACTTCCGTGGTGGGTCCCGTCAGGGAAAACTCTGCCGACGAAGCTCTTGCCGTGGATCATGGCTCGCTCCTCGTTGAGCCGTGCATCAGATGCTTGCACCGGAATGTAACCGGCGCACGGCGATGGCTCCCATAATTTCTGCGTTAATTGCGGTGGAAATGCGCCAAATCCGCGTATGGCGGCCCATGCCGGCCGATGCAGTGATGTGTGCCGCGCTGCTTGTGGCGGATACGGAGGTCACGCTCCCGACCCGGCGCGGTAGCTCTTGCCGGTCGCCGGATCGTAGCGGCCGCCGCCAAGATTCCGGTATCCCCACGCCATGATCTGCAGCAGGACGGGCTCGAGTGACTTGCCCTTGTCGGTGAGGTGATAGGCGTAGCGCACCGGATTTTGCTGATAGGCCGCGCGGCGCACGAGGCCCCATTCGGTCAGCCGCTTCAGCCGCTCCGACAGGATGTTGGAGGGGATGTGTTCGGCGCTGCCCTGCAGCGCCTGGAAGGTCTGTTTGCCGTGCCACAACAGGTCGCGCACGATCAGCAGGGTCCACTTGTCGCCTGCCAGTTCGAGCGTGCGGGCGATCGAGCAGGTCGAGCGGAAATCGTGCTTGGCCATTACGGGAGGCGTCTCCGTTCTGCGCCGCGGCCGTGCTGCCACGCGGCTTACGGCATTCTAGCGGAGTCACTTGCAAAACGAAAGCGTGTCGCCTACGGTCACTTGCATATTAAAAGTGACTCGGTGGCCGCGCCGCGGCCGGGTGCAGGGGGCGATGGCCATGAACAGGAACCTGCTGGCTCACATCGCGGCCTTTGCCGCCGCCGTCAGCGCCGGTACCGCCGTTGTCGCTACACGCTTCGTGATCGGCGAGACCGATCCGCTGTCGCTGGTTTTTTATCGTTACGTTGTATCGGTCATTTGTCTGGCGCCGTTCCTGCTGGCGCTCTGGCCGCGCGAGCGCCTGAGCCTTGCCGACTATGGGAGGATTGCCGGATTCGGCATCCTGTTCTTCGTGCTGTTTCCGTGGGGCTTCAACGCCTCGCTGCAATACGTGCCGGCGGCGCGAGGCGCCATCGGTCTCGCCACCATTCCGATCCAGACCATGATCGTCGCCTATTTGTTCGGCAGCGAGCGATTCACGCTGGCCAAGGTGCTTGGCGTCGGCATGGCCTTTGCCGGTATCGTTGTGGCTTTCGGAACGGCGGCCTTCCAGCCGGGCCATTCCAGTTACCTGATGGGCGACGGGCTGATGCTGCTCGGCGTACTCTGCGCCGCGGTCTATTCGGTGTTCAGCCGCGCAACGCTGATGCGGCTCGGGCCGCTCTTCGTCACCGCGCTCGCCATGGTCTTCGCGGTGCTGGCGCTGCTGCCCTTTATTGCCATCACGCATGGCGCAGCGTTGCCGGTCTTCAGCACCAAAGGCTGGCTGGCGGTGCTGTTTCTCGGAAGTATCGCCGGCGCGTTGCAGTTTTCTTTGTTCATGTGGGCGCTGCGCTGGCTGCCGCCGACCACGACGGTTCTCTACCTGACGCTCAATCCGATCGCGGCCATGGTGCTCGGCATCCTGCTGCTCGGCGAGCGGCTGACGCCGGAAATGCTGGCCGGCTTCGGCCTCGTGCTGGCCGGCATTCTGGTCGGAGTCGGTGTTTTGCGCCCGCCCATAAGTAAACGGGCCCCGGAGGGGGCCCGTTCCGATACGGCAGAGACGTAACGTCAGACCTTGGCGCCGGAGGCTTCCGTCTCCGGCACCGACGAGGCGTTGACCGACAGCTTCACCACGTCGCCCTCGACCGAGCCGACGAGCTTGCGGTCGATGTAGTGATGATGGCCTTCGTGGCCGGCCGGGTTGTCGGCCTTGGTCAGCTTGATGCGGTCGCCTTCGACACGATCGACGGTGCCGACATGGGCGCCGTCCTTGCCGATGATCTTCATGTGTTCCTTGATGTCCGCCATGGAAAGCCTCCTGTCTTTTGGTTTCCGATAACGTCGCAGGACGGCGAATGTTCAGGCGGCCGGTTCACGCAGCCTTGGCGCCGCGAATCCGCGTCCGCGGGCGCTTGCCCTCCTTGATCTCCTGCAGCTTGATGCAGACGACCGTGAGCCAGGTGATGTCGAAGGCATTGCCGAGGGGTTCGTCGTCCTGGTGCGGCATGCCGCTATAAACGTCGTCGATGCCGACGGCCCAGATCTCTTCACCGGCCTGTTTCAGGGCGAGAACGACATCGGCGCCATCCATCCCCTCGGCATGGGATCGGAACAGCTCCCAGATTTTGTCGCGAAAGGGCGACACGGCATCGCGCTTGGGTCGTTTTGGCTTCTTCATGGTTCCCTCCAGCCGCCATACAAGCGCCGGAGGGAACCATGGTTCCATCAGGCCGCTTGCGCCAGCGCCACGGCATCGGCGCCGGCCGGGAAGCGCAGTTGTCCCGAGCGGTCGTTGACGGCTCGCCAAACTGTTTCGGCGACGTCCTGTTCGGTCGTGACCAGGGCCGGCTCGGCGAAGGCCGCGAAGATCGGCGCCGCGAAGGCCGCGTAAGGTTCCGGGATCAGGTCTTCGATCCGCACCGCGGTGTTGTGAGCAAAGCGCGTCGTCGGCGCGTAGCCGGGTTCGACCAGCTTGGCGCGGATGCCGAAATGGGCGAGTTCGTGCGCCAGAGATCCGGTGAAGCCTTCGATGGCCTGCTTGCTGGCGGTGTAGGCCGCGGCGAGCGGCATCGCGGTGAGGGTCACGCTCGACGTGACGTTGATGATGACGCCTGACCGGCGGGCGCGGAATTGCGGGATAACCGCCTGCGTCATCGCCATGACGCCGAAGGTGTTGGTCTCGAACACCTTGCGGATATGGGCCATGGGCGTTGCTTCGAAGGCGCCAACGACGCCGATGCCGGCATTGTTGACCAGCGCGTCGATAGGTCCGGCCGCGTCGAGCGCAGCGGCGATGCTGTCGGGCCGCGTCACATCGAGCGGCAAAACCCGCATCGTGTCGGACTGCGGCAGCAGGTCGGCGCGCGGCGTGCGCATGGTGGCGATGACGTTCCAGCCCTGGGCGTGGAAGTGGCGGGCGGTCTCGAGGCCGTAGCCGGACGAGCAGCCGGTAATCAGGACGGTGTTGCGGGAGGCGGTCATAGGGAGGTTCCTTCTCGTTGCGATTGACAAGGGAAGGATAGGCCGCCTAAACAGGACTATCAGCAAGGGATAATCCATATTTAGTTTGCCATAGTCCTGAAATGACCGACCCGCTTGCCCAGATCATTGGCCTGCTGCGCCCCCGCGCCATCTTCGCCAAGGGTGTCAGCGGCGCGGGCGCCTGGGCCGTGCAGTATTCCGCGTTTGGGCAGCCCGGCTTCTGCGCGGTGATCGAGGGGAGTTGCCGGCTGGCCGTCGAGGGCGCGGCGCCGATCGTCCTGGAGGCGGGCGATTTCGTGCTGCTGCCGGCGACACCCGCCTTCGTCATGTCCAGCCTCACACCGGCGACGCCGAAACGGATCGATCCGCGGGCGCCGAAAGTGCCGGGCGAAGACGAGGTCCGCCACGGCCGCGCCGACGGCCCTCCCGATGTCCGGCTGCGCGGCGGCTATTTCTCCTTCGAGTCTCCCGATGCGGCGCTGCTGGTGTCGCTGCTGCCGACGGTCATTCACATTCATGGCGACGAAAGGCTGGCGACTCTGGTGCGGCTATTCGGCGAGGAGGCGAGCGGGGCCCGCGACGGCCGCGACTTCGTGCTGACGCGTCTGGTCGAGGTGTTGCTGATTGAAGCCCTGCGCGCCAGCCAGGGTCGCGACGCGCCGGCCGGTCTGCTGCGGGGCCTTTCCGATGCCCGCGTCGCCGAGGCGCTGCGGCGCATGCACGGCGGTCCAGAGCGGTCATGGACGGTGGACGAACTCGCCCGCGAAGCCGGCATGTCGCGCTCGGCCTTCTTCGATCGTTTCACCCGCACAGTGGGCCTGCGGCCGATGGAGTATCTGATGGCCTGGCGCATGGCGCTGGCGAAGGACTTCCTGCGCGGCGGCGACATGGCCATGGACGAGGTGGCGCGCCGCGTCGGCTATGGCTCCGCCAGCACCTTCAGCACCGCATTCTCCCGGCATGTCGGCCAGCCGCCCGGCCGCTTTGCGCGCGCAGGGGCGGGAGCCGCAGCGGCTTAACGCGCGGGGCTTGCCGAGCCTTCCGCCGGCGCGGTGTTGGTCTTCGCCCGCTGCGCGGCCATTTCGGTGACGGCGTCCCGCAGATCAGGATGCTTGGCCACGAAGCGATTGAAGTCGCGGCGCGACAGCACCAGGAAGTCGCAGAAGTCGATGGCGACGACGTCGGCGACTCGGCGATCGCCGCTAAGCAGCGCCATCTCGCCGAAGAAGCTGCCGGCCTCGAGCCGGATCGACTTGGTGTCCAGTTTCACCTCGACGGCGCCGGCGGCGATGAAGAACATGCCGTCGCCGCGATCGCCCTTGCGCACGACGCGGTCGCCCGGCGAGGCCGAACTTGGTTTGAACAGCAGGAACAGCTCTTCCAGCGAATGCTCGTCGACCTTGGCGAACAGCGGGAAGGTCTGGATGAGCTTGTGCATCTCGAGCTGATGCTGCGCCTCGCGCTCCTCGCTGAGTTCGCGGATGCGATGCAGTTCGCCCTCGAGCGCCTCGTTGTGGCGGTGGCCGTAGCTGTTCCACAACGCCGGCCAGCGGCCATGAATGAACTTCTGCAAGGCATCGCTGGCGATGAAGGCCAGCGGGTTGAGCAGGATCGACAGGATGGCGCTGGCGAGGATGAGATCCTGGCCTTCGCGGGTGAGCAGGCCGAGCGAAATGCCGAGGCCGGCGAGGATGAACGAGAACTCGCCGATCTGCGCCAGGCTCGCCGACACGGTGAGCCCGAGACCGATCGGATAGCGCAGCGCCACCACGATCAGGAAGGCGATGACCGACTTGCCAACCATGATCAGCGCCAGCGCGCCGAGCACCTTGCCGGGCTCGCGGAACAGCACCGAGGGGTCGAACAGCATGCCGACCGAGACGAAGAACAGCACGGTGAAGGCGTCCTGCAGCGGCAGCGAATCCGCCGCGGCGCGGTGGCTGAGCCGCGACTCGCTCATGATGACGCCGGCGAAGAAGGCGCCGAGCGCGAAGGACACGTCGAACACCACGGCGGCGCCGAAGGCAATGCCGAGCGCCAGCGCCAGCACGGTGAGGGTGAACAATTCGCGCGAGCCGGTGCGCGCCGCCATCTTGAGGAGCCGCGGTACGATCTTCGGTCCGAGATAGAGCGCCAGCGCCGCGAAGGCGCCGACCTTGAGCAGCGTCTTGCCGATGTTCAGGGCGATGGTCAGGGCGTCGGCATTGGCGCCACCATGCGCGCCGCCGGCATTGCCGCCGAGCACGCCGGCGAAGGCCGGCAGCAGCACCAGCGCCAGCACCATGGCGAGGTCTTCGACGATCAGCCAGCCGACCGCGACGCGGCCGTTGAGCGAAGAGACCATGTTGCGCTCTTCCAGCGCCTTGAGCAGCACCACGGTACTGGCGACCGACAGGCTGAGCCCCAGTACCACGCCGGCGCCGATGCCCCAGCCCCACAGCGAGCACAGGCCGACGCCGAGCAAGGTGGCCAATATGATCTGGCCTATTGCCCCCGGAACCGCGACACCGCGCACCGCCAAAAGGTCCGCCGCAGAAAAGTGCAGGCCGACGCCGAACATCAACAGGATCACGCCCATTTCGGCGAGCTGCGCGGAGAGGGCGGCGTCGGCGACGAAACCCGGCGTCGCCGGGCCGATCAGCATACCGGCGGCGAGATAACCGACCAACGGCGGCAAACGCAGCCGGTCCGCGATGTAGCCCATGACGGCGGCGAAGACGAAGGCGAGCGCCACCGTCGCGATCAGTGTGACTTCGTGATGCACGCCCCGTAGCCCCGATTTCATGTGCCCGGGCTACGATACACCACCGCCAGCAGAACCGATCAAGGGGAGATCGCCGGTTCGGGGCTGCATGCCGCACCCTTATCCGGCGGCATCGGGGAGGCGCGGCGGAGGCCGCCGCCAGGACGTCCGTCCGGTGCACGCGCATTGAGGCGGCGGCAAATCCGTTACAATCTGTGGCAGCACGCTGGAGCCGGAACGGCCTTTGCGCGCGCCGGCGGGAGCAGGGCCGCTCCCCACCACCAGGGAACAAGCGATGAAGCCAATGATCAACCTCGACGAGATTGTCGATTTCGACGACGTCGAGGAGAACGGTATCTACACCTCGCAACGCGCGCTGTTCAGCCAGAGCATCGGTGCGCGGCAACTCGGCTATAATCTCACGGTGCTGCCGCCCGGCAAGGTGCAATGTCCGTTTCACGTCCATCATGGCGAGGAGGAGATGTTCCTCATTCTCGAAGGCGAGGGCGAACTGCGATACGGCGACAAGCGTTATCCGATCCGGAAACATGACGTGATCGCCTGTCCGACGGGCGGCCCGGAGGTCGCGCACCAGATCATCAATACCGGAACGACCGATATGCGTTACCTGGCGCTATCGACACTGGTCGACGTGGAGGTGTGCGAGTATCCGGACTCCGGCAAGGTGTCGGCGGTGACGGGGCGGCACGGCCAGCCGGGCCTGCGCAAGATCTTCCGGGCCGAGCAATCCGTCGATTATTACGACCGCGAGAAAAAGTAGCGCATTGGAAAAGCGCCTTCAGGGAGGACTGTAACGATGATCACCATCAGCGGAGCCGGATTGACCATCGGCGACATCGCCAAGGTGGCGCACGGCGCGCCGGTCGCGCTGTCGCAGGACGCCGCGGTGGTCGGGCGCGTTCACGCCTCGCGCGAGCGCATCGCCAAGGCGCTGCGCGACGGTCAGCAGATCTACGGCGTGACCACGCTCTACGGCGGCATGGCCGATCACACCGTGTCGAGCGACAAGCTCGCGGAGCTGCAACGCGTCTCGCTGTGGCACCACAAGGTCGCCGCCGGCCCGCGTCTGCCCATCCCGGACGTGCGCGCCGCGATGCTGCTGCGCGCCAACTCGCTGATGAAGGGCGCCTCCGGCATCCGCCTCGAAATCATCGAGCGCTACGCCGCCTTCCTCAATGCCGGCGCGACGCCGCACGTCTATCAGCGCGGCTCCATCGGTGCGAGCGGCGACCTGTCGCCGCTGGCCTATATCGGCGGCGCCATTGTCGGACTCGATCCGGCTTACAAGGTCGATCTCGCCGGCGAGGAACTGGATTGCCACACCGCGCTCGCCCGCATCGGCCTCAAGCCCATCGCGCTGGAGCCCAAGGAAGGCCTCGCCCTGAGCAACGGCACCACGGCCTCGACCGGCGTCGCCGCCAATTGCATCGAGCGCGCTTATGCCTTGACCTCGCTCGCGCTCGGCGTTCACGCGCTCTACTTCCAGGCGCTGCTGGCGACCAGCCAGTCCTTCGATCCGTTCATCCACGCCATGAAGCCGCATCCCGGGCAGGTGTGGACGGGCGAAACCATGCGCGCGCTGCTCAAGGGCTCGAAGCTGATCCGCGACGAGGCGGCGGGCGACCGCGCCCACCGCAAGGGCGTGCTGATTCAGGATCGCTATTCGCTGCGCTGTATGCCGCAATTCGTCGGCCCCATCGTTGACGGCATCGCGCAAGCGGCTCGCCAGATCGAGACCGAAGCCAATTCGGCCAACGACAATCCGCTGATCGATCCCGACACCGGCGAGATCTTCCACACCGGCAACTTCCTTGCGCAGTACACCGGCGTCGCCATGGACAGCCTGCGTTATCATCTCGGCATGATGACGAAGCATCTCGACACGCAGATCGCGCTGCTGGTCACGCCGGAATTCAGCTACGGCCTCAATCCGTCGCTGGTCGGCAACATGGCGCTGGGGCTCAATGTCGGCCTCAAATCGCTGCAGCTGTCATGCAACGCGCTGATGCCGCTGATCGGCTTCTACGGCCAGTCGATGACCGACCGTTTTCCGACGCATGCCGAGCAGTTCAACCAGAACATCAACAGCCAGGCGATGAACGCCGCCAATCTGGCGCGCGACCAGCTCGATATCCTGGAGCACTACATGGCCAATGCGCTGTTCTTCGGCCTGCAGGCGGTCGAGCTGCGCGCGCAGGCGGTGGCCGGCACCTATGACGCCCGCGCGGTGCTGTCGCCGGCGACGCAGGCGCTCTATGTCGCGGCGCGCGAAGCCAGCGGCGCCGGCCTGCCGAACGGGGATCGCCCGCTGGTGTGGAACGACACCGACTCGTTCATCGAGCCCAAGGTGCAGGCCTTGATGCAGGACTTCGGTGCGCGCGGGAAAGTGTTCGCGGCGATGAAGGGCGTGAGGGAGAGTTTGAGGGGGAGGAGTGGGGTGTAGCATACGTCATGACGAAGCTGACACTGACCCTATCCGCGGTTCATCTGGATTGCGAACGCTGGCGTGTGTTGCTCGGCGTATGCCCATAGTAATCTGCGATGGGAGATAGCTGCCCCACCAACCGTCAAGGCAAACTTCGGGCGCTTGCGCGCAGCCTGTGAGCGCTTGGCCCGCTCTTTGCCGCTGAGCTAGCTAGTTTGAATGGCAGACCTGCTATTTTGATAATGCGGTCGTTCCAACGGGTAGCGCGCCAATATAGGGGCCATAGGCTGAAAGAAAATCTCGCCACAGACGCACGGTGCCTTCAAGCATCAACACAACATCCATAAATCGGTGTGGGTCTGGCTCAACGCTTCCGTTCTCACCGTAGTCGATGGTCAGATAGGAGACGCCATAGCCTCCGCTACCAAATGCGCCCATCCCATAACCTTGTACTCTGACAGCGTCGAAGTCTTCCTTGCGTCCAAAATGCTTGGTGCCATTGCAAAGCGCCTGCACCGTCGGAAACCACGGCCATGCACGGTCAAGATAGGCTAGGAAGTCCTCTTTGGTCTTTACGTTCAGCTTGGCCTTTGTTGCTGCGTCTGATTTCAGCCAATCCGCCCAAACCCAATCCGCCATATGGTATGCAGTAATCGCGCAGTTCAGCGCCAGCCTGCCGGAATCCGGTTCAGCCATGAAGTCGTCGAAGTCCGCGAGAAGCTTTGTGTAAAAATCGCGAGAGTCGTTGATGTCGAACATGGCAGGTGTCGCCAAGACCTAGGCGGCACTCCGTTGGTTGGAGCCGGTCATAACTGCGAGCATGCCACCGAACAAAATCGTCAGGCACATCAGCACGAACCCAAGAACCATTCCGCTTGCCGAAAATGTAAGCCTATAATCTTTCATCGTTCCGGCCAGTAAATCGCGGTCGTAATCAATAATGAAGGTCACAAGTGCGGCCGGCAGTGGTCCTGCGAGTGCGTCCGCTTGGCTCTTCAAGCGCTCAAGGCGAACGGCATAGCGGCTGATTGTTGTTGCGCGGGTCTGGATGAAAGGTTCTGCATTTCGGAACATAAGAGTCAGCGCTTGCTGTCTTGTCATGTTCGACGCCGACGCGTTCGCATCAAAGTCGCTTACGAAACGCGTTAGCTCCTGCGCAGCGCCGCCAATGCGCTGATGATATTGCTGCATAACGGATGCAGCGAGCGTAACAAAGCAAAAGACAAGCAGTCCGAGAGCAACAACTATAATGCGCATGCCTTCCTCCGTGGGAAAGTGCGTCCGACGCCCGACTCAACTAGAAATGGCGATTCGGGACGTGTGTCTACCCGACAGTGGCAGATGTGAACACTTGCGGAGAACGCTCGCATTCGGGCATGCGCGCTAAGCGGAGCCATTTCTCTGCGCGGTCAATTGGGTTGCAACGTTCAAATGTTTCGCCAGCGATTTTTCAAACTGTTTCGCGGGATTTTATTTGACCGATATTCGACCCAAACTAGGCCAATCGGAACTTTATCGCTCTAAGTCTTTGAAATCGTTGGCGCGCCCTAGGGGATTCGAACCCCTGTTACCGCCGTGAAAGGGCGGTGTCCTAGGCCTCTAGACGAAGGGCGCAAGTGGCGCCGAATGGCGCCAAGGCGGCGACCTATAAAGGGGTTCGC